>ERZ1645192.1833-NODE-1833-length-17683-cov-10.557579_pt1 | contig 17683 bp, 13 predicted proteins | sample MGYA00575354_ERZ1645192 | MGnify/ENA primary metagenome ERZ1645192 (study PRJEB40844, sample SAMN11349763) | freshwater sediment metagenome | isolation source: river sediment | host: Sediment | place: India: Faizupur Khadar , New Delhi | collected 2017-02-21 ... | reverse complement strand
TTTCATCTGTTTAAATTTTTACGTCCATTGGGCACATTACTGGAAACACATGTAATTAGCTACGCTGAACTTCGTTTCACATGTGCGAGTTAATCATTCCGGTTAGTGTTTCGCCAGACATGCTCATTTCATGGTTTAAATTTTCGTAAAAATACTGATTTTTCTCGGCCTGACAGGCCCTTTTTTATGAATTAGAGCCATGATTAAATGACATTCCCAATTCAGGAATATTCCTTAAATTGTTACCTGATTTCAACGCCTGACTTATGATACGGTTTATTTTTCTCCTGCCTCTTTTCCTCACCCTGGAAACCCACAGCAATCCAACGCACGACCTTAAGGATTTAAAGCCGAGAATAGTCGTACTCACAGATGTTTCCACCTGGGAAACTGATGACAGTGAATCTCTTGTAAGGCTTTTTGTGTATGCCGACCGGTTTGAAATTGAAGGGCTGATATTTACTACCGGGTGGAGTCTGTCCGAAACCCGCGATGATTTCCTGCAGCTCATCCACAATGCCATTGATGCTTATGAGAAGGATCTGCCCCATCTTATGAAACGATCAGGGCAGTCCGGATTTCTGGAAGATGAATCGCACCAGACCCTGGGATACTGGCCAAGCCCTGATTATCTTCGTCAGCGTACCATGACCGGCAGCAGGAAAAGAGGGATGGAATTCATTGGAAAAGATAATGTTTCAGAAGGGAGTAACTGGATCATAAAACAAGCCGGTGAAGAAGACGACCGTCCCTTGTGGATTTTGGTGTGGGGCGGCGGAAATACCCTGGCCCAGGCTATCTGGCAGGTGCAACAGGAACGCACTGAAAAGGAACTTAAAGCCTTTCTGCATAAAATACCCACGTATGCCATCACCGATCAGGACAGGTCCTATGAAAGTGGTACCCCCTTCGACATCAGTTCACATCAGTGGATGCGCCGGGAATTCGAAAAGGATCTGAAGTTCCTTTGGTGTGAATGTGCCTGGAAACACCACAACGATACCGGTCGCAAAAACTGGGAGGAGTATGCCCTTCATATTCAAAGTCACGGTAATCTGGGTAAAGTCTACCCAAAATACAAATACGGAGTCGAGGGGGACACCCCTTCGTTTCTCCATGTTATGCCCAATGGGTTGAATGATCCCCTGGAGCCGGGTCAGGTGGGATGGAGCGGCTATTTTGAGTGGGGCCCGGGACCCGATGACGTCACTTATGCCTTTAACAACCACAAAGGGGGTGCTTTCGATATCTGCTCCAGGTACTTTTCCTATTTCTATCCGGCCATTTTCAATGATTTTGCGGCGCGTATGGACTGGGCGCGGGATGGCTTGGGAAACCGGAATCCCGAAGTGGTCATTAATGGGGGAAAAGGCCTGGACCCCATCATCATAAAGAAAAGACCCGGCCGGGTAATCAGACTGGATGCCTCCAAATCTTTCGATCCGGAAAATGACCGGCTCACCTTTAAATGGTGGGTAATTCCCGAAGCCGGAACGTATAAGCAGGAAATAGACATCCCCTCCGCTGACTCAGAGAAGATAACACTAAAAATACCGGCTGATTCCGCAGGAAAAACCATCCATCTGATTTGCGAAGTGAGTGACAACGGAGAGCCCCCACTCACGAGCTACCGGAGGATCATTGTCAAGATAAAATGAGAATTGAAGAATAGGAAAGCCCTGGCAGGTGAATCCTATCCGTTTCCAATTTTCGAAGACGGAGACTTTGACATTCCCTCCGTTTACCTTAAATATACGGAGGGTGAAAAATTGCTGAATGTACCCTGACAAATGAAATACATCGAGCAGAACCAGGGGAATTTTGAGGATGTTTTGCATGACCTCAACATGGACGGAGCCGGATCAATCGTTCTGAAGGAGGAAGGGGAATAACACCCCGTGATAAACTATCAGAGGTTTATCAGAGGTTCATTGGAACTTGCAAAGTTATAATCCGCCATATCTCTATTTATTTATTACTTCTGGAATGGTTCAGAATGAGGTGAACCTGGCGGATTTGTTTATTTAGGATACTTTACCCCGTCGTGAAAATCTCCCTCAACTCCTTATTGCTCAGGTTTCCGATCCAGTTTTCACCTGTGGCAACCGTCATTTCTCCCAGGGCTTTCTTCTTCTGGATCATCTCATTGATTTTTTCTTCAAAGGTGTTTTTGGTGATGAAACGGTGGACCATCACGTTGTTCTTCTGTCCTATGCGGTAGGCGCGGTCGGTGGCCTGGGCTTCCACTGCGGGATTCCACCATAAATCGTAATGGATCACATGGCTGGCAGCTGTCAAATTCAGACCGGTCCCGGCAGCTTTCAGGGAAAGAATGAAAATCTTATCGGCATGGTTGTTCTGGAAATTATCCACCATCTCTTTCCTCCGATTGATGGAACAACCACCATGAATATAAAGCGGTTCCTCCCGGTATCTATCCCGGATGAAGTGGTGAAGCAGATCGCCCATTTCCGTAAACTGTGTAAAAATCAGGGCTTTTTCATTGCTTTCGGTGATACTGTCCAGTTTATCGAACAGAAGGTCAATTTTACCGCTCAACGAGGCATCCATAATTCCGTTTTTCAGGAATTGCGTGGGGTGATTGCATATCTGCTTCAGGGCAAGGATCATTTGCAGCACCAGTCCCTGTCGCACAAACAACGATTTCTGGTCGGTCTGTTTTACCTCCTCGATGGCGGCCATGGCCTCTTCCAGCGTTTTTTCGTAAAGCCCGGCCTGTTCTTTGGTTAATGAGGCAAAACTGTCGATCTCGATCTTATCCGGAAGGTCTGAGATGATGGTTTTGTCGGTTTTTAACCTGCGCATGAGAAATGGTGCAGTCACTTTCTTCAGTTTTTCTGCCGTTTCCAGGTCGTTGAGCCGCTCTATGGGAGCGCCGTAGGTGTCGTTAAAATCTTTTGAGCTCCCCAGCAGTCCGCGGTTGCTGAAATCCATGATGCTCCAGAGCTCGCTGAGCCTGTTTTCCACCGGGGTGCCGCTGAGAGCAACGAAATTTCCGGCTTTAATGGCTTTGATGGCTTTGGTTTGTTTGGTCTCCTGGTTTTTAATGTTCTGGGCTTCATCAATGACCATGGTGTGCCACTTCATCTTCCGGAGCAGATCGGCATCGCTGCGGGCTACTCCATACGAAGTGATCAGGATATCATATTCCGGGAGACTTTTGAGGTCACGGGAGGTTCCGTGATAAATTTCCAGCCTGAGTGAGGGCGCAAATTTCTGAACTTCAGCCTGCCAGTTGGTCAGCAGGCCGGTCGGGGCTACTATCAACACCTTTTCTTTGTTGAGATAACCCTCTTCCTTGAATTTCTGAATGGCAGTGATGACTTGGAGCGTTTTCCCCAATCCCATGTCGTCGGCCAGGACCGATCCAAATCCGATCCGGGCATTGCGGTAAATCCAGGAGTATCCCCTCTCCTGATAGGGTCTCAGCGTAGCCTGAATTTTTGCAGGCACCGGAATCTCACTGACATCAGTCAACTCGCGGATAAGTTCCCTGACTTCTGCAGTCATGGAAACCGTTGCTCCGTTGTATTCCCCCGAAAGCGCCGAACAGAGCATCTGGAATGCGGAAATCTCCTTTGTCTGGGAAAAGTACTTGTATATTTTCTCCAGTTCCTCCTTGTTTACATAAATATAACCGGTTTTGAACCGGATCAGTCCTTCTGATTTTTTCAAAAGTTTCTGAAATTCATCTGCTCCGAGTACAGAATCACCCACTGCGATCTGCCACTCAAAGTCCAGCAGCTTGTCCAGGCGCAGGAAAGACTGGTTCTGTGGTTTCGCTTTCAGTTTCACACTGGCTTTGGGCCTGAGGATACCCTGCAGTGATTTGGGAAGGACGACGGAAATGTCAAGCAGCCGGATGGCAGGGATGATTTCCATCAGGAAAGGGGTGAATGTTCTGACGTCCATAAGGAGTTCCTTTTCGCCGGAAGCATTGATGTAATCGTCTAATCCGGAAATAAAACTGCTCAGTTGGGCCAGTGTCTGTAAAATATCAAAGCGATGTTCCACGAATTCAGGGGAAGAGAGTATTTTATACAAGGAGATGGCCTCGTCGGGATTGTTGCCTATATCCCGGACTTTTATCTTTAACCTGAACTGGTCGTTCCAGGTTTCTTCCACGATCAGCATAGGTTTAAAGCGGCCGCTGGAGATGAAAAACTTTTGAAGCCAGGAAAGAATACCGCCGGCCAGCGCCTCTTCGCCGGGAAGCGTGAAAGGATAGGTGACCGCTCTGAAAAATAGCCTTTCAAAATGGTCAGCATTCGCCTGATCACTTAAAAGTCTGACGATTTCTGTGATAAACAGCGACAATAAATGAACGGCAGGTTCCCGGTTAATGGATTTGAGTTTGGTTCCCTCTCGCAGGTATAAGATATCGGGAAGGAGGATGGTTTCCAGTTCATTCACCAGCTTTTTTACTTCCGGGCTCAGTAAGGCCGGCAGCCAGCGGATGGCAAAATCCTTATCGGGGAGCTGGACGATTTGCGGGACAATGGCTCCATGGGCTACCAACTGCAAAGCAAGCGATAAAGTGGTATGGAGGGCGGCTGTGGAGGGTTGATAGTCATTGGTCCGGGATCCCTGAATCTGTGCCAGTTGCTGAAAAAACTCCGGAACAGAGTAGTTCTGCGTATCAACCCAAACCTGTGCCTGAAGGGAATCATTCAGGGTAATGGTATTTTCGGAGTGATGACGGATGAATTGATCTTCCCGGTAAACTTCAGAGAAAAATTCAGGTAAGGGAATTTTCCCTTTGGCAGCCCGTTGGGTGTTTTTCACCACCCGGTTCAGGTGGGTGCGGTATTTTTCCCGGAAGTCGCTTTCCGAAGCGGTATAAAAAGGTGGGTAAGGAGTGAGCAATGAAGTCAGCGGTTCATGAAGCGGAGAGAGGTCAGAAAAGGAGAGCTTGCGATACGCATCTTCGGGATTGAATTTCCTTTTCTGCAGGTTCTTGTCAAAAAAGAGATTTTTGATTTTCGGGATTTCCATGTTTTCCCGGTGAATAACTATTCCCATTTTATTCAATTCCTGCAGCAGATCGACGTTGTGCAGGGAAAAGACCAGGAATGGGTTGTTGTCGATTTCCGCAGAAACCTTGTAAATGACCGATGCCAGGTGTTTGCAGGGCACTGCCCAGTCGGGACAGGAGCATTGCATTTTCAGGTCGCTCCATTGTTTGGGGAAAACTTTCAATCCATTTTTTTCAGCAAGCTGAAGAACCGAAGGGTCGAGTTCGCGGTTCAGCAATTTGGAAATGATCACCGGGCGCCGGGTGATATCCTGAAGAAAGTTACCCAGTTCCGGATCAAAAAACGGGGGCATGATGATATCGACTTTATAAGGCCGGGGTCGTGAACCCTTCACCTTTGCAGCAATATGGTTGCCTGTGCATGTGATTTTTTCCACCGCGCCTTTCCGGGCATACGAAGCGCCCCGCGGCAACCGGTTGCTGTAGTCAATGTTGTTCAGCGAGTTCAGCCATTGTTCCCCCCACCAGGTTTTTCCGAAAGAAGTTCCCATAAATTCAGTGCAGATTATCCATCATGAAGATCCGTCATAAAGATAATCGCCAGGAAATAATCCGATTATCTGAAACAAAAATTAATTTCCGGGCACTTTCCAGAATCAGTAAGTACCTGAATCAGTAAGGAGTCATTCGGGAACACCTTTAAGGACTAAAAAAGCCGGAATGATTACAGCCTCGGGTGCTCCCCTGACAGTTGGGAGAATGGTTGGGAGAAAATCTCACAATGGTGAATACACTTGATTTGACATATCAATATTTACTAAATTTAACACAGCAATATTTACTAACATTAATACAGCGGAAAATACTAGATATAATGCATCTTCTTTTACTAAATTTGACACGTGAAAAAAGGAAAATGCCATGGCAACGCCATCTGAAAAATTAGCACAGTCATTGGAAGAAATGAAGAATCTTCAGAATGATAAGGGCATCGCTGTTGTGAAAGCCAATGATCTGTCACGTACTCATAAGGACCGATTGCTTAAAAACGGATTTTTAAGAGAGGTACTTCGGGGATGGTATATCTCCAAACGGCCCGATGAAGAACCAGGAGACACCACTTCCTGGTATATGTCATTCTGGCACTTTACAGCAGTGTATATCAATTCAAGATTTGGTAATGAATGGTGTCTGTCACCCGAACAATCCTTATCTCTTCACAGTGGTAATTTTTCTGTGCCACGTCAATTGCTTATCCGTTCCCCGAAAGCAAGCAATAATAACATTTCACTTTTACACGGAACCTCATTTTTTGATCTTAAGCTGGATATTCCGGATATAAATTCAAGAATTACCATTAATAATATCCAGTTATTCTCCCTGAATGATGGACTGACAGCTGTTGGGGCTGACTTTTTTACACGATACCCTACGGATGCCCGGACCTGCCTTTCCATGGTTAAAGATGCTTCATTGTTATTGAGGAAGCTGCTGGATAATGGGAAAAGCGTTGTGGCAGGACGTTTAGCCGGGGCATTCCGTAATATCGGGAACAACAAAATTGCGGATGAGATCATAAAAACCATGAAAAGTGCAGGCTATGACGTGAGAGAGGTTGACCCGTTCACTGAGAAACTACCAATTGTTGAAAACAGGAATGTGGTTTCACCTTATGCAAACAGGATAGCGTTAATGTGGAATCAATTCCGACGGACAGTGCTGGATAATTTTCCGGAAACAAAAGGGTTGCCTTCCGATATTGAGAAATACCTTAAATCAGTGGAAGAAAGCTATGCTGAAGATGCTTATCACTCGCTATCCATTGAAGGGTACAGGGTTACTAATGAACTGATTGAACGTGTCAGGAGCGGTAATTGGAATCCGGATGCCAATGAAGCAGACCGGAATGAAAGAAATGCGATGGCAGCCAGAGGTTATTACCTGGCATTTCAGGAAGTAAAATCCAGTATCCGGAAAATTCTGGAAGGGGAAAATGCAGGTGATGTGGTTGATAATGATCTGGGGACCTGGTACCGGGAATTATTTGCACCCAGTGTGACCGCAGGATTATTAAAAGCATCTGACCTGGCGGGGTATAGAATCGGACAGGTATATATCAAAGGGTCGAAGCATACCCCGCTAAATCCTGAAGCCGTTCGCGATGCGATGCCTATCCTGTTTGATTTATTGAGGAAAGAAAAAGAACCAGGTGTTCGGGCAGTCCTCGGACATTTCGTACTGGTCTATATTCACCCCTATATGGATGGGAACGGACGGATTGGCCGTTTCCTGTTCAATACCATGCTGGCTTCAGGCGGATATCCATGGACAGTTATTCCCGTCGAAAAAAGACACGAATATATGGCTGCTCTTGAAAAAGCCAGTGTTGAGCAGGATATTACCGATTTTGTGAAATTCCTGGCAAGTTTATTATCAGTTTAACTGACCTTCAAACTGAAAACCGCTGTGCAATTCTTACACAAACCTGGCTTGTAACTTCTCCTTTCATCCAATTGCATCCCATGAAAGACGGAAGATTTGTTGATTTTTGCAAGATACTCCTCCAGTTCTGTTCTGCTGAATGAAGGGCTAACAACAATGTCAACATCCACTGAAAACCTTTTGGATTGATCCAGCAGCAGGATCAAACTGGTTCCTCCCTTGAAAATAAAATCCAGACCAGAGATTTTCAATCGCTCCAAAAAATATAAGGTATGAACCATGCTTTCCATAAGGCCCGGATCCTTGCCATATTGTATTTTCTTTTGGTCCAACCAATCTGCAGAGAAAGAAGCAATATCAATCATTCAGGATGCTTTTAGGGATACTTGTGCGTTCCAATAATAAATTCTTCAAAGCTGTTCCTTTACCCCTCCGGCCTGCATAGCCAAAAAGTTTTGTAAAGTCCAATGAATAGCGGTTATAGGCATTTTCAATCATGTGAATAAACTCACTGCCCTGGAAAGCGGAGAATACAGTTTTATCACAATACATGTCGACCAACATTTTCTCGATAGTCACCGTCGTAACCCCATTAACAAACTGAGTTGGTGATTTTGAAACAAGTGGGAGGAGGATAATCGCGGATTCAGTTCCTAAGATATAGCGTTCAAATTCAATTTCCCCGGGTTGGAGGAATACATTACCACAACTCTGATCCTTCATAAACTCAAAAACCGGTTCAAGTGCATCCTTTTCGACCTGCATAATGATGAGAAACCTGACAGGGATATGAAGCATAAATTCATTTGCAATCCTGGTGGACCAAACACATTGCGGCAGATCATGAAAGTGATTTTTAACCTTGACATTGATTTCTCTTTCCGTATCTCCGATTTCCGGGATGAAGGCAGGCTTATAAGCAAGTGTGAAAAGATCCCTTGAGTATGGTGTTATCAGGCGCTTTGCTTTAAGGTCATATATCCTCCACCTGAAAGTAGACTCCTGTAGTTCTGGGTCAAATCGGTGGTAGAAGTCAAAAAGTTCTTTCCTGGTGAAAGTTTCTCTGTCCCTGAACTCTTCCCTTAGTTTCTCTATGATGAAGTTTAGTGCCATTCCCTGTATTTTTTCAAAACAAAGTTAATAAAAAATCCAACATTAGACAATAAAAGATATTTATTGGCAAATGTTTGACTCCAAACAAAAAACACACAACTCATTTTAGTGGTAAATGTTTGATTTTCTGTTCTTCCCCCTGATCTGAATACTTGGTGCTAATAATCGTGAGTTTTTCATTATTTTGTACAATTAACTCTCCAGCTGATTGGGGGCTGCATTTTCGTTCGCCCCCGTTTCTTTTCTGCTTTCTTTTTTGACTTAATCCGACCAAATTAGGCTTATGGAATAATAACATTTTCAAAATATCATCGAATTGTCATCATTGAAAAATTAAAACCCTGTTTATTAAGCAAATAAAAATAAAAAATTCTCTTTTATTCCCATTTGTTTAAGGGAAGACCCCGCGCCGCCCTCTCCTCTTTACAGTCGGTTTGCATTTATGTTTCGTGTAATATGCTGGGAAAAATAAAATTGTGGGGAACCATTTAAGTAGTCAGGAAATGGCCTGAACATAACGCAAAATAACCATGTTACCCCTTTTATTAACCCCTGACAAAAACAAAGGCGCTGATATTTAGCGCCTTATAAGTATATTTTGCTCCCCAGGTAGGACTTGAACCTACGACCTACGGATTAACAGTCCGCCGCTCTAACCAACTGAGCTACTAGGGAATTTTCCCGCCTTGTTTTTCCAAAGGCGCTGCAAAAATAAGAGGTTTTTCAGAAAGAAAAAATATTTTTGTGAAAATTATAAGAAGATCCGTTATGCACGACAATACTACTTTCCCGGCCCTGCTTGGTGTCGGCAATGCTCTGGTCGATATCATGATCTCTCTGCCTGATGATGAGCCGCTTCATCAGTTCCAGTTACCCAGAGGCAGTATGACGCTGGTCGACGGTGTCAGGAGTGGCGATATTTACCGGGCCACGCATGCCTGGCAGAAGAGCATGACCACAGGGGGGTCGGCAGCCAATACCATCCATACCCTGGCCTCTTTGGGGGGCCGTTGCGGTTATGCCGGCAAGATAGGCCATGATGAACTGGGCGACGTCTTTAGGGGTGAATTTGCCACCAAGGGAGTTACCACCCACCTTTCCTACAGCAACTCCGGCACCGGCCGTGTCATGGCCATGGTGAGTCCTGACTCGGAAAGAACCATGGCCACCTACCTGGGAGCCGCCGGGGAACTCCTCCCTGAAGAGTTTCCCGATGCGCTGATGGAACCCTACGACTACCTCTATGTCGAAGGATACCTGGTACAGGACCACCGCCTGATCGAAACCATCCTTGAAAAGGGCAGAAAAAAAGGACTCAGAGTCGTCATTGACCTCTCAAGCTACAATATTGTCACCCAAAACCGCGATTTCCTGGAACACCTGGTCACCGATTACGTTGACATCGTCTTCGCCAATGAAGAGGAAGCCCTGGCCTTCACGGGCCTGCCTCCTGAGGAGGCAGTGACCGCCATTGGAAAGATGTGCGATATGGCGATCGTTAAAACAGGAAAAACGGGATCCCTGGTCTGCAGGAACAACCAGGTGACCAGAATCTTTGCCCTGAAAGCCCATTCCATTGACACCACAGGAGCCGGCGACAGCTATGCCGCAGGATTCCTCTTTGGCCTCACCCAGGATCTCCCCATCGAAAAATGCGGTCAAATCGCCTCCCTCGTGGCAGCCCGGACGGTCGAATTCATGGGAGCCAAAATCCCTGATGCGGAATGGCCCGTACTTCTGGAAAAGGTCAAATCCATCACAGAAGTCTGAGACCCGACAGAAGATCTGAAGGCCAGAAGGACACAATATCAGTAAGCCTGAAGGACAGTCAGAAGATCAGAAGGCCAATCAATAGGCCAGTCAGAAGATCAGAAGATCAGATGGTCAGAATATCAGAATGGGGGACTAGAAGAGGCCGTGGATATTGGCGTCGACCTTGTCGATCACGAAGCTGAGGTCTTCCCTGCGCGAGGCGAAGTCAATATCGTCGACATTGACAATCAGCAGTTTTCCCATCGTATACCCCTTGATCCAGCTTTCGTAGCGGTCGTTGAGTTGCCGCAGATAGTCGAGGCGGATCGAGTTCTCATACTCCCTGCCGCGTTTCTGGATCTGATTGACCAGGGTGGAGATGGAAGCCCTGAGGTAAATCAGCAGGTCAGGCGGACGAATGAGTCCAATCATCAGGTCGTAGAGGGTTTTATAGTTGCTGAAGTCACGCGTGCTCATCAGCCCCATGGCGTGCAGGTTAGGGGCAAAAATCTCCGCATCTTCATAGATGGTACGGTCCTGTATGACCGTATTCCCCGACTTGCGGATCTCGAGGATCTGGTTAAAACGTGAATTGAGGAAATATATCTGCAGATTGAACGACCACCGTTGCATGTCGTTATAAAAATCATTCAGGTAAGGATTGTCGTCGACATCCTCAAAGTTGGGTTTCCATCCGTAATGTTTGGAGAGCAATTCGGTGAGGGTCGTCTTTCCTGCTCCGATATTTCCGGCTACTGCGATGTGCATAAGTAAAGGTTTAAATATATTTCAAAGATAAGCGCTATTTTTTCCCGAGCAACTCCAGGAGCTGATCAAGGTATTGTCTGTCGTTGGCCAGCCGGGGAATTTTATTCTGTCCGCCGGTTTTACCCCGGTTTTTCATCCAGGTATAAAACGTTCCGGCAGGGGCCATGACTAGCTGAGGCATGTCCAGGGTCATATTTTTATGCCGTTTGGCTTCATAATCGGAGTTGAGGGTTTTCAATGCCGTATCAAGAAGGGTCATGAAATGGTCGGGATGAGCCGGCTCCTTCTCAAACTCGATGATCCATTGGTGGGCGCCCTGTTGCCCCTCACTCATAAATACCGGCCCGGCCGTGTACTCCTGGATGATGGCATTTTCACGCTCGCAGGCGATCTTCAGTGCCTGTTCTGCATTGTCGACGATCAGCTCCTCCCCAAAAGCATTGATAAAATGGCGGGTTCGTCCTGTAATCCTGATCTTATAGGGATTCAGGGAGGTGAAACGCACCGTATCCCCGATGATGTAACGCCACAATCCACCGTTAGTGCTGATTACGATGGCATAATTCTCCTCCGTGTTAACCCCGTCGAGGGCGACCACCTGCGGGGAGTCTGACCCCCACTCCTTCATGGGAATAAACTCATAGAATACCCCCAGATCGAGCATCAATAGCATGTCATGCTGGCTGGGATTGTCCTGGATCGCGAAGAATCCTTCAGAAGCATTGTAGGTTTCCATGTAATGCATCTGGTCTGAGGGGATGGCTTTACGGTATTGCTCCCGGTAAGGATCGAAGTTGATCCCTCCATGAATGAACAGCTCCAGGTTGGGCCAGATCTCCAGGATGTTTTTCTTGCCTGTCTTCTCCAGAATACGCTTCAGCATCACCAGATACCAGGAGGGAACCCCCGCAAAGGAGGTCACATTTTCATTCAGTGAGGTCTCAATAATCTTGTCGATTTTCTCCTCGAACTCCGGAATCAGGGCGATCTCCGTCGGGGGAATCCTGATGAACTGCGTCCAGAAAGGAATGTTCTCGATTAAAATCGCCGACAGGTCACCATAGTAAGAGTTATTACTGAAATTATTGACGGCATGGCTCCCTCCCAGCGTGAGGGATTTGCCGGTGAAAATCCGGGATGCAGGATAATTGCGCATGTAGAGGGCCAGCACATCCTTGCCTCCCCGGAAATGGCAATTCTCCAGCGACTCCCTGGTCACGGGAATAAACTTGCTTTTATCACTGGTCGTTCCCGATGATTTGGCAAACCACCTTACCTCACCTGGCCAGAGCAGGCTTTTCTCGCCCCCCCTCAGCCGTTCCACCCACGGCTTCAGCTCCTCATAGGTCTGCAACGGCAGCCGCTTCTGAAATTCAGCCACCGACTGAATCGTTTCGAATTGGTAAAGCTTTCCGAATTCGGTATTCCGGGCGGTGTCCAGCAATTGAAAAAGCTGCTCCTCCTGGATGTCATGAGGATGCCTGCTGTAAAGGTCTATCTGATAAATTCTTTTATAATTCAACCAGTTGACTACAGAATTGATAAGCGGCATAAGCAAGTATTTATCACTTTCAAATGTAGGAATATTTTCAGCCATCATCAGGCCAACACAAATAATTCCTAATTTTAAGCCTGCCGGAACAGGGGCCCTGCCGGGCAGGAAAAAAAACCGGGTTTATGCCTGACAGCAACAGACAACGGCCGTATTCCATCCCTTTTCAAAGCTGGCATGTGTTTCAAAATAAACCTTTTATCAATGAACTATCTTGACATAGTCCTGGCCATTCTGTTGATCCTTTCGGCTATTAATGGGTTTGTGAAGGGTTTCGTGGAAGAACTGGCCGGATTGGTCGCCCTCATTCTGGGGATCTGGGCGGCCCTCCGCTTTTCCGACAGGGTAGCCCAGTGGCTGATTGACCAGTTCAACTGGACTTTTGAACACCTGAATATCATCGCCTTCTTCATCACCTTTATCCTGGTGGTCATCCTGGTTAACCTCATCGGCTCCTGGGTCAACAAAATGGTGAAGGCCGTGTCACTGGGGTTTATCAACCGGCTGGCCGGACTGGCTTTCGGGGTGATCAAGGGAGCATTGGTTTTGAGCATTTTTCTGGTGATCTTTAATAAATTCGACCAGGACATCCACCTTATCAACCAGAATGTCAAAGCCACCTCCAGGCTTTATAATCCCCTTAAGGATTTCGCTCCCGGAGTCTTTCCCTTCCTTGACTTCTGGGGGGAGAACTCACCCGATGAGCCGGAAATTTAGTGCTCCCTAAGATTCTATTTTTATCTTTGCGCAAAATTTTGAAACCATGAACTTTGTTGAAGAACTTTCCTGGCGGGGAATGATCCATGATGTGATGCCGGGAACGGAAGAGTTGTTGTTGAAAGAACTCACTTCGGCCTATGTGGGTATTGATCCCACGGCCGACTCCCTCCATATCGGTCACCTGGTCGGAGTGATGATGCTGAAGCATTTCCAGAGGTGCGGGCACAAACCCATTGCCCTGGTAGGTGGCGCTACCGGAATGATCGGCGATCCCAGCATGAAGTCCCAGGAACGCAATCTCCTCGATGAGGCGACCCTGCGGCACAACCAGGAGTGTATCAAGAATCAGCTGGCCCGCTTCCTGGACTTCGAATCAGATGCCCCCAATGCCGCCGAACTGGTCAACAACTATGACTGGATGAAGGAATTCACCTTCCTCGACTTCATCAGGGATATCGGCAAGCACATCACCGTCAACTATATGATTTCCAAAGACTCAGTAAAAAAACGACTCTCTGCGGAAAGCCGCGAAGGGATGTCCTTCACTGAGTTCACCTATCAGTTGGTGCAGGGGTATGATTTCCTCTACCTCTACCAGCATTACAACTGTAAACTCCAGATGGGAGGTTCCGACCAATGGGGGAACATCACCACTGGCACCGAGCTGATCCGCCGTAAAACCGGGGGGGAAGCCTTCGCCCTTACCTGTCCGCTGATTACCAAGGCCGACGGCAGCAAGTTCGGAAAAACCGAATCGGGAAACGTGTGGCTCGACCCGGAGAAAACCTCTCCCTATGAGTTTTACCAGTTCTGGCTCAACACTTCCGACGAGGATGCTGAAAAGTACATCAAAATATTCACTCTTCTTCCGCGGGAAGAAGTCGACCAACTGACCCTGGAACACAGGGAGGCCCCCCACCAGCGGCTGCTCCAGAAGAGGCTGGCCGAAGAAATGACGGTCATGGTCCACAGCCGTGAAGAGTATGAAATGGCCGTGGAAGCCTCACTGATCCTTTTCGGACAGGGCACGGCCGACCAGTTGCGCCGGCTGAATGAAAAAACCCTGCTCTCCATTTTCGAGGGCGTCCCCCGCTTCGAAATCTCCCGCGAAGGACTCTCCGCCGGCATTCCTGTGGTCGACCTGCTGGCAGGCGAAACAGCCGTCTTCCCCTCCAAAGGAGAAATCCGCCGCACCATTCAGGCCAACGGACTCAGTATCAACAAGGAAAAAATCAACTCCCCCGACCTGGTGGTCGACGCTTCCTTTCTGATCGGAGGCAAATACCTTCTGGCCCAAAAAGGCAAAAAGAACTACTTTCTGATTATTGCCAGGTAACAGGATATAATAAAGGACAAGGGCTGACGTTTAGAGAGTAACTGATAATTACAAACCATCTTTATGAACGATATTTACGACAACCAGCGCATTCTGGAAGTGATCCGCAAACATTTCATTCATTTTATCCTGATCGGCGCGCTGGCCGTCCTGATGGCCGCCCTCTTTTCCTCGCCCTTCTTTATTAAACCCAAGTTCAAATCCACCGCCAGGATCTATCCCATCAACCTGGCCGTTCTCAGCATGGAGTCAGAATCAGAGCAAATGCTTGAAATCATCAACTCCAACGACATCAAAATAAAGATGTTTGATGCATTCAGGCTCGATACCGTTTATAAAATTGACCGGCAGGATCCCCAATACCTGACCAACATGCTGGGGGAATACAATACCAATGTGTCGACCAACAAAACGGAATTTGAGACGGTAGAGATTACGGTTCTCGACCGGGATCCCGGGCGGGCGGCCGCCATGTGCGACTCCATCATCCACTATTACAACGCGAAGGTACGGGAGATGCACGCGGTTAAAAACCTGGAAATGGTTAATATCCTGAAGAACAATATGGTTCTGAGAATGGCTGAACGGGATTCCATTCACCAGCTGTTGAAGGAGAAACGGGACAAATTCCAGATCCTTGATTTTGACACCCAGGTGAAGGAAGTCACCCGGGGCTATATGGAAGCACTCTCTACAGGGAGGGACCAATCCTCAGGAGGAAAGGAGATCAAAACGTTGTATGGTAATTTGTCAGAACAGGGAGGCGACGCCTATATTCTGGAAAGCAGTTTCAGAAAACTGACCAGCACCATTGACTCCCTCAAATTCCAGTATGATATCAACGTTTCGGAAGCAACCAAACACATTACCTATTGTTTCGTAGTGGAGAAGCCCTTCCCTGCCGACAAGAAATCCTATCCTGTACGGTGGATGATCGTAGCGGTCACCACGTTCAGCGCCCTGTTTCTGTCGTTACTGCTTTTCATTTTACTCGATTACAGGAGGGCCAGGTGATTGCGCTCCTCCGGAAAGTACCGGTTCGCACGCTGCTGGTTTACGCGGTAACCCTGCTGTTTATCGTGCTGAACGGCTACATGGTCGTGAAAAAACACACCCTGCTGGCCGGGATGCTTCCGGTGCTCTTCGCCATCGTTTTACTGGCCATTTACTCGCTCGACAAGGTGCTCTTGCTCACCGTTTTCCTCACGCCCCTCTCTCTGCCCCTCCACCAGTTGATGCCACAGCTCTCCTTCGACATGTTCCTGCCTACGGAACCCCTGCTCTTCGGGGTCTTGCTGCTTTTCTTGATGAAACTGGCGATGGGGTATCGCCCCGATCGCAGGATCATGCATCACCCGGTCACCTGGACCATTGGCATTTACCTGGCCTGGATCCTGGTGACCAGTATGACCAGCACCATGCCGGTGGTTTCCCTGAAGTTTTTCATGGTCAAGGTGTGGTTCATCACCGGTTTTTACCTTCTGGCCATCCCCCTCTTCGCCGATAAAGTCAATTACAAGCGGTTTGTCTGGCTTTATACCCTGGCGCTGGTGATCGTCATTGGGTATACCATTGGCCGTCATCTGGGATACGGGCTGATGGACCAGCAGGCGGCCCACTTTGTCATGAATCCCTTTTACAAAGACCACACCTCCTACGGTGCGGCCCTGGCCATGTTCATCCCCTTCATCACCCTGTTAACCTTCACCAGGGTCCATCGCCTCCTTTACCGGTGGATCGCCGGCGGCGTGCTGGCCCTTCTGCTGCTGGCCTTCGTTCTCTCCTATACCCGGGCAGCCTGGCTCAGCCTGATGCTGGCACTGGGCGTTTGGGTTTTGCTCAAACTCAGAATAAAATTTAAAACCCTGCTCCTCACCCTGCTCTCTCTGGTGGTGGTGGTGGTGGTCTTCCAGCAGCAAATCGTCTCCTATCTGGAGCGGAACAACGAAGAGTCCTCGTCTAACCTGATGGAGCACTTCTCCTCTATGTCAAATATTACCAGTGATGCCTCCAACCTGGAGCGGATCAACCGGTGGAGCTGTGCCCTGCGGATGTTCCATGACCGGCCGGTTTTTGGCTATGGCCCCGGAACCTACATGTTCAAATATGCACCCTATCAGCTCACCAAGGACCGGACCATCATCAGCACCAATGCCGGTGATGCCGGAAATGCCCACAGTGAGTACCTGGGCCCCCTGGCAGAAAGCGGCCTCCCGGGAATGCTCTCTTTTCTGCTCCTGGCCGGAACCTTGCTTTATGTGGCCTTTAATACCTACAACCGGCTCAGGAACAAGGAAATGAAAATTTACCTTACTGGAGCCCTTCTCGGACTGATTACCTACTTCGGTCATGGCTTCATGAACAATTTCCTTGACACCGACAAGGCCTCAGTCCCCTTCTGGGGTTTCACTTCCATGATCGTGGCCATCGACCTGTGGTCACGCCAACAGCCCACTCCTTTCGGCGAATAGATCCCCCACCCACAAAAAAAACGGTGACTCCCCTGAAAAGGAAAATCACCGTCCCGACCGCAACCAAAGAAAACCTTACTGTTTTACTCTTTCGTAGTAGCTGCGATCGCGGGTGTCTACCCTGACTGCATCCCCTTCATTGATGAAAAGGGGAACCATAATCTCGGCTCCTGTTTCCACGGTGGCCGGCTTAAGAGCGGTCGTACTGGCCGTGTTACCCTTTTCTCCCGGAACGGTATACGTCACCGTCAGTTCCACGAAGGGAGGGAGTTCCGCCGTCAGGGGCGTTTCTGTATCGGCATGAAATTGTACCTCAATAACCTGGCCCTCCTTCATGAGATCGTTATTCTCGATCAGATCAGGATTAAGGGAGATCTGTTCAAAAGTCTCCATGTGCATGAAGTTACAGCCCATATCATCCTTATAAAGGAACTGGTAGGGCCGCCTCTCAATGCGCACAACGTCTATCTTTACCCCAGAGTTGAATGTATTCTCGATCACCCTCCCGGTTTTCAGGTTTCTCAGTTTCGTCC
>ERZ1645192.1831-NODE-1831-length-17691-cov-12.390565_pt1 | contig 17691 bp, 17 predicted proteins | sample MGYA00575354_ERZ1645192 | MGnify/ENA primary metagenome ERZ1645192 (study PRJEB40844, sample SAMN11349763) | freshwater sediment metagenome | isolation source: river sediment | host: Sediment | place: India: Faizupur Khadar , New Delhi | collected 2017-02-21 ... | reverse complement strand
TATTGGAGGCTATATTATTCAGGGCATTCCTGCCATGTCAGTACCGGGCCAGCCTGCGGAAGATCCCTCTAAAACGCAACTTATCGGGATTGCCCAGGTAAACCAGGTTTTGTGGGACGGAGGTGCCACCCGCACTGCCAAAGATATCGTGAAGAAAAATTATCCCGAATCCAAATTTTCCATGGAACGCTCCTCAGAAAAAGGCCCGATTATGATTGCCTTCTTACGGCCTGCCGCTCCGGCGCAGGACAGCGTGGACAAGCCGACGCCCGCGCCCGCGGAGCCGACGACGGGCGAGCGCAAGCGCGGCGGCCTTGGCCGTTTCGCCGCGCCGAAGACGCCGCTGCCGCCGTCGGGCGCCGACGACGCTTTCTCGCCCTATGACGACGCGCTCGACGGCCAGACGCCGCCCGAATTGCGCTCGCGCGTCAATGCGCAGCGTCCGGCCGCGCCGCATCCGGTCGAAGCCGACGGGCGGCAGAAGCGCGTGTGGATCGCCGCCGGCGTCGTCGCCGCGGCGGTGCTGCTTATCGCCGGCCTCGCCTGGAAATTCCGCGATCGTCCCGAGGACGTCGTCAAGCTGAAGCCGCCGCAGCAGCAGGTCGAGAGCGCCGGCAGCAAGATCGTCGAGCGCGTCGGCGGCGGCGCGCGCGAACCCGAAGCAACGAGCCCGCGCCAGCCGCCCGCGATTGCCGCCGCGCCCGAAAGCGCCGTCGCCGTGCCGATCGCGCATCGCGCCGCGCTGCTCGTCGAGGCGCCGGACGACGCCGCCAAGGTCAAGACCTATATCGGCCGCGTCGTGTGGCGGCTCGAGAACGCGCCGGGCGGGCCGGGGCAGGCGCTGGGGGCCGCCGTGCGCGCCGACCTCGACATCGCCGACGCCGGCCTGCAGGCGTCGATGGTCATCCGCAAGAACACCGATTCGACCCTGCCGGCCTCGCACACGATCAAGCTGGACATGAAGCCGACAGCCGACAGCGCCGTCGGCTCCGTCAAGGACATCCGCATTCTCGAGATGCGCCGCGAAGATCAGGCCAATGGCGACCCGCTCGTCGGCCTGAACGTGAAGATCGCCGAGAATTCGTTCCTGATCGGCCTGATGCGCGGCGCGTCGGAAGCGACCAACGTCGACCTGATGCGGTCGCGCGGCTGGATCGACGTGCCGATCATGCTGTTCAACGGCAAGCGCGCCAAGCTCACCTTCGAGAAGGGCGTGTCGGGCGACCGCATTCTCAACGACGCCCTGACGCAATGGGGCGCGCAATAACCGGCAAAAAAAAGCGCCCTTGAGAAAGGGCGCTGAAAAAGTCGGGTCTTTACGGGGTCATCAGGCGGCCGGCGCGATCAGCGCCGGCCGTTTCGCTTCGTCAGGACTGGCCGCCGCCGAGCACCGTGACGGCGCGGCGGTTCTGCGACCAGCAGGAAATGTCGTTGCACACCGCCACCGGGCGCTCCTTGCCGAAGCTGATGGTGCGGATGCGCGAGGCCGAAACGCCGCGGGCGATCAGATAGGCCTTGGCGGCCTCGGCGCGGCGGGAGCCGAGGGCGAAATTGTATTCGCGCGTGCCGCGCTCGTCGGCGTGGCCCTCGATGGTGAAGGAATAGCGGCCATACTGGTTCAGCCAGCGGGCCTGCTTGTCGAGCGTGCCTTGCGCGGTCGAGCTGAGCTCGGTCGAATCGCTGTCGAAGAAGACGCGGTCGCCGACATTGACGACGAAATCCTGCGCGCTGCCCGGCGTGGCTGCGCCGGCCGCGCCGGCGCCGAACCGGCCGCCAGCTCCGCCGCCGGCGCCATTGGCGTCTTCGTTCGGATTTTTGGCGCAGGCGGCGAGCGCGAGCGCGGCCGTCATAACGGCTGCGAGCTTCAACCCGCGCGCGCCTCGAATAAAGCTCATCCCAAACTCCTGTTGTGACGATAGGAACATGGCTCTGTCCTATCGGCCGATGGTTAATCGAAGGTTCTGTAAACCTTGATCAGGCCTTGCCGAAGCCTGTTGCATTTTCGCAAAGACGCCGCATGGTTAACAGAGGGTTGACGGCCAAATTGCGGCGAGGCCGGCGAAGGCCGCCGCTTAAAACGATTCAAAAATGCGCGGCCGGCGCGGTTTTCACTTTTCCTGACGCAGCGGCGGGCGCATGAAGGCGTCACGATTTCGTCACGCGAAGAGGCGGTTTCATGATTTCGCTTTCCGTCGCCTTGCAGTCCGGCGGCATCCTGCTGCGCGAAGGCCTGGAGGCCATGCTGGTCATTTCGGCGCTTGCCGGCTATCTGCGCCGCGGCGACGCGAACGGCGCGCCGCTGAAAATGCTCTACGCCGGGGCGCTCGCCGCCATCGCCTTCAGCATCGCCGGCGCCGTGGCGATGGCGCTGTTCCTCAACGGCGCGCATGACGACCGCATCGAAGCGGCGATCATGATCGTCGCCGCCGCGCTGATGCTCTACATGAGCGGCTGGCTGTTCCTGAAGCAGGATCCGCAGGCCTGGAAGGCCGAGATGAAGGCGATGGCCGAGCGCGCCCTGGCGTCGCGCGCCGCCGAGGCGATGGCGCTGATCGCCTTTCTCGCGGTGATCCGCGAGGGGGCGGAGACGGTGCTGTTCCTGCACGCGCTCGCCGGCGCGAACGGCGGCTGGGGCCTGTCGATGTTCGTCGGGCTCGGCGTCGCCGCAGCGCTGCTCGCCGGCCTGTTCGTCGCCATGCAATGGCTGGCGTTGCGCCTGCCGCTGCGGCCGCTGTTCCTCGTCACCTCGGCGCTGCTGTTCGTCATGGCGCTGCGCTTCATCGCCGGCGCGGTGCAGGAATTCCAGGAGCAGGGCCTTGTCGAGGTGCATGATGCGCCGCTGCCCGACTGGATCGTCAATTTCGGCTTCAACCCGAATTGGGAATCGGTGGCCATTCCCGGATTGATCGCGCTCGTCGCGCTCCTCTCGACGCTCGTCCTGCGCCTGCGCAGCAAGGCCGCGACGCCCGCGGCGGCCGAATGAGGCATGGCTGATCGCCATTGAAAAAGGGGCGGCTTCCGCGCGGGAAGCCGCCCCTTTTTGTCGCCGCGCCGCCCGCCTCAGTTGAGCAGCGGGCTCCACGCCGGGTCGGAGGCGAAATTCGCCGTCGGCACTGGGAATTCGCCGCGGCCGAAGACATCGACCATGTGGATCTTCGCGCCGGCGCTGCCGCCCGGATCGCGGAAGAACATCAGGAACAGGCCGTTGGGCGCCCAGGTCGGCCCCTCGTTGTGGTAGCCCTCGGTCAGGGTGCGCTCGCCCGAGCCGTCTGGCTTCATCACGCCGATGGCGAAGCCGCCGGCCTTCTGCTTGGTGAAGGCGATATAATCGCCCTTGGGCGACCAGACCGGCGTCGAATAGCGGCCCTCGCCGAAGGAAATGCGCTTCGCGCCGCCGCCGGATGCGGTCATCACATAGATCTGCTGCGTGCCGCCGCGGTCGCTTTCGAAGACGATCTGCGAGCCGTCCGGCGAATAGGACGGCGAGGTGTCGATGGCGGCGGCGTCGGTCAGGCGCGTCGTCGAGCGCGAGCGCAGGTCCATCGTGAACAGGTTCGAGGACGAGCCCTGCGCCAGCGACATGATGATCTTCTGCCCGTCGGGCGAGAAGCGCGGCGAGAAGGTCATGCCGGGGAAATTGCCGACCACCTCGCGCTGGCCGTTCTCGATGTTCATCACATAGACCTTCGGGTCGCCCGCGCCGAAGGACATGTAGGCGACGTCATGCGAGGAGGGCGAGAAGCGCGGCGTGACGACGAGATCGTCGCCGCGCGTCAGCGGCCGCATGTTGGCGCCGTCCTGGTCCATGATGGCGAGGCGCTTGCGGCGGTTCTCCTTGGGGCCGGATTCGTCGACATAGACGACGCGCGTGTCGAAGAACCCCTTCTCGCCGGTGATGCGCGCGAAGATCGCGTCGGAGATGATATGCGCGACGCGGCGCGAATTGTTGGGGTCGGTGACATATTGCTGGCCGGCGACCTGCTGGCCGGTCGAAACGTCCCACAGGCGGAACTCGGTCTGCAGGCGGCCGTCGCCGGCCCGCGCCGAACGGCCGGTGACGACGAATTGCGCATTGATCATGCGCCAGGAATCCATCTGCGGCGGCTGGTCGGGATTGGCCGTCTTGTCGACGAAGCTCTTGGGATCGAGCGGCTGCAAAAACACCGAGCGGCGGAAATTGTTGGTGATGACCCCGGTGAGCATGCCGCCGGCCGATTCGCCGGCGAATTGCGTCACGGCGACCGTCACCGGTTTGAACTGGCCGCCGGGGCGCACGTCGAGATAGCGCGGCTGTTGGGCGCGGGCGAGGCCGGGGGCGAGAAGACCCGCCCCGAGAAGAAGGCCGGAGGCGGTGCGGCGGGTGAATGTCATCGTCATGGTCGGTCCTGAATGATCGAATTCAACGGTGCGGGCGGTCGGCTTGCGCCTTCCGCGCCTCAGGTCATTTCCTCGGGATCGAAGCGCACGATGCGCGCCTTCCACTGGTCGTAATAGGGCGCGTACTGACTCGGAATGCGCAACGGATTGCAGCGCCGCACGGCGCGCAGCGCGCTTTCGGCGAGGCTCTGCAAATTCGGGTCGGACGGCGGGTTGATCAGGCTCGGCGCGCCGATGAGCGAGCCGTCCTGCGCATAGGCGACCTTGATCTGCGGCACATAGCGCGCGCCGCCGGTGCCGAAATAGCTCCAGCAGCGCTTGTATTGCTCCTGCAGCAGCCCGTCGAGCTGGCCCCACATCGACGGCGACATGCGGCTGGCGCTCGCCGTCGGCGAGCCGAGCGAGGCCGTCTGGCTGCGTTCGCGCCCGGTGGAGGCGGCGCGTTGCGGCGCCTCCTTCGACAATTCGCGCGCGATGGCGCTGGGGTCGAAGCGCGACGGCTTGTCGTCGCTCTCCTCGCCCGAGCGGGGGCGGGACGGCGGCTTCGGGCTCGGCGTCGGCTTGGCCTCGGGCTTGGCCGTCCTGGCGGCTTCAGCCTTGGCCATGTCCTCGAGCTTCTTCTGCTCGAGCAGTTTCGCCATCTCGTCGAATTTCGGCTTCGGCGGCTCCTTCGGCCGCGCCGGCGGGGTCGGCGGGGTGGGCGTCGGTTCTTCCTTCGGCTTGGCTTCCTTGGGGCGCGGCGGCGGCTTCTTGTCGATCGTCTCGGCGTCCTCGGGCTCCGGCTTTTCCTCGGCCTTGGTCGGGGCGGGCTGTTTCAGCGCCTCCGGGCGGGGCTGGGGCTGGGGCGCGGGCGGCGTCGGATCGGCCGGGCGCGGCGGCGGAGGCGGCGGCAGCGCCGCCACCTTCTCGGGCGGAGTCGGCGTCTCGGGCTTGTCGTCCTCGCCGGGATCGGGCAGGCGCTTCAACGGCGGCGGCGGAACGGGCACGTCCTTTTTCGCCTCGGCCAGCGGCGGCAGCGGCTTGGTTTCGGCCTTGTCGGCCTCCTTCTCGACGCGCGGGCGCGGCTGCGTCTGCTTGGCGGTCTTCTCGCCCTTCATGATCTGGTTGAACTGCTGGTCGGTGACGATCTCGACCGGCACCGTCTCCTGCGCGTCGTCGAACTTGCGGCCGTCGGAAAAGGCGACGAGCGTCGCCAGCAGCAGGGCCGCATGGACCCCGCCGGAGACGATCAGACCTGGCTCTCGGGCGGAAACCGCCATGTCAGGCGCTCACTTCTTGTCCTGTTCCGTCACCAGCGCGACTTTCTTGAAGCCGGCGGAAGTGACGATCGACATGACCTCGGCGACGCGGCCATAGCTAACGGCCTTGGCGCCGCGCACATAGACGCGTTCGTCGAAGCCCGCCTTGGCGACGGCCTTCAGCTTGTCGACAAGCTCCTCGACGGCGACCGGCTGGTCCATCAGGAAGACCTGGCCCTTGTCGTCGACGGCGATGGCCAGCGGCTTCTGGTCGATGTTGAGGGCGCCGGCTTTGGTCTGCGGCAGGTCGATCGGCACGCCGGTCGCCAGCAGCGGGGCCGCCACCATGAAAATGATGAGCAGGACGAGCATGACGTCGATGAACGGCGTCATGTTGATCTCGGCCATGGCGCCATAGCGCGGCACGCCGCGGCGCCTGCGCCCGCCTTTTCCTCCGCCTGCCGCAGCCGACATGCCCATGCCCGATCCTCCTTAGGCCGCCCGGTCCGACTGGGACGCGGCGTGCTGGTCGATCTGGCGGGACAGGATGGAGGAGAATTCGTCGGCGAAGCCTTCCATGCGCGCCTGCGTCTTGGCGACTTCGCCCTGCAATTTATTATAGGCGATGAGGGCGGGAATGGCGGCGAACAGGCCGATGGCGGTGGCGAACAGGGCTTCCGCGATGCCGGGCGCGACGACGGCGAGCGAGGTGTTCTTCGACGCCGCGATCGAGCGGAAAGAGGTCATGATGCCCCAGACCGTGCCGAACAGGCCGACGAAGGGGCCGGCCGAGGCGACGGTGGCCAGCACCAGCAATTGCGATTCCAGCTTCTCGACCTCGCGGGCGATGGAGACGTCGAGCACTTTCTCGATGCGCGCCTGCAGGCCCATGAAGGACGCGCCGGCGCTCTGGAACGAGCGCTTCCATTCGCGCATGGCGGCGACGAACAGGCTGGCCATGCCGACCGTCGGGCGCGCCGACAGGGTGGCGAACAATTCCTCCAGCGACGAGCCGGACCAGAACACCTGCTCGAACCGGTCCATCGCCTGACGGGTGCGGGCGAACAGGATGGTCTTGTTGACGATGATCGCCCAGCACCAGACGGAGGCCGCGAGCAGGCCGATCATGACGATCTTGACGACGAGATGGGCGCCCCAGAACATGCTCCAGAGCGACACTTCGGTCATGGGCGCGGCGAGCCCCGCGCTTGCGACGTCGGCAGGATTCATCTCGGTCTGTCCTCGTTTGTGGCTTGGTTCCGGAAAAGCGTGACAGCCCTCCTGACCCAAAAATCAGTCATTTCTGCGGCCCGGCGCGCAATTCGCCGAACGCAATGCGACGGATCGAGTTAAGACGCCATCAAGGTTAACAGCCGGTTACGATGACGCCGTCGCCCGCCGCCAGCTCCGCGCAGGTTACGGAAATGTAATGGGAGCAAAAGCCGCGCCGCCCTCTTTCAGCCACGAAGCGGCGACCCTATATACGGGCGCTGGACGGTCGGCGCTTCACGCGGCCGTCAGGGCTTTGCCGAAAGGGAAGCCGAGGAGGATAAAGATTATGGCTGCTGCGCTTCCTATGATTGCCGGCGAAAGCGGGCTGGCGCGTTATCTGGCCGAGATTCGCCGGTTCCCGATGCTGGAGCCGCAGGACGAATATATGCTCGCCAAGCGCTGGCGCGAGCATCAGGATCCCGACGCCGCGCACAAGCTCGTCACCTCGCATCTGCGCCTTGTCGCCAAGATCGCCATGGGCTATCGCGGCTATGGCCTGCCGATCGGCGAGGTGATTTCCGAGGGCAACGTCGGCCTGATGCAGGCCGTCAAGCGCTTCGAGCCCGAAAAGGGCTTCCGCCTCGCCACCTATGCGATGTGGTGGATTCGCGCCTCGATTCAGGAATATATCCTGCGCTCGTGGAGCCTCGTGAAGATGGGCACCACCGCCAGCCAGAAGAAGCTGTTCTTCAACCTGCGCAAGGCCAAGAGCCAGATTTCCGCTTTCGAGGAAGGCGACCTGCGGCCCGAGAATCTCGACAAGATCGCCACCAAGCTCGGCGTGTCGAAGCAGGACGTCATCGACATGAACCGCCGCATGGGCGGCGACGCCTCGCTCAACGCGCCGCTGCGCGAGGAGGGCGAGGGCGAATGGCAGGATTGGCTCGTCGACGACAGCGCCAATGCCGAGCACATTCTCGTCGACCGCGAGGAGAGCGACAATCGCCTCGACGCGCTGCGCTCGGCGCTGGCCGTGCTCAACGAGCGCGAGCGCCGCATTTTCGAGGCGCGCCGGCTGGTCGAGGATCCGGTGACGCTGGAAGACCTGTCGGCCGAATTCGGCATCTCGCGCGAGCGCGTGCGTCAGATCGAGGTGCGCGCCTTCGAAAAGGTGCAGCAGGCGGTCAAGGCCGGCGTCGCCCGCGTCGAGACGCTGCCCGCGCCCAAGGCGCTGGATCAAATCGCCGCCCGGTAAGGGTCTGCTCACGAAAACATGGCAATTTGCAAGGCGCGGCCGCATTGGGCCGCGCCTTTTGCATTTTGGCGCGCCTCACGGGGCGGCCGGAGCGGTTTTCATGAGCGATGTTTCCGCGAGCGGCGCGCAGGCCGGAGGCGAAGGCGGACGGCTGATCGCGCTCGACGCCTTCCGCTTCTTCGCCGCCTGCTGCGTCGTCGTCTATCATTACAACCTGAATTTCGAACTCGGGCTCGGGCGCTGGAGCGCCGCCCCCGACCATTTCTACGTCATGGTCGATTTCTTCTTCATCCTCAGCGGCTTCGTCATTGCGCTCGCCTATGGCGACAGGTTGCGCAGCGGCGCCGAGCTGCGCGCCTATTTCGTCTCGCGTTTCGCCCGCATCTATCCGCTGCATGTGCTGACGCTGCTGTTCCTCGTCGCCTTCATCGGCGCGGGCGCGCTCGTCGGCTTCCGCAGCAACGATCCGGCGCAATGGGACCTGACGAAACTGCCGGGGCAATTGCTGCTGTTGCAGGCCACGGGGCTTTACGACCGGCTGTATTTCAACACGCCGTCGTGGTCGATCAGCGCCGAATGGTTCGCCTATCTGCTCGCCCCGGCCTTGTTCTACGTCAGCCGGCGCGTGTCGCTTGTCGCCGGCCTGCTGATCTCGGCCGCCGGCGTCGTCGCCTTCATCCTGTTGCGCAAGGCGCTGGGACTGAGCGTGCCGTGGACGGACGCCACCTATGATTTCGGCGTGCTGCGCGCGCTGCCGGAATTCTTCTGCGGCGCGGTGCTGGCGCGCGCCTATCAGAGCGACGCCATCGCCTTCGCGCCGCGCTGGTGGATGGTCTACGCCGTGCTTTTGGGCGTTCTGGCGAGCCTGCATTTCGGCGCGCCGGACGAAATCGCCGTGGTGCTGTTCGTCGCCCTGGTGCTGGGCGCGGCGCTGGCCGAAAAGAGCGGCCAGCCGTCGCCGTTGATGAGCCGTTGGGCGGCGCGCCTCGGCGACGCCAGCTATTCGGTCTACATGCTGCACATGCCGCTGATCATCCCGATGGCCTTCCTGATGCGGCGGACGGGGATGATCGGCAGCCCAAGCGCCATGGCCATCGCCGCCGTCTTCCTCGTCGTGCTGATTGTCGTTTCGGTGCAGACGCACAAATATTTCGAGGCGCCGATGCGGCGGCTCATCCGCGATGCGGCGCGTCCGAAGCGGCGGGCCGCCATTCCAGGCTGATCGTCGGCAGGCCGGACATCGGGTTGACGCTCTCGCCGGTCTTGACGAAGCCCTCGCGCGCATAGAAGGCGAGGGCGCGGGGATTGCCGGCGTTGACGTCGAGACGCACGCCCTGCGGCGACGCGCGCCTTGCCGCATCGAGAAGCGCGCCGGCGACGCCCGAGCCCTGCGCGCGCGGCGCGACGGCGATCTGGTCGAGATAATGCGTCGCCGGGTCGATGGCGACGAAGCCGAGCATGGCGCCGTCCTCCGCATCGAAGGCGCAGACGAGCGCCGCGCCTTGCGCCTCCAACCGGCCGAGATGATCGACGAACCATGCGCGCCGCGCCTCGAAGTCGATCTGCGGCATGGCCTGCGTCCAGGCGGCGATCCACAGGTCGACGAGTTCCGCCGCGTGCGCCCAGACGAAGGCGTGCAGGCGCGGGCTCATCGCTCGGTGATTTTCAGCTCGATGCGGCGGTTGCGGCGGTGGGCTTCCTCGCTGTCGCCGCTCTCCAGCGGCTGGTTTTCGCCAAAGCCCGCGGCGGCGAGTCGTTGCGGCGACACGCCTTTGGCGATCAGCAGGCGCACGACCGAAATGGCGCGGGCGGACGACAATTCCCAGTTGGAGGGGAATTGCGGCGACTGGATCGGCCGCTTGTCGGTATGGCCGTCGACGCGCATGATCCACGGCATTTCTGGCGGGATCTCGTGTTCGAGGTCGACAAGGGCGGCGGCGAGCTTTTCCAGCTGGTCGCGGCCGGCGGGCGCGAGCGTCGCCTGGCCGAGGTCGAACAAAACTTCCGATTCGAAGACGAAACGGTCGCCGACGACGCGCACGCCCGGCCTGTCGCCGAGAATCTGGCGCAGGCGGCCAAAGAAGTCGGAGCGGTAGCGCGCCAGTTCCTGCACCCGCTGCGCCAGCGCGACGTTGAGGCGCGAGCCGAGATCGGCGATGCGCGTCTGGGCGTCCTTGTCCTTGGCCTCGGAGGCCTGCAAGGCCTGTTCGAGCGCCGCAAGCTGGCGGCGCAGCGCGATGATCTGCTGGTTGAGGATTTCGACCTGCGCCAGGGCGCGCGCCGAAATCTGCTTCTCGGCGTCGAGCTTGACATTGGCCTCCGCCGCCGCGCCGCCCGCGCCGGAGAGCGCGGCGTCGCGCGCGGCGAAAAGGCCCTGCAGCCGCTCGTTCTCCTTGCGGATGGCGTCGAGCGAGGCGGAAAGATTGGTCAGGCTGGACTGCTGTTCGCCCTTCTCGGCGCGCTCCAGCGCCAGCAGCGAGGTCAGTTCCTCGATCTGGCGGTTGAGGCGGGCCAGCGCCGTGTCCTTGCCGGTGACTTCGCGCGACAGGAAGAATTGCGCCATGACGAAGACGGACAGAAGAAAGGTGATGACGAGCAGCAGCGTCGAAAGGGCGTCGACGAAGCCCGGCCAATAATCGATGCCGCGCTGCTCGCGACGATGGCGGGCGAGGGCCATCAGCGCCGCTCCATGTCCGCGGCGAGGCGGGCGAGCAGCCGGCGGATCTCGTCCTGCTGGACGGATTGCGATTCCGCCCATTCGCGAATCATGCGTTGCTCGTCGCGCATGCGCGCGACAAGGCCGTGCACGCCCTCGGCGAGATTGGCGAGCAGCGGAACCTGCGCGTCGGTGGCCAGCGCGCGGTCGACGCCGCCGGCCTCGGCGACGCGCGCCGACAGGCTGTCCTCGAGTTCCTGATAGAAACGGTTTTGCGCCTGGCTCGCCTGCAGGTCGAGGAAGCCGAGCACGAGCGATCCGGCCAGACCGAACAGCGACGAGGTGAAGGAAATGCTCATGCCGGCGAGCGGCGCGGCAAGGCCGTTCTTCAACTCGTCGAACATCACCGCGGCGTCGGAGCCGGTCTGCATCGACTTGATGACGCCGCCGATCGAGCCGACCGTCTCGATCAGGCCCCAGAACGTGCCGAGCAGGCCGAGGAAGATGAGCAGGCCGGTGAGATAGCGCCCCGTGTCGCGCGCTTCGTCGAGGCGGGTGGCGACGGAATCGAGGATGGCGCGCAGCATCAGCGTCGAAATGTCGCGGCCTTCCTTGGCGCGCAGCATGGCGGCGAGCGGCGCCAGCCGGCGCGGCGGTTCGAGATTGGCGGCGGCGCCGGCGGCCTGGGCATTGACCCAGCGCACCTCGGCGAACAGCCGCACGACCTGCAGCAACGCCAGCAGCACGCCGATCAGCAGCACGCCGAGAATGAGGCCGTTGAGGCCGGGATTCGCCATGAACGCCAAAGCGATCTGGCGATAGAGAATGAGCGCGACAAAGCCCGCGAGCGCCATGAACACCAGCATCCGCACGAGGTAGATGCGCGGCGACGACAGTCGATAGGGGTCGAGGTCAGGCTCGGCCATGGTCAAGGTTCTCCGCGTGATGTGTCCGGCGAAGACTAGACCTATCGCCCGATTGCGACAATCGGTCGGAGATCAGGCCGCCTTGATGCAGTCGAGAAGCGCCTTTTGGATGCGCTCGTTGCCGACGCAGACCGAGCCCTTGTCGAGCATGTCCTGGCCGCCGTCGGCGTCGGTGACGTAGCCGCCGGCCTCGCGCACCATCAGCAGGCCCGCCGCGACGTCCCACGGCTGCAGGCCGCGCTCCCAATAGGCGTCGTAGCGGCCCGAGGCGACGAAGCACAGGTCGAGCGCGGCGGCGCCGAGGCGGCGCACGTTCATCGCCTTCGACATGACCGCGGCGAGTTCGGCCTTGAAGCGCGGATGGTCCTTGGCCTTGCCCAGATGCGGCACGCCGCAGCCGATCAGCGCGTCGGCGATGTGGGTGCGGGCGGCGACGCGCAGGCGGCGGTTGGAGGCGAAGGCGCCCGCGCCCTTTTCCGCGACATACATTTCGTCGGTCGCCGGATTGTAGATGACGCCGGCGACGATCTGGCCTTCGCGCTGCAAGGCGACCGAAATGGCGAAGATCGGCAGGCCGTGCAGGAAGTTGGTCGTGCCGTCGAGCGGGTCGATGATCCAGGTGTGGCTCTTGTCGGAGCCCTCGATCTCGCCGCCTTCCTCCATGATGAAGCCATAGCCGGGACGGGCTTTCGACAATTCCTCGAACAGCACCTTTTCGGCGCGCTTGTCGGCGGCCGAGACGAAATCGCCCGGACCCTTGACCGAGACCTGCAGGTTCTCGACCTCGCCGAAGTCGCGTTTGAGGCCGCGGCCCGCCTTCACGACGGCGGCGGTCATCACATTCATCAGGGCGGAGCGGATCATGGCGGTCTCTTTGAAAAAAGCTCGGCGCGGGGCTTAGTCAGCGCGGCGCAGATAGGTGACTTCGGTGGTGTCGACGACAATGCGTTCGCCGGTGGCGATGAACGGCGGCACGAGAACGCGCAGGCCGTTTTCGAGCTTGGCCGGCTTGTAGGACGAGGCGGCGGTCTGGCCGCGCACGACGGGATCGGCCTCGACGATCTCGAGCGTCACCTGCGCCGGCAGGCGGATGCCGATGGGGCGGCCCTGATAGAGCTGCAGCGTCACCTTCATGCCGTCCTGCAGGAAGGCGGCGCGCTCGCCGACGAAATCTGTCGCCAGCTCGATCTGCTCGTAGCTCTCCTGATCCATGAAGACGAGCTGGTCGCCCTCGGCGTAGAGATAGGAGAAATCCTTCAATTCGAGCTGCACCTGTTCGACCGTCTCGTCGGCGCGGAAGCGCTCGTTGAGCTTGCGGCCGTCGATGAGGTTCTTCAGCTCGACCTGGTTGAAGGCGCCGCCCTTGCCCGGCTTGACGGAATTGGTCTTGACCGCGACCCAGAGGCCGCCGTCATGCTCGATGACTGCGCCGGGGGCGATCTGGTTGCCGTTGATCTTGGGCATGGGCGGTCGGGTCCGAATGAAATGAAGCTGGCGCTCATGTGCCTGCCGGGGGGGCGCGCGTCAAGCCGCGTCAATTGCCGACATATTTGCGCACGCTCTCCTCGACGCTGGCCTTTTCCTGCGGCGTCAGGCCTGTGAGCACACCGTCGAGCCAATGGTCCTGCAGGCCGGCGGCGCGGGCGAGCAGGTGCCATTTCATCGCCTCGACGCGGTCGCGCGGCAGGCCGCGGCCGGCGGCGAACAGGCGGGCGACGCGGTTCTGCGCGATCGGGTTGTTGCGGCCGGCGGCCTTGAGGAAAAGTTTCGCCGCGGCGGCCTCGTCCTTTTCCACGCCCTCGCCATTGAACTGCATGATCGCCAGTTCGACGATGGCGGCGAGATTGTTGTCGGAGGCGGCGCGGCCGATCCATTCGGCCGCCTGGCGCTCGCTCTTCTCGACGCCGGAGCCGGTCTTGTAGAGCAGGCCGAGCGAATAGGCCGCGTCCGTTTCGCCGAGCAGCGCGGCGCGGCGGAAATAATCGGCGGCCCTGGCGAATTGCGGCGTCACGCCGTCATGTTCCAGCGCGGCGACGCCCAGATTGTAAAGCGCGCCGGAATGGCCGAGCGCGGCCGCCTTCTCCAGCAGCGCCAGCGCGCCGGGCCGATCCTCCGGCAGGCCGCGCCCGCGCAGCTTGGCCATGCCATAGGCGAAGATCGCCTGACGGTCGCCGCGATCGGCGGCGAGCTTGAACCAGCGCGCGCCTTCCTCGGGGTTCGGCTTGAGGCCGAGGCCCTGCGCATAAATCTCGCCGATCAGCGTCATGGCGACGGAATCGTTCTTGTCGGCCTCGACGCGCTTCATCGCCTCTTTCAGGGCGGTGACGAAATAGCCGCGCTGGAAGGCGCCGAAGGCAAGGTCGCCGGCGGGCTGCTCGGCCTTGGGCGGCTCGGCCGGCGCGGGCAGGGCCTCTTGCGTTACGGCTGGGCCGCCCAGCGCCGTGAGCAGCGTCAGGGCGAGCGCGGCGGCGCGCGTCACGGCTGCGGCTCCCGCGCCTTCAGCAGGCTTTGCGCTTCGGCTGTCGCAGCGGCGGGGCCGCGCGCGTCGGTCCAGATGGCGTCGCCCAGCGCGACGAAATCGGCGCCGGCGGCGCACAGGGCCGGCACGTCGGCGATCGTGGGGGCGAAGCCGACGCAGGGCACTTCGAAAATCTGCGACCACCAGTCGATGCGCTCGAGCGTGTCGGCGAGCGGCGGCGTGTAGCCGTCGGGGGCCGGCTCGCCAAACATCAGATAGTCGACGCCGTCCTCGCCGGCCGACATGGCGTCGTCGCGCGTCTTCAGGCCGGAGACGCCGACGAAGCGTTCGGGCTGCAGGGCGTCGAGCGCCTCTTCGAGCGGCTCGCCGTTACCGCGCAGATGCGCGCCGTCGGCGTCAGCCCGCGCCGCGAGCTTGGCGTCGCCTTCGACCAGCAGCGCCGCGCCGCGCGACTGGATGGCGGCGGCCAGCGCCCGCACGATCTTCTTGTTCTCGACCGGGTCGGGCGCGGCAAAGCGCAGCAGGACGCTGGCGACGTCGCCCTCGTCGAGCGCGGCCTCCAGCGGCGCGAGGAAAGACGCAGCGTCGGTCAGGCGCGGCGTGATGAGATAAAGGCGGGGGGTGTCTTCGGTCATGATCGGGCGTTCCTGGCGCGTCGCGCTTGTTCCTCGCGGATGAATGGGGCGAAAGCGCGACGCGCACAAGCGGCTTGGCGAAAAGCAAAGGGCGGCCCGGCGGCCGCCCTCGCAGAATTGTCGTGCTTTTCGCCCGAATTACTTCGGGTCGAGTTCGCCCGAGGCGTAGCGCTTGGCCATTTCGGCCAGCGTGGCGACGCGCTTGATCTTCGAGGCCTTGCCGGCGGTCTCGAATTCTTCGAGGCGCTGGCGGCAGATCTTCTGCATCGCTTCCTGGGCGGGCTTCAGGTATTTGCGCGGGTCGAACTCGCCGGGGTGCTCGGCGAAGACCTTGCGGATCTGGCCGGTGATGGCCATGCGGTTGTCGGTGTCGATGTTGATCTTGCGCACGCCGTGCTTGATGCCGCGCTGGATCTCCTCGACCGGCACGCCCCAGGTCTGGGGCATCTTGCCGCCATAGGCGTTGATGATGTCCTGCAGGTCCTGCGGCACCGACGAAGACCCGTGCATGACCATGTGCAGGTTCGGCATCTTCTGGTGGATTTCCTCGATGACGTTCATCGCCAGGATGGCGCCGTCGGGCTTGCGGGTGAACTTGTAGGCGCCGTGCGACGTGCCCATGGCGATGGCCAGCGCGTCGACCTTGGTGGCGCGGACGAACTTGACCGCCTCATCCGGGTTGGTCAGCAGCTGGTCGTGGCTGAGCTTGCCCTCGAAGCCGTGGCCGTCTTCCTTCTCGCCTTCGCCGGTTTCGAGCGAGCCGAGCACGCCGAATTCGCCTTCAACCGAAATGCCGCCGAGATGCGACATGTCGGCGACATATTTCGTCACGCCGACGTTGTAGTCCCAATCGGCCGGGGTCTTGCCGTCTTCCTTGAGCGAACCGTCCATCATCACCGAGGTGAAGCCGGCCTGAATGGCGGTCATGCAGGTCGAGGGGCCGTTGCCGTGGTCGAGATGCACGCAGACGGGAATGTGCGGATACATTTCGACGACCGCGTCCATCATGTGCTTGAGCATGATGTCGTTGGCGTATTGGCGGGCGCCGCGCGACGCCTGGATGATGACCGGCGCGTCGACCTCGTTGGCCGCGGCCATGATCGCCAGCGCCTGTTCCATATTGTTGATGTTGAACGCCGGCACGCCATAGGAATGCTCGGCGGCGTGGTCGAGAAGCTGACGAAGGGTAATGCGGGCCATTCAGATCTCCCGTGGAAAACGCGGCGACTCTGCCGGCCGCCGCTTGCGATTGGGTTAAGCGCGCAGGGCCTCGACTCCGGGTAGGACCTTGCCTTCCAGCCATTCGAGGAACGCGCCGCCGGCGGTCGAAATATAGGTGAAGTCGTCGGCCGCGCCGGCGTGGTTGAGCGCCGCGACCGTGTCGCCGCCGCCTGCCAGCGTCAGCAGCTTGCCCTGTTTGGTCAGGCCGGCGGCGACCTTGGCCACTGCATTGGTGGCGGCGTCGAAGGGCTCCAGTTCGAAGGCGCCGAAGGGGCCGTTCCAGACGAGCGTCTTGGTCGCGCCGAGCACGGCCTCGACTTCGGCGACCGAGCGCGGGCCGGCGTCGAGGATCATGTCGTCGGCGCCGATATGGTCGACGCTGACGACGCGCGAGGGGGCGTGCGCCTTGAATTCCTGCGCCACGACGGCGTCGGTCGGCAGCACGATCTGGCACTTGGCGGCGGCCGCGCCGGCGAGAATCTCGCGCGCGGTGTCGAGCAGATCCTTCTCGCACAGCGACTTGCCGACGGCCTTGCCCTGCGCGGCAAGGAAGGTGTTGGCCATGCCGCCGCCGATGATGAGGAAATCGACCTTCTTGGTCAGGTTGCCGAGCAGTTCGAGCTTGGTCGAGACCTTGGCGCCGCCGACGACGGCGGCGAGCGGACGGTCAGGCTTTTCAAGCGCCTTGGAGATCGCCTCGATCTCGGCCTGCATGGAGCGGCCGGCGAAGGCGGGCAGCTTGTGGGCGACGCCCTCGGTCGAGGCGTGGGCGCGGTGGGCGGCGGAGAAGGCGTCGTTGACATAGAGGTCGCCGAGCGCGGCGAAGCCTTCGACGATGGCCGCGTCGTTCTTTTCCTCGCCCTTGTGGAAGCGGGTGTTCTCAAGGCAGAGGACGTCGCCGTCCTTCATCGCGGCGACGGCGGCGGCGGCGTCGGGGCCGATGCTGGCCGGGCAGAAGGCGACCGGCGCGCCGAGCACGCCGGCAAGCGCCGTGGCGACGGGCGCGAGGCTCTCCTTCTCCGAGGCGCGCGCCTCGTAGGAATCGCCTTTCGGGCGGCCGAAATGGGCGAGCAGGATGACTTTGCCGCCCTTGCCGGCGATCTCGCGGATCGTCGGGGCGATGCGCTCGAGGCGGGTGGCGTCGGTGACGCGGCCGTCTTCCATCGGCACGTTGAGATCGACGCGCACGAGCACGCGTTTGCCGGAAACCTGGGCGTCGTCGAGGGTGCGGAAGGCGGACATGGGCTTATGCTCGCAAAAGTCGTGGTGTCGTCGTGATGTGAAAAGGGCGCGGGCGTTGCGGCGCCGCGCCCTCGTTTGTCAGCTCAGATCAGCTTGGCCAGCGCGACCGCCGTGTCGGACATGCGGTTCGAGAAGCCCCATTCGTTGTCGTACCACGACAGGATCGACACCAGCGTGCCTTCCATGACCTTGGTCTGGTCCATGTGGAAGATCGACGAATGCGGATCGTGGTTGAAGTCGATCGAGACGTTCGGCGCGTTCGTGTAGCCGAGAATGCCCTTCAGCGGGCCGTCAGCGGCGGCCTTGATCGCGGCGTTGATCTCGTCCTTGGTCGTCGCGCGCTTGGCGATGAACTTCAGGTCGACGACCGAGACGTTCGGGGTCGGCACGCGCAGGGCGAAGCCGTCGAGCTTGCCGTTGAGGTCGGGCAGCACGAGGCCGACCGCCTTG
>ERZ1645192.1829-NODE-1829-length-17697-cov-21.498753_pt1 | contig 17697 bp, 14 predicted proteins | sample MGYA00575354_ERZ1645192 | MGnify/ENA primary metagenome ERZ1645192 (study PRJEB40844, sample SAMN11349763) | freshwater sediment metagenome | isolation source: river sediment | host: Sediment | place: India: Faizupur Khadar , New Delhi | collected 2017-02-21 ... | reverse complement strand
GTGCTCTTCAGCGGCGATGCTTACGTGGATCATCCTTCATTCGGAGCTGCAGTTATCGGAAGGGTAATGGAGGCTGAAGGATTGCGTGTTGCCATTGTGCCGCAGCCAAACTGGCAGGACGATTTGCGGGATTTCAGAAAAATGGGAGTTCCCCGCCTGTTTTTTGCAGTCACTGCCGGAAATATGGACAGCATGGTCAATCATTACACTGCCAATAAACGCCTGCGATCCGACGATGCATACACTGCTGGAGGCGAAGCTCACAAACGTCCGGATTATACAACTATTACTTACTGCAATATTCTGAAAAAACTTTATCCGGATGTGCCAATCGTAATTGGAGGAATTGAAGCTTCACTGAGACGGGTTACCCATTACGATTACTGGAGCGACAGGCTGATGCCGTCTGTTCTGGTGGATAGTAAAGCCGATTTTTTGGTATATGGGATGGGAGAGAAGCCTTTGAAGGCATTGATTGCTGAACTGAAAAAAGGTAAAAAACTGAATGAAATAACCGATATTCCGCAAACGTCATTCCTTTCTGCTGCAATTCCTGAAAGAGATGTGAAAACAATCGAACTGATCTCACATGAAGAATGTCTGAAAGATAAAAAACGGTATGCATCCAATTTCAGGTATGTGGAGGAAGAGAGCAACCGGATTCACGGAGCACGATTAGTTCAAAAAACAGGGGATAAATACGTTATTATTAATCCGTTATATCCACCCTGGAAGCCTGAAGAGGTGGACGAAACATACCGGCTGCCATTTACCCGTCAGCCTCACCCGAAGTATAAAGGAAGACCGGTTCCTGCATACGAGATGATAAAATTTTCGGTAAATCTTCACCGTGGCTGCTTTGGAGGGTGTGCTTTTTGCACTATTTCGGCTCATCAGGGCAAGTTTATCGTTTCACGCAGCAAACAATCTATTCTTGATGAAGTAAAACAAATAAGCCGTGCAGATGATTTCAAGGGAAACCTGAGCGACCTGGGAGGCCCGTCAGCCAATATGTATGCCATGCAGGGAAAAGACTTAACCATCTGTGAACGCTGTAAAAGACCTTCCTGTATTCATCCGTCTGTGTGCCATAACCTGAACATCGATCACAGTGCGCTCACAGATATTTACCGTTCGGTAGATAAACTTCCGGGTATAAAAAGATCATTCATAGGAAGTGGTGTGCGCTACGACATGCTATTGGCTGAAACAAAAGACGAACAAACCGCTCAAAGTCAGCGCGAATACCTGAAGGAACTGATCAGCAGGCACGTTTCCGGACGACTGAAAATTGCTCCGGAACATACATCCGACAGGGTGCTGCACCTGATGCGTAAACCATCATTCAATTATTTTTATCAGTTCAAAAAGATTTTTGAACAAATTAACCGCGAAACTGGTCTTAATCAGCAGTTGATTCCATATTTTATATCAAGCCATCCTGCATGTCAGAACGAAGACATGGCTGAACTGGCTGCCATTACCCGCGATCTCAACTTCAAGCTGGAACAGGTGCAGGATTTTACGCCTACTCCGATGACATTAGCTACAGAAATTTATTATTCAGGCTACAATCCTTACACACTCGAACCTGTTTTTACAGCCAAAACCAAAGAAGAAAAACTGGCTCAGCGGAAATTCTTTTTCTGGTACAAAAACGAGTATTACCGTGAGATACTCAGTGATTTGAAAAAAATGAACCGGCCCGATCTGATAAATAAACTGAAAATCAGATAATTAAAAATTATTTTAGATTCTCAAAATGGCATTTTGTTATTTCATGATTAACATCTGCTGACGAATGGATTCTTCGTGAATAGCCATCAGTACGGTTTTCATAAACTCACTGCTCATGCCCATTTTTTCGGCCTGAGCGATGCGGTCTTTCAATATCTCGTCATATCGTTGTGCCTGAAGAATGGGCATGTTGTGTTCTTTCTTGTAAGTACCTATTTCCTGCGATACACGCATACGTTTGGCCAGCAGTTCCAGCAGGTCGTTGTCCAGGCCGTCGATCTGACGTCGTAAAGCAGTAAGGCTTTCTGTGGTCTGATGCATTTCGCGAATGACCAGGTTGTCAAGTATCAGTTCAAGCACCTCAGGCGTAACTTGCTGAGAGGCATCACTCCAGGCTTTGTCCGGATTGCAATGTGTTTCTATTATCAGTCCCTCAAAATTCAAATCCATGGCCTGCTGGCTTATCGGGGCAATCAGTTCTCGTTTACCGCCAATGTGTGACGGATCGCAAATCAGCGGGAGATTGGGTAGCTGACGGTGAAGTTCAATAGGAATATGCCATTGGGGGAGATTCCGGTAAATCTTTTTATCAGCTGAGCTGAAACCGCGATGTATGGCACCAATTCTCCTTATCCCGGCTTTATGAATGCGTTCAATGGCACCAATCCACAAATCTACATCCGGATTTACAGGATTTTTGATTAGAACCGGAATGTCCGTTCCTTCCAATGCATCGGCTATTTCCTGCACTGAGAAGGGATTGGCGGTAGTGCGTGCTCCAATCCAGATTATATCTACTCGGTGCTCAAGAGCTTCTTTTACATGTTTGGAATTCGCTACTTCTACAGCTACATACATGCCCAGTTCTTCTTTTACCCTGTTTAACCAGGGAAATGCTTCAACACCAAGCCCTTCGAAACCACCCGGTTTGGTGCGCGGTTTCCATACTCCGGCACGAAAAATTTTCACACCCGCTTTGTGTAATGCACGGGCTGTAGTCATTACTTGTTCTTCAGTTTCGGCGCTGCAAGGTCCCGAAATTACCAGCGGACGTTTCGGGTCAATGCCCGGTAATAATATTGATTGTAGTTCCATAATAAAGCCCCCTCTAGCTCCCCCACAAGGGGAGAACGTGAACCGCGAGAGGTGTGCGGTAATAAATAAATTTTATTTGTTTTTCAATAATTTCTTTTTTGCAGAATTTAAAAGTCCCCCTTGTGGGGGATTTAGGGGGCTAATCGCTCAATCACTTCTTCGAGCATGCTTTCCGGGCTGCAAAGTGAAATCCGTATATAGCGATTTCCATTGCTTCCGAAAATAAAACCCGGGGTGATAAATACGTTTTTTTCATAAAGTATGTTGTCGGACAATTCACCTGCATCTTTCCAATTATCGGGGATTTTTGCCCAGATAAACATGCCAACCTGATTCTTGTCGTATTTGCACTGCAAAACATCCATGATTTTATAAGCTAATTCCCTGCGTTTTGAGTAAACGTTGTTCATTTCGTTGTGCCATTCTGCTGAGTTTTTCAATGCCTGAGCCGCTGCCACCATCATTGGGCGAAACATCCCGCTATCCACGTTGGATTTTACGGCCAGCACCCATTTCACAAACTGCTCGTTGCTGGCGAGCATGGCCATACGCCAGCCGGCCATGTTGTGCGATTTGCTCATCGAATTCAGTTCGATGCAGATATCCCTGGCACCTTCTACTGCCAGAATGCTCAGTTTGTGCTCGTTCAGAATGAAACTGTATGGATTGTCATTACAAATTACAATACTGTGTTTTTTACCGAATTTTACCAGTTTTTCAAATAATTCCGGAGTGGCATTGGCACCTGTTGGCATGTTCGGATAGTTTACCCACATCAGTTTTACGCTGGATAAATCCATTTTTTCCAATACATCGAAATCGGGTTGCCAGCCGTTTGTTTCATCCAGATCGTAGGTAATCAGATTTGCTTCGGCCAGTCTGCTCACCGATTGATACGTCGGGTATCCGGGATTGGGTATCAATACACCATCACCGGGATTAACAAAAGCCAGCGTGATATGCAGAATTCCTTCCTTTGAACCTATCAGCGGTTGAATTTCTGTAGCCGGATTTAAATCCATCTGATACCATTTCCGATACCAATCGGCAAATCCCTGTCGTAATTCCGGAATACCAACATAACTCTGATAGCCGTGCACATTCGGCTTTTGAGCTTCTTTACATAATGTTTCGATTGTTTCGGCAGATGGAGGTAAATCCGGATTTCCGATGCCCAGATTCAGCACTTTTTTTCCTGCTGCATTCATTTCGGCAATCTCACGCAGTTTGGCTGAAAAATAGTACTCAGAAACCGTGTTTAAGCGATTGGCAGGCTTAATTTGAGGCTTATCACCTTGTATGTTATTTGAATTTGACATTTTCTTCTAAATATTTTACTAACAACTTTCTTACTATAAACTAATTATTCGGTGTTTTTGCTTCCCTGTATTCTCCCAGATTTTTGAATTCTCTCGTCAATGGTTTAATTGCATCCAATGCCTGCCGGTATCGCTCGTAGTTTTGAAACGTCAATGCCACGTAAAACTGATATTCCCATTCACGACCGATAATCGGGAGCGATTGAATTTTTGTAAGGTTGATGTTGTAAAACGATAGTATGGTCAGAACTTTGGATAAACTGCCCTCTTCGTGTGGAAGTGTGAATACAATGGTTGACTTGTTGAGTTCCATGCCGAGGTTCATCCTGTAAGCCATATCGGGCTTGGCAATGAGCAGAAACCGCGTAAAATTTCGCTTGTTGGTTTCGATGCTTTCGGCCAGTATTTCGAGTCCGTATTTTTCAGCAGCAGAACGGCTACAAATAGCTGCACGACCCGTAATCTTTTTCTCTGCAATTTCTTTGGCTGACGTTGCTGTATCATCGCTTTCAACAGCCAGCAGGTGTTTGTTTTCTTCCAGAAAATCTTCACACTGCATCAGTGCGATGGGGTGAGAGTGTACCTCTTTGATATCCAGAATGTTTTGTCCGGGCAATACGGCAAACTGGTGCGAAATGCGTAATTTGTACTCGCCAATGATGAGACAACCGCTCTCGCGCAGCAAGTTGTGATTTTGCAGCAGACTTCCGGCAATGGTGTTTTCGATGGCTATCAGTCCAAGCAAGTCGTTGTCAGTATCGATGGATTTGAAAACATCCCTGAATGTTTCGCAGGGTACAATCTCTATTTCTTCTTCACTGAAGTAAGCCCGGGCTGCTATTTCGTGATAGGAGCCTTCGCCACCCTGAATGGCTATTCTTTTCATCTTTTTTTTTGATTTTGGAATGAAAAAAATCCTGCTCTTTACAGGAGCAGGATTTTCTATATTATTAAATTTCGTATTTTATACCTTGAAATTTACACATTTGTTATCCTGCTCTCACTTCTTAAAGTAAAAGTAAAAATAAAAATATGCAAACCAGGTATTCATCTTGTTTATTTGTGTTTTGTTTGATTGGGTACAAAAGTAATACATTTTTCAATAATAACATCAATTTGTATTGTTTTTTTTCAAAAATATTTCAAAAGTCAAGTTTTTTCTGTTTTTTATTTTCTGTTTCGATTTTCTTAATAAATTTGCATCTTATCTCAGAGGTAGTGATAATAATATAATGATTAGTAAAATATTTAAAGAATAACGTTTAATTGATACTAAATCAAAGAAATCTCAATGGAATTTTTTATTATCTTTGAACCTTCAAAAAAAAGAATCATCAATTTTTTAAACAATTAAATTTAATATTTTATGACAACAGAAAACGTTCAAAAGAAGAATTATGCATTACCCATTGCAATGATGTTTGCATTATTTTTCATGATTTCTTTCGTTACGGGGCTTCCGAGTCCGATGGGAGTAATTGTAGCTAAACAGTTTGGAGCATCCAATTTCCAGTCACAACTGGGATTTCTGGCCAATTTTATAGCTTATGCATTCATGGGAATTCCGGCCGGAATGATGCTTAAAAGATTTGGATACAAGAAACTTGCGCTGGCAGCAGTAGTAGTAGGCTTTTTAGGAGTAGGTATCCAATGGCTTTCCGGCCAGGTGGGTAGTTTCACAGTGTATCTTACGGGTGCATTTGTGGCAGGTTTCTCCATGTGTATGCTTAATACAGTTGTAAATCCTATGCTTAACACGCTCGGAGGTGGAGGTAATAAAGGTAATCAGATGATACAGTGGGGTGGAACCATCAATTCCATCGGAGCTACCATCGTTCCTATTCTTGTAGGATATCTCATGGGCGATATTGCCGGAAGAACAATTGAAAAAGCAAGTCCAGCCCTGTTCCTTGCTATGGGCATCTTTGCACTGGCTTTCATCGTGTTGTTTTTTGTTGACATACCTGAACCTCACATGCAGAAAGTTGTCGAAAAGAAAGTAAAAGACAAACACAGTCCGTTGTCTTTCCGTCACTTTATACTGGGAGCAATTGCTATATTTATTTATGTTGGTATAGAAGTAGGAATTCCGAGTACAGCTAATCTTTACATGACTGCCATGCCCGATGCAGCCAATCCGGGACTGGGTATTGATGGCGGAACTGCAGGTATCGTGGTAGGCCTTTACTGGTTATTGATGTTGGCCGGACGTTTGTTTGGTGCTTCTATTGGAGCCAAAGTGTCAAGCAAAACAATGCTTACAGTTGCTTCAGGGCTGGGTATTCTTTTTGTTCTTTTGGCGATTTTCCTTCCTGTTTCCAATACGATCAATATGCCTGCATTCACCAATACTTTTGAGTTTATGAAAGTTGAGGTTCCTATTAACGTTATGTTCCTTGTGCTTTGCGGACTTTGTACCTCGATTATGTGGGGCGGTATCTTTAATCTGGCTGTAGAAGGTCTGGGTAAATATACAGCAGCTGCATCCGGATTTTTTATGGTAATGGTATGTGGTGGAGGTATTATTCCACTTTTACAGGGAGCAGTTTCTGATGGTTTCGGATTTCTGAACAGCTATTGGGTAATGTTCCTTTGCCTTGCCTACTTGCTTTTCTACGGACTCATTGGTTCCAAAAATGTAAATAAAGATATTCCTGTAGAATAAATCAACTCTTAATACAGATCAATTATGGAAATGGAAAAACCTTATGTAATAGGGATAGATATGGGAGGCACCAATACTGTATTCGGTATTGTGGATGCCCGTGGTAATGTAATTTCAAAGGGTGCAATTAAAACAGATAATCCCGATATCAACGACTACGTGCTGAATCTGAAAACAGAATTGACAAAATTGATTGATGCGGCAGGTGGTATTGAAAAAATAAAAGGTATCGGAGCAGGATGTCCCAATGGTAATTACTACACCGGAAATATCGAATTTGCCCCCAATCTTCCCTGGAAAGGGGTGGTACCTTTTGCCACTTTGCTTTCCGAAGCTTTTGGCATACCGGCAGCCATTACCAACGATGCCAATGCAGCTGCCGTAGGTGAAATGACTTACGGAGTAGCCCGTGGAATGAAAAACTTCATCATGATTACACTCGGAACCGGTGTGGGAAGTGGTATCGTAATCGATGGTAAAATTGTTTACGGACACGACGGTTTTGCCGGTGAACTTGGCCACGTGAGGGTGGTACGCAATAATGGCAGGTTGTGCGGATGCGGACGCGAAGGGTGTCTGGAAACTTACAGTTCGGCAACCGGTGTCGCCCGTACAGCACGTGAATTTCTGGAAATGAGTGATAAACAGAGCTCGCTGCGATTGGTGGAGCCCAAAATGATCACATCCAAAGATGTGTTTGATGCAGCCATGCAGGATGATGAACTGGCTAAAGAAGTTTTCGAATACACCGGAAAAATCCTGGGTGAAGCTTTTGCCGATTTCATTGCATTCAGTGCTCCCGAAGCCATAGTTTTGTTCGGTGGGCTGGCTAAATCGGGCGATTTGATTTTGAAACCTGTGGTAGAAAACATGGAAAAGAATCTCCTGGCAATCTGGAAAGGTAAGGTAAAAGTGTTGTTCTCAGCACTTAAAGAAGCCGATGCAGCTGTTTTAGGAGCAAGTGCTCTGGCCTGGGAATTGTAGTGATTCTGCCGAAAATCTCCAAAAAATAAAAAACCAACTTCATAAATGGAGTTGGTTTTTTTTGTTTGAATGAAATATATCTTGCTTACAACTTTATATCATTGAATGAATAAATTGTTGATATACAAGGATATAAATGATAATGTGCGCGGGATGAGACTCGAACTCACACACCGGAACCGGCACTACCCCCTCAAAGTAGCGTGTCTACCAATTTCACCACCCGCGCCTTTTTTCATTAATTTTGAAATCTGAAGTCAGAAAATAGAAATCAATTCTAATTTCTAATTTCTGACTTCTGATTTAAAACTTGTGCCCAAAACAGGACTCGAACCTGCACAGCCTTGCGGCCACTAGTCCCTGAAACTAGCGTGTCTACCAATTTCACCATTTGGGCAAATTCAGGGAGAAAAAATAACGAAACCCGTTCGTTTCGTCAGATTTTTCTTTTTGAGCGAAAAACGGGACTTCCCGATATTGCTTTGCTGCATCGGGATAAACTTCTCGTCCCGTTTTCAGCAGCATTTAAGCTTTTCACTACTTTGAGCGAAAAACGGGACTCGAACCCGCGACCCTAACCTTGGCAAGGTTATGCTCTACCAACTGAGCTATTTTCGCAAATGCGGATGCAAATGTACGCATTTTTTTCTCTTGGTGCAAATAAATTTATACGAAAAAGTGAAAAATTACATTTCAATCTAAAATTATTGCACTTTTCAGTAGAATCATTGAAATCTAATAACCTCTTCTCATCATTTGCATCAATCCACCGCCGTTTTTCACATTGGCGTAACCAAGCTGACGAAGGTATTGCATGGCATACGCTGAGCGGGCACCCGATGCACAATACACCGTTATATCACGATTGTAATTTTTACCCAGCACTTTTTCATAACCATATGAAAATTCATCCAAAGGTAAGCAGATAGCATTTGGATAGGCGCCGTGATTGAACTCTTCACGCGTGCGAACGTCCACAACGATGGGTGAATTATCGTCGCTTGCTGTGGTGGTTACCACTACTTCCTCTTCGGTTTCAGTCGTTTCATCTTCCAACGATTTATGCTCGATAGGCAGTAAATCAATTTGGATATTCTTAAATCCAACAGCTCTTTCGTAACGTTGCAAAGAAGTATGTCCTCCGGACAAATTCACCACATTTTCAAATCCTGCATTTTTCAGCGTACGGAGAGCCTGATGTCCTTTCTTACCCGTTTCGTCATATACAACAATGCTGTATTCCCGGGGAATGGAACTTATTGCCTGGTTCAAAAACTCCAACGGAACGTGTCCTGAGCCGTCCACATTCGATTTGTCGTAAGCAAAATTATCTCTAACATCAATAAAAATCGCCTGTTTATCTTCCAGATAATCATCCAGTTCCTCAGCTGTTACCGATGGACTAAATCCGGAAATCCGGTTTTCAGCCGTATAAGCCGCCATATTTATTACATCATTCGCCGTGCCGAGTGGAGGCGAATAAGCAAAATCTACATCAGCCAAATCGCTTACGGTCAGTTTATTGGCTACAGCAGTGGCAATCACATCCAATCGACGGTCTGCACCTTTGTAACCGGCTGTTTGACCGCCAAGAATTACTCCCGTTTCCTTGTCATAAACAAGCATGGCGCTTACTGTTTCTGCCCCCGGATAGTAGCTTGTGTGGTGTTCTTTGTGAACCACCACGGCATCAGCATTTAGTCCTAAATTACGTGCTTGCTTTAGCGAAAGTCCGGTAATTCCGGCTACTGCTTCAAACACCCGAACGATGGAAGTGCCTATAGAACCGCTGTATGCGTGTTTTCCGCCGAGTGCATTTTCGGCAGCTATGCGTCCCTGACGATTGGCTGGTCCGGCAAGCGGAATTCGGACTTTTTTGCCATTAACCCGGTGTTCAATTTCCACCATATCGCCGGCTCCGAAAATATCCGGATCGGAAGTTTGCAGGAATTCATTCACCAGCAATCCTCCGGCTTCGCCAATTTTCAAATCAGCATCCTGCGCCAGTTGCAGGGTAGGGCGAACACCCACGGAAAGCAGTACCATGTCGGCTTCGAGGCGGCTTCCGTTGTCCAGTTTCACGCTGTTTTCATAAATATTAGTAACGCCTGCCGAGGTGTAAATTCCTACTTCGTACGACAGCATTTCATTTTCGATAAATCCCGCTGTTTCGGCATCCATTACCGCCATCACGTGCGGCATCATTTCTACTACACTTACTTTCAAACCCCGTTTCACAAGGGCTTCCACCATTTCCAGTCCGATAAATCCACCACCCACTACAACTGCCGATTTGGGTTCGTTCTCCTTGATGAAATTGTCAATTTTATCCATATCGTCCAGTGTCCACAGGCTGAAAACGTGATTCCTGTCTGCTCCTGGCAGGTTGGGTTTTATGGGGCGGCCACCTTGCGCCAAAATCAGTTTATCGTAAGCAAACTGCTTGCTTGTGCCGTTTTGGGTATTTTCGGTTGCGATAGTTTTTGAATTTCTGTCGATGGAAGTTACCCGGGTATTTACGAATACATCCACATCGTATTGGTCTTTGAAACTTTCCGGGCTTTGCAGGATAAGTTTCGAGCGGCTTTTGATGTCTCCACCGATGTAGTATGGCAGTCCGCAGTTAGCAAATGAAATGTCCGGTCCGGCCTCTAAAATAGTGATTTGAGCATCGGGAGAAATACGTCTCGCTTTGGCGGCCGCAGTAGCTCCCGCTGCCACCCCGCCAACTATTACAATTTTTTGCATGTTTTTTATATATTGTTATGTTGTCATTTATTATTCAAGCCAATCCCCGACCCCGGAAAAGAGTTGGGGCAAGCTCTCCCCACAGGGGAAGGGAGAAGTTGAAGTTTTTGTGTGATATTGATTTTACTAGTCTTTTCGTAAGTAGTTCGGAAAAGTCCACCTTGGGAGATTTAGGGGGCTTGCAATTTCTTCATTTCTCCCATCAGGAAATTTTTGTTTTTCACCCCAATGAATCGGGCTACTTCTTTTCCGTCTTTGAAAGCAACGAGGGTAGGAATGCTGCGAATGCTGTATTTTTGAGCTAATGCCTGATTCTTGTCAACATCTACTTTGGCAACACTGAAATTTCCGTTGCTGCTTTCAGCCACTTCATTCAGAACGGGAAGCATCATTTTGCATGGTGCACACCATTCGGCCCAGAAATCGACCAGCACAACTTTGCCCTTTATCTGATGGTTGAAGTTTTGATCAGAAAGTTGAAGTATGCTTTCGTGTGCATCAACTTTAGGCAGATTTTTTAATTTGTGTCGGGAGTACATCAATAATACAATGAATAGTACAACTACACTTGCGATAATAATTAATACTGTGGTCATGGATTGTTTGGTTTTATAAATTCGTTATACGTATTGTGTTTATGTTCGCGGTCTTTAACTATGAGGGTGGTGGTAGGTGCTTTCGATTTCAGATTGAATATCACATCGTGGCCCATACACAAACCGAACGAAATGTTCAGCTCGGTTTTCTTTTCCGATAGGAAATTGGCCTGTCCGGCAGGATTACACGAAGTGCCGCGAGCCGAATCATCTTCGAACAATTCTGCAGCCGGAATCCGTCCATATTTACAATCGACGGTATAAACATCGAATTTTTCACCCAACCGCTGTTTTAGTTCGTTTGCTTCGCGAGTCATACCTACGCAATGTGCAATTCCGATTCGTTTTATACCTGTATTCTCGGCATATTTCATTAGTTCGGCCACCCTGTTTTGTCCCACAAGCAGCGAGTCTTCTGCTGCCCGCATCAGTTTCAGATCGTCTTTGTTATATAAATTCTTCATTTCATTTATAAGTATATTCTCAAAACTCAAAACTCAAAACTATCTAATCCCCTTCATTCCCATTTGTTTGAAATAGACAAACCATTTATCTTCCGGTTGTTGAATTTCGCGCAAAGTGGTCAGCGATTCAGCTTCGTCTTTTTCATTAACTAAAACGTCGTACATGTGGATCAGGTTCGATGATTTGATGTTTCCCCCGCAATGCACGAAAACTTTTTTATTTTTAATGCCGTTCATTATTCCTTCAAATGTTTCATAATGAATGGGTTGCAAGTTTGTACAATCGACGGGAAAGTGTATATAATACATCCCTTCCTTTTCAACCCGTGCTGCTTCGTTTGGCAGTGCATTTTTGGCAGACGAAGTTGAAATGTTGAAAACCACTTCAAACCCGTCTTTTTTCAGTTCTGCAATTTCTTCTTCGGTGGGTTGCGCTCCCGAAGCCAGATTTTCTGAATATTGATAAAAATTCCCAATCATTTTATTTCAATTCCTTTGATATAGACATGGCCGCAATAGTTCCATCGGCTACAGCCGTGGTGATTTGGCGGTATTTTTTGCTGATAATGTCGCCAATAGCATACACATCCGGGATACTTGTCTGCATGTCTTCATTGGTTTTAATGTAACCCCAGTTGTCCAGTTCCGGAATGGTGTTTCCGAGCATCGAAACGTTGGCTTTGAACCCAACAAACACAAATACACCGTCAGATACCAGTTCAGTCAACTCTTTTGTTTTCAGATTTTCAACGGTAGTAACCATTTTATCGTCCCGTTTTTCAAATTTACGTGGTTCAAATTCGTACATTACTGAAATTTTATCGTTTTTCTGTAAATTCTCAATGGCCGTTTGGTTGGCTGTCAGTTTATCAAACTGATGAACCATTCTCACATCTTTAGCAAATTTCGTGATAAATTGAGCTTCTTCCACCGCTGAATTACCACCACCGATTACCACAACGTCTTTATCGTCAAAATATTTGGCATCGCAGGTTGCGCAGTAGGAGATACCTTTTCCTTTTAATTCCACTTCGCCGGGTGCATTCATCGTGTTCGGAGTTGTTCCGGTGGCGATGATGATTTTCCTGGCTTTGATGGTCTCAAATTCGTCGATTACTATCTCCTTTTTAGCCAGATCTACCGAAGTGATATCTACGGCCACTTTGAAGTCGGCGCCGTTGTGCTTTGTTTGTTCGCTCATATAATGCGCCAGCATAAAGCCCGGTTGAGGTTGTTCGAATCCAGGATAGTTTGAAACCTGATGCGTGGTACCCATATATCCGCCCGGAAGAGCCGGATCAATCAGTACAGTTTTCAGTTTGGCTTGTCCGAGATAAAGTCCGGCAGTCAATCCGGCAGGTCCGCCGCCCAGAATCGCCACATCGTATTCGGAAACGATGGGTTGTTGTTTTGCGCGAATCTCTTCCACTTCTTCGGCGGTAATCATTTGATTCAGACGGCTTTGAATTTCGGATTTCTTAATTCCACCGCTGATGGTGTCGAGAATTTGTTTTCCGTTATCAAAAAACAACAGTGTAGGCGAAGAACTTACACCGAGCCGGGTTGCCAGTTCGCGGTTTCCCTGACGGAAAATCTTCAAAAATTTAATTTTTTCGCCATAAAGTTCGTTCAAAGCTTCAAATTTTGGAGCCAAAGCCTCGCAGGGAGGACATTCTGTGGAATAAAAATCGAGTACTACCTTGCCTGATTCAAGTACTTCCTGCTGAAAATCGGATGCATTAATTTCTTTCATAATAAAATCTATCGGCCCCCTAAATCCCCCAAGGGAGACTTCAAAGACCTTTTTTTAATTACAATTGTGTTATTATTCTTTTTTTATTTTTATTTATCAAACAAATAAAGTTAATATATGTTCATTTGTTCATATATTAAAATAGATTAATTTTATAATTGATTGAATTTGGTTTAAATTTTTGAAACTAATATTATAGTCTTTAATAGTTCCTCCCTTGTGAGGAGGAATTTAGGGGGTTAAATACGCTTTCGCTCCCAGACTGAGCAGTTCTTTTATCGGTCGGCAATCGGGTGAATTGGTGTTGCCGTTCTTGTTTTTAGCCACCGAAGCACATCCACCACCGCAAACCAGCGCCACATCGCATGTTTTACACTTTTCGATGGTAGTGATGTCTCTGTCCTGCCACTGGCTGATGGCGTCATCATTTTTCGAAACGACGGGGTAGAAGGTACCGAGTTCTTCGCCTTTTTTGCCCACAGTAGCTGTGCAGGAATAGATTGTTCCTGAGAAATCAAATGCCCATTCGGTTTTGCAGGCGGGGCAACTATCGAAAAGCGGCGACGGAAGTTCTTCGTGTTCGGCAATGTATTTAGCAATAGAGAATCCGGGTTTGTAGAATTCAATGATTTCCGGATGTTCCTGCATCATTTCGTAGATTCGCTGGTACATTTCGGCTCTGGAGTAAAGCCTGTCCGGCGAGCTGTTGCACACGTGCAGTTCGTAGTTCCGGCCAATCTGTGTTTTGAAGAGCGGCGATTTTGTCCATCCTTTCCCGATAGCAAAACGTGCCAGTTCGGGCAGATTACCGAGGTTATCTTTATCGGCCACCATACGCAGGTTGATGGAAATGTTGTTTTCAAGACAAGCGTCAATGCCTTCAATAATTCTGTCGAAGGTGGATTGTCTGCCTTTCAGGTAACGACGGCTGTCGTGAACAGCTTTTGTGCCATCCAGCGTAACCTGCACTTCGCGGATGAAAGCGGTTTTGAAGAGTTCCACATACGATGCGAGCGTGTAACCATTGGTTACAAATGCCAGATCAAGGCGGGCTTCGTTTGCTTTCTCAACAAGGTATTCGATTACTTTGCGCTGATTATCGCCCGGAAGCAACGGTTCGCCTCCAAAAACGGTGATGTATTTTTTCCGTCCGGCAAATTCGGTACTGATGTAATCGAAAAAAGCATCGATCACTTCGGTGGTCAGTTTGCTTTCCGAAGGGCTGTAACCTTCCTGATAGCAATAGGAACAGGCAAAGTTACAGGAATAATTCGGTACGAAAAACAGTTGAATTTCATCTTCATCCCGATTGTCAAGAAAATCCAGGTAGGCCATTTTGAAGGCTTTTGCTTCTTCCTGTTCGTCAATCAGGTACTTCCTGTCTGCAAAGTTTCCTTTCTCATCGTACTGATTATGAAGCATTTCCAATTCATGAGCCGTAATAATATCGGCACTTCCGTGAAGCGGATTTACAATGAAAAAATCATCACTGTCGGCAATTGGTGTGATAATATTGTGTTTGGATGTAGCCCTAAACTCTGAAGGGGAGCTTTGCTTTGTGTTCACTTGCGAAAATCTTGATGTAAAAAAAAACTATATTGTAACTGAATTGCCCTTTCAGGGTGTCAAATCATCATTATCATTAAAATACAAGGCGTTGCCGTTGGTTTTTTTATAAAAAATTCTTTCAGTCAAATTGATAACAAAGAGATTTTGAAAATAATTTTTCAACAAAAAGCCCCTGAAGGAGAATTTTCCCCTTCAGGGGCCGGGCTTTTTTAGTCGTGGCAACCGGCAACGTATTTCGATACTTTAGCACAGCATTGAGCCTGCTTTGGTTCTTTCACGTTTTTAGCTTCACGTCCTTTTTTTACTACACTTTTCATTTTGATAATTATTTACCCCCAACTCCTATATGGGAGTTGAGAGCCTGGTTTGTATATAAAATTAAAAAGTCCAAAAATCTTTTTCCCCTTAAGGGGTTAGGAGTGTTTCTCTCCGTACACTGTGAAACTTGCCACTTCGGCTTTTCCTTTGGCGTATGGAGCACTTTCTTCCAGAATTTTTATATTGCAGAAACCGGCTTCTTCGAGCATGGTGAGGTATTCGGCGCGGGTAACGGCACCAGCCCAACATTCAGCTATGGCTTCCGGATCGTATCTGTATTCGTCGGCAATGGGCGAAGTGGCATAGATATCACTTACTGCAAATCTGCCTCCGGGTTTCAACACCCTATACACCTCACTCCACACACTTTCTTTGTTTCGGCTGTGGTTAATCGTGCAGTTTGATATGGTTACATCGATGCTGTTGTCGGTCAGTGGCAGTTTTTCCATTTCCGACTGGATGATTTCGACATTTTTTACGCCAAATTTTTCGATATTTTTGCGTGCTTTGGCCACCATTCCGTCCGAGAGATCAATACCGTAAGCAAAACCGCTGTCACCTGCTGCCTCGGCCATACGGATTACATCGTTGCCGCGCCCGCTGCCCAAATCCAGGCATGTTTCGCCGGTCTTAACCTGAGCATGATTGATGGCACCGCCACAGGAAAGACAGCAACTTGTTTCGCTCAGGCTGCTATAACGCTCATTGATAGATTGAGTGGTCATTTTCAGTGAGTTAACATTTATTTTTTGTCCGGTGTTGTTTTCAATCAGCATATATGAAATTGTTTTAAAAGGTAACTTTCAAATTTCGCTGCAAAGGTAAATATTTTATTTTGTATTACAATAATATCACCGTAGATTCGATAGTTTATTATTTGAAAAAAAATTATTACTTTTGTAGTCATAAAGGGTTGTATCTCCCCGTTTTCCGTTTTTTAATTCCCTGTTTTTACAGTTTCAAAGTTACAATTATATTTCTTTTTATAAAAATGTTGAAGAAAAATTTAAAGCCCGAATTTATCCAGAGCCTTTGCACCGACAGTGACAAAGCACATCAGTTTATAGCCGATGTAAAGTGGGAGAATGGTTTTGTATGCCGCAATTGTGGTCATACCAATTATTGTTCGGGGAAGAGTTATGCTTCGCGCCGCTGTACGCGCTGCAAAAAAGAAGAGTCTGCTACAGCCAATACCATATTCCACAATTGTAAATTTCCGCTTAATAAGGCGTTTTACATCGTATATACAGTTTGTTTTGAAAAAAGAAAAATGTCTGCAGCCGAACTTTCCGATAAACTGGAAATAAATCCGATGACCTGCTGGAAATTCCGTAAAAAAATCAGACAATGTGTTCAGCGCCAGCAGGAAAATCCGAACGATGATGTGGATATCATGGAAATTCTGAAGATAGAGGCTGACAGTATTTGATGCCCAAATTCTTCTGTTGGCAGATATATATGAATTTCTTCTCAGTTATTTCTGGTGAGTTTTTGATCATTTGTTTTTTACTTTCCTTTTGACCCCAGTCGCCCACTTTCATTTTCTCTCTGAAAACTCGTTTCGGGCAATCGGGGTCATGTATTTTCTTCCCTGTCGGGTATTTCTTTCGGCTAAACGTTTCTCAATTTTGTGTACGAATTCAAAGTTCTTCAATCCCCAGTTGGGTGCAATAAGCAGTTTTTCGGGCGATTGCGACACGAATCGTTCCACGGCAATTGCCGGATTGAGTTTTTCGAGAAAATCAATGACCAGTTCGATGTATTCCTCTGCTGTCATCATGTGGAACCACCCGGGATTTTCGGCATACTGACGAGCCATAGCAGTGCCTTTGATTAATTGCAACTGATGCAGTTTGACAGCCGTGAGCGGGAGTTTTGAGATTTTATCAGCGTGTGTGAGTATTGTTTCCCTGTTTTCTCCGGGAAGACCCAAAATGAGGTGTGCGCCGGTGCGAAGTCCTCTTTCGGCAGTTTTAATAATGGCTTCTTCGGAGCCGGCATAGTCGTGCCCGCGGTTGATAAGTTGCAGCGTATCATCACAGGTGCTTTCCACACCATATTCTATCATCACATACTTGCTTTTATTCAGTTCCGCGAAGTAATCGAGCAGTTCATCATTGATGCAATCAGGTCTTGTTCCCACCACTATTCCAGCCACTTTCGGATGAGAGAGTGCTTCACGGTAGATTTTTATCAGGTTTTCGGAGGTGTCGTATGTATTGGTGTAGCTCTGGAAATAAGCCAGATAAACCTGCGACTCGTACTTGTGGTGAAAGAAAGCAATACCTTCCTCAACCTGTTCGGATACTGATTTTACCGGTTTGGCATAGCCAGGGCTGAAACTCTGATTGTTGCAATACGTACAGCCTCCGGTGCCCTTACTACCGTCGCGGTTGGGACAGGTGAAGCCGGCATTGATGGAGATTTTCTGAACACGTTCAGAGAATTC
>ERZ1645192.1826-NODE-1826-length-17717-cov-7.429849_pt1 | contig 17717 bp, 13 predicted proteins | sample MGYA00575354_ERZ1645192 | MGnify/ENA primary metagenome ERZ1645192 (study PRJEB40844, sample SAMN11349763) | freshwater sediment metagenome | isolation source: river sediment | host: Sediment | place: India: Faizupur Khadar , New Delhi | collected 2017-02-21 ... | reverse complement strand
CTATAAAATGGAATATGAACAGGCTGATGAATAAATAATTGATGTAAAAAATATCGGAAATACTGTATTTAGTGGAACTGATATTCAAAAAATGGATTTATTTATTTATGATGGGTCATCTTTTTTAGGAAAATATGTAAAAGGGTCGGGCTCTGATAGATTTTCATATTCAATTGAGAATGATGTGGTAAATAAAAACATGTGGGATCCAAGTGAAATCATCAATATTAATATTAATTTGACTAATGATCCTGCGATTACACCTGCATGGGTAAAATTTGTCACCTCCAATGGTGTTAGCTCATCAACTAATATTATTATCTGATTTTTCTAAAATTAACCTATAACTAGATTATCAAATTAAAATTAAGAGAACACCTATTAGCAAATAGAAGAATTATACATAAGGGGCAGTCAACATATGGCAGAATTAGATCTTACCGGAGGCATGGATGATGCCCGGGGAGACATTGCAGATCTCCTTGGGAAAGAAGAACGAAAAATTCTCACGACGGGAAACGCAGAAATAGACAAAAAAATAGCTGATGGTCTTCCTCTCGGTTCTCTTACCCTGATTGAAGGTGAGAACGATACCGGCAAATCGGTTCTCACCCAGCAGTTTATGTGGGGAAGTATGCACAATAACCTCCGTGTCGATCTCTTCTCAACAGAACTGACTACAAAAAGTTTTCTGACTCAGATGGAATCGATGTCCCTTGATATCTCTGATTTCTTTGCCTGGGGATATATCCGCCTCTTTCACTGCCACCTGGTGGAGTTCAAATGGACTCCGGATGCCATGAATGACATTCTTGAACGGATTATTACTCATGTTAAGTTCAGTAATACTGATGTGGCTATCATCGACTCACTTACCATATTTACCGAATATACAACCAATGAAGCCGTCCTGACGTTTCTGACGCAGGCGAAAAACATCTGTGACCAGGGAAAGACCATCCTTATCACCATGCACAGTTATGCATTCACTGATGAAGTTCTGACTCGTGTCAGGTCAATCTGCGATGCTCACCTGCTCCTCATGAGAAAACTCATGGGTGATAAGTACGTTATGGTTCTTGAAGTGGTGAAAGTCAGAGGTGCCAGAAAGACCACTGGTAACCTTGTCAGCTTTGAAGTCCATCCCGGGTATGGGATGAAGATTATTCCAGTATCGGTCGCAAAAGTCTGAATATGTCCCGTCTGCAGATCCAGGGAAAAATACCTTTTCAGGAGGCTGAGAGTCATGATACTGAAGAGTGTGTAATTAACCCTGACTCCTGCGCCCTGTACCGGATGCTACCGGCAAATGCCAAGGAATATGCCCGTAATTATCCTCACCTCCTTGAATACCTCCATATCTTTCCGGTTGATGAATTTGGAATCCCTCTGTTCTTTTCTGAGCTGAAACGTGATCTAAAAGGAATAAAAGATCCAAACCTCATTTACCCGGCAAAACCTCCGATTTTCATTCACATCTTCTTTGATCCGAATGATGTCAGGAATTTTTACATCCCTATCGAGCCGTCATTCATGCATAATGTCGGGCGGTTACTTCCGGCAATCGAGTACCGCCTGGTAGATCTGCTTGATGCCCTGGAAGAAGACCCGGTGACCCCTGAAGAGCGGACGGCAGTTTTAAAGCGCCTGCTCAGGCAGGTCATGTATATTAAAAAGACCGGGGAAGCTATCGATCCCAGCCTGCTCAAGATAGAAGGACCGAAAGGCATTGGAGATAAATTTAAGACATTCCTTACCACTGATCTGACCGCCAAGGAAGAACCGGGAGCGGAACGGCTATTTGCAGATGTTCCTCATCTCTCTGACGGACGTATCATTGTAACTCCCCAGGAGTTTGAAGCAATCGAGTACCAGATGATCCGTGACAAGATCGATGTCGGACTTCTGTTTCCATTTATTTCAGACAACTTTATTGAGGATATCACCTGCGACGGACTTGGGCCCATCTTTATCGAACACAAGATCTTCAAAGGGCTCAAATCTGTCGTCGGTTTTGATCAGGAGGCCGCACTTGATGATTTCTGTATCAAGCTTGCAGAAAAATCACGCCGTCCGATCACCTATCGTAATCCTATCGTTGATGCAACCCTTCCGGATGGATCACGTATCAATATCGTGTATTCAACGGAGATCAGCCGGCAGGGGAGCAACTTCACCATTCGTAAAGCGATGGATGATGTTATTTCTATCACCAAGCTGGTCGAGTTTGGAACCTGTAGTTATGCACTTGCAGCATATCTCTGGATATGCATTGAGAATGGTATGTCACTCTTCATGTCTGGGGAGACTGCATCTGGCAAGACAACCTCAATGAATGCTCTTACAACCTTCATCTCCCCTGAGTCGAAGATCGTCAGCATCGAGGACACTCCTGAACTTATCATCCCTCATAGAAACTGGACCCGTGAGGTATCAAAAGGGAAAGGGAAGGGAGAAGGTGAAGGCGGAGACGTTACCATGTTCGACCTCCTTCGAGCTGCACTTCGTCAGCGTCCAAACATGATCATGGTCGGAGAGATACGTGGAGTTGAAGGAGCAGTCGCATTCGGTGCCATGCAGACCGGTCACCCGGTAATGAGCACATTCCACGCTGCGACGGTGGAGAAGCTGATCCAGCGTCTTACTGGTGACCCGATTCTTATCCCCAAGACCTTCATTGATAACTTAAACCTGGTGGTCATCCAGAGTGCTGTACGGCGGCCTGATGGAGCGATGGTCAGACGTCAGCTGAATGTTTCTGAACTGGTCGGGTATGACTCGCAGAGTGGTGGCTTCTCCTTTGTGGAAGTCTTTACCTGGGACCCGGTTACTGATACGCACGAATTTACCGGAAAAGGATCAAGTTATCTTCTGGAAAACAAGATTGCAACCATGCTGGGAATTCCTGAGCATAAAAAGGCGCAAATGTATATGGAAGTAGAAAAACGTGCAAAGATCCTGGAAAGACTTCATAAAGCAGGGTATACAGATTTCATCGAACTCTTTCTGATGATCACGAAACTGAAAAAACAGGGACTTCTCAATATCGATATCTGATCCATGGCATTTGAGAGTTTTTTTGATAAACTGCGTGCGTCCAATCAGGGGAAATTACCTTTTGAGGATTTATATGCCACAGTTCATGCAAAACTCTTCAAGTTTTTTATAGAAGACAAATACATGGGTTCAGATCTTCTGTTCATGCTGACATACATGGCAGCGATCATCAGTGCTGATGCTTCCCGCCCTGAAATTTTTGCATATACCGGTGCACGATCCGAGTATGTCTCAACAAAATATATTCGCCGCGCTGATCTCCTGGTGAAACGTTGGGGATACAGTTATGTTGAAGCGCTCTCCAATGTCGCGAAGAAGATAGAGAATGAGATGCTCTTCTCGATGGTGAACCGGTATGCAAATGCGATTGAGTCCGGAGTTCCTGATAATGATTACCTGAACCGGGAACTTGATACTATCAGAAATGTCTACAAGTCAAGCTATGAACAGGGTATCGAGATGCTCAAAAAATGGGGTGATGCATATATCTCGATGCTCTTCTCCGGTGCTCTTGTCGGGATTATCATCATGGTGTCCATTGCCATCTATGCACCTGATAATATCCAGGGCACTTTGATGACCTCTTATCTCCTCATCGGTGGTATTTCAGTATTGGGCATTGTTACCATGTATAAGGCGGTCCCGGCTGATCCAAAGACACACCGGCTCCAGCAGGGCTCACCGGAACAGAACATGATACACCGGATGGAAAAGAAGGTGGTTCCAATCCTCTGTATTATCGTCATTCTGCTTCTGCTGCTTGGTATGAATTTTGGCCTTGTGTTGATGCTTATCGGGATGCTCCTCTTTCCCCTGGGGGTTATTGCGTACATTGATGATGGGAACATCACTCTTCGTGACTCGGAGTTTCCTACCTTCATCAAGGGTGTTGGCGCGGTCCAGGGAGGAAAAGGGACCACTATTGCTCCGGCAATTCAGGATATCGATAAAAAATCACTACCATATCTCGAACCCCTGATCAACTCTGTTTTTTCGAAATTAAACCTGGGACTGGATGAGGACCGGACCTGGCAGCGGTTTATCAATGATGGCGGGAGCTACCTGATTTATAAATATCTGAATATTTATCGTGATGCGCTCAAGCTTGGAGGAAAGGCAGACACGGTTGGCCAGATTGTCAGTTCATCCATGCTTGACCAGGTTCTTCTGCGGGATCACCGGCATACCATATCAATGGGTTTTATGATCCTCCTTGTCCCGATGCATGCCATGATGGTTGCTATTTTCCTGTTTCTTTATAATATTCTGGCTGTAATGGCAGATGCCATCACTGAAAAAATGGCCTCACTTGGGGAAGCGGGGGCTGCACTTACTTCCGGACAGGGTGCTTCAATTGCCGGAGCAATGGGTGGAAGTATGTTCGTATTTTCCAATTTTGATAAGGATGCTATCGGTTTTTATGTTATCATTATCATTACCATGCTTACGATCTCGAATGTACTGGCAGGGAAGATTGTTTCCGGCGGGGATAATGCATTAATATATTTTTATACAAGTCTTATCTGTTCTGTATCCGGGCTCCTTTACATAGTGGCTCCAATCATAACCGGAATATTCTTTATGATTCCCGTCTTTGAAGGTGTATAAGCGATGGTTGAACTCTCAGACTCTACCCGGCGGCTTGTCATATTTGTAACCATAGTCCTTGGGGGTTCAGTTCTTCTTATCTTTGATATTCCTGTCCTGTATCTCATGATGGGGGTCATTGGTATTGCCATTGTCCTGCTTGTCATTACCGGAACCATCATCCTCTCTGAATTGATCCGTGATCTGCGTCAATGGCTGAAGAGCCGGCCAAAAAAGCCCAAAAAAGAAAAACCTCCGAAAGAGAAAGGAAAAGCGAAAGGAAAGGGGGAAGGGCTTTTTTCTTCACTCTCCGGAAAAATAAAAATGCCATCTCTTTCTCTCCCGGCGATAAAGATGCCCTCACGATCAGACAAACCACGGGAGGAGAAAAAAGGGAAAGAAAAGAAGGAAAAACCTCAAAAGCCTGAAAAAGCAGCAGCAAAAGAGGAAGAGATTGAGGAAACCGGAGCGTCATCCGATGCAGGTAAATCTGATGACGCATCATTTGACACCGACCTGCTGGAAGGCCTGGATCTTGATGATAGTCTGGATATCGATGCCGAACTGGACTCAGTGAATCCCGAGTTTGACAATATAAGGACTCCCTATGGAGAGGGGGATGCAATGCCCGTTCCCTCTGATACTGATGTGAAAAAGATGGATATCTCAACCCATGATGAAGAGGAAGAGATTATCCTGGACGATGATCAGGGGCCTGATGAGATTGATGCCATCTACTCAAGTACGATAGATATCGGTTCTGACTCTGGCGGTGACGTGATCTCCAATCTTGAAGGAGGAGATACGATCAGTTCATCTGATCTCTCTACCTACAGTTCATCTGAAGATAGTCCCTATATGTATGGTCAGGAGGATGACGACTCCGGTGGGGAAGAACAGTTTGAACTAAGTCAGATGAAGGGTGGGGGCGATGATGATCTTATCGCTTCACTGAAGGCTGATATCGAAGACCTGAAGAAGAAGGATGATGATGTACTCCTGCGGGATTTGAAGGATGTGCATGTAACTGCTGAAGAACTTGCAGAAGAGCTTCAGGAGATTATGACTATCATCAACCGAAGAATAAAAAGAAGATAAATACCACTAAAAGAGATCTGAAAGGAGAGTATGGCAGAGGTTCCGGCAAAACTGGAAAAAGGCGGGTCATGGGTGACCTCACGAATCGATATCGGAAATGACGGTATCGTTTTGAAAGATCCATGGAATGTCACAGTTAGCTACCGGAGTATTGTTGATCTTCAGAAACGCGGGCAGATGATCACACTCATTGTCACGATGCCGGATAAGACCGAGCGCCCGTATAAGATCGCGTCGGTTGAGAAAGTCCTCACGATTCTTACCAAGAAGATCATCATGGCCTGTAATGCTTACAGGATCATGGCCCATTTCATGTCACCGGCTATCAGGGGTGGTGTCCTGGTTACTGATGCAAAATGGGATAAGGGGGCTATTGCAGTTTTGAAGACCGGTATCTGGTTTGTAAGTCAGGACAAGCAGATTAGTGTGCCTTTAAAGGAAGTCGCCAGTCTTGAGCTGACCAAGCGGGAACTTCAAAAAAAGAAACTTGATGTGATTAAGATTGACCACCTTGAGGGTGGTGAAGTCGTTACCAGTTTCATCCTCTGTCCGCTCTCAACCCTGCAGGTTCTCTACAATTTCCTTCGTGATGCAACCAAGGATATGGATATGAAGGGATCTGAGCTGGACCAGCTTGATGCCCAGACTGCCCAGGTTGCCATGCTCATCTACAGCGGAATGGATACGAAATCCATTGAAAATATGCTGAACCTTCCCCCTGAAGAGTTGAATGCAATATACGAGACTCTTTTAAAATTAAAACTCGTGGATATCGTTATGGTCAGAAAGGAAGTGCAACTGACTCCGAAGGGTGTCAGGTACATCACTGACGCTCTCAAGCCACCTTCGTAAGACCAGATATTCCACAATCCTTTTACCAATTAATATCGTTTAATTCATAGGAGGAACCGTTCACCCATGGGACGAATCCTGATTGTCGATGATACATTGTTTATGCGGACCCTGCTCAAGAACATACTCAGCTCAGGCGGACACGAGATTGTCGGCGAGGCTGAAGATGGTGATATCGGCGTTACCAAATACAGAGAATTGAAACCTGACCTTGTTACGATGGATGTTGTCATGCCAAAGATGAATGGCATTGAGGCATTAAAAGCCATCAAAGCACTTGATGCAAATGCAAAAGTGATCATGTGCACAGCAGTCGGTCAGGAACAGATGGTGAAACTTGCAATTAAAAGCGGAGCGAGGGGTTATATCGTAAAGCCGTTCCAGGCTCCAAAGGTTCTGGAAGAAATTGGAAATGTCCTTGGTGCTTAAGAAATGATCAGGGTTCTCGTCATCGACGATTCACTCTTTATCAGGACTGTTGTACAGGATATGCTGTCCGATGATCCGGATATCCAGATAGTTGGTGTCGCGTCTGATGGTCTTGAAGCGCTGGATAAAATCAGGGAGCTGAAACCGGACCTTATCACCCTGGACATTGAAATGCCCAGACTTGATGGGTTGTCAATGCTTGAACGAAAGAAAGAGATTGACCGTTTTCCAAAAACATTAGTTTTAAGCTCTCTGACTTCAGAAGGGGCAGAGATGACGAAGCGGGCCATTTCTCTAGGTGCTGATGATTTTATGCTCAAACCAAGAGGAATTAAGAATATCCGCGAGATCGGTGGCGAGTTAAAACATAAAATAAAAAATATCTGTACGATTGCCTACATTACAGCAAAACCTGTATTGAAGGATAGTAATGCCAGGAATGTTGTGCTCATTGGTTCATCAGCCGGGGGACCTCCGATGCTTGATACCATTGTGTCAAAGCTTCCCTCTGACCTGAATGCAGCGGTGATAATTACCCAGCATATGCCCAAAGGTGGATTTACTGCTGCCCTCGCGGCGCGGCTGAACCGTATTTCTCCTCTTCAGATTCGTGAGACTGAGAATGGCGATATTTTAAAAAACGGTACGGTTCTTGTTTCGAGAGCAGGTTTTCATACGGTAATCTCGTCTGTCCTTGACAAAGGGGGCAGTCAGAGTGGCAAAATTATTCTTACTGACTCTCCACCGGTTCATAATGTAAAACCCGCGGTAGACAAGACGTTCAGTTCTGCAGCGCAGGTCTTTGGTAATCATTGTGTCACTGCAATTTTATCCGGGATGGGGAATGATGGTGGCGAAGGAACCGAGGCAATAAAAAAAGCCGGCGGAGTCACAATCGTCTGCAGGGAAGATGACTGTCTTGTCTATGGGATGGCGCGTTCCGCATTATCCCGTAACTGCGTGGACCATGTGCTCTCTTTGCAGGCAATTCCTGAAAAGATCGTTGAAACTATCAGGACAATGAACGGGTGAATTATGTCTGATCTCGATGCATACCGGAGTCTCTATGTTGCAGAATCGCGGGAAAACCTTGAAGGTATTGTCAGCAATCTTCTGGTCCTGGAAAAGGGCACTGATTCTCATGCGATAGACGAGATCTTCCGGTCTGCTCATTCACTCAAGGGCATGTCAGCATCCATGGGGTTTTCACACATGGAAGAGATCTGTCATGCTCTTGAGGATGTCTTCTCCCAGATCCGCAGCGGCAGGCTTGAAGTAACCCAGTCACTCGTAGACGATCTCCTCGGTGGTGCCGATGATATTGAGCAGATGATCGATGAGATCGAGACCGGCGGAGATGGACAACTGGAGCATAAGGATCAGCGGGTAAAAAGTCTGAAACGCTGGTTGTCAGCGGGTGAAGAGAAAAAAGTAGTAAAACCTGCTCCCCATGCTCCTGTGATACCAGAGTCGGCCTCATCTGATGCGCCTGGTGATATGTATGAAGGTCCGGCATATGATCAGGATTACGGCTCTGGTTGTAAGGCATATTCACTTACCTTCTCACTTGCTGACAATGTCGATAACAAAAACCTTCGCGGGATGCTGATTCTTCAGAATCTGGAAACCATCGGAGAGATTGTCTCCTGTTCTCCTGAACGGACTATTGTCGAGGATGATGAGAATTTTTCCGGTGATGCCACTCTTGACTTCAGGACAAATGCTGGCATAGGTGCAATAGAGACCATTCTCGGGATATCGGATATTAAAACCCGGACTATCTCTGAACTCACTATGCCAGCAGACGTGACTCCTGTTCCTCTGGAGAAACCTGAACCAGCCTTTCCTATGGCACCACCATCTTCAGGGGATGGTGTCAGGTATGAAGTCCATGTGGAGATTTCGTCTTCGGTTGATTCGCGTAATCTTCGTTCAATGCTGCTCCTTCAGAACCTTGAGGGACTTGGGACTATCGCTCATATCTCTCCGAAACGGGAGATCATCGAGGATAGCGATACATACAACGGAGTCATGGATGTTCTCCTCGCTACTCCCGAGCCGCAGGAGAAGATCCTTGCCCTGCTGAAAGGTTCAGATATTAAAAACCATTCTGTCAGGGTGGAAGAAGCAGGTCTTTCAAAGGAGCCCGGAGCTGCTCCGGATGGATTGGAAAGCACTTCTTTTGCCGGACTCCGTGCCTCCTCAGCAGAAAAGGCGGAGAAAAAGAGGGAAGTTAAAAATATCCGGGTTGATATTGACCGGCTTGACCACATGATGAACCTGGTCGAGGATCTGGTTATCAACCGTGGTCGTCTTGAGCAGATAGCCCAGCAATATAAGATAAAAGAACTTGATGAGACCCTCAACATGGTCGGCAGATCGGTATCTGATCTGCAGGTAATGATGATGGACATCCGGATGATCCCGCTGAACCATATTTTTAACCGGTTTCCCCGGACTGTTCGCGACATCGCTGCCAAAGAAGGAAAGGAAGTTGACTTTGTGGTTGAGGGAGGTGACACCGAACTTGACCGGTCGGTAATGGATGGCCTGAATGATCCGCTTCTTCACCTCATCAGAAATGCTCTTGATCATGGCATTGAATCACCGGACGTCAGGATCGCAAATGGGAAAAACCCGAAAGGCAGGCTGACACTCTCCGCATCCAGGGACAAGGATAATGTCATCATCGTCATTGAAGATGACGGAGGCGGGGTGAATGTTGAGAAGATCAAAAAGAAGGCAGTTGAACGGGGCCTTATCACAGATGAGATCGCTGCATCAATGAGTGATCAGGATGCATATGATCTCCTCTTTCAGCCTGGTTTCTCAACGGCAGATAAGATCACTGATATCAGCGGTCGTGGTGTCGGCCTCGATGTCGTCAGGACAACGATTGCCTCATTACAGGGCACAATAAAACTGGAGTCTGTTCTTGGTCAGGGCAGCAGGTTTGAGCTGGTCCTGCCCCCGACGATGGCAATCGTGATGGTGATGATGATCCGGATTAACGGGAAGCGGTGTGCCATCCCCATTACCAACGTTGCTGAGGTTGCAAGCCTTGCTGCATTCCCCATTCAGAACATAGGCAATGGGGAAGGTCTCCTGATGCGGGATGAGATCATTGTCCTGTACCGGCTCGATGATATGTTTGGCAGGTCCAAGTCAGAAGAGGTCATCGTAGTCCTTCAGAATGGGAATAAGAAGGGTGCCGTCATCGCAGATCTTATCGAGGGACAGCAGGAAGTGGTTATAAAACCGCTCTCTAAATTTGTCGGAGCATGTGAGGGGGTCAGCGGTGTTACTATCCCTGGTGACGGAGAAGTAGTTCCTGTCCTTGATGTCAAGGCAATTCTTCGGGAAGGAGGACAGAAATCCGGACGGAAAGCTGGTGGAAGGAGGGTGAAAAAGATGATTAAAAATGTGGTAACAGATGGAGATCTGGTTATCAGCGATCAACAGGCCGATGAACTTCGGGAACTTGGAAATATCGGTGCTGCCCATGCGGCAACAACCCTGTCTACAATTCTGAGTACGATGATTCAGATCAGGGTTCCTGAGATTATCCTGGTCAATCTTGCCAACCTGCGTAATTATCTTGATGATGTCATGGCCGCTATGACGGTCTTTCAGATCCAGGGCCAGATTAAAGGAGAAGGGTACCTTATCCTTCATATTCCGGAAGATTCGATCATCAGGCTTACCAATATCATGATCGGAACGACTGAGCAGGACCGGGAGATTGATGACATGGACCGGTCTGCCATCAATGAGATTGGGAATATTATGACTTCATCGTTCCTTGATGCATGTGCCACCCTGCTCAATATCATCATGATACCCTCCCCTCCGTCCATGGTCATTGACATGCCTCATGCTGCTCTTCAGTCCATCATTGCCACTCAGGAGATCAAGGAGAGTGTTGACGAAGTTGTGTTATTCAGGACAGAACTGACATGTGCAACTCATGAGATTAAAGCAAATATCATCCTTCTTCCAAGCAGATCCCTGCTTGCAGAAATTTTTGCCAGAATGGAGAACGTCATAGCGATTGCAAACTCAGGCTGAATTGAATGAGCGAGACGATTACCGGCAGTGACCAGCGTGAGGTCATCATTATCGGTATTGGTGAATGGAGTACCGGGGATACGGTCATGACATCGATAGGTCTCGGCTCCTGCATCGGTCTTGTAATTCATGATGAGACACGGCATATTGGTGGTCTTGCCCATGTCATGCTTCCAAAATCAAGCGGGAAACCGAATGAACGGGCAGGGAAATATGCCGATACTGCGGTTGAAGTGCTGATTAAGGAACTGACGCAAAAGGGAAGCAAGCTGATCAACATGAAGGCGAAACTTGCCGGTGGCGCTTCCATGTTCCAGAATTTTTCAGGGAACCTGAATATCGGAGAGCGAAACGCTGAAGCGCTCAAGGCTATCCTGAAAGAATTATCTATCCCCATTGTCCGTGAAGACCTTGGCGGAACAATAGGAAGAACAGTGACGTATTATCCAAAAGAAAACGGCCGGTTAGTAATCAGGCAGGCTGACGGCACAACAAGAGAAATTTAAAATTTTTTTAGATTCCTGCCGCTGAATCTTCGATTATCTTTTCCAGCATCCTGACAATGTCCAGCAGAACCGGCGGGTTTGGCAGCATGAAGATGTTCAGACTGAGTTCGTGTTCATCACATATCAGTTCAGTCTTGAAAAAGACGACATTATCATAGAGAATATTACTCTCTTTAATCACCAGATCAAAGACATTTTTCGGATAATCAAATATTGTTCTGGGTGGGGAGGGAAGCATGATAATTCCCAGTAATTCCGCTGTCCCGTCCAGAAAGGCCGAAACCATGATGTTTCCGATCTCATTGATGGCACTCTCATCCATCTCATTGAGTGGCCGGTCCGGTTCAATGGGCAGTCCGAGCATGATACTGGTCATCTGTATGACTGATTCCTGTGGGACATGAAGAATTACATACCCGGCCTTTGCCATCTGGCCTTCCATGGTAAAGACGACCATAGCAGCTAGACCCTGCTCAATCTGCTCATTAATTGCCCGAAGATCAACGATGCTGATCTCCGGGACATTCAGCATAATGGGCGTGTTCAGCATCGTGGAAAGGGTGGTTGCAGCATGCGAAGCACCAATATTTCCAAGTTCCCTGAGCGCATCTTTCTGATTGTCATTCAGGTCTACGCGGAAATCATTGATTGATTTATCTTTCATGGTTATGGTTAAGGGTGCTGCACCAGTCTGGGGAATTTGTTCATCAGCCTGGTTTTGTTCATTATCAGCGGCTCCATCATCAGGAATCTCATCCTTATACTGCATGAGGATACTCATGACCGGGTCGTCAACAGGTATCTGGGGACTTTGTGCCGGTTTTTTTGGTGGTTCCTCAACAGGTTCGCTGCTCTCTTCTGCTGGTTGTTCTTCCTGGTCAGAAGAGTACTGGGCGAGGATAGACATAACAATATCTGCTTCAGTCTGGGGCTTTTGTGGCTCTGCTGGTTTTTGAGCAGGAATAGTATCCTCCGGCTCTGCTTCCTCCTCATACAGATCATCATCAATCAGTGCAGATACAGGTTTTACCGGTTCTGATGGAGGTTTATGTTCTGCTTTCTCTGTATGTTCAGGTTTTGGCTGCCCTTCAAAAGTCTGACATCGTTCCAGGTGCTCTTTTGCTACCGGATCGCCGGCGTAAATTCCGAGTGCTTCTTCAAATGCCTGGCATGCAAGTGAGTACTCTCCCAGTTCCTCATAGGAAAGACCCATCTTGAGAAATGGTTCGATAAAGTCCGGATGGATGGTACTTGCAGATTCAAAATACTGGATCGCTGCATAGTAGTTTTTCTGGTCCATGAGGAGGTTGCCCCACTGCATGTACCTGATATATATCTCCTCTTCAGGTCTTGACCGGTATTTCGGACGATATTGGTCGGTCTTCCCAGGACGCATTAGGAGCGTCAGGTTTTTTCGTGCGACAGGATTCTCGGGGTCAATGTCAAGTGCTGTCGTGAAGCATTTTCTCGCATGGGAAAACCGTCCCATTCTGACATAGGTGTAGCCGAGATTGATTATCGCTGCGACATTATCCGGGTCCTGTGTGAAGGCTTTTCTGAATAAAAATGATGCCTGATCATATTCCTTCCTATCAAGGGCTGACTCACCCATACGGAGTAGATTTCTGACCTCCCGGCGTAATGCGGCATCCATGGCAATCAATGAATATGAGAAATTCCCCGGAGAAAAAACCGGGCATTCAGGCTGATAGTAGAATTATTCCGTGTATAGATTATATACATTGCTCAATGCCCTTACCTGATGCAGTATTACATGACAAATACAGCTGCAGCAATGACGGTTGTCCATCTGCCATCAGGGTCACCTTTTTCTGATGTGCAGATATGTGACGTTTTGATTATCTTGCCACTTGCCTTGTAGATCTGCTCCCGCTCCTGCCATGCGGTGTCTGGATCAAATTCAATTCCAAGGGTGGTTGCGAGCATGGTTGCGGCAAGATCCTCTGCATATTCTCCTGCCTGGAGCTGGTCCTCTCCATATGAATGATGTTCGGAAAGATACCCGTAATGGTTTTTTTCTTCGGGGACAGCAAGACCGATTGCAGCACTCATCAGGCGGTTTGGTTCATTTGTATCATTCCTGGCCATCACCGTAAATACAATTTCCCCAGGTTTTAACATGCTGAGTCCTTCCTCCCGTGGTATCTCGATGCATTTTGGAGGATAGATGCTCGAGACATTGACTAAATTAAACATCTCAATACCTGCAGATCGCAGTGCGGCTTCGAATGAAGCAAGCCGGTCTTTATGCACGCCAACCCCTCCGGTAAAGAAGACTCTCCGCGGAACCATCATTATGTACTCATGAGCTGTAATTGACCATAAAAACAATCCGTCAGCATATGTATCAAAAAACAGTGAAAAATTGTATCAACACACGTCTTCATCGGATGGTTCTGAATTGATGTAAACCTGCCTGATGATCCCTTCCGGTCGTACCTTATAATCTTATCAGGCTAACACATATGGGATATTCACCATGAAGGCAGTGCTCGGACTCGAGAATGGACGATATTTCTTCGGAGAGGGCTTTGGAGTTGAGGGTGAAACAGGAGGCGAACTCGTGTTTACAACCCAGATGGCCGGATATATGGAAGCTCTCACTGATCCGAGTTACCATGGCCAGATTCTTCTTTTTACCTATCCGTTAATAGGAAATTACGGCGTCGATAAAGAAAACTTTCAAAATCCGCGTGTCTGGGCAGGTGGGTGCGTTATCCATGAACTCTGCCGGAAACCCGCGCAATCACCTCCTCTCCACACTTTTTTTGAAGAACAGGGTCTTTTTGGGATATCCGGGATCGATACCCGCCATCTTACGATTAGCATTCGTGAACAGGGAACCGTTCGTGCAGCTCTTATCACCGGCAGTGATGACTGGCAGGCAGCGGTTGAGATGGCACAAAAAACACCGGATATTTCTGCCCGGTCCCTCATCCCTGATGTCAGTTGTAAGGAACCATGGCATCATCCGGGGAACGGACCCAGGGTTGCAGTTCTGGACCTTGGCATCAAGACAAATATGCTTAAATCTCTCTCATCACGGGGCGGTGATCTCTATGTCTTCCCCCATGATGCGAAACCTGATGAGATTCTTGCCTGTCGTCCGGATGGTCTGTTCATTAGTAATGGACCCGGAAATCCAAAGCAGGCACAGACGACTGTTGCAACCGTTCGCGAACTCATCGGTCAGATGCCCGTCTTTGGAATCTGTATGGGGAATCAGATCTGTGGTCTTTCCTTAGGTGCCGACTGTAGCAAGATGAAGTTCGGGCACCGGGGGGCGAACCAGCCGGTGAGATGTATTGACGGGAGTATTGCCATCACCTCTCAGAATCACGGGTTTGTAGTCGACGGCGAGACCCTTCCGGAAGGGTGCAGAATTACCTATGTCAACTGCAATGACGGAACTCTTGAAGGGTTTGAGGATCCCTCACTTGGCATCTACTGTGTCCAGTTCCATCCTGAAGCGCATGCAGGTCCGCATGATACAGAAGAACAATATTTCGATACCATGTTTCGGAGGATGGTCTGATGCCGCGGGATCCATCAATTAAAAAGGTCCTCCTTATCGGTTCAGGGCCGATTCAGATCGGACAGGCGGCAGAATTTGACTTTTCAGGTTCACAGGCATGCCGTGCCCTTCGTGAAGAGGGAGTTTCTGTTGTGCTGGTCAATTCCAATCCTGCAACAATCCAGACCGATCCCGATATGGCTGATGTGACCTACGTCGAACCACTCCAGGCTGATATCATTGCCAAGATCATCAAAAAAGAGAAACCTGATGGAATTCTTTCTGGTATGGGTGGTCAGACCGGGCTTAATTTAACGGCAGAACTTGCGGAGATGGGCGCCCTTGAAGGGATTAAGATCCTTGGAACACCGCTCAAGGCTATCTACGAAGGAGAAGACCGGGAAAAATTCCGTGACCTCATGAACCGGATTGGTGAGCCGGTTCCCCGCTCTGTCATTGTCAGTTCCATGGACCAGCTCGAACATGCTGCGTCTGTTGTCGGGTTTCCGGCCATCATCCGCCCAGCCTATACTCTTGGAGGGGCAGGTGGGGGTATTGCCTACAATCCTGATGATCTTCGCCGGATAGTGGAGCTCGGCCTTGGAAAATCACGTATCCATCAGGTTCTCATTGAAGAGAGTGTTGCCGGATGGAAGGAGATCGAATTTGAAGTCATGCGTGATGCCAATGACACCTGTATCATCATCTGTGGAATGGAAAATGTCGACCCGATGGGTATCCATACCGGTGAGAGTGTGGTCGTGGCTCCTATTCTTACCCTGCGCGATGATGAGTTTCATGTTCTCAGAAATTCTGCTCTGAAGATCATTCGTGCGCTCGATGTCCAGGGCGGTTGCAACATCCAGTTTGCATTCAAGGGAGACGATGAGTACCGTGTCATCGAAGTCAATCCCCGGGTTTCCCGTTCATCTGCTCTTGCTTCGAAAGCAACCGGGTATCCAATCGCACGGGTAGCTTCAAAGATAGCAATAGGGCTGCGGCTTGAGGAAATTCTCAATACCGTCACCGGTAAGACACCAGCCTCATTTGAGCCTTCGATCGATTATGTCGTCGTAAAAGTGCCCCGGTGGCCATTTGACAAGTTCAAAACCGCAGACCGGACCCTTACTACAGCAATGAAGAGTACCGGTGAAGTGATGGCAATCGGCCGGTGCGTTGAAGAAGCATTCCTGAAATCTCTCCGGTCACTGGATACTGATGTTGAGCACCACTCAGTCATGTCTGAACTCAGAATGATCCTCTCCCGGCCGACAGATGAACGGTTTGGTGCCCTGTTTGATGCTCTTCGTCAGGGGATGACTCTGGATGAGATCGCGGAAATCACCCGGATCACTCCCTTCTGGCTTGAAAAAATACAGAATATTGTTGATGTGGAACGGGCTCTTGCAGATAATCCGGATGATGCCACCATTCTCAAGGCAAAAGAATTCGGATTTTCTGACCTTGAAATTGCTCAATACTCCGGAAAGGACGTTTTTGAGATCGAATCCAAAGTCGGCCTTCCGGTATACAAGATGGTTGATACCTGTGCCGCTGAATTCCCTGCACAGACGCCGTACTTCTATTCGACATATGGTGATAAGGTCTGTGAAGTAACCCATTCGGACCGGAAGAAGGTCATGATCCTGGGGTCAGGACCTATTCGTATCGGGCAGGGTATCGAGTTTGATTACTGCACGGTGCATGCTATCAGTGCGTTGAGGGACGACGGCTATGAGGTCCATGTGGTTAATAACAATCCTGAGACGGTGTCCACAGATTTCGATACATCTGACCGGCTTTTCTTTGAACCAATGACCCTTGAGGATGTCTCACACATCCTTCAAAAAGATGATTACTATGGGGTCATGGTTCAGTTTGGCGGACAGAATGCGGTAAATCTTGCAGTTCCCTTAAAGGAAGAGATCGAGCGGTTACAGCTCAAGACAAAGATTCTGGGAACGACTCCTGACGCCATGGATATGGCAGAGGACCGTGACCGGTTCAGCGTACTGCTTGATTCAATCTCCGTTCCGACCCCTCCGAATGGTTCAGCATATAGTGAGAAGGAGGCATATGTCACAGCGGAACGAATCGGGTATCCGGTTCTCGTCCGTCCCTCATATGTTCTTGGTGGGCGGGCCATGGAGATTGTGCATGATGATGCGGAACTTGCAACCTATATGCGTGAAGCGGTTCGTGTCTCAAAAAGCCACCCGGTGCTCATTGACCGGTTTTTGCAGAATGCCATCGAGCTTGATGTTGATGCGGTCTGTGACGGGACTGATGTTATCATCGGTGGTATCATGGAACATATTGAGGCGGCTGGTGTTCATTCCGGAGATTCTGCCTGTGTGATTCCACCCCAGTCCCTCTCTCCGGAAATTCTGGCTGATGTCCGTGATTATACCAGAAAGATTGCGCTTGGCCTTGGAGTTGTCGGTCTGGTCAACATTCAGTTCGCAGTGCAGGGAAGTACCGTCTATGTACTTGAGGCAAACCCCCGTGCCAGCCGGACCGTTCCTTTTGTTGCAAAGGCAGTCGGTATACCCCTTGCAAAGATTGCTGCGCGTGTGATGATGGGT
>ERZ1645192.1825-NODE-1825-length-17719-cov-17.730978_pt1 | contig 17719 bp, 14 predicted proteins | sample MGYA00575354_ERZ1645192 | MGnify/ENA primary metagenome ERZ1645192 (study PRJEB40844, sample SAMN11349763) | freshwater sediment metagenome | isolation source: river sediment | host: Sediment | place: India: Faizupur Khadar , New Delhi | collected 2017-02-21 ... | reverse complement strand
ATGTTGCCTTCGGGCGGGCCGATCCAAATGCCGATCCCTGCGGGTACCGTTCCGTGCTGACCCTTCAATTAGCCGAAAAATATTACAAGAAACCGGGTCTTGCAAAAAAGATCATGGGGAAAGACCAGAATTACATGCGCCCTAAAGAGGTAGACCTTCTTCCCCTTATCGAATCCGAAAGCATCGATTACATCTTTATTTACAAATCGGTCGCCATTCAACATCAACTGAAATACATCGCCCTGCCCGATGAAATCAACCTGAAAAACCCCGCTTTTTCTGCGCTGTATGCAACGGTATCCACCGAAATCAACGGCAAAGAACCCGGTCAAAAAGAGACGGTCAGAGGTGAACCAATGATCTATGGGGTGACCATCCTGCGCAATGCACCCAACAAAGAGGCAGCCATCGCTTTTGTAAAATACCTTCTCACCGCCAACCAGGGAATGGCAATCATGGAAAAAAACGGCCAGCCATCGGTCATCCCCATGCCTGCACAAAACCAATCAAAGGTCCCAACACCGCTGCAACCATTCATCCTTAAAAAATAACCGATTCTCAATCCTTTATTAAAGAAACAGGCTTCAAAAAACAATTCACAATGAAAAAAATTCCCCGACCAATTCTTTCCATCCTCCATGACAAAAAACGAGGAAATGTTTTCATTCTTCTGATGGCTTTTTTCCTGCCCTTATCGTTCGTCACACTGTCTGGTTGTCAAAAAGAGGGTGATTCCCAACCTCCGTTGGTTTTACTGAAAACGGGAAGCAGTTACACTCCCGATCGCTCCATTGTCGCCGTGGGAGGAGCCATCCGCCTGGGTATCGAGGCCACCGGTATGAATGCCAACATTACCAATCTGGTGGTGAAAAAGATCATGCCCGACGGCACCGTTAAGGTGGTACTTGATTCAGGGATGAACGTGATGGGATTCTCCCTTGACCGTACTTTTTTTCAGAGTGTTGAACCGGAAGCACGGTGGACGGTACAGGTGATGGATAAAAACCGCTTGTTTGCCACTACCGCCATCACCATCTTCAAAGACCCCAATTCCACCTGGGGCGGCATTTTTGAATATGCAGGTCTCACCATGGGGTACCAGGACAATACCGCTTATGGACATTACCTGGATCCGGCGACCGGAAAGTGTTACTTCGCCGACACTGCTTCCCTCAACCAAAGCTCAATCGACGTTGTCGCCTACTATTTCAACGATGACAACCTGCCTTCACCCACCTTCTCTTCTCCCGGAGAACAGGGAGGCGCAATCACTGCCTACTACCCGGAGTTATCGACCTGGACAACCCTCCGGTACACCAAATGGGATGTCAGCGTTGACGGCGATCCCATACCGGTGTCTGTTTTTGATGCCTGCCACAACGACAGTACACTGATCGTCTCCTACGATGATGTCTGGGGAAAAAGAAAATTCAAATATGCCGATGCGGGCAAAGTGATCCCTTTCATGACCGCTACGGGAAAAAGAGGTTTGATCAAGGTGATCAGCGCTGACCATACGACCAGCGGGAAAATCGTTTTTGACCTTAAAATACAGCAATAACCTATTCAATGTATGGCAGTTATAAAATTAATATTAACCTTAAAACCCTGTTATCAATGAAAAAAAATTTACTGTTTGTCGTACTGACCCTCCTGGTCAGTTTTGCTTCGGCCCAGGATACCATTACGGGCTGGACTTTCCCGGTTAACACCGGCACCGACAGTCTGAATGCCAACCTCGGGACCAACCAAAACCAAGGTTACGACCTGCGTTTCCAGTTGTACCAAACACCTACGAGTGACTCCACCATTAACACCATTACCTTCATCGAAGGAGCTACCACCTATGCCGCCTCCACCACCGGTTGGCAGGAAGGCAATGGTGTGAGGTTCTGGTCGGCCAAGTTCAAGGCTGGTGACTACAAAAATTTCAAAGTTTCTTCCAAACAAAGAAGTACAGATGGCCCCCGCGATTTCAAATTACAATGGCGTTTGAGCAGTTCCGCCTTTGAGGATGTCCCAGGTGGTACCATTACCGTAGCCGACGATTGGACCACCGGTGTGGTCAACCAGTTGGAAGTGCCGATCACAGGACAAGGCACCTCATCTGTTTACATCCGCTGGGTGATGAACTCCAATACCGATGTAAACGGCGGAACTGTGGCCCCGGGAGGCTCCTCTGCCATCGACGACATTATAGTTACCGCGCAGAGCACGCTTGGCACGGAGGAAATCCTCTTCACCGACCAGGTGGCTGTTTATCCCAACCCCGGCAAAGGAATTTTCACGGTCCAATCGACCCGGACACTGACTGACATAGCAGTCTATGATGAAACGGGCAAAACGATCCGGCTCCTTAATCATCCCGGTAGCAAGACTTCTGTTGATATGACGGGTTTTTCCAAAGGAATCTACTTTCTGAAGGTCCGTTTTGTCGATAATGACCAAACTTACACCCGAAAATTTATCCTTGAATAGGCGTTGGTTCATCACCGGTTGGGTGATGATGGTTGCGTTGGTGGTTCCTTTCCTGTGCATGGCCGGTGGCCGGGTTACAGGTACGGTGAAAACGGCCCTGGATAGTAAACCTTTGCCGGGCGCTCATGTGCTGGTCGTGGAAACCGGTCAGGGTACCGTGACCGATGCCAACGGTGTATGGTCCATAATGCTTCAATCACCCGGAAAGTACCGTGTCAAGGTTACTTTTCTGGGTTATCAACCGGTTGAAAAGAGTTTCCGGTACACCGGAAAGGAGGAGGTCACCCTGGCCATCACCCTGCAGGAGGCAGTATTGGAAGCAGCCGAAGTGGAGATCACCGGCAACCGTCCGGTATTGACCGAACAGGATGTTCCCCGCAGGATGGATTTGATCCCTGCCCAAACGATCACTGAAAACCCGGGACAAAACATCACCGCCGTCCTTGATTATGTTTCAGGAGTCAACCTGAGCAGTACCATGGGCCTTTTTTCAAACAGCACGGTGGTTTCATTGCGGGGGCTGAGCGGCAATGACCAGGGCCGGACCCTTGTACTGATCGACAACATGCCCCTGAACAAAGCCGATGAAGGAACGGTGAACTGGAACCTGATCAACCGGGAGAATGTAGAAGGCATAGAGGTGACCAAAGGGCCGGGAAGCGCCCGGTATGGCAGCAGTGCGATGGGTGGAGTGATCAACATCCGTACCCGCAAGGCGACCGCTCCCATTGGTGGTTCTGCCACCCTGAGTTACGGCACTTTTAATACCCTTGGCCTCCGTTATGCTGCCAGCGGGTTACTGGGCCCCGGGAGACCTGTCAAAGGTTTTTATTATGACCTCAACGGGTTTTACAGGCGCAGCGACGGTTACAACGCCGAAATACCGGAATATCTGGAACCGGGAGATACCTTCACTGTCAACAATTTTCTGAGGGAAGTCTCAGTCGGAGCCAAAGCTGGTTACCGGTTCAATGCCAATCACGCCATTGACATCGGAGGCAGCTTTTTCAACGATAAACGCGGGCGGGGAGTCGAAATCTACGAGGTGGATGGCGCTTATGAACGACACGAAACATGGCAAACCACCCTCCGATACGAGGGAAAGGAGCGGAATGCTTCCTGGAACCTGTTGGCATACACCCTGACAGAGAATTTCAGAAGGATGAATGAGTACATGAGCGAAGGGGAATACAATCTTTACCTTGTCAAATCCCTACGATCAGACCTGGGAATCAACGCCGATTTTACCATCAATGCCGGGCGATTCCAGGAAATAACGGCAGGTCTGGAGTTCAAACAGGGGAGCGTTGACGGGCAGGATATCTACTATACCGCCACCGACCTGATCACTAACCGCGGCCGGATGGAAAATTATGCCCTCTTTGCTCAGGATATCTTCCGATTTTTTCAAAACCGGTTGCAGATCGATGTCGGCCTCCGGCTGAACCAGGCAGTGTTTCATGACGGTTCTTTCACGATCGAGAACCCATCCTACTCCATCGAATATATGGTTCCCTACCAGGATACCGTGATCCCTCGTCATGACTGGTTTCAGGCAGATCCCAAATTTTCTGTTCAGTACCGGTTTACTGCAAACAACCGGGTTTATATCACCGTTGCCAGGGGTTTCAGGGCACCCAACCTGGATGACCTTTGCCGGACCGGGAAAAAGCGTAACGGGTTTAAAGTTTCCAATCCGGCGCTTAACCCCGAAACTTTGGATAATTACGAAACCGGAGCTGATCTGGTACTTTTCAAAAAACTACACCTGGCTCCTTCTGTCTATTATTCTATCGGGCATAATTTCATGTACTATGTAAGTACAGGCGATTCGGTAAACATGGGCTATAAAAGAGCGCCGGTGTTTCAGAAACAAAACATCAGCCGTGTGGATATTTTTGGCGCTGAGATCGACCTGAACATCGAGCCGGTTTCCTGGCTGACCCTCTTTGCCAATTACTCTTTCGCCCATTCTGCCATCACCACCTACGTTCCTGCCGACCCGGCAGTAGATGTCGACCTTACCGGTAAGTTCCTAACCGATGTCCCGATGCATAAAGCAACGGCAGGGGTCACCTGGAGAAATAAAATCGTCCACCTCAACGTGCTCTACAAGTACGTTGGATCCCGTTGGATCAACGACGAAAACGAACCCGATCCGGTACTTGGCATCTCGCGTTACCCGGCATACAGCACCTTCAGTGTAAGGGCCTGGCATACCTTTTTCAAACATCTTACCATCGCCCTGAACCTCGATAACATCTTCGATGTTATATACGTGGACGACCGGCTTCAGCAAAGCCCGGGCAGAATGATCAATGCAGAAATTACCGTCAAATTTTAATTATTTCTTAACTTTAGAACCATGAAACGATACCTGCTTCTCTCCCTTTTCACATTATTTTTACAACCCTCTTTTGCACAGAACATGACTGACCCAAAGGAAAATCCGGGCGGACTCCAACCCAACCAGTCGCTGACCCCCGATCGGAAAGACCGGACCAACAATTTTTACGACAACGAAATCACCTATTCCTTACCAATGGCTGATCTGGAGATAACCGGCGAAGTGGAGAACCCCGGAAAGGTTGATTTCTCCAAACTGCAAAAACACAGCGTCATTGTCAAAGAAACCCTGCTGAAAGAAGATGGGAGCAACGGTTTTGTCGGTGCTTACCGGTACGATGGCTATTCCCTTTTCGACATCCTGAACGACCGCATCCTGAATAAGAATAACAAAGCTGAATTTCCTCCCATCATCGATCTCTATGTTGAAGTAGAGAATGCCAAAGGAGAAAAAGTGATCCTCTCATGGGGAGAACTTTATTATCCGAATTTTCTTCACCAGATCCTCATTGCCACCGATGTCATGCGGATCGTACCCAGCAAAACAAAAGATTACTGGCCGCTTCCGTCAGAAAGCAGACTGATAGTCGGGTGCGACCTGATCACCGAACGAAATATCTCCTCCCCTGTACGGATCACTGTCAAATCCTATCCCCGTTCTTTCACCGTCAACCGCGAGTTATCTCCTCTCTTCTCCCCCGACATCACAATAAACAATGGTGCTGGAACGACTGGCAAAATTGAGACCCTTCCTGCTTCTTTGCAGACGATCACCCTCCACACGGTTTTTTACGGCAAAGGAAGAGGGATCCACTCCACCCAGCCGTTCAGTGGCGTACTGCTCAGCGAACTGTTGGCCGGAGAATATCCCGTCAATAAAGTTTATCTGCGCAATGGCCTGGTGACAATTGTGGGAAAAGACGGCTATCGTTCGGTTTACACCTACAGCGAGATCATGAACCGTAACGATCAGGCCGGCATCCTTGTGGTTCCAACCGGTAAAGAAGAGGATGGAGGAAAATTCCGGATCTTTCCCTCCTGCGATTTCTTTTCCGATCGTGCCGTAAAAGGAGTTTCGGAAATCCTGATCGAAAAGATGAACTGATTTTGACCGGCCTGTTCAGGACCTTTCCCGGCGGCTGAGACAGATAACCAAGCGGATGCAGTGAAAAGTAGCAACATCAAGGAATTCATGCGTACCAAAGCAAGTCCCTCCGACCTTTTCTTTACCCTGACGGGTGCGCTGGTCTTGCTTTTTATCATTGCTCCCCTGCTGGGAATGTTCCTGAAAACCACTCCTTCCACCCTCTTTGAAACAGCTTCAGAGACCGAAGTCAGACAGAGCATCTGGCTGACCATCTGGACCTCCCTGGCCGCCACCCTCTTTTTCTCTGTCACCGCCATCCCCTTTGCCTATCTGCTGGCCCGGAAAAATTTTCCTTTCAAAGGACTTGTGACCGGGATCATCGACTTGCCCGTGGTAATTCCCCACTCTGCTGCAGGGATTGCTTTACTCGGATTTGTAAGCCGGGATTCGGTGTTGGGACAAATGGGCTCGGCCATCGGGCTCAACTTTATCGGTCACCCGGCAGGAATTGCCATCGCTATGGCTTTTGTAAGCATTCCTTACCTGATCAATACAGCCAGGGATGGCTTTGCCGGGGTACCTGAACGACTTGAGAAGGCAGCCCTGACGCTTGGCGCCTCCCCGGGCCGGGTCTTCTTTACCATCTCTCTGCCGCTGGCCTGGCGCAACATCCTCTCCGGACTGATCCTGATGTTTGCACGCGGAATGAGTGAATTCGGTGCAGTGGTGATCATCGCCTATCATCCCATGATCACACCCGTCCTGATCTATGAACGCTTCGGGGCCTTCGGACTTAAATACGCCCGTCCGGTATCAGTCCTCTTTATCCTGATCTCCCTTGCCCTCTTTATCCTCTTCCGGTGGATGGCAAAACCCAAATCCAACGAAAAATCCTGATTCCCTTGCTTTCACTCTGCGCCATATCCAAAAAATTTCCCGGTTTTGAACTGAAAGAGGTCTCTTTTACAGTGGAGGACGGTGATTATTTCATTTTGTTGGGAGAATCGGGAGCAGGGAAATCCATGGTGTTGGAAACCATCGCCGGATTGGTCCTTCCCGACAGCGGAAGCATCCTCCTGGACGGCCGGGAGATCACCCGTGAAAAGATCCAACGACGCGGAATTGGTTTGGTTTTCCAGGATCATGCAGTGTTCCCGCACATGACTGTCAGGGGAAACCTTCAATATGCTTTGAAAGCACTACCCCGAGTACAGGAAAACACTGCTGAAGCGGCAGAAAAAATGGCTGAGCGACTGAGTATCATATCTTTGCTTGAACGCAAACCGGCGACCCTTTCGGGAGGGGAACTCCAGCGGGTCGCCCTGGCCAGGACGCTCATTCAGAAACCGGGGATCCTCCTTCTCGACGAACCTCTTGCTTCCGTTGACCATCAGTTGAAATCAGAACTCCGCGCATTGCTCCGACAGATACACAAGGAGGGACAAACCATTCTGCATGTCACCCACGATTTCGAGGAAGCCATCTCTTTGGGAAGCCGCGTGGCAGTGATCAACAACGGAATGATCGTACAGGAAGGAACAACCCATGAAGTCTTTGAGCACCCCCGTTCGAACTTTGTGGCGGGCTTCGCAGGGATTAAAAACTTCTTTCGGGTGACCTTGTCGGTTAAAAACGGGAAAACAAAAGCAAGAACAGGTCCCGTCGAAATCGAACTGATCACCGAAGAGAATGAAACCGAGGGTTTTATCATCATCCGTGCAGAAGATCTCGTTCTGTCGAGGGAACCGGTGGATACAAGCATGGTCAACCATTTCCAGGGAACCATCCAACGGATCGTTCCATCGAGGTCAGGATGCGAAGTAACCCTCGATGCCGGAATCCTCTTTACAGCATTGGTTACCTCCACTTCGGCAGATCAACTGGGATTAAGAGAAGGTAACAGCGTATGGGTCCATTTCAAAGCCACTGCCGTAAAATATTTTTGCCTCTGATCGGTTTTATTATAAACCCCCTTGATAATGGAAACAATGATCCCTTTTGAAAGAGCGTTGGAGATCGTTCTGGAAAACGCCGTTCTGACCGGCAGCCAGCGTATCTCATGGCAGGATTCGCTCTACCGGATCCTGGCTGAAGGGATTTTTTCGGATATGGACATGCCCCCTTTCGACAAATCTGCAGTCGATGGTTTTGCGTGTCGCAAAGAAGACCTTCATGACACTCCGTTGCGGATTACCGGTACCCTCCCTGCCGGAACCCCGCCAACGCACTCCGTTCAGCCCGGAGAATGTATCCGGATCATGACCGGAGCAATGGTCCCGAAGGGTGCCGATTGCGTCATCATGGTTGAACTAACAGAACCAGCCGGGGAGGAGAAGATCCGTTTCACCGGGACTAAAACCGAAACAAACATCTGCTATAAGGGAGAGAACATTAAAACCGGTGAACAAGTCCTTGAAAAAGGAACCCGGCTCCTTCCGCCTCAGATTGCTGTCCTGGCAAGTACAGGAGCTGTCGAACCTCTGGTGGCGAAACTCCCCCGCGTCGCTGTCCTCTCCACCGGAGATGAACTGGTTGAACCTTGGCAAAAACCGTCGGACGCCCGGATCCGGAACTCCAATTCCAGTCAACTCATGGCACAATTGGCAACGGTTCCTGTCCGAGCTGATTATCTCGGCATAGCGCCCGACCAGGAAGCGGCCTTGTTGACCCTTCTGGACCTGGCTTTTCGCGATCACGATGGCGTACTGCTGACAGGAGGCGTCTCCATGGGCGATTTCGATTTGGTGCCCGGTATCCTGGAACAAGCAGGAGTGAAAATTTTGTTTAAGAGTGTGGCCATTCAGCCCGGAAGGCCTACGCTGTTCGGTACGCGGGGTTCCCGTTTCGTGTTCGGCTTGCCCGGAAACCCGGTTTCCTCCCTGGTGCTTTTCGAAATGCTTGTCAAACCTTTTCTCCTGCGAATGATGGGGCATGACCTGCCTTCTCCTTCCTTCACTTTTACCATGGGAAAAACCTTCCATCGCAAACCCTCTTCAAGGAAAACGATGATTCCCGTAAAAGTAGCCGGCTATCAGGTATTTCCCGTCGAGTACCACGGATCGGCTCATATTAATGCCTACACCCTGGCCGATGGCATCCTGACCATTGCACCCGGCGTCACTGAAATTCAAACCGGAGAATTGGTAAATGTACGACTGCTTTAACCGTAACATCAACTACCTCCGCATCTCGGTTACCGACCGGTGCAACCTTCGTTGCCGGTACTGTATGCCGGCTGAAGGTGTTCCCCTGATCTCCCACAGCGATATTCTCTCGTACGAAGAGATGCTCCGGGTCATAGCCACAGCAGTCCCCATGGGGATTACCAAAGTCAGAATAACCGGCGGAGAACCGTTGGTACGAAAAGGAATCGTGCAATTTGTAGAAAAGGTGGCCGCGATGAAAGGCATTCAAGACCTGGGACTCACAACCAACGGAACCCTTCTGGCCGGTTGTGCCCAGGCACTTGCCGGTGCGGGATTGCATCGCATCAATATCAGTCTCGATACTACAGATCCCGTGCGTTACCACGACATCACCCGGGGTGGCGACCTGCTGCAGGTTTTCAGAGGGATAGAAGCCGCACGAAAGGCAGGCCTCTCCCCGATAAAGATCAACTGCGTGGTTCGAAGTTCCTCAGATGAACCGGATGCACAATCGGTCAGGGAATTTTGCGAAAAAAACGGTCTGGAAGTCCGGTTCATCCACGAGATGAGCCTTGCCGAGGGTCATTTCACCATTGTCGAGAACGGTCACGGTGGCGATTGCATCCATTGCAACCGTCTTCGACTTACTGCCAACGGCATGATCCGACCCTGTCTGTTCAATGATATTCAGTTCAATATCAGACAATTGGGAATAAAAGAGGCGCTGGAAGCCGCGTTGAAAAACAAACCCGAAAAAGGGACCGTGAATCTTAACGGAAGTTTTCATAATATTGGAGGCTGAAAACAAAAGAGAAGCCGCTGCATCATGAATAAGTTATCGCATGTTTCGGAGGAGGGCAAAGCAAAAATGGTCGATGTGACCGCCAAGCCCGATCTGCTCAGAAGGGCAGTGGCACGGGGAAAAATAGTACTCGAACCCGGCACGGTAGCCCTGATCCGCGAGAACAAAATAAAAAAAGGGGCGGCCCTTACCGTTGCGGAAATCGCCGGTATCCAGGGAGGAAAGCAAACCAGCAACTTGATCCCGTTGTGCCACCCACTTCTCATCACACACATCGAAGTCACTGCTACCCTCGAAGAGACCGGGGTTACCGTGGTTGCCACGACAAGGTGCAAAGGCGCTACAGGGATCGAGATGGAGGCATTGACTGCTGTTTCGACGGCTCTGCTCACGGTGTACGACATGTGCAAAGCCGTTGATAAAAAAATGGTCATCGGGGAAATTCAACTGGTTGAAAAAACAAAGGAGGAGGTATAATGGCTGTCCGGGTTCTTTCAGTGAATACCTCTGTTGCCAAGGGAACGGTTAAAAAACCGGTAGAACGGATTGTGCTGACCCATACCGGGGTAAAGGAGGATGCTCATGCCGGTCATTGGAACCGGCAGGTCAGTTTGTTAGGAGAAGAGAGCATGGCTAAATTCACGGCTGCCACCGGACGCGCAGTGGTTCCCGGAGAATTTGCTGAAAACATCACGACCAGCGGACTGGCTTTATGGACGACGCATCCGTTGGATCGTTTTACCTGCGGTGATATTGAATTGGAAGTTACCCGGATCGGCAAGGAGTGTCATGGGAGCTCCTGTGCTATTTTCAGGGAAGTGGGTGATTGTGTGATGCCCAAAGAAGGTATCTTTTGCCGGGTTCTGAGCCCGGGGATCTTACAAGCCGGGATGGAGCTGGAATACCATCCAAAGATGTTCAGGGTGATGGTGATCACCCTCAGTGACCGGGCTGCTTCGGGCGAGTATGAAGACCGCTCCGGTCCCAGGATCGGGAAGCTGGCCAGGGGATTTTTCGACAGTCACGGTTTGCACCATTACCTTCATTTTGCCCTGATCCCTGATGACCCCCACAAGTTGAAAGATATTTTAAACCAGGCCAAAGAAGAACTCATCGACCTGGTCATCACCACCGGCGGTACCGGCATCGGTCCACGGGATTTTACGCCCGATGTGGTCAGACCCCTTCTTGACAAAGAGATACCCGGAATCATGGAGCGGATTCGCATGAAATACGGTGCAGATAAACCCCATGCCCTGGTGAGCCGCTCCCTCGCAGGCGTCATGGGAAAATCACTGGTCTTCACCCTCCCGGGAAGTTTACGCGCTGTCAATGAGTACTTCGACGAGTTGTCTCCCGCGTTACTCCACCTCTTTTACATGCTCCACGGGCTCGATATCCATTAATTTCCCATTTTTTCATTTCCCGGTTTTTGTTTGAAAAAAAAGTCTATTTTTACAACTTTTTCGAAAATAAGCGTATATATTTATATACATATCAATTATCTGTCTATTAATCAACTATGCAGACTAATTTTGATATTACATAAACCTTACAAATTTTCCGAAAATAAATCTGTAACTGAGATATATGAAACATACTTACTTTACTCTTTTGATTGTACTCTTCTGCTTTCAGGAAGCCTTTGCACAGCAGGAACAGCTCGTTCCGGTGGCTGATTTACCTGTTTACTTCGATGTCTCCCCTCCCTTGCGGGAAATGGTCAAATATGCACCGACCCGGGCTGACAATTCCTGGAAGGAGGGTGTTATCAAGAACAAGTTCAACATTAAGCCCCGCCCTGTCGGCGATCTGCCGGGTGGAATGAACGATCCCAACCTGCAGAATGCCCCGGGTGCGGTGACTTCGGATACAACCATCAGGAACTTCCCGGGAAATACGAACACCGAAGGGTATTATCCTCCCGATACACACGGGGATGTCAGTACAAATTACTATTTCCAGGTAGTTAATTGTCATTATTCTATTTATAACAAAACTTCCGAGGCCTTGGTGTTGGGCCCCATTCTGAGCAGTACCATCTGGACCGGCTTCTCGAACAATTCCAATGATGGCGATGCCATCGTGCTTTATGACGAACAGGCCGACCGGTGGATTTTCTCACAATTCTCGCTGCCAAGCGGAAGCACCAATTACCAGATGATCGCCGTTTCTCAGACCAATGATCCTACAGGTTCCTGGTACCGCTACCAGTACTCTTTCTCCGACATGCCCGACTACCCCAAGTTTGGGGTATGGCCCGATGGATATTACATGACCTGCAATCGTTTTGGCATTACCAGCGGATCGTATCTCGGAATCGGGGCTTATGCTTATGACCGGACAGCCATGCTGGCTGGTTCAGCCACGGCCACCAGGATATCCTTCACCCTGGGTTCCTCTGCCGAGCCATACAGCATGCTGCCTTCCGACTGCGATGGCGCCTTCCCTTCCGGCAACCCGCCCAATTATTTTGTGTACATGTACGATGGTTCATCCAACGATCACCTGGGCATTTATGAGTTCCATGCCGACTTTACAAACACTGCCAATTCCACTTTCACCAGCGCAGGAAATTTAGCTGTCAACGCATTTACAACAAACTATACTGCCGTTACGCAGAAAGGATCCTCTGTCAAGCTGGATGCACTCAACGACCGTCTCATGTACCGGCTGCAGTACCGCACTTTCGGCAGCTACTCCACCATGGTTTGCAACCATACGGTCGATATCACCTCCTCTCTTGCCGGCATCCGCTGGTACGAACTCCGCAAAACTACCGGTTCCTGGTCGGTTTACCAGCAGGGAACCTACTCCCCGACCAATGCTTACAACCGCTGGATGGCCAGCATCGCGATGAATGCCAGCGGGGATATCGCCATGGGCTATTCAATAGCAGGAACGAACAACTATCCCTCCATCCGCTACACGGGGAGAAAGAATGGGGATGCTCTGAATACCATGACCATCGCCGAAAAAGGCATTTTCAACGGCAACGGCGCACAAACCGGTTCGTATGCCCGGTGGGGTGACTACTCCGCCATGAATATTGATCCTTCAGATAACACAACGTTCTGGTACACTACTGAATACATGCCTTCCACATCCACAAACGGTTGGGCTACACGGATCGCCTCTTTCAAATTTTCCAATGCCCCGATCGTCTCAACCCTGGCAGCTTCTTCCGTCACCGGAACCACTGCCGTGCTGAACGGCACCATTAACCCCAACGGATTGTCTTCCAACTACCATTTCGAATGGGGGACCACCACCAGTTATGGCAATTCAACACTGGTTACCTCCGCCGGAAGCGGAACTTCTCCCGTGACCGTCAACGCCTCCATTAGCGGGCTTACCGCAGGAGTCACCTACCATTTCCGGCTGACCGGACAGAACAGCGACGGGACTTCCTATGGTGACGACCTGACTTTTGCACCGGGAGCAGCTACGGTGACCACCACCGCCGCCTCACCCATCACGATGAACGGCGCTACATCGGGCGGCAATGTGACCGCCGACGGCGGTTCTTCAGTCACCGCCCGCGGCGTATGTTGGAGCACCTCCGCCAACCCGACCCTTGCCGATAACCATACCACCGACGGAACCGGAACCGGCCTCTTTACCAGTTCCATTACCGGTCTCTCTTCCAATACAACATATCACGTAAGGGCCTACGCTACTAACACAGCGGGAACCTTTTACGGCGAAGATTTACAGTTTACCACCCTCTGTGCTATCTATACCCTGCCCTTCACCGAGTCGTTTGCCACTACATCCATGCCCAACTGCTGGAGCCAGGTCGATAACCAGGGCAACGGACAGATATGGGTATTTGGCACCATTACAGGCGAATCGCCCAATCCTTCACTTACCGGTTACTACGCCTATCTGAACAGTGATGACTACGGAAGCGGGAACTCCCAGAATGCCGATCTGCTCACACCCACCCTCGACCTGTCGAATTACACCACTGTCACCCTGCAATTCAAACACTATTTTCGCGCCTATTCCGGCTCCTCAGGAACGCTTTCTTACAGCATCAACAACGGTTCCACCTGGACGCAGATCACGCAGTTCACTTCCACTACAGCCAATCCCGCTACCTTTTCGCAAGCCATTGCAGCGGTAAGCGGAAAACCACAGGTCAAATTCAAATGGAACTATACAGGAACCTGGGGCTACTACTGGGCCGTGGATGACATCCAGATCACCGGTACAATGTCCGTACTTACACCAGGAACCGCTTCTGCAAGTCAGAACGTCTGCTCCGGGGGAACCCCTGCCTCCCTTTCGGCTACCTCCCCCACCGGCGGCGTTCCTCCCTATACTTACCTTTGGCAGAACAGTTCCGACGGATCTGTTTTCAACGATATCTCGGGCGCCACCAGCCTGACTTATCAACCGGGAGCGCTCACCAACACTACTTTTTACCGGGTGAAACAAAGCGGTTCCGGAGGTTCCGGCACGGTTTACACCAACAACGTGGTACTTACCGTGAAGACCCTCCCTGTCCCCCTCATCACAGGACCGGGGACTATCTGCGGTATCCCTTCTGCCAACAACACTTACACCACTGAAGCAGGTATGACCGGTTACACCTGGACCATTTCCGAAGGGGGAACCATCATCTCAGGACAGGGCACCCGCTCCATTAAGGTCACATGGACCGCAATTGGTGACAGGACACTCTCTGTGACCTATACCGACGCTAATCTTTGTACTCCGGAAACTCCTTCCATCAAAGCAGTTACTGTCTATCCCTTACCCGCAGGAGCCGGACCTATCACAGGAACTGCAGTCGTCCGCCAGGGCTGGAAAGGAGTCATCTACAGCGTGGAACCCGTAGATGGCGCTACCAAATATGCCTGGACCCTGACTGATGGCGCCACCATCGTTGCAGGCGACAGTACCAACATCATTACTGTCGATTTTTCAGCCGACGCCCTTCCCGGTACCTTCATCGTCAGCGGTGTCAACGCATGTGGCCAGGGTGCCGCATCCCCTCTGTTTGAACTTACTGTCAATCCGTTTGTCCCCGAAGATCGCCCGCTTGCTGACATCACCCTTTCAACGGGCAACATCGCCTGTTATGATGCGACCCGCACCATCACCGTAGCGGGTGAAGGCACCACGGTCCTGATCGAATCAGGCGCCTACGCCAATCTGGTGGCCGGTCAAAACATCATCTTCCTGCCCGACATACAAGTCATGGAAGGAGCTTATCTCCTGGCAAAGATCACCGAGACCGATAACTATTGCGAATCGGTTGAAACACCCTTCGTAGCGAAGAAACAGAGCCCATCCGACCAAAAAGAAACAGCCGGCCCGCCTGACGAAACCTTCCGCATCTTCCCCAACCCGACCACCGGGAAATTCACGGTGGAGATACCTGAAAAAATCACAGGAGCACACACGACCCTCAGAATTTACGACCTGATGGGCGGAGTGGTATTCAGTGAAGAGGCTTACGGTCCTGTCAAAATGGAATGTTCACTTGCTGACAAACCGGCCGGTATCTACATCCTGAAGATTGTACAGGAAACATTTACCGGCACGGCCAAGATCATCAAAAAATAATCACCCGGCTGCTGTATTCACATGGGTTTCAAGTTCGCATTCAGCCTGGAAATGATCTTTTCCAATCGGTCTCTCCTGGTTTTTTCAGATTTGGCGTCAAGGTAGAAGCCCGTATAAGTACGTTGAACCGAATGGGTCATGGACTGGAAATTGGTATAAGCAGGTTCATTCGGGAGAATGAGTTCCTTTAACATTTCGATTTGTTCATCGTCGATAAGGACAGGTTGTGCCTTGTCCCAGAAACCGTTTTTCCGTGCACGTTCGATGGCTTCCAAACCCTGCCGGGTCATTAAGCCCTTTTCGAGAAGTGTTTGTGCCAGCTTTTTGTTTTTGACGGACCAAATGCTTTTAGGCAGACGTTGCGCGAAATACTTTTTGTAGGTGTACTCATCGATTGACTGAATTTGACCATCGATCCAACCATGGCACAGGGCCTCTTCCAGCGCGTCGTTGGCTGAAAGCGTGATGAGGTTTCCTTTCTTACTGAAAAGCAGCCAGACACCAGTACTCTCTGTCCCATATTTGCCAAGCCATTCCCTGAATGCTTGTCGGTCAATGAAGGTCAATGTTTTATCCATTTCATAGAATTGGTTAAGGTTGAACATGCTTTCAACAAAGAATTCGTGTGACACTGTTTATGACCGGATATCCTTTGTCAGTCTATATTTCCTTTATCATTTCAAATTGCTTCCCGGAAATTTCAATGTTTTTCGACTGTAAAAATGCTACAATAGAAGTACAGGTAGTTTCTGCGTTGATTAGTTTTGTTTTTGGATTTTTATTGAGCTTGCTGACTTCCAGAAGCAATAACGAAGCGATTCCTTTTCTTCTGAATGGCTTATCGACGGCTATTTGGGTAATATCTCCCGAAACAGGATCAAAACCACGCCTTTTCCACATTGTTCTGAGCTCAGTAGTGCTGAGTTGAATGTCATAGTCACTGAATGCTTTTCCGAATGCGGATATGATGGTTTCTATGTCAGTTTTTCCAAGAGATTTAATTTCCATTTTCCTTCATTGTCTGTCTTAATCAGATGTCACCTTACAATGGTATATTTTTCCGGTACCTGTTAAATTCTTTTCCAGGCGGATTGCATCATGGGTTGGCCTCTATCGTCCAATGTAATCCGTGCATTCCAGACATAGCTTTTGGGCCATTCCTTGAAGATTTTCACAGCTAAGAATAAAATTTTCAATATCCACCTGCTTTCGTTGGGTTTCCATCCGTCAGTGGGATTAACCTGAAAATCAATATCGTTTCCTGTCCTTTTGATATTGTAATTTCCACAGATGGTTCCCGGTGTATTATCGGTCGTGATTGAAAAGCTTCCATCTAAGTCTATTTCATTGCTAAGACAAACGATATCGGGTATTGCAGGATAAAATTCAATTGTAATCTTATGTCTCTTGTTGCCCGTACTCATTCTTTCTATTTCATAATGCCCTGCATTCTCCTCTAATTCGTAGGTTGTTCCCATGTCATCTATTCCACAATTCATGTCAGGTGTCAAGGGAGTTAGTGAACCCTTGAAATTTTTGTTCCAATCAACATTAAATGTATCTTCAGAATAGCGTGTGAAGTAGTTTTTTGCGCAATCTATTGGCATAGGAAAAGTATCCGGTTTGTGTTTTACTTTATCAATCACTATCTCTAAATCCGAATATTTTTGTCTTGCAAATGACATTTCATAGAGTGAATAAACGGGTAGAGACATGGGTTTCTTAGAATTTGCACCTATGGGTGCGAGGAGAAAGAATGGCTTCTTATTCCGTCCTTTACTTTCTTTGACGCTTACTTTTATCTCACGGCCCATCTTATCTTCGAAGACAAAATAAACCTCCATATTATCGGCAGTCACTTCAAACTTGGCACCCTCCAAGGGCCTTTCAAAAAAGCTGGCACCATTTAAAACACTATCCTGTGATCCAAAAGGGAAACCTGGTTGATAATAAATATCTGTCGTACCATCTGTCCGGTACGCTATTGCCAACAAACGCTTTTCACCGTTTTCATCACGCGCTTGCTGAAATTCAAAGGTATTATAATACGCATCCGGATCCTTTTCAAAATTAACCAGAATAAGATGTTCCATTGGGTCAATTGTGAAACTAAATGGCGAAACAATAGCCCCTTTCGATGGTTCAGAATAAATAGCTTCACTATTTAAGACGTTCGCACCTCTTTTTCGAAACATTGTTGTTTTTGATCTCATGATATTCACCTCCTAAACATTCACCTGAAGGATATTTTGACTAATTTACATAATAATTATTTAACATATG
>ERZ1645192.1820-NODE-1820-length-17744-cov-13.417208_pt1 | contig 17744 bp, 15 predicted proteins | sample MGYA00575354_ERZ1645192 | MGnify/ENA primary metagenome ERZ1645192 (study PRJEB40844, sample SAMN11349763) | freshwater sediment metagenome | isolation source: river sediment | host: Sediment | place: India: Faizupur Khadar , New Delhi | collected 2017-02-21 ... | reverse complement strand
GGCTCGAACACGGTCAGCAACATGATGCTGAGCCAGTTCCAGTTCGGCGTGGCGAGCACGCTGGGGATCTCCGGTGCGCTCATCGTCGCCGTGCAGGCGGTTGGTGCAGCCGCCGGCAACATGGTGGCCATCCACAACGTCGTCGCCGCGTCGGCGACGGTGGGCCTGCTCGGTCGTGAAGGTGCGATCCTGCGCAAGACCTTCTGGCCGACGGTGTATTACGTGCTGATGGCCGGCGTGGTGGCGATGATCGGCATCTACGTGCTTGGCGTCACCGATCCGCTGGTCGCCGCAGGTTAAGCGAGGCGGGCTCGGTGCCTGAGAGAGGCGGGAGGCGGAAGCGCCTTCCGCCTTTCTGCCATCCTGGCGGTCGCGGCAATGCTGGCTGCAGGCAGGATCAGCCGGCGAGTGACGCCAGCAATGCTCCGCCAACGGCAGTGAGGACGACGACCAGCCAGGGCGGGGCCTTCAGCCGTGTCAGGGCGAAAAGGGCTGCTGCTGCGAGGATGAGGTCGGGCAGTGTATGGATGGCGCTTGTCCATACCGGATCGTAGAGCGCCGCGAGCAGCAGGCCGACCACCCCGGCGTTGATGCCGCCGAGCGCGGCACGGGCCGTGGCGTTGCCGCGCAGGCGATCCCAGAACGGCAGCGCGCCGAGGACGAGCAGGAAGGACGGAAGAAAGATCGCCACCAGCGCCAGCATTCCGCCGGACCAGCCGCTCACCGGGCCGCTGGCAGAGGCGCCGAGAAAGGCGGCGAAGGTGAATAGCGGGCCCGGCATGGCCTGCACCGCGCCGTAGCCGGCGAGGAAGGTATCGCTGTCGACCCACCCGGGCGGCACCACTTCGGCCTGCAGCAGAGGAAGCATCACGTGGCCGCCACCGAACACCAGGGCACCGGTGCGGTAAAAGACGTCGACCATCGCCAGGGTCGCGTTGTCGAGTACCCGCGATAGCAGGGGAAGGCCGGCAAGCAGGATCGCGAACACAGCGAGCAGGGCGAGTGCGGCGCGATGGTCGGTCGTGGCGCGCGGCGTTTCCGTGTCCCGGGGCGTCGGGCCAGCGAAGGCGAAGCACCCGAACGCACCCGCAGCCAGGATGACGACGAGTTGGTTCCAGGCCGCAGGCAGCGCGAGTACGAACATGGCCGCGCCGAGCATGATCGCCCTGTGGGTGCGTCCGGGGCACAGCGTGCGCATCATTCCCCACACCGCCTGCGCCACGACGGCCACTGCGACCACCTTCAGGCCGTGCCCCACGCCTTCGGGCATCCGGCCCCAGTGCTGGATGCCGAGCGCGAACAGGATCATCGCCAGCGCCGATGGCAGCGTGAACCCCGCCCATGCAGCCAGCGCACCGCTTGTGCCAGCACGCGTATAGCCGATGCCCATCCCCACCTGACTGCTCGCCGGGCCCGGCAGGAACTGGCACAGGGCAACGAGATCCGCGTAGCTGCGTTCGTCCAGCCACGCACGGCGAGTGACGAACTCGTTGCGAAAATAGCCCAGATGGGCCACCGGCCCGCCGAAGGACGTCAGCCCGAGACGCAGGAAGATCAGGAAAACCGTCCACACGGAGCCGCGCGCAGCCGCCTCCGCCATCGGGTCAGTCGTGGGTGATCGGCTTGTCGGTGAACAGGAATTCCTTCAGCTCGTGCGAGAAGGTCTTGTCACGACGGCGGATCCATTCCAGCACCATGGCCGCGTGTTCCTTTTCCTCGTCGCGGTTGTGCGCGAGGATGGACTTCAGTTCGGGATCCTTGCAGGCGTCGACGCGCTGGTTGTACCAGTCGACCGCCTCGAGCTCTTCCATCAGCGAGATGATCGCGCGATGCATGTCGCGGGTCTCGTCGCTCAGCTCCTCGACGGGTTCGTGGTAGCCCTCGTTGGCCATGGCGTTCTCCTTGTGAAGGTTCTGGTTCGTGGGTAGCGGCAAGTCTGTGCCGTGAGGTTCAGGCCTCGCGGCAGGTATGCACCATGTAATTGACGTCGGTGTCCTGGCCGAGGCTGTACTCGCGACTCAGGGGGTTGTAGCTGAGGCCGATGATGCCCTCGACGTTGAGTCGCGCGTTGCGGCAATGTCGGGTGAGCTCGGACGGCTTGATGAACTTGGCGTACTCGTGGGTCCCTGCGGGCAGCAGCTTGAGCACGTATTCGGCGCCGATGATGGCGAACGCGTAGGACTTCAGGTTGCGGTTCAGGGTGGACAGGAACACATGGCCACCCGGCTTCACCAGGCGCGCACAGGCGGCGACCGTACTGGCCGGATCGGGGACGTGCTCGAGCATCTCCATGCAGGTCACGACGTCGAATGAGGCCGGGGCCTCATCGGCGAGCGCCTCGGCGCTGATGAGGCGGTAATCGACCTTGTGCCCGCTCTCGAAGAGGTGCAGACGGGCGACGCTGAGTGCCTTTTCCGAGAGATCGATGCCGGTCACGTCGGCGCCGATCCCTGCCATGCCTTCCGCGAGAATGCCGCCGCCGCAGCCGACATCCAGCACCCTCTTTCCGGCCAGTGCGGCCTTGCCGTCGATCCAGCCCAGGCGCAGCGGGTTGATCTCGTGCAGGGGTTTGAATTCGGAGGCGGGATCCCACCAGCGGTGGGCGAGATCGCTGAACTTCTGCAGTTCTGCGGGATCGGCGTTTATCGTATTCATGGGGGGAAGCATAGCCTTGCTGAGGAGCGCTGAAAACGGGGGCGGCGGATCTGCGCCGCGCAGAAATGAAAAAAGCCCCGCCGAGGCAGGGCTTTTCGTGGATCGGATCCGGTATTACTTGGAGCCGATGACTTCCACTTCGACGCGACGATCCGGCTGCAGGCAGGAGATCTGCGCGGCGCGGCCACCGACCTTGTCGCACTTGTTGCCGGTCACGGGCTGGGTTTCGCCCTTGCCTTCGGTGTAGACGCGGTTGGCATCGACGCCCTTCGAGACCAGGTAGGTCTTGACGGCGGCGGCGCGACGCTCGGACAGGCGCTGGTTGTAGGCGTTCGAACCCAGGCGGTCGGTGTGGCCGACGGCGAGGATCACTTCCAGCTTGAGCGACTTGGCCTGGGCGGCGAGCTGGTCGAGCTTGGCCTTGCCTTCAGCCTTCAGGACGGCCTTGTCGAAGTCGAACAGGGCGTCGGCCGACAGCTTGACCTTGTCGGCGGTGGGCTTCGGAGCCGGCGCGGCAGCGGCAGCCTTCACGGTGCACTTGTCGGCGGGGACGATGTCCTTGTCGCAAGCGCAGCCGACCGGCAGGTCGCCGGCCAGGGCGGTCGAGGCGGCGGCGGGGCTCCAGTAGCCGGTGCGCCAGCACAGGCCGGTGCCGCTGCGAGCGACGACGTTGCGCGCGTCGATCACGTAGGGGATTTCACCCTTGCCGGCGACGACGACGTCGTTGACCTGAGCGAAAGCGCTCGGGGCGGACAGGCCGATCGAGGCGATGGCGGCCAGCATGAGCATCTGCTTCTTGGTTTGTTTGATCATGGTTTCCTCTTAGAAGGGCGAGTCGCCGGAATTGCCACTGAACGAATTGGAGACAGGCAAAATTGCCGTCTTCGCGTCGGGTTGCACCACTATATCCAGTTCAATTACCGGCCCTAGTTTGCCACATCGAAGCGAGCCGCAGCAATTCGCTGTCGTTAATATGCAACAGCCGGATGCCTTTGTCCACGCGGGTTTCTCCGTTCACCCACACGTGGGAGACGTGCTCGCGCCCGGATACGTACACAAGATGCGACACCGGGTCGAAGCAGGGCAGGCAGTCGAGTCCGCCAAGGTCGACCGCGCACAAATCGGCAAGCTTGCCGATCTCGATCGAGCCGATGCGATCCCCCATGCCGAGCGCGCGAGCCCCATCGAGGGTCGCCATGCGCAAGGCCGCATGCGCCGGCAGGGCGCTGGCATCCATGCTGCCGACCTTGGCGAGGAGCGCGGCATGCCGCATCTCCTGGATGAGGTCGAGCCGGTTGTTGCTGGCCGCACCGTCGGTGCCGAGGCCGACGCGCAGGCCTGCGTCGAGCAGGCGTGGCACGGGTGCGATGCCGCTGGCGAGCTTCATGTTCGAAGTCGGGCAGTGCGCAACACTGCAGTTGTAGTGCGCCAGGAGCTCGAGATCGGAATCATCCAGATGTACGGCGTGAACGCCGATCAGGTTTTCGCCAAGCACGCCGAGGCGCGCGAGTCGCGTGAGCGGGCGCACGCCGTGCAGGGACAGCGAGTCATCGATTTCCCGGGACGTTTCATGAATGTGCAGGTGAATCGGTAGCGCGAGTTCATCGGCGATGGCGAGTGCGCGCCCGAAGCTGGCGTCCGAGACGGTGTAGGGGGCATGCGGCGCGACCGAGAAACCGATCAGCGGATGCCCCAGCCATTGGTCGCGCGCGGCCAGACCCTTGCGCAGGTAGTCGTCCGCGTCGCTGGCAAAGGGCGTGGGGAACTCCAGCATCACGAGTCCGACCACCGCGCGCATGCCCATCTCGGCGAAGGCTTCGGCAGCGGCCTCGGGGTGGAAATACATGTCGTTGCAGGTGGTGACGCCACCGCGCAGCATCTCGGCGGCAGCCAGGCGCGTGCCGTCGCGCACGAACGCAGCAGACACATGACGGGCCTCGGTCGGCCAGATCGCCTCCTGCAGCCAGCGCATCAGCGGCAGGTCGTCGGCGATTCCGCGCATCAGGTTCATGGCTGCATGGACGTGCAGGTTCACCAGTCCCGGCAGCAGCAGGTGCCGCGGCAGGTCGACGGTGCTCGTGGCGCGAAAGCGCTCGTTCACCTGCGCCTGGGGCAAGACGGCAACGATCCGCCCGTCGCGGACAGCCACCGCGTGGTGATCGAGGACCACGTCGGCGGGTTCCACGGGGACAATCCAGCGTGCGCGGATGACGAGATCTACGGCTTCACTCAAGAGCGCTCTCCGGTTTTTGGGGGGTGGCACTGATTGTCACAGCCAGTTGCGCATGGATTCAAGCATGCACGTGCGCCGCGGGACAATCTGTGTTCCGCGGCGTGCCGTCGAAGTCTGCTTCTGTGCCAGTGCGCGTGCGGCCGCCGCCCCGTGTGGGCCGCCCCGAGTGGGCTCGCCGGCGAACCTGGGTTCGTGCAACAATCCGGTCATTCGTCAAGCACCATGGTCGCGCGCATCCATCCAAACGCATGAACCGAACTCCTGAGCGCATCGGCAAGTACAGAATCATCAGGGAGATTGGCCGCGGAGCCACGGCCGTGGTCTATCTGGCCGAGAGTGATGACTACCCGGAGCCGGTGGCGCTCAAGCACGTGCGTTTCGACGACAAGGTCAAGGACGAGGCGAAGTGGAACCGGCGGGTGATCAAGCTCTTGAAGGCCGAGCGCGTCGTGTCCGGGCGGCTGAATCACCCCAACATCATCCGCATCTTCGACGCCAGCATCGAGCCCGAACAGGCCTATGTGGTGATGGAGTATTTCCCCGGCGAATCGCTCGAGCGCTACTGCAGCTTCGAGCGTCTGCTGCCGGTGCATCGCACGATCGGGATCGTCTTCAAGTGCTGCATGGCGCTGGATCATGCCTACCGCCAGGGCATCATCCACCGCGACATCAAGCCGGCCAACATCCTGGTCGACGATCACGACAACGTGAAGATCACCGACTTCGGGCTCGCGCTCAACATCAACAAGAAGATGGACACCGACTCCACCTTCATCATGGGCGTGGGCTCGCCGGCCTACATGAGCCCGGAGCAGATCAAGGGCTATCCGCTCAACCAGAAGACCGACCTGTACTCGCTGGGTGTGCTGCTGTTCCACATGCTCACCGGTCGGCTGCCGTTTCGCGCGAGCAATCCGGCGCAACTGGTGTACAAGATCATCAACGCCGATCCGCCGTCGGTATCGCAGCTCAACCCCGACATCCCCGAGCAGATGGACGCGGTGATCCGCAAGGCGCTCGAGAAGGATCTGTACTCGCGCTATCGCAACGGCGCCGAGTTCGCGAAGGATCTGGCGGCGGTGCGCTATCAGATCCTCGACGAAAATTACGTGGCGCCCGATGCGGCGCGCTTTGCCAAGCTGCGGCGCCTGGCCTTCTTCACCGAGTTCGAGGACGTCGATCTGTGGGAAGTGATCCGCATCTGTGCTTGGCGTGAGGTCGACAGCGAGATCGGATTGATGCGCGAGGGCGACGGCGACCAGCGCTTCGGCGTGGTGCTCGAGGGGCGGGTGGAGTTGTCCATCGAGGGGCGGCGGGTGATGGAGCTGGGGCCGGGCGAAGTGTTCGGCGTGCAGGCCTGGCTCGATCACATGGAGCATCGGCACATGCTGAGCGTGGTTTCACTCGAGCCCTTGAGCTATCTCGAGGTCAATCCGGCTGCGCTCGCGCTCGCCAGCGATGAGGTCGTGGAGCGTTTCCGACGGCAGATTTCGACCGTGGTCGTGCGTCGGCTGGCGGCCGTGTCGCGCCAGCTTGCCGAGCACGCGCCGGCCGCGGTGCGTGCGCAACGCGCTGCACCAGCCAGTTTCGACATGAAGTTGCTGGACCGCTGAACACCGTCGCGATGCAGCGATGCATCGGGGTCTTACTGCCTTGCGCCGAGTGCGCGTGCGCGCTCGAGCATGGCGGCGCGGGTGCTTGCATCTGCCGGGGCGATGTCGAGCCAGTTGCCGAGATGGGCGCGGGTGAGATCGGCGAGGGCGTTGATCCAGGCGTCGCTTTCGTTGAGGCAGGGAATGTAATGGAAGGTCTTGCCGCCCTTCTCGAGGAAGGCTTCCTTGCACTCCATGGCGATTTCCTCGAGCGTCTCCAGGCAGTCGGCGACAAAGCCGGGGCACATCACATCCACCCGCTTGATGCCCTGCGCCGCGAGCGACTCGAGCGTCGGCTGGGTGTAGGGCTTGAGCCACTCGGCCTTGCCGAAGCGCGACTGGAAGGTCACCAGCACGCGCTCGCGCGCGATGCCCAGCCCTTCGGCGACCAGACGGCCGGTCTTGTGGCATTCGCAGTGGTAGGGGTCGCCGAGATCGAGCGAGCGCCGCGGTATGCCATGAAAGCTCAGCAGCAGACGCTCGGGCTCGCCATTGAGCAGCCAGTGCTCGCGCACGCTCCTCACCAGCGCCGCGATGTAGCCGGGGTGGTCGTGGAAGTTGCGTACGAAGCGGATCTCGGGCTGGTTGCGCCAGTGCGCGAGGCAGCGGCCCACCTCGTCGACCACGGTCGCCGAGGTGCTGGCCGAGTACTGCGGGTAGAGCGGCAGGACCAGAATGCGGGTGCAGCCGCGGGCGCGCATGGCGTTTAGCACGTCCGGGATAGCCGGCGCGCCGTAGCGCATCGCGTAGTCGATATCGAGCTCGTCGTGCCCGGCCTTGGCGAGGTAGCCGGCGAGCAGCTTGGCCTGGCGCTGGGTGTGGACCTTGAGCGGCGAGCCTTCGTCGGTCCACACGCTGGCGTATTTCTTTGCCGACGCTGCAGGTCGGGTGTTGAGGATGATGCCGTTGAGGATGAGCCACCACACCGGGCGCGGAATCTCCACGACGCGCGGATCGGACAGGAACTGCTTCAGGTAGGGCCGCAGCGCGGCCGCGGTCGGTGCTTCGGGGGTGCCGAGATTGACGAGGAGAACGCCCGTGCGGGTGGGGCTGCCGTGCGTGAAGGGCGGTTCGGGCCAGTAGCGGGACATCGGATTCCTTGGTGGGCGGGGGCGCTGCGCCGCCGCCGTCAGTGCTTTGAAGAGAGGGCGTTCGAGAGCAGGCGCGCGGTGATGTCGACGATCGGGATCACGCGGTCGTAGGCCATGCGGGTGGGGCCGATGACGCCGAGCGAGCCGACGATCTGGCCGTCGACCTCGTAGGGCGCGGTGATGACGCTGCAGCCGTCGAGCGGCGCCAGGCCGGATTCGCCGCCGATGAAGATCTGCACGCCCTCGGCGCGGTTGGAGAGGTCGAGCAACTGGATCAGTCCGGTGCGCTGCTCGAAGAGCTTGAACAGCTCGCGCAGCCGCGTCATGTTGGAGGACAGATCCTCGACGTCGAGCAGGTTGGTTTCGCCGGAGATCACGTAGTGGGCCGCGGTCTCCTCGGCGGCTTCGGCGCCGGCATCGACGGTGGCCGTCATCAGTTCGTCCATGTCGCTGCGCAACTGGCGCAGTTCTTCGGTGATGCGGCGGCGGATCTCGTCGAAGGACAGGCCGGCGAAGTGCTCGTTGAGGTAGGTGGCGGCGCCGTTGAGCTCGCTCGGGGTGTAGGCGCGGCGCGTAAGCAGGATGCGGTTCTGCACGTCGCCGGCGGTGGTGACGATGATCAGCAGGATGCGGTTCTCGGCCAGGCTGATGAACTCGAACTGGCGGATGCGCACCGCATCCTTGCGCGGGGCGACGACCACGCCGGCGAACTGGGTGAGCTCGGACAGCAGGTGGGAGGCCGAGTTGATGAGGCGCTGCGGCTGGTCCGGCACGAGCTGGCCCTGCAGGGCGCGCACGCGGGCGCTCTCCAGCGGCTGCATGGTGAGCAGCGAATCGACGAAGAAGCGGTAGCCGCGCGCGGTTGGAATGCGGCCGGCCGAGGTGTGCGGGCTGGCGATGAACCCCATCTCCTCGAGATCGCTCATCACGTTGCGCACGGTGGCGGGTGACAGCTCCAGGCCGGAGTAGCGCGACAGTGCGCGCGAGCCGACCGGCTGGCCGTCCGCGATGTAGCGTTCGATCAGGGTCTTGAGCAGGATCTGGGAGCGGGCGTCGAGCGAATTCATGGCAGGCGGGAATATAGCCCGGATTGTAAGAAAGCGCGCCCGCGCTGGCCACCCGTGGAGGCCGCGCGGGCACGACAAGACGTCGGGCGGTTGTGGTTTAATCGGCGCTCATGAGCACGAAATTCCGAACGATTGCCCTCATCGGCAAATACCAGAGCCCCGACGTCGCCGAATCGGTGCTGTCGATCGCCCGCTACCTGCGTGATCGCAACCTCTCGGTGCTGATCGAGCAGGGTACGGCGAGTGCGATCGGCGGCGCGCACGACTTCCCCCTCGCGAGTTACGAGCACATCGGCGCCGAGGCCGACCTCGCCGTGGTCATCGGCGGTGACGGCAGCATGCTGCATACCGCGCGCCGGCTGGTGGAGCACGGCGTGCCGCTGGTGGGCGTCAACCTCGGCCGGCTGGGTTTTCTGACCGACATCTCGCGCAGCGACGCGACGGTGCGCCTCGGCGAGATGCTCGACGGCGCATACACGGAAGAAAACCGCTGCATGCTCGACGCCGAGGTCCTGCGTGGCGGCGAACGTGTGTTTCATACCCTGGCGCTCAACGATGTCGTGGTGAATAAGGGCGATCTCGGACGCATGATCGAGTTCGAGTTGTTCATCGACGCAGAGTTCGTCTATACCCAGCGCTCAGACGGCATGATCGTATCAACGCCGACCGGTTCCACCGCGTACGCCTTGTCCGCGAACGGCCCCATCCTGCACCCGAGCGTCGGCGGGATCGCGCTCGTGCCGCTGTGCCCGCATGCGCTCACGGCGCGTCCGATCACGCTGCCGGACTCGTGCAGCATCGACATCGTCATGCTGCCGCCGCAGGACGCGCGCGTGCATTTCGACGGGCAGACGCGGTTCGACCTGCGCGCGGGCGACTGTGTGCGGCTCAAGCGCTCGCCGCGCTCGCTGCGCCTGCTGCACCCGCAGGGTTACAGCTACTTTGCAATGCTGCGCCAGAAACTGCACTGGAGCGCCGCGCCGCGCCTGTGAGCGCCCGGCGCAGGCGCCTTGTCTGCGCGCCTGATTCCTTTCGTCCGACCACCGCCTGATTTTCTCCGCGCTTCCCTCGCCATGCTCCGCAGTCTGACCATTCGTGACTTCGTTATCGTCGATCGCCTCGAACTCGAGTTCAGTGGCGGATTCGGTGTGTTGACCGGCGAGACGGGGGCCGGCAAGTCGATCCTGCTCGACGCGCTCGGGCTCGTGCTCGGCGGGCGGGGCGAGGCCGGCATGGTGCGCAGCGGGCGCGATCGTGCCGATGTCGCGGCAGAGTTCGACCTCGCGGCAGACGGGGCGCTCGCCGCCTGGCTTGCCGAGCAGGACCTGCCCGCGGACGAGGGCGCGGTGATCCTGCGGCGCACGATCGACGCGGGCGGACGCAGTCGCGCCTGGATCAATGGCAGCGCGGTCACGCTCGCGCAACTGCGCACTGCCGGCGAATGGCTCGCCGACATCCACGGCCAGCATGCCCATCATGCGCTGCTGCGGGCCGACGCGCAGCGCGGCTTGCTCGACGTACAGGCGGGCGCCGTGCCGCTGGCGACGGAGGTCGCCGGCCTGCATCGCGAGTGGCAGCGACTGCTTCGGCTGGAGCGCGAGGCTGCGGCCGATTCGGCCAGCTCCGCGCGCGAGCGCGAGCTGTTGTCGTGGCAGTTGCAGGAACTCGATCAGCTCGGCTTCGAGCCGGACGCGTGGCAGGAGCTCAATGCCGAGCACAGCCGCCTGGCTCATGCGGCAAGCCTGATCGAGGGGGCCGACGAGACGCTCGCGGCGCTGGGCGAGGGCGACATCGCGGTGTGCACGATCCTGCGCCACCTGGATGCGCGCGTTGCGGCGTTGGCCGACTATGATCCGGGCCTCGCCGACGTGCGCGAACTCCTCGCTGCGGCGGCGATTCAGGCCGACGAGGCGCTGTATGCGCTGCGGCGCTACCGCGATCGGCTCGACATGGATCCGCAACGGCTGGCCGAAGTCGAGCAACGCATTGCGACCGTGATGGACGCAGCGCGCAAGCATCGCGTGGCTCCCGAGGCGCTCCCGGAGCTCACGCGCCAGTGGCGCGAGCGACTGCAGACGCTCGAGGCGACGGCCGATCCCGCCCGCCTCGCGGCCGCCGCGGCTACGGCTCGCCAGGCCTTCGATGCGGCGGCCGGGCGGCTATCGGCCGCGCGCGCGCCGGCTGCGCGCCGTCTGTCCGACGAGATCACTGCGGCGATGCAGACCCTGGCGATGGCCGGCGGGCGCTTCGAGGTCGCGCTCGAGCCCAGCGAGCCCGCTGCCACCGGCCTCGAGATCGTCGAGTTCCGCGTGTCCGCCAACCCCGGGCAGCCCTTGCGCAGCCTGGCCAAGGTGGCCTCGGGGGGCGAGCTGTCACGTATCGGGCTTGCCATCCAGGTCATGGCCAGCCGCGACACTGCGGTGCCGACGCTGGTGTTCGACGAGGTCGATGTGGGCATCGGCGGCCGTGTGGCCGAGATCGTCGGCAAGCTGCTGGCGCGGCTCGGCCGTGATCGTCAGGTGCTCTGCGTCACCCACCTGCCGCAGGTTGCGGCGTGTGCGGACTGGCAGTGGCGGATTGCCAAGCGCGAGCAGGGGGGAGAGACGGTGAGCGAGGTGGCGCCGCTCGATGATGCCGCGCGCGTCGAGGAGATCGCCCGCATGCTGGGTGGCGTGAGCATCACCTCGACAACCCGGGATCACGCCGCCGAGATGCTCGGGCGACGCTGACCGAGCATCTCCGGCGCCTTCTTCGCAATCTCAGGCGCCTTCATCACCGCGCAAGGCGGGGGAGGATTACCCCGCGCTGCGGCGGGTAAGGCTGGCCGCGAGGCGTGTTACTCGTTGGTCTCGCGATTCGGGCAGTTTTCGCGCGTGCAATCCGCGTAGAGGTAAAGCGCGTGGTCGCGGATCGCGAAGCCGCGCTCCTCGGCGATCTTGTTCTGTCGGCGCTCGATCTCGGGGTCGAAGAATTCCTCGACCTTGCCGCATTGCATGCAGACCAGGTGGTCGTGATGGCCGCCTTCGTTGAGTTCGAAGACCGCCTTGCCGGATTCGAAGTAGTGGCGCTCGAGCAGGCCGGCCTGCTCGAACTGCGTCAGCACGCGATAGACGGTGGCCAGGCCGATGTCCATGCCTTCGTTCATCAGCGCGCGGTAGACGTCCTCGGCAGTCAGGTGGCGCTGATCAGAGCTCTGAAAGAGGTCGAGGATCTTCAGGCGCGGGTAGGTCGCCTTGAGACCGATGCTTTTCAGGTTCTTGGAGTTGTCGGACATGGGGGCCTGGGCGGAGTGGGGGACGATGTGTCGCTGAAGCTGGCCACGCGCGGCGGCACTGGAGGCCATGCGAGGCGCTCTCAGGACCCGGCCTATGTTATATTTTTTACCCCTTTCTGAGAACTGCGACCCTGTCGCGCCAGGCCCAATTCCACATGCGCTCCTATCTCGCTGCGGCACTCGTCGCCACCGGACTTGTTGCCGGCTGCTCTTTCGATTCCGTCGTGGGCGTGGTCGATCCCTATCGAATCGACGTTCGCCAAGGCAACTACGTCGACCAGGAGATGCTCTCGCAGCTTCGGCGCGGCATGAGCCGGGATCAGGTGCGTTACGTGCTCGGGTCCCCGCTGGTGGTCGACATGTTCCGCACCGATCGCTGGGACTATGTGTATAGCTTGCGCTCCGGTCGCAAGGAGGCCGAGCAGCGGGTGATCTCGGTGTACTTCGAGGGCGATGTGCTCGATCGCGTCGAGGGTGACGTCGAGTCGGCGCAGTCCGGTGAGGGCGGGGAAGGTGCCGCTGCAGCGGCCGGGTCGCGCAGCCGCGTGGTCGAGATCCCCGCTGTCGAAGCGCGCTGATCGGCCCGCACGGCCGGCAGCCCATCCCCATTTCCATCCCATCCGCATTCCCACCCCCGGTCCGGCACCGTGCCGGACCTTGCATTTGCAGGAAAAACTCCGATGTCCGAAGTTCGAGTCGCAATCGCCGGCGCATCCGGCCGCATGGGCAGGATGCTGATCGAGGCCGCGTTGAAGGAAGACGGGATCGTGCTGGCGTCCGCCTTCGACCGTCCCGGCACCCCCTTCATCGGTCGTGATGCCGGCGAGCTCGCCGGCACGCATACGGGCGTGGCGATCATCGATGACGCTTCGGCCGCCATCGCTGCCGCCGACTGCGTGATCGACTTCACCCGCCCCGAGGGCACGCTCGCGCACCTGGCGCTGGCGCGCGAGCTCGGCAAGGCGGCGGTCATCGGCACCACCGGCTTCGATGCCGCGGGCAAGGCGGCGATTGCCGAGATTGCGCGCCACATCCCGGTGGTGTTCGCGCCGAACATGGCGGTCGGGGTCAACGCCGTGTTCCGGCTTCTCGAAGTGGCGGCGCGCATCCTGTCCGAAGGCTACGACGTCGAGGTCATCGAGGCGCATCACCGCTTCAAGGTGGACGCGCCGTCGGGCACTGCGCTGCGCATGGGCGAGGTCGTCGCCCGCGAACTCGGCCGCAGCCTCGATGAGTGCGCGATCTACGGCCGCGAAGGCCATACGGGCGAACGCAAGAGCGAGACCATCGGCTTCTCGACGATCCGCGGCGGCGATGTGGTCGGCGACCACACCGTACTGTTCGCCGGCATCGGCGAGCGCATCGAGATCACGCACAAGTCGGGCAGTCGCATGCCGTACGCGCTCGGCTCGATGCGCGCGGCGCGCTTCCTCGCCGGGCGCAGCGATGGCTTGTTCGACATGCAGGACGTGCTCGGCTTGCGCTGATCCATGCAATGAACGCGGCTTCCGGCGGACATGCGTCGCGGCAGACTTCCGTGTGCGGTGCGGAGGATGGTGCGCTGGTCGGGGCCGGCCCGGACGCGGTGATGCAGGCGCTGGGTCTGGCTCGCCGCCATCTTGATCTGCTCGCGCGCAATACCGGTGCGGGCATGTGGAGTCACGACCTTCAGCGTGGCGTGATGCAGCCGGACGGGCGTTGGCGTGCCTTGCTCGGCTATGCCGCCGACGATGCCTTCGAGTGGGGCGACCTGGTCGATCCGGATGACCGCGAGCGGCTCGAGGAGGCGTTGCGTGCCCATCTGCGCGGCGTGGCGCCGGAGATCTGCGCCGAGGTCCGCGTTCGCGCGGCAGACGGCGTCTGGCATTGGGTCGAGGTGCGCGGCAACGCGCAGGGGCGCACGCCGGATGGCCGCTGGTCCCGTGTCGAGGGCACCTATCGCGACATCACCGAGCGCAAGCTGCGCGAGTTCGAACTCCTCGAGGCCAAGGAGGCGGCAGAGGCTGCCAACCGGGCCAAGGGCGACTTTCTCGCCAACATGAGCCACGAGATCCGCACCCCGATGAACGGCATCATCGGCATGACCGATCTGCTGCTGGATTCGACGGGGCCGGTGGGCGAGCAGCGCGAGTACCTGCAGACGGTCCGCTCATCGGCCGAGGCGCTGCTCACCATCATCAACGACATTCTCGACTTCTCGCGCATCGAGGCCGGGCGCCTGAGTCTCGAGTGCATCGACTTCTCGCTCATTTCGGTCGTCACCGAGACCTGTCGCTCGCTCGCGCTGCGCGCAGGTCAGCGGGGGGTCGAGCTGTTCCACGACGTCGAACCGGATGTGCCCGCCGTGTTGCGCGGCGATCCGACCCGGCTGCGCCAGATCCTCAACAACCTGATCGGCAATGCGGTGAAGTTCACCGAGCGCGGGGAGGTGGAGGTCGGCGTGCGCTGCGTCGGCCGGGAAGGCGGAGAGGTCCGGATTGCGTTCTCGGTGCGCGACACGGGTTGCGGTATCGCGGCGGACAAGCTCGAGGCCATCTTCGGTGCCTTTGCGCAAGCCGACACCTCGACGACCCGCAAGTACGGCGGGACGGGGCTCGGGCTGGCGATCTCGCGTCATCTGGTCGATATCATGCACGGGCAGATCCAGGTCGAGAGCGTCCTCGGCAAGGGGAGCACCTTCACCTTTACGCTGCCGTTCGGTGTGGTGGCCGATGCGCGGCCGTGGGATGCCGGCGGGCTGGCCGGTACCCGAGTGCTGGTGGCCGCCTGCAGCCGGGCGTTCGGCCTGTCGCTTTGCCGGCACCTGGAGCGCGCGGGCCTGCGCACCACGCTCGCCTGCCGCGGCGAGGATGTGATGGCGGCGCTGGCGTCCGCCCGTGACGGGGTCGACCCCTTCGATTTCCTGCTCATGGATGCCGACCTGCCGGATCCCGGCGGTTTCGCGCTGGCGCAGCGCTTTGCCGATGCCGACCCGCGGCTCGACCGCCTGGTGATGATGCTGGCGGGGCATTCGCAGCGTAACGACGCCGCGCGCTGCGACGAGCTCGGCGTGCCGTTCCGGCTCGCGAAACCGTTCTCGATCGACGATCTGCTCGATGTGCTGCGCATGGCCCGCGCCACGCCGGCGAGCGCACGCAAGGAAGCGGCCATCCCGGCCTTGCAGCTCGCCCCCGTGATGCTCGATGCCGCCGCCGATCGTCCCGCGGTGACACCCCTGAGCATCCTCGTGGTCGAGGACAATCCGGTGAACCAGACGGTCGCCCAGCGCCTGCTCGAGCGCGCCGGCCACGCCGTCACCCTCGCCAACAATGGCGAGGAGGCGCTCGAGGCGCTCGAGGACGGACATTTCGACGTGGTGCTGATGGACGTGCAGATGCCGGTGATGGGCGGGATCGAGGCCACCCAGGCGATTCGCGCGCGCGAGGCGCGTCACAGTTGGGTCGTGCAGGGCGACTGGCGGCCGATTCCGATCATCGCCATGACCGCGCATGCGATGCAGGGCGACCGCCAGCGCTGTCTGGACGCCGGGATGGACGACTATGTCTCCAAGCCGATCGACGCCGCGGCGCTCCTCGCCGCGATCGACCACGTGACCGGCGCCAATCGTCCCGAGACCGAATTCGAGAGCGACATCAGCCTGCTCGAACTGGGCGAGGAGGGGCGCCGGCAGATCGCCTCGCTGGACGAGGCGCGCGAGATGTTCGACGGCGACGAGGCGGTCGTGCAGCAACTCCTCCACGTCTTCCTGAAGGACCATGAGCGCACGATTGCAGACCTGCAGCGTGCCGCCGCGCACCTCGACTACACGTCCCTGGCCGCGGTCGGACATTCGGTCAAGGGCTCGGTTGGCCTGTTTTGCGCCCGCCGCGCAATCGAGGCGGCACGCAGGCTGGAAGAGCTTGCCGCAGCGCAGGATCCGCAGGCCGCAACGGGCCAGTCGCAGGTGCTGGTCAGCGAACTGAAACTGCTCGCCCAGGCGCTGCGCGGCGAGGTGAGCGGTCGCGCGTAAGACGTGACGGGGTGCTCAGAAAGAGCCCCGCGGCGGACGGAACGGGGCGAGTCATTTGCCTTGAATCGCCCAAAAATATACAATTTCGCAGTTTCTCAAGCGGGATCGGCCCCGAGGCCCGTCCCGTTTTTTGTACATATCGGGCACGCCTTCCGCGTGCCTTCAAGATCTTCAAGCTGATTCCAGGAGCTTCTCGTGAGTGCATTCCCGTCCGCCCTTCTTGCGCTTGCCGACGGAACGATCTTCCACGGCAAGGGTATCGGCGCGGTTGGCAGCACGGTTGGCGAGGTCGTGTTCAACACGTCCATGTCGGGTTACCAGGAAATCCTGACCGACCCGAGCTATTGCCGCCAGATCGTCACGCTGACCTATCCGCACATCGGCAACACCGGTGTGAACGCAGAGGACGTCGAGTCCGACCGGGTGCATGCTGCGGGTCTGGTGATTCGCGACCTGCCCATCCTGCCGTCCAATTTCCGTATGAACCAGCGCCTCGACGCCTACCTGAAGGCCGAGAACGTGGTCGCGATCGCCGGGCTCGATACCCGCAAGCTGACCCGCGTGCTGCGCGAGAAAGGCGCCCAGGCCGGCTGCATCGTCACCGCCGCGGCGGGCGAAACGCTCAACGCCGAGGCGGCCGTTGCCCAGGCGCGTGCCTTCCCCGGCCTGGCCGGCATGGACCTCGCCAAGGTCGTCAGCGCCACCGCGCGCTATGAGTGGAAGCAGGCGGAGTGGGCGCTCGAGGGCGGCTACACCGACCGTGCCGATGGCCGCTTCCACGTCGTCGCCTACGACTTCGGGGTCAAGTACAACATCCTGCGCATGCTGGTCGAGCGCGGCTGCCGCCTCACCGTGGTGCCGGCGCAGACGAGCGCGTCCGAGGTGCTGGCGCTCAACCCGGACGGCGTGTTCCTGTCCAACGGCCCCGGCGACCCCGAGCCCTGCGACTACGCGATCGACGCGATCCGCGACATCGTCGCCGCGCGCATGCCCACCTTCGGCATCTGCCTCGGCCATCAGTTGCTGGCGCTCGCGTCCGGTGCGAAGACCATGAAGATGAGTACCGGTCACCACGGCGCCAACCACCCGGTCAAGGATCTCGACACCGGCAAGGTGCTGATCACCAGCCAGAACCACGGCTTCGCGGTCGATCCCTCGACCATGCCGGCGAACCTGCGCGTGACCCATCACTCGCTGTTCGACGGTACGAACCAGGGTATCGCGCGCACCGACGTGCCGGCCTTCTCCTTCCAGGGGCACCCGGAAGCGAGCCCCGGTCCGCACGACGTGGCCTACCTGTTCGACCGCTTCATCGGTCTGATGGAAGCCGCCAGGTAACACGGTACCCGGCGCGCCGCGGCCCGCCACCCCAGTATTGGACGCATGCGCATTCGGCGCGGCGTCGAGGAATCATCGAGGCAAGACAATGCCCAAACGTACAGACATCAAGACCATCCTGATCATCGGCGCCGGCCCGATCATCATCGGCCAGGCCTGCGAGTTCGACTACTCCGGCGCCCAGGCCTGCAAGGCCCTGCGCGAGGAAGGCTACAAGGTCGTGCTGGTCAACTCGAACCCGGCGACGATCATGACCGACCCGGAGACGGCCGACGTCACCTACATCGAGCCGATCACCTGGCAGGTGGTCGAGCGCATCATCGAGAAGGAGCGTCCCGACGCGATCCTGCCGACCATGGGCGGCCAGACGGCGCTCAACTGCGCGCTCGACCTCGGTCGCCACGGCGTGCTCGCCAAGTACGGCG
>ERZ1645192.1819-NODE-1819-length-17750-cov-5.533597_pt1 | contig 17750 bp, 17 predicted proteins | sample MGYA00575354_ERZ1645192 | MGnify/ENA primary metagenome ERZ1645192 (study PRJEB40844, sample SAMN11349763) | freshwater sediment metagenome | isolation source: river sediment | host: Sediment | place: India: Faizupur Khadar , New Delhi | collected 2017-02-21 ... | reverse complement strand
CCAGCCTATCCTGATGCAACTTTTTATTTTTGCTCGTCGTATAATTTCTATTTTTGCAAACCGTGCACTCTAAAGTTATAGTTTCACGCATATTTATTCTTTCAACCCCGGTATTTCTTCGGGCAAGTTTCTTTAATTCCTTTTAATAATTCGTTTTTTCTCAGAGAACCATCGGCTCTTACGCCTAAGGGCCCTTGGCCAAATTAAGCTGGAGACGAGAATTGAACTCGTGACCCCGTCCTTACCAAGGACGTGCTCTGCCAACTGAGCTACTCCAGCAGAAATGGATTCGCTTTGTCGGTTAAGCCATAAAACAAAAAAACAACCCCCAAGAAATTATGCAAATGATTTCTTTTTCTAAAGTACTGCTCTGGTTATATGGCTTGAGTCAACTAGATATTTGTGTAAGTAAAAGAGTTTATATCAAGATGGCATGTTTGTCAAGGTATTTTTTGAATATTTTTAAAGATTTAAGCGGCTGAATTAATTAGACTTCCCAATCTGGCAAATTGTGCAAGCGAAAGATCTTCCGGGCGGATGTTTTTATCCAAACCCATTTGGGCCAAAAATCCCGCCAGCTGCTCCTTATTCACCAGCCCCTCCAGGCTATTTCTTAAGGTCTTTCTTCTTTGCCCAAAAGCCGTGCGGACCAGCTTAAAAAAAGCTGCTTCATCGGGGACCTCAACCGCAGGATGCTCTCTAAAACTTAAAGCCAGAAAACTTGAGTCTACTTGCGGCGCAGGATAAAATGAATTCTTTTTGATCGCAAAAAATATTTCAGGACAGGCGTAATATTGCAAAAAACAGCTTAATGAGCCGTATGCTTTCGAACCCGGCTTAGCCGCTAATCTTGACCCAAATTCTTTTTGCACGGTCAAAAATACCTGACCGATCAAATGACGGTACCCAATTAAATATTCAATGATCGGGCTGGAGATATAATAAGGGATGTTCCCGACAATTTTTAGCTTGCGGTTTATGCAGTTTTCTTTTACCAGTTTATGCAGATCGAACTTTAAAATATCCGCCTGGATAATCCGGCAGTTATCAAGGTTTACAACCGCCTGTTTTAATAGCGGGATAAGCCGCCGGTCGACCTCTAAACCAAAAACCTCCCCGGCTGACTGGGCCAGTAAAACCGTCAGGTCCCCGCGGCCGCAGCCAATCTCTAAAACCGTATCCTCCTTGGTTAAATGGCTTGCCAGGAGTATTTTACGCTGGATATTTTTATCGATCAGAAAATTCTGGCCTAAGCGTTTTTGCGGTTTAATGTGCATTTTATCGCTAACTCAATAGCCGCTACCAAAGAGGCCGGATTGGCCAAGCCGGGCTTGCCGGCAATATCGAATGCGGTGCCATGCAGCGGAGAGGTCCGCACAAACGGCAGGCCTAAGGTAAGGTTGACCCCCCGGTCAAAACCGGTCAGTTTTAAAGCGATCAACGCCTGGTCATGATAGCTTGCCACGGCGCAATCGAATTGTCCCTGGGCCGTGCGGGCAATTGCGATATCCGCACTTTGCGGGCCAAAGATCAACTGCCGGCCGAATTTCCGATTTAGCTCCTTGATCGCCGGCAATAAAATGCTCCTCTCTTCTTGGCCGATAACTCCGTTATCTGAAGCATGCGGATTGACCCCGCAGATGATTAATCTGGGGCGCTTAAGCGCAAAAAACTTCTGCAGCCCGCTCACCGTATTGCATAGATCGCGTTTGATCAACGCAGGCTTAAGGTTAGCGCAAACATCCTTTAAAGGCAAATGCCGGGTCAATAAACTAAACCGGATCTTGTCGTTTAACAGCATCATTACGATATCGCGGCTCTTGGTTGCTTTGGCCAGATATTCGGTGTGCCCAAAAAATTTGACTCCCGATCGGTTGATCGCTTCCTTAGAGACCGGGCAGGTCACTAAACAATCGATCTGCCCGGCTTTCAGCAGAGCTAATGCCGCGTCCAGATACTCTAAAGAGGCCCGACCGTGAGATGCCCGAAGATCCCCAAACTTAAAATCTCTTAAATCGGCGTTAGGCAAATCCAAATAATTTGCGCCAGGCAGCCTGATCTTAGCCGCCCGGGCGGCTCTGATCAATACCCGGCGGTCGCCCATCAGGGTAAAAACCGCCTGGCCGGCCAGGCGTTTTACGGCCAGCAAAGCAATTAACGGGCCGATCCCTGCCGGGTCGCCGATAGTGATGCCGACTTTAATTTTCGAAGACCTTGATGTAGGCACGGGTTTTAAGCTCATCTAACCACTTATTAAGCTCTTCTTGTATTTTCTGTTCAAACAAATAAGACTGGATTTTATCCTGGGCCTGGGCAAGGGTCTGCGGTTGAGCGGGGATAATCTCCTCCAGTTTAAAAATATAATATTGGGAATCCACCTTGATCGGGTCAGAAACCTCTCCTAACCCCAGTTTAAATACGGCCGCTTCAATCTGGGGACGCAACTGCTCTCCGGCCACCGCCGTAAAACTGTCCAGGGTAAAATCAAATCTCGTTGCCAGATCTTCAATGCGCCCCCCCAGCCGCAATTGATTGCTTAAGGTCTTAGCATTCCCCCCATCCGCAAGCATAATTAACGTCAGGCGCCGCGCTTCAGGTTTTAATAATTCATCTTTATGCGCAGAGTAAAATGCGGTTATTTCATCCGGCCGGATCATTACTTTGCTGCGGACCTTTTGCTGCACAAACCCCTGCATCAACATCTGCTCGCTAATTTTATTCTCTAAATCCGCTAGGACTAATCCCTGCTTGGCCAGATCATTATTAAAATCCGCATCCGAAGCATAATGGCTCCTGATCTGAGAGATCCTAGCCTTGACCCTGGCCGGCTCTACGCTGAATTTTTCCAGTTTGGCCTGCTGGGAAATAAGCCGGTCCTCGATTAAGCGCGCCAAGAGATCGCGCTTCATGGAATCAACTTTTTGTTCTAACTTTTCCCCCTCTAATTTTTCGGCATACTCTAAACGTATAAAACGCATAAAATCCACCAGGTCTTTTTGCGTGATCACTTCATTATTGACTACCGCCACGACCTGCTCCTGGGCGCAATAAGCGCCATCCACTCCCCCCATGAATATACTTAAGGCCATTAAGGAAAAAAATAGTTTAATTAGATTTTTCATTAAATACCCCTGCTTTCTTAAAATTAGCGATTGCCTCTTTAAGCAGCCGGCAATAAAGATCAAAACCGATAGCCGTAATAAATCCGTGCTGCTCCTGGCCTAAAAGGTTTCCGGCACCCCGGATTTCCAGGTCCTGCATCGCGATCTCGAAACCTGCCCCCAAATTGCTGTGCTCTTGAATTGACTGCAGCCTTTTTCTGGCGTCCTTATCCAGGTTGGCGCTGAAATTCTTCGGGATCAGAAAATATGCGTACGCCGCGCGGTTAAACCGCCCGACCCGGCCGCGTAACTGGTGCAGGTCGCTTAAACCAAAATTTTGGGCATTGTTGACGATGATCGTATTGGCATTAGGGATGTCGATCCCAGATTCGATAATCATGGTCGAAACCAAACAATCGATATTGCCCGCGATAAAATCCGCCATGATCTTCTCCAGGAGTTTGGGCGGCATCTGGCCGTGCGCGCTGCTAATCCTTGCTTCTACAGGAAGATGCGCAGCGATTTTTTCCTTGACCTTATCCAGATCCTGGATGCGGTTATGCAGAAAAAAAACCTGGCCCCTGCGGGCCAACTCCCGTTTGATCGCCTGCGTAATTAAATCTGTATCATATTCTACCACAACCGTCTTGATAGGCAATCGATTTGCAGGCGAAGTATTAATCACGGAAAAATCCTTCGCCCCCATTAAACTCATATATAAAGTCCGGGGGATCGGCGTAGCGGTAAGCACCAGGCAATCAACGTTATTTTTTAATTTCTTAAGCTGCTCTTTAGCCCTTACCCCAAAGCGCTGTTCCTCATCGATGATCATTAGGCCCAGGTTTTTAAAACTGACATCCGCAGAAAGCAAGCGGTGCGTCCCGATGACAATATCCACGCTGCCCTGGGCTAATCCTTTGACGATCGCCCCGGCTTGAGCTTTGCTTTTAAAGCGGGAAAGCATCGCAACATTCACCGGAAAATTACTTAAACGATCGGTAAAATTTTTATAATGCTGCTCGGCCAGGATCGTGGTTGGCACCAAGTAGGCGACCTGTTTGTTGTCCATTATGGCCTTAAAAGCGGCGCGCATCGCTACCTCCGTCTTGCCATACCCCACATCCCCACAAAGCAGCCGGTCCATAGGCTTAAAGGACTCCATATCCGCTTTAACCTCAGCGCAGGCTTTTACCTGATCCGGAGTTTCTAAATACGGAAAGGTTTTTTCAAAATCTGACTGCCAGGGAGTATCGCAAGAAAACTTAAAGCCGCTGCCGGCAATACGTAAGGCCTGTAAACTCAACAACTCCCAGGCTAATTTTTGTATCCCCTTGCGTGTCCTTTCTTTTACCCGCTGCCACTCTCTGCTGCCCAGCCGGTAAAGCTTAGGTTTGCGTGCGGCAAAAGCGATATATTTCTGCACCAGGTGCATGGCTTGGGTTGGCACGAAAAGTTTTTCATTGCGGTCATATTCGATCACCAGGTGGTCTTTAACTGCTTGCCCCACCTTAACCTTCTGCATCCCCAGGAACCTGCCGATCCCATGCTGGTTATGGACGACAAAATCACCGACCTCTAAATCAAGAAAGTTTTTAAGCGGAAATTCGGCATTAAAATCCCGGCCCCGCCCGGAAACAGATCTCTTAAAAGGCAGGATAATAGCCAGGTTATGCGGCCAAAGCGCCTGGCCGCTTTGCGGATCAAAGGCTCTTAGCGAAATTATTTTCTCAGCCTCCAATTCAATCCGGATGGGAAGCTCAAAAGAAAAAGGGAAGATATCGATAATCCCTCCCCGGCGGCTAAAATCACCTTCGCTGGCTACTGCGCTTTGCCGGGTATAGCCAAAAGCGATTAAATCGGCGGACAACCGCTCCGGATCGATTTCTTGCCCAAGATATAATTTCAAGGATTTAAATATCATTTTAAAAATCGGGGGACGAACCTTACCCGAAAATAGAAAAATGGGGTCAGATTTATTTTTCTTTAATCTAAAGGAAGAAAAATAAATCTGACCCCATTTTTACCTCACCTAACTTTATTTTTTACTTAGCCCCCTTGCCGCTCCAGGCTAAAACCAAAGGAGAAGCAATAAACACCGTTGAATACACACCGGAGATAAAGCCGACAAAGAGCGCAAAAGAAAAATTATTTAAAACTTCTCCGCCGTAAAACATAAAAGCGGCAACCACCAAAAGCGTAACCGTAGAAGTAAGCAGGGTCCGGCCCAGGCACTGGTTGACGCTCAAATTAACCAGCTCTTTTAAGGAAAGTTTGCGTAAAACCCTGGCATTTTCCCGCACCCGGTCGTAAATTACAATTGTGTCGTTGATCGAATAACCGGCGATGGTTAAAAACGCGGTAATGCTCAAAAGATCGATCTGGCGGTTGGTCACCACCAAAAATCCCATCGCTACCAATACGTCATGCAGCAAAGCGACAATGCCGGCCAAGGCGAAGTTAAAATGCTTAAACCTAAAGCCGACATAGATCAGGATCCCGATTAAAGACCAGAACAGCGCCAGCATGGCCTTATTCTTAAGGTGTTTGCCGGCTATCGGCCCCACCCGCTCGATCCTCAAAACCTGAATCCCCTGATCGGGAAAAGAAGATTTTAATTTATCGGTTAAGCTTTGGCTTTTATCTTCGGTAGTCCTGATTAAGACCGCCCGGGGATTGTCCTTAAACTGCTGAATAACCGCATCCCCCATATCCAGATCTTTCAATACCTGGCGGACCTTCTCCATTTCAGGAGGGTTTTTAAAAACATATTCCTGTAATTGCCCGCCGGCAAAATCAATGCCATAAGCAGCAGGACCTTTTTTAAAATAAGAGAATAAACCCACCACAATAACCAGCAGCGAAATAAAATAGAATATCCTGCGCATACCGATAAAATCCAGCTTGGTCGTGCCAATCAGCTTAAGCATAGGCAGGTTTTTTTTGATCCACCCCCAGCTTAATAAGAGTTCAAAGATAACCCGGGTGACCACGATCGCGGTAAACATGGACGCAATCAAACCGATGGTCAAGGTCACAGCGAAACCGCGGATCGGCCCGGTCCCGAATTGGAACAACAAAAATGCGGCGATCAGCGTAGTGATATTGGAATCAAAGATCGCCGTAAAAGCCCGGTCATAACCATTAGTCACCGCCTGGCGCAGGTTCCTTCCTGCCGCCAATTCTTCCCGGATCCGTTCGTTGATCAAAACGTTGGCATCTACCGCCATACCTAAAGATAAGGCGATCCCGGCGATGCCCGGCAAGGTCAATGTCGCCGAGATCCCCGGAAACAAAACCGGCAAAATGCCTAAGCCGCCTAAAATCACCACCAGGTTCAGGAATAATGCGATATCGCTGATCAACCCCGCCAGCAGATAGTAGCCTGCCATAAACACAAAGACTAGGACGCAACCGATTAATGCGGCTTTTATTCCTTTGTTGATCGAATCCTGGCCCAGAAGCGGCCCGACTGTCCTTTCCTCTTCCACGTACATCGGAGCAGGCAAAGCGCCGACCCTTAAGACCAAAGCCAGGTCCTGGGCGGCCTGAGCGTCAAACCTGCCGGTAATCACCGCCTCCCCGGAAGGAATCGCTTCTCTAATCCGGGGAGCGGACTGGACCTTGCCGTCTAAAACGATCGCCAGGCGGCTGCCAACGTTAGCTGCGGTTATTTCAGCGAATTTTTTCGCCCCTTGGGCATTAAATTGCAAAGCCACGATCGGCTCGTTAAACTGGCTTTGGTCAAAGCGCACCATGGCATTAGTCAGGGCATCCCCTGTCAACGCCGCTTGCTTCTCGACCAATAAAGGCTCGTTTTCATCCAGAGTATATTTTAACTCAAACCCCTCCGGCACGGTACCGCCCAGTGCCGCCCGGAGCTTTTCATTATCGCTGGAAACAACCTTAAATTCCAGCATCGCCGTTCTGCCGATCAGTTCAATCGCCCGCTCACGGTCAGTCACCCCCGGCAGCTGCACCACAATTTCATCTTCACCTTGTTTTTGAATAGAGGTCTCTCTGACTCCGAATTCATCGATACGATTACGGATTACTTCGACCGCCCGGTCGCAAGCATCAAGCTTGGCAGGGCCTTCCAGGTGGCTGGTATCGACTTTAAGCAAAAGATGCATCCCGCCCTGCAAATCCAGCCCTAAGTTGATGCGCTTCTCTAAAGGGAAGGCGTAATAAGCAGCTAACCCCAGGACCCCCAGGATCAGGATAATTTTATACAGCAGCTTTTTTTCCATAATCTATTTACTCCTTATGATAACAAGAGGCCTATTTCTGATTATCTTTAGCGCTCTTAATATAAGCTACGCTGCTCTTTTCGATCTCCATTTTGACGTTTTCATCAATGCGTAAAATCACGGTTTTTTCTTTAACGTTCACGATCGTCCCGTGTATGCCGCTTAAAGTTACCACGGCATCATTCTTGGCGATGCCTTCCAGCATCTTCTGATGGTCTTTTTCCTTTTGTTTCTGCGGCCTAATCAGAAGGAAATAAAAAATAATAAAAATCAGCGCTAACGGGAAAAGCTGAACTAAAGGATTGACTGCGGCGGATTCCGGCATGATTTAAGCCCCCTTATTAGATTTTTTCAATAAACTTTTTACGGTCGCGGATAAAACAGCGCCGTTCTTGACCCACCCCGCTAAACGCTCTTTTTTAAAAACCGCTTCCCCGGTGGCGGGCTTATAATAACCCAGCTCTTCGATGATCCGGCTATCGCGGCCCATCCGCTCATCGAAAACCGTAACTCTGAAATGCGGTTTACCTTTAGGATTTTTACCAATTCTTCTTAAACGAATGTGTACTGCCATGTTTATTACCTCCCAATTAAATGATTCCGCCACCGATTCAATGGCAGATAAACCTAACCTGATTTACGAATCGCTTCCATTAAAGCTTGTGCCTTATTGACCGACTCCTGATATTCTTTGCCGGGGACCGAATCGGCGACAATCCCGCCGCCAGCCTGGATATAAGCAAAACCGTCTTTAAGCACGATCGTGCGGATGGCAATGCAGGTGTCCAGATTATGCGAAAAACTAAAATACCCCACCGCTCCGGCATACAAGGAGCGCTTTAAATTTTCCAGCTCATCGATGATTTCCATGGCGCGGATTTTGGGGCTTCCGGAAACCGTCCCGGCAGGAAAAGCGGCTTTAAGTACATCATAGATATCAAACATTCTTTTGTCAAGCATGGCGCTGACTTCGCTTACCAGATGCATCACATGGGAATATTTTTCTACGCGCATAAAATCGTCGACCTTAACCTGGCCCGGCCGGCTGATCCGGCCTAAATCATTCCGGCCCAGATCCACCAGCATCAGGTGTTCTGCCCTTTCCTTTTCGTCAGCCAGCAGCTCCTGTTCTAAGGCTGCATCTTCCTTTTGGTTTTGGCCGCGCTTGCGCGTCCCGGCGATCGGGCGGGTCGCCACATGGCCGTTTTCGCAGCGCACCAGCATCTCCGGGCTTGAGCCGATGACCGAAAAATCTTTTAGTTTAAAATAATACATGTAGGGGGAAGGATTGAGGCTGCGTAATGCCCGGTAAATGGCAAAATCCTCCTTTTTGGTCCGGACCTTGAAGCGCTGGGATAAAACCACCTGAATAATATCGCCTTGCCGGATGTATTCCTTGGCCCGTTTGACCCTGGCGATAAAATCTTGACGGGTAAAGTTGCTGGTTATTTTTAAACCGCTAAAATTGCTGCCTGAAGCGCCTGGCAGAATCGACTTATTGAAATCTTTATGAATCGATTCGATATTATTGACCGCAGCCTGATAAAGTTTCTTTTTAACCGTCAGGCTGGCCTGGGGCGGCAGTAACAGATTATGCAAAATTATAATCGTATGCTTAAGCCGGTCAAAAACTAAAATGGTATCGGTCAACATCAAAAGAGTATTGGGGATTTTAAGCGTATCCGGATTATTATCCGGCAGGCGTTCGAAAAACTTGACCAGATCATAACCCAGGTAACCGACTAAGCCACCGTAAAACCGCGGCAGGCCTTCTACCTCAACGGCGCGAAAATCGCCCATGATTTTTTTAACTTCATCCAAAGGATTGGTCGTTGTCAAGAAACGTACCCGTTTATTCTTACCGGGATAAATAATTTCGATACTACGGCCAGAGCTTTTAAAGATCAGGCTGGGATTAGTCCCCAGAAACGAGTAGCGGGCGATCTTCTCCTGCCCCTCTACCGACTCCAATAAAAAAGAATAATCGCCTTTTTTTAATTTCAAAAAAGCAGAAACCGGAGTATCTAAATCGGCATTAACCTCCTTATAGACCGGAATCAGATTGCCTTTTTTGCTTAATTTGACGAATTCCTGCAGGCTGGGCTTGATCATTATTTAATCTTCCTGTAGAAACAGCTGCGCATACCCGTATGGCAGGCCTTGCCTACCTGGCGCACGCGGATGAGCAAAGTATCCAGATCGCAATCATAAGCGATAGATTTAACGAACTGGAAATGCCCGCTGGTCATCCCTTTGACCCAATACTCTTTACGGGAGCGCGACCAAAAACAGGTCTTGCCTAACTTTAAGGTGCGCCGGACGGATTCTTTATTCATATAAGCCAGCATCAATACTTCATTATTCTTATAGTCCTGGATAATCGCGGGGATCAGCCCGTTTTTATCGAACTTTAAACTGCCCAGTTTAAAAACTATCTTCTTCACCCCTCCCCTTCCTTTCATATTTCTACCCTACTCTTCCTAAGTATATCTACTTTAGGAAGGGCGGGGTTCATATTCTTACCGCTACCCCTCTTTCCTTTAGATACGCTTTCACCTGTTGAATAGTTAATTCCTGATAATGAAAAAGCGAAGCCGCTAAAGCTGCCGCTGCCCCGGTTTGAGTAAACACATTGTAAAAATCCTCTAAAGATCCGGCACCCCCGGAAGCAATGACCGGAATACTAACCTTTTGCGCAATGGCCCGGGTTAATTCAAGATCATAACCCTGCTTAGTCCCATCGCAGTCCATGCTGGTCAAAAGAATTTCTCCGGCGCCCAGCTTGGCAGCTTTTTGGGCCCAGACCAGGGCATCGATCCCGGTAGGAGTGCGCCCGCCGTTGATAAACACCTCCCAGCTGTTAGCCTGCCGCTTGGCATCGATGGCTACGACGATACACTGGCTGCCAAAACGCCTTGACGCATCGCTGATCAACTCCGGGCATTTTACCGCTTGAGTGTTGAGCGAAACCTTTTCCGCTCCCGCATTTAGCAGATTACGGATATCGGTAATCTCTCCAATACCTCCGCCGACTGTAAACGGCATAAAGATGTTGGAGGCGATATTTTCTACTAAATCGACCAGGGTTTTTCGATTTTCAAAACTGGCGGTGATATCCAAAAACGTAAGCTCATCCGCCCCCTGCGCATCATAGGCCCTAGCCACCTCGACCGGGTCTCCGGCATCCCGCAACCCTAGAAATTTAACGCCTTTGACTACCCGGCCTTCTTTAATATCCAGGCAGGGAATAATGCGCTTACTTAACATATGCTCCTTAGCCTATTTTACCTTCTTATTTAAATATTCCATTAAAGCCGCGGCGGTGTTTTTACCTACCTGCCCGTCAACCTGTAGATTATTCGCTTTTTGGAATGCCCGGATCGCCCGACGAGTATTTTTACCCATTTTTCCATCGATTACGCCATCAAAATATCCGGCGTTGCTCAGCGCAGTCTGGATCTGCTTAACGCTAAGCTTGCGGGAAACCGGTTCGGCTGCCTCAGGGGCTTGTTCATTTTTAGCTAAAGCATCTTTCAAACTATTAATTTCGCTGTCCTTCTCGCTTAACTGGGCCTCGAGCACCGAAATCTTATTGCGCAATTCCTGATTAGATAAATCCGCCCCTTTATTTACCGTAGCGCAGCCGCCCAAAACCAACAGGCCAAGAATTAAACCGATGATTCCCGCTCTTTCTACCATAGCTTTCCCCTTTCTTGGTTAATTAAACACCCAGCGCCTTCTGAGCCTGGGCCAGTGTAAATTTCCCCTCATAAAGAGCTTTGCCAACGATCACCCCGGCAAGCCCGGAGTTCACAAGCTTTTTTAATTTAATCAGGTCATTTAACCCCGCCACGCCACCCGAAGCAATAATATTTAACCCGGTCGCCTTAAGCAGCTCTTTAATGCTCAGGATATTAGGCCCGCTTAATGTACCATCCTTTGAGATATCCGTATAAATCAGCTGCTTAAAACCGGTCTTTTTTAATTCCTGGGCAAAAGCCAAGGCTGTTTTGGATGTTTTACTATTCCAACCGCGGGTGGCAACCTGGCCATCCTTAGCATCAATACTCACTATAACCTTATCCCCGAATTTTTTCCAGGCTTGTTTTAAAAATCCGGCATCCGCAGCGGCCCGCGTCCCCAGGATCACCCGCATGACCCCTAAACCCAAAAGCTTAGAAATAGTATCCAGGCTTCTGACCCCTCCGCCAAATTCTACGCCGATTTTAACCTCATCGATTATCTTTTTAAGCACAAGCATGTTCTGTGGAACACCGCCTGAGGCGCCGTCTAAATCCACGATATGGAAAAATTTAGCCCCCTGCTTAGCCCAGTGCTTGGCAACTTTAACCGGATCATGCGAATACACCTTCTCCCGGTCAAATTTACCCTGAAAAAGCCTGACCACCTTGCCGCCTCTTAAATCGATCGCCGGTATAATTAACATCGTTCCACGAAATTCCTGATTATCTTTAAGCCCTGCGCCTGGCTTTTTTCCGGGTGGAACTGGACACCATAAACATTGTCCTTAGCCAGGATACAGGCAAATTCCACCCCGTAGTTGCAAGTCGCGGCGATTACCGAGCGGTCAAGCGGCTGCGGGTAATATGAATGGCAGAAATAAACCTGGGCACTGCCGTTAATGCCGCTTAGTAAGGGCAACTGCCCTGCCACAACCTGACAATCATTCCACCCCATGTGGGGAACCTTTAAATCCCCACTAGCCTTGAATTTTACCGCCTGCCCCTTAATAATCCCCAGCCCCTTAATACCTTTAGCCTCCTGGCTCTCATCCAATAATAGTTGCATCCCTAGGCAGATCCCCAAAAATGGTTTTTTGAGCCTGACCTGCTCCAGGATCGTCCCGATAAGGTCCAGCCTGCTTAATTCCTGCATCGCATCGTTAAAAGCACCTACACCCGGCAGGATTATCTTATCCGCAGAGCTGATCTCGGATTTTTTATCGCTGATTAACGGCTGGGCTTTGCAGATTTGGATAGCTTTGGCTACGCTATGAATATTACCCATACCGTAGTCAATAATCGCGATCTTCATTTAGTCAATTACGCCTTTAGTCGAAGGAATACCTTTGCGGCGCGGGTCGATCCCTACTGCTTCCGAGAGGGCCTTGCCCAAAGCTTTAAAAACCGGCTCCAACGATGTGTGCAAGTCTTTGCTGGGATTTTCAATTTTGATATTCAGGTTCATTCCAAGTTGCTTGGCAAAAGCTTCAAAAAAATGAGCGGCATATTCTGCCTCATATCCCTCTTGTTTATTGACAGCAACAGAATTAATCTGATCCCAAGTCCATTTAAATGACCCTCTGCCACTAATATCCAAGCTCACAATAGCCGTGACCTCCTCCATCGGAACTGAGGCGTCTCCGATCCTATTGATACCTGCTTTATCACCTAACGCTTCTTTAAAAGCCTGGCCGATCACTATGCCTAAATCTTCATTAGCGTGATGAATATCGACCTTAAAATCCGCTTCTTTAGTAGTTACCTCAAGATCAAAATGCCCCCAGAAAGCAAACAACTCCAGCATATGATCCAGGAACCCGATCCCGGAGTTAATCTTGCATTTTCCTTCACCGTCCACATTCAGGCTGACCGAAATATCGGTTTCCCTGCTTTTGCGGTTTTTGGTAACCTGTCGCATTATGCTCTGCCTTTCTTAAAATACCGCTGAATTAAAGTTATTCAAATCTCCCTTTGACTGAATCGACATGCTTTTGTAAACCTTCGATCCCGGCAATTTTTTCCAGCGGCTCGCGGATCTTCTCCAGGGCTTTCTTGGAGTAACTGATAACGTGGTTACTTTTGATAAAATCCGTAACGTTTAAACCGGAGAAAAACCTGGCTGTCCCCTGCGTCGGTAACACATGGCTGGGGCCGGCCACATAATCCCCAAGGGCCACCGGGCTGTAAGGGCCTAAAAATATCGCTCCGGCATTTTTAATATTTTTGAGCAGCTTTTGGGGATTCTGCACTAATATTTCCAGGTGTTCAGGAGCGATCTTGTTGGCTACTTCCGCCGCCTGCTTTAAATTTTTGGTTAAGATAATCTGACCATTGTCACCGTCGAGTTGATTTTTTACTTCCCGGGCCAGGTCTTTAGAATTGGTAATTAAAATCGCTAATCCTTTGGCATGCTCAGCCTGCGCCTTTAAATCCGCGACAATGAATTTAGGGTCGCTAAAACGATTGGCGATAATCACCAGCTCCGTGGGCCCGGCAATCATATCGATATCCACGATCCCGAAAACCTGCCGCTTGGCTTCGCTGACATAAATATTGCCCGGCCCCACAATCTTATCAACTTTAGGTACCGTCTTAGTCCCGTAAGCCAAGGCCGCGACACCTTGAGCCCCGCCTACGCGGTAAACTTCATCCACTTTTAAAAGATCGGCAACGACCAGAATATGCGGATTAATATAACCGTTCTTATCCGGCGGGCTGATCAAAACTATTTTTTTAACTCCGGCTAGCTTGGCTGGCAGGACCGTCATATAAACGGTAGAAACCAACGGCGCGGTCCCCGCCGGGATATAAACCCCCACCTTTTCCAGCGGCGTATAATTTTCACCCACCACCGACCCATCCGGGCCTTTAATCCTCCAGGATTTCCGCAGCTGCTTGCGGTAAAAACGGTTTACGTTCTCAATGATTACTTTTAAAGAGCCGACAAAATGCGGGCTGATATTAGCGTATGCCCCGCTGATCTCGATCTGGGAAACTTTTAACTGACGCAAATTTAATTTAACCCGGTCGAATTTCCGGGTATATTTGAGCAGCGCCTCATCACCCAGGAGGCGCACATCGTCAATAATCTTTCGCACCTTCTCTTCGACCCGCTGCTGCCGGATCTGCCCGCGATTATAGATTTTTTCCAGTTGCTTACTGGTAAAACGGATAATTTTCATCTTGTCCTTTAAAACCTGCTAGCTTGAAATTTTAATTATATCTCTTAATTTATCAAAAGCCAACATAAAGTTCTCTGGTTTGCTCCCGCCGGCCTGGGCAAAATCCGGCCTGCCGCCGCCGCTTCCGCCGATTAGCGAAGCGATCTGCTGGATCATCTCTTTAGCGCTGAGGCCTTGAGCAACTAGATCTTGCGTTAAACCAACCACCAAAGAAGCCTTGCCATCGGCCCCTGACCCCAGCACAACCACCCCTGAGCCAATTTTTTCCTTAACCATATCCGTAAGCGACCGCAAAGCATTTAGATCAAAATCGTTCTCCATTGCAAATACCGCCTTGATCCCATTTACCGTTAGGCACTTGCCAACTAACTCCAGGGATTTAGCCGGTAATATTTTGCTTACTTCAGCGCTACGCTTCTTAGCTTCAAACTTTTGCTCTTCCAGTTGCGCCTTCTTTTTTAATTCTTCCGTTGACCTTTGCGCTTGCTCTTTAATAAACTCTTCAGCTAAATCTCCGGTTACCGCTTCAATCCTTCGGATCCCGCTGGCAACCGAGCTTTCGGCGGTGATTTTAATTAAATTGATCTCTCCGATACTGCTTAAATGCGTGCCCCCGCAAAGCTCTTTAGAAACATCCCCCACCGATACGACCCTCACACATTCACCGTATTTCTCTTCAAAAAAAGCTAACGCCCCGCTTTTTTTAGCCTCATCAAAAGACATCTGGCGGCAGCCAACCGCATAATCATTATTAATATAGCGGTTGGCAGTTTCTTCTATTCTTACAATCTCCTCTTTAGTCAACCCCTTAGGATGGGTAAAATCAAAACGGAATTTTTCTGCCGTGACCAAAGACCCCTGCTGCTGAACATGGCCACCCAAAACCTGCCGCAATACCGCCTGCAAAATATGGGTGGCAGTATGGTTGCGGGCGATATTCTGCCGGCGTTCGACATTGATCTGCGCGGTTACCTGATCATTTGGCTTAAAAACACCTGCTTTAACCTTACCGATATGTAAAATAATGTTATCAATCTTCTGCGTATCCGTAACCTCAAAAATATTCTGGCCGTTAATTAGCTGACCGGTATCCCCCACCTGGCCGCCAGATTCAGCGTAGAACGGGGTTTGGTCTAAAATAACTTCTAAGCTTTCTCCTGCTTGAGCCGTGTCTAATTCTTTACCGTCCTTTAGAATAACCAAAACTTTGACCTCAATAGCTTCTTTTTCATAACCTACAAACTTTGTAGGATCTAATTTTAGATTTAATCCTTTGGCATCAAAAACATCACCCTTCATTTTACTGGATGATTTTGAAAGATCCTGCTGCTTTTTTAACTCATCCACAAAAACCAAGTCAAAATTTTCGCGAGGCTTAATCTGTCTTTTAGCTAATTCTTCTTTTGATACCTCCACAGGTATCCCATTCGTATCATATAATTTAAAAGCAATGGTGCCCAAAGCTGCGGAAGTAGAAATACTAGGAATAATAAAATTATCGATTTTTGGATCTTCATTTAATAAATACCTTACTTCCTCAATTGCCTTATCCCATAAAGAACCGCTTTGACTCAATGTATTAATACAACCGGTCTCTTCGTTAAGGATAACTTTAGCAATATCCTCTTGTCTGCTTTTCAAATCTGGATAAGGCTTATACATAATTTGAGCCAATTGACCAACAAGTCTATTTAAAAACGGCTTATTTATCCCCAAATTTCTTAAATGTAAGACGCTTTTACGGACAATTTTCCTAACGATATAGCCGCGACCTTCATTAGATGGAACTATCCCATCATAGATCGAGAAAACCACAGCCCTAAGATGATCGGCAACCGCATAAAGCAACTTTGGGGAATCTGCCGGATTCAGCTTGGCAGCTGCCTTAATCTCTTGAATAATCGGTTGAAATAATTCTGTTTCGAAATTATTCTGCTTGCCCTGCATGACCGCGGTCAAGCGCTCTAACCCCATCCCGGTGTCGATGTTTTTAGCCGGCAATGGATCCAATGAGGCATCTTCCTTGCGGTTGAATTGCGTAAAAACTAAGTTCCAGATCTCCACAAACCTGCCGCAGCTGCAAGACGGGTCGCAAACTTTTTCACCACAGCCGATATCGGGCCCGAAATCATAGAATATTTCAGAACAGGGCCCACAGGGTCCGTTTGGCCCCTTGGTTTTAGCCTCTGCCGGCCAAAAGTTATCCTTATCCCCTAACCGCACAATCTTTCCCTCAGGGATCTTAACCTGATCCTTCCAGATATTATAAGCTTCATCATCATCTTGATAAACCGAGACCCAAAGCTTATCCGGAGAAATCTTTAATTCCTGGGTCAAAAATTCCCAGGCCCAAGCAATGGCCTCTTTTTTAAAATAGTCGCCGAATGAAAAATTACCCAACATTTCAAAGAAGGTATGGTGGGCGCTGGTCTTACCGACCTTATCCAGGTCATCCGTGCGCAGGCAGCGTTGACTGGTCGCGGCGCACTTAAAACCAGAATTAAACCCCATGAATTCTTTTTTAAATTGGTTCATCCCGGCCGGAGTAAATAATACGGTCGGATCATCCTTAGGCACTAGGGAATCGCTTTCCACGATCTTGTGGCCTTTGGCTTTAAAGAATAAAAGGAATTTTTCTCTTAAAATATCTGCAGTCATTAAAATAAAAATTGCCCTCTCTGTGTATCGTAATTTACGTCGAACGTTAAATTAAAATCGTTTTAATTAGACCGGTACGATTTTAATTTACACCTGGCGATACAATATTCGAATATTAACAAAGCGTATCATTTAGGTTTGAGCCAGGTGTTTACTCTATGCTTTTGAAACACCAAGCAGGGGCTTAGTTCGACGCTAATCCTATTCTATTTCTTTCCCGAGACTCCGCATAGCCTCGCTGACGGCTTCCGGCGCAAATCCCCGGCGGATCAAATAACCGTAGACCCGGGCTTTGGCCTTGAGCGGCTCAATGCCTTTTAATTTGGAAAATCTTTGTTTGGCTAATTGTGCAACGGTTTGGCTTTCGGAGTAATCTTGAGTTGCCCAGCCTAATGCCTCCTGGACGATATCGGAGGCAACCCCTTTTTGCGCCAGCTCCAACTTGATCTTTCTTTTTCCAAGCGGGCGCTTAAGCCGGCTAGCTACCCACCCCCGGGCAAAAACCCGGTCATCAATAAATGCCCTGTCTTTTAAAAAGTTGACGGTTTGCGCGGCTAGCTCTTCTGCATAACCTTTTCGCTTTAACCTCGCTTTTAATTCATTCTCGCTGCGCAAACGGTATTTTAAAAGCAAGAAGGCATAAGCGCGGGCTTGTGCGGGGTCTTGAACCAGAGGTTTACTCTGCCTGGGCTGCTTTTTTACGAATTGCCTTTTCAATATCGTCTTGGATTTTAGGGTTTTCTTTCAGGAATTTAATTGACGCATCCCTGCCCTGCCCGATTTTTTTATCCTCAAAAGAAAGCCAGGTGCCGCTTTTGG
>ERZ1645192.1818-NODE-1818-length-17750-cov-8.541226_pt1 | contig 17750 bp, 16 predicted proteins | sample MGYA00575354_ERZ1645192 | MGnify/ENA primary metagenome ERZ1645192 (study PRJEB40844, sample SAMN11349763) | freshwater sediment metagenome | isolation source: river sediment | host: Sediment | place: India: Faizupur Khadar , New Delhi | collected 2017-02-21 ... | reverse complement strand
GCCGGCCGATCGGCGAATTCCAGGCGATCCGCTTCAAGCTGGCCACGATGGCCACCGAGATTGAGGCGGCACGGCAGTTGATGTATCACGTCTGCGACCAGATCGACCGTGGTGGTCGCTGCGACCAGGAGGCCTCGATGGCCAAATATTTCGCCACCGAGATGGCCGAGCGGGTCACTTCGGAAGCGTTGCAGATCTTCGGCGGGGCCGGCTACACCAAGCTTCATGCGGTCGAGCGCTACTGGCGTGACGCCCGCCTGACCAAGATCTTCGAGGGCACCTCCGAGATCCAGCAGCGCATCATCTCCGACCGGCTGCTCGGCAAGCCCAGGCGGGGTTGAGCCGCACGCGCCAGGCCAGCACCGGGCACGGCCCACCAATTACCACCCACATGTACGGAGCAGAGCAGATGGCGACCATTCCGCAGCTGCCGGGTTACGCCTTCCACGAGCAGCAGTTCGGCGACAGCGCACTGCGCTTCTACCGGCGTGGCCAAGGACCGGGGGTGATCGTGATGCACGAGATTCCTGGCATCACCCCCCAGGTTCAGGCTTTTGCCGACCGGGTGGCCGATGCCGGCTTCACCGTCTGCCTGCCCTGGCTGTTCGGAGTGCCGGGCGCGCCGCTTTCGGGCGGCTACCTGTTCCGCTCGATGCTGGGCGCCTGCGTGCGCCGCGAGTTCACCGCCTTTGCCCTCGGCAAATCGAGTCCGATCATCACGCCACTGCGGGCGCTGGCGCGGGCACTGCATCAGGAGCTGGGCGGTCCCGGGGTCGGCGCGCTCGGCATGTGCTTCACCGGCGGCTTTGCCCTGGGTATGATGCTGGAACCGGCCGTGCTGGCACCGGTGCTGAGTCAACCCTCCCTGCCCTTTCCGATCACCGAACGCCGCAAGGGCGCCATCGACATCGATCCAGTCAGCCTGAGTCAGGTCAAAAATCGACTCGAACAGGAGCAGTTGAGTGTGCTGGGGCTGCGTTTCAGCCACGATCCGATCTGCACCCAGGCCAGATTCGATGGCCTGCGCGAGCAGCTGGGTGACCATTTCGAGGCGATCGAAATCGACTCCGGCCCCGGCAACCCTCACGGCATCTCCGGCAAGTCCCACTCGGTGCTGACCAATGACCTGGTCGATGAGGCCGGCCACCCGACGCGGGTGGCGCTCGATCGGGTGCTGGCGTTCTTCGGCGAACGGCTCAGAGCGACTGACTGAGCGCGAAAAGGTCGTCCCGGCAGAGGGTCATGATTTGCCCGCGCCGTCTCCACCGAAAAGCTGCAGAAAGAACAGCCTGACTGCATCCAGCAGACGCTTGAACCAGCCGCCCTCTTCCACCGGCTTGATCACGGTCAGCGGCTGCTCCAGCAGCGGTGTCTCGCCCAGCTTCAGCACGATCTTGCCGAGGTTCTGCCCTGCCGCGAGCGGCGCCTTGATGATGCCGGGAATCTCCAGGCTGGCCGCCAGCGACCCATATTGCCCACGCGGCACTGTCACGTGGAGATCCTGTGCCAGACCCAGCTCCACCTCGTTCTGTGCACCTGCGTAGACGCGGGCCCGCTGCAAGGCTTCACCACCGTTGTAAAGCTTGTGGGTCTCAAAATAGCGGAAGCCATAGGTGAGCAGCTTCTGGCTCTCCGTGGTGCGCGCCTGATCGCTGCTGGTGCCGAGCACCACCGTGACCAGTCGCATGTTGTCACGTTTGGCCGAAGCCACCAGACAGTAACCCGCCTCTTCGGTGTGACCGGTCTTGATGCCGTCGACCGACGGGTCGATCCACAACAGCCGGTTGCGATTGGGCTGGTTGATGTTGTTGTAGTGAAAATATTTCTCGGAGTAGAGGTTGTAGTGCTCCGGGTGGTTTTTGACCAGCGCCCGCGCCAGCAGCGCAAGATCGTAAGCAGTGGTGTAGTGGTCGGGGGAGGGCCAGCCGGTCGCATTGACGAAGTGGCTGCTCTTCATGCCGATCTTGGCGGCGATCCGGTTCATCTCCTCGGCAAAGGTCTCTTCGCTGCCGGAGATATGCTCCGCCAACGCCACACTGGCATCATTGCCGGACTGGATCACCACGCCACGCAGCAGATCGAGCAGCGGCACCTTGGTGCCTTCGCGGACATACATGCGCGAGCCACCCATCTGCCACGCCTTGATGCTGATGTTGACCTCATCGGTTTCGCGAATCCGACCCTTTTGCAGCTCTTCAGCCACCATGTAGCTGGTGAGGATCTTGGTCAGGCTGGCCGGTGCCATCCGCTCGTTTTCATTCTGCGCCGCGAGGATGCGACCGCTGTCGGCGTCCATCATCACATAGGCACTGGCCGCCAGCGCCGGCGGTCCGGGAATCACCGCCACCGGTACGGGCGCGGGGGTGGGCACTGGCTGTTCTGCGCCGGTCGAAGCAGACAACATGAGTACCAGAATGAAAAAAAATGGAGCAAATCGATGAACAGAAGCAGGCATGGGTATGAGTCATGAAATCGTGCATGGATGCGGGAGTGGCTGGCACTCCCGCGAATTCAGTCGCGGCTGCTCGGCTGGTCGCTGAGCGGGCAACATGTCGCTGCGGTCAAACTGTCGGGATTCTACCGCGAAATGGCGATGGCGCCGACTGTACGGCCGCTCACTGCCGGAAGGCAAAACTCGAGGCAATGCCATGCTTGCTGATCAGGCTCTGTATCTGCTGCGCTTCATCCTGTGACGCAATCGGACCAATGCGCACCCGGAACAGCGATTCCCGCTTGGCAGTGTCAGCCGTGCTGATGCTGATCGGGTGCTTCACCACATCCGTCAACCGCTCCACCATCGCGGCGGCGGCTTCGCGCCTGGAGAAGGCGCCGGCCTGCAGGTAGAGACCCGCTCCAGCTTCGGCAGCAGACCGCGCGGCGGTCGTCGATCCCGGTGGTTTGCGCTTGATGACCGCAGGCACTCCATTCTCCGCCGAAACCCTGGTGGGCTTCGGTGTCGATGCGACGACCGCTGCAGTGGGACTCAACGGTGTCGCCGATGCGTTGATCACCTCGATGCGCACCTGGGCCAAGCCCACATCGGCAAAACCGAGCTGGAGCGCCGCACCGTAGGAGAGGTCGATCAGCCGGTCATCATGGAAGGGGCCGCGGTCATTGACGCGCACCACCACCTGACGGCCATTGCCCAGATGGGTGATGCGCGCATAGCAGGGAATCGGCAGGCTCTTGTGCGCCGCGGTCAGGGCGTACATGTTGTAGATTTCGCCATTCGATGTCTGCAAACCATGGAACTGCTCGCCATACCAGGAGGCAGTCCCTTCGGCCTGATAGCCTTGGGCGGTCGGCAGCACATAGTAGGTCTGGCCGAACACCTGATAGGGTGAGCGGTTGCCACGGGGGCTGTAGGGTTCCGCGCTGGCAGGTGGAGCCGCAGGTGCGGTGACCGGAATATCGATGCGGCTGGTGCCCGGCGGGGGCGGAATTCTCGGCTGGGAGCCGCAGGCAACCAGCAGTGTGGAGAAAATCAGCAGGCTGATCAGTTGAATGGCTTTGTTCTGCTGCACTCAGTCGGCTCCTGCAATGTAGTGCTGCCGGATTGCTTCACTGAGCTGGTGAGCAGCCATGGCATACAACTGGCTCTGATTGTAACGGGTAATGACGTAAAAGTTGTCAAAAGCCAGCCAATATTCGGGTCCTGCATCTCCCAGCAGCCGCAATGCCACGGCCTTGCGCTCCGGTTCGACCCATTGACGGGCACGAACTCCCTGAGCAGCCAACTGCGCCACCGACAGGGTCGGCTTTTTGGTGTCGTTCAACGCCAAGGCAGGATTCTCGGCGCTGGGCAGTGCCGTCATCACCACGGGTGCATTGTGCTGCCAGCCATGGCGGTTGAAATAGCTGGCAACACTGCCGATCGCGTCGCTGCGGTTGTTCCAGATGTCGCGTTTGCCATCGCCATCGAAATCGACCGCATAGTTGCGATAGCTGCTGGGCATGAACTGGCCATAGCCCATGGCGCCCGCATAGGAGCCCTTGATCGAGCGTGGATCCTTGCCCTCTTCGCGCGCCAGCAGCAGATAGTTGAGCAGCTCCTGACGGAAGAATTTGCTGCGGGGAGGATAGTCGAATGCCAAGGTGGTGAGCGCATCCAGCACCGGAGTGGTGCCAGTGTTGCGACCATAACGGGTTTCGATGCCGATGATCGCCACCACCATTGGGGGTTCGACGCCGAACTGACTCTCGGCCCGTGCCAGCTCGGCAGCATGGGCGCGCCAGAACTGCACGCCCTGCCGAATCCGCTCCTGATCGAGAAAGATGCGGCGGTACTCGAACCACTCGAGCCGTTTTTCGGCCGGCTTCGAGATCAGATCGATCACCCGCTGCTGCCGCTGCACCTGGCTGAACAGCGCTTCGAGCTCCGGTCGAGAGAAGTCGTGATGTTCGACCAGTTCGGTGATGAACTGCTGCACTTCGACCTGCTCCAGATAATCCGCTGCCCAAAGCGCACCACAATGTCCAGACAGCAACAGTGTCATCGACAGCATACGGAGCGCGCGAATGCAGCGCGCCTGAAAGCAAGGAGATTCAAGGGGCATGAATGGATCTACCAACGATTGATCAAGGTGTACGGGTCTGTATCGACATCAACACGCCAAAGCCGAGCATCAGCGTGACCAGCGCAGTGCCACCCTGGCTGATCAGCGGCAAGGGCACGCCGACGACGGGAAGAACACCACTCACCATGCCGACATTGACCAGGGCATAGACAGAAAAGGTCAGGGTGATCGAACCGGCAAGCAGACGCTGAAACAGATCGGGTGCCTTGGCCGCGATCCACAGACCACGGGCGACAATTATCAAATAGAGGCCAAACAGCAGCAACACGCCGACCAGACCAAACTCCTCGGCCAGCACCGCAAAGATGAAGTCGGTGTGGCTTTCCGGCAGAAAATCGAGATGCGACTGGGTACCGGCAAGCCAACCCTTGCCGTGGAGCCCACCCGAGCCGATGGCGATCTTCGACTGGATGATGTTCCAGCTCGACCCCAGCGGATCGGCCTCCGGATCGATCAGCGTCAGGATGCGTCGACGCTGATAGTCCCTCAGCAAGAACCACAGGGCCGGCGCGAGCAACACCCCTGCAAGGCCGGCAAGCGCAATCCACAACCAGCGGATGCCAGCCAGAAAGAGCGCATAGAGACCCGAACTGGCGATCAGCAGCGCCGAACCCAGATCGGGCTGCTTGGCGATCAACAGTGTAGGCACCGCTATCAACGCCATCGACACGGCAACGGTGGGGAGAGTGGGCGGCAGATGGTGGTCACCAAGGTAGCGACAGACCGCCAGCGGCATCGCCAGCTTCATGATCTCCGCCGGCTGGAACCGCAGCACCTGCAGATCGATCCAGCGCGTCGCCCCCTTGGCATCGTCACCCGCCAGCAGCACGATGATCAGCAGGACCGTCCCCCCCAGATGGATCACCAGCGCCCAGCGACGCAGGATGGCGACGTCGATCTGTGCGGCGATCAGCATCAACACGCCTGCCAACCCCAGCGACATTCCCTGCCGTTCGATGGCATCGAGGCTGCCGCCACCGGCACTGTAGAGCACGACCAGGCCATAACCGGCCAACAGCAGCAGCGGCAACAGCAGCAGCGGATCGATATGCAGCCGCTTGAGCCAGGGTTTGCCCTGTCTGAGCTCACCCAGACCGGGCAACCGGCGAACGAAATCAGATTGACTCATGGTTGTCTCGGCAACAGATAGGCATCGAGAATGCGGCGGGCGATGGGTGCCGCCGTGCCGCTGCCGCTGCCGCCATTCTCGACCACCACCGCCACGGCGATCCGAGGTGCTTCGGCTGGCGCAAAGGCGATGAAAAGAGCATGGTCCCAGTTCTTTTTGGAGATCTTGCCGGCGTCATACTCCTCGTCCTGCGCGATGCCCACCACCTGGGCGGTGCCCGATTTTCCGGCGATACGGTAAGGGGCGTCCACCGCGATCCGCTTGGCGGTGCCAGTGGGGTCATGCACCACCCCCTCCATCGCGCCGATGACGAAATCCCAGTAGCCACGCTGCGCCAACTGGATCGGCGGCGGCGCGCTGGGCAGCAGCGCTGCACTGTCGACTGGCGAGATCGACTTGACCAGACGTGGTCGAACCATGACGCCGCGATTGGCCAAGGTGGCAGTGGCGGCGGCAAGCTGCAGTGGCGTCACCGTCATGTAGCCCTGACCAATGCCGGTGATCACGGTCTCGCCTGGAAACCAGTTGGCCCGGTATCTGGCCTGTTTCCAGGCCCGGCTCGGCAGAATCCCCGGCAGTTCACCGGGAAATTCGGCCCCCGACAGCGCGCCAAAGCCGAATCGGCCCAACGTGTCGGAGAGCCGATCGATGTTGAGTCGATAAGCCAGATCATAAAAAAAGGTGTCGCACGACTCCACGATCGCCTGACGCAGTCCGACCCGGTAGCCATGCCCCCACTTTTTCCAGTCGCGGTATTTGTGCTCGTTGCCCGGCAATTGATACCAGCCCGGATCAGCGACCGTCGAATCGAAATTGATCACCTGATGCTGCAAGCCGGCCAGCGCCACGAACGGCTTGACCGTCGAACCGGGCGGATAGCGTCCGCGTACGGCGCGGTTGAGCAGCGGCAGATCGGTGGATTTCTGCAATTCTCCATAACGCCGGGCATCGATGCCGGTCACGAAGAGGTTGGGGTCATAGCTGGGCGTGCTCACCATTGCCAGCACGCCACCACTGCTGATTTCGATGGCGACCGCCGCACCACGCCAACCGGTCAACGCCTCTTCCGCCACCTGCTGAATGTGGCTGTCGAGGTAAAGGGTGAGATCAGCCCCATTTTGCGCCGCGGTGCTGTTCAGCACCCGGATCACCCGGCCGCGGGCATCGATCTCGACATTCTGATAGCCGACCTGACCATGCAGCAATGCTTCATTCTGCCGCTCGACCCCTCCCTTGCCGATGTACTCGGTGCCACTGTAATTGACCGGATCGACCTCCTTCAGCTCACTCTCGTTGATGCGGGCCACATATCCGAGCGGATGGGCAAACAGCGGCCCAAACGGATAGTGGCGCACCAGTTGCGCACTCACCTCGACCCCCGGCAGGCGATGCCGCTCCAGCGCCAGAATGGCGATCTCCTCTTCGGTCAGGTTGTCGCGCAGCGGAACCAGATCGAACGAGCGGCTGCGTTCGAGCCGTTTCCTGAACCGGTTCAGCTCCTCATCGGTCAGTTTCAGCAAGGTGGTGAGCCGATCGAGCGTCTGCGGCAGGTCTGCAATCGACTCCTTGACCAGCGTCAGGTTGAAACTCGCCTTGTTGTGCGCCAGCAACTGCTGATTGCGGTCGTAGATCAGGCCGCGGGTCGGTGGAATCGGTTGCAGGCGAATGCGGTTCTTGTCCGACAGCGTGTGAAACTCTTCATGCTTTACCACCTGCAGGGTGTAGATTCGTCCCAGCAGCAGGGCCATGCACAGCAGCAGCAGCAGCACGCTCCAAAGCAGGCGGCGCTGCACCAACCGGCGCTCCTGCTCATGGTCCTTGAAAACCGGACTGGGGGACATGGCGGTTCAGCGGTGGTAAGGATGGTTGTCGCGCAGCGCATGGGCGCGATAGAGCTGCTCGGTGACGATCACCCGCACCAGCAGGTGCGGCAGCGTCAGCGCAGAAAGTGACCAGCGTCGCTGGGCGCGAGCGAGCAGCGCGTCATCGAGCCCATCCGGTCCACCGATCGCCAGCGCCAGAGGGTCGCCGGCACGCTCCCACTCACCGAGGCGTGCGCTCAGCTGCGCAGTGCTCCAGGCTTCACCTTCGATGGCCAGTGCAATCAGCCGGTCACGCTCGCCGAGGGCCGCCAGCATCCGTTCGCCTTCGATCCGGCGTGCCTGCTGCGCAGACAATGATTTGCCGCGCGATGGCAGCGGAATCTCGATCAGCTCAAAGCGACAGTAGGGGCGCAGGCGGGAGATGTACTCTTCATAGCCGCTCTTGATCCAGGCCGGCGGGCGATTGCCCGCGGCCAGCAGGCGAATGCGCATCGATGCTCAATCTTGCGCTGGCATGAGCGGTGTCTGACGCCACAGCCGCTCCAGATCATAAAGACGACGGGTTTCGGCCAGCATGATGTGGACGATGATCCGATCTAGATCGACCAGCACCCACTCGCCCGATTGCAGCCCCTCGACGCCGGTGGGTTGATGGCCGAGGTTCTTGGCCTCCTGCACCAGATACTCGGCCACCGCCTTGGTGTGCCGGGACGAGGTGCCGGTCGCGATGATCATCCAGTCGGTGATCGAGGTGAGCGCGTGGACATCGAGACAAACGATCTGCTCTGCCTTGCGCTCATCCAGCACCGTCAGCAGACGCTCTTTCAGGGTTTCAACGTTCATCGGGAGAATTGTCCGTGTCGGTGGATCGGTAACCATACAGCTGCTGCTGTCGAATCATCTGCCAGACCGCTTCGGGCAGCAGATACTCGGGAGAGCGCCCGGCGGCGATCAGGGCGCGGATGCGGGTGGAGGAGATCTCGAGCCGAGGCAGCGAGAGAAACAGCATCGCGCCGGCCGGCCTGTTGCGCAGCCGATCGATGCGATCGGTCTCACAGCGGCCGCGCAGCGCCTTGAGCGCTGGCCGCTCCTGCGGTTGCCAGCCAGGACGCTCGACCACCAGCAGATGGCCCAGATCGAGCAGTGTCTCCCAGCGGTGCCAGCGATCGAGATCCTGGTAGGCATCGCTGCCGACCACCATGCAGAGCGCTGTCTGTTCGCCCAGTTCCCCGCGCAGCGACAGCAAGGTGTCGTGACTGTAGCTGGGACCGGTGCGTGCCAGTTCGCGCCTGTCGATCCTGAGCGCCCGGTTCCCGACCAGCGCTGCTTCCAGCAGCTGAACCCGCACTGCAGCCGGCAGCGACTCGGCCGAGCGGTGATAGGGATCGCCACAAGGAATCAGCCGCATCTCATCCAGCGCCAGCAGCTCCTTGATCTCCAGCGCGCAGCGCAGGTGGCCATGGTGGACCGGATCGAAGGTGCCACCCATGAAGCCAACGGCGCGGTTGCGGGGCTGTTCCGCCAGCAGGCCACTCATTGGCGAATGTGGCCGTCTCCCAGCACCACATACTTCTGGCTGGTCAACCCCTCGAGCCCGACCGGTCCACGGGCATGGAGCTTATCGGTGGAGATGCCGATTTCGGCCCCCAGGCCATACTCGAAGCCATCGGCAAAGCGGGTCGAGGCATTGACCATCACCGAGCTGGAGTCGACCTCGGTGATGAAGCGACGGGCATGGTCGAGTCGCTGGGTGATGATGCCGTCGGTGTGGTGCGAACCATGGCGGTTGATGTGATCGATCGCCTCGTCGAGCCCTGCCACCACCCGGATCGACAGGATCGGCGCCAGGTACTCGGTGATCCAATCCTCGTCGCAGGCCGGCGTGCAGTCCGGCACCCAACGGCGGGTCTCTGTACAACCACGCAGTTCGACCCCCTTCACCTTCAGCGCATCGGTGATCAGCGGCAGAAAGCGTTCGGCCACCGCAGCGCAGACCAGCAGGGTCTCCATCGCATTGCAGACGCCATAGCGGTGGGTCTTGGCATTGACCGCCAGCTTGAGTGCCATCTCGAGGTCGGCATGCGCATCGACATAGAGGTGGCAGATGCCATCGAGGTGCTTGATCACCGGAATGCGTGCTTCCTGACTGATGCGTTCGATCAGGCCGCGGCCACCGCGCGGAATGATCACATCGACATGCTCCGGCATCGTGATCAGATGGCCCACCGCCGCCCGGTCGGTGCTCTCCAGCACCTGAATCGCATGGTCTGGCAGCAGGGCAGTCGCCAGGCCATGCTGGATCGCCTGGGCGATGACACGGTTGGAGTGGTGCGACTCCGAACCGCCGCGCAGGATGGCGGCATTGCCCGACTTCAGACAAAGGCTGGCCGCCTCGGCGGTCACGCTGGGCCTTGACTCGTAGATGATGCCGATCACCCCCAGCGGCACCCGCATCCGCCCCACCTCGATGCCGCTCGGCATGCGCCGCAGGTCGGTCACGGCGCCGACCGGATCGGCCAGTGCCGCCACCTGATGCAGACTCTCGATCATCGCATCGATGCGGGCATCGTTGAGCGTCAGCCGCTCGATCAGCGCCGGTTCGAGCTGGCGCGCCCGGGCTGCTTCGAGGTCATGGCCGTTGGCATGCAGCAAGGTGGTGCGGTGCTGCTGCAGCGCCTCGGCGGTGGCAATGAGGGCACGGTTCTTGTCGCCGGTGCTGGCGCGTGCCAGCGTGCGGGAAGCCTCGCGGGCGCGCAGGCCAATCTGCTGCATCTGCTGTGCAAGCGGTTGATTCATTTGACGCACATCATCAGTGGGGGAAGCGCCCATTGTAATGAAAGCCTCAGGGTGGTTCCAATGCCATCCCGATGTCGACGAGCGGCCCGACTCGCTACAATTCTGCGTCGCACCATCGATGAACCGGAGTCCATGTCCTTGATCGAGACCCTGCTGACCTGGCTGCAGAGCCACCCCGGCTGGACCCTGGCCGCCATCTTCATCGTTGCGCTGGCCGAGTCGCTGGCCATCGTCGGCCTGCTGGTGCCCGGCGTGGTGCTGCTGATCGGTATCAGCGTACTGGCCGGCAGCGGCACGGTCGAGGCCGCGCCGCTGCTGCTGGCAGGCATGATCGGTGCGATTCTGGGCGATGGCATCAGCTTCTGGATCGGTCATCACTTTCATCAGCATCTTCGTGAGTTCGGGCCATTTCGCCGCCATCCCGAATGGATCGACAATGGCGAGGCATTCTTTTACCGCCACGGCGGTAAAAGCATCGTGCTCGGCCGTTTTGTCGGACCAATCCGTCCCTTCATTCCGATGGTGGCGGGGATGCTCGACATGCCGGTGGGGCGCTTCATTCTCACCAACCTGTTCTCGGCGCTGCTGTGGGCACCCGTCTATCTGCTGCCCGGCTATCTGCTCGGCAGCTCACTGCAGCAGAGCGAGGCGCAGATCGCCGATGCCATGCAACTGGGCATCGTCCTGCTGCTGGTCGGCGCTGTAGCGCTCTACGGACTGCGCTTTGGCTATCTGGCACTGAGTCCGGGACATCTCTTCTATCGTTTCTGCCAACGACAACTGACATCGACAAGGATCGGTGCCCTGCTCTGGCGCTGGCGCGCCAGCGGCGGACGCGCCGATGGCGTTTTTCCGCTCGCCAGCCTGGCGCTGGCGCTGCTGCTGGCCATGCTGTTCGCCCTCCAGGGTGTGCTGCTCAACGGTCACGACCGCGCCGTGGCCGATTTTTTCTCCTCGTTGCGCCATCCGGCCATCACGTTGCTGCTGCTGCCACTCAAACTGCTGGCTGAACGCCCCCACCTGGCCGGACAGGCTGGCCTGCTCGCCATCTGGCTGCTGGCGCGGCGCGGCTGGCATGCACTCGGTTTCTGGTTCGCACTGCTGCTGTTGACGCTGCAATTGGCCAACCGACAGCTTCCGCTGGCAACCCTGACCGCACCGCTTGGCTTTGCCGCCTACCTGATCGCACAATCCTGGACGCCACCCCACCGCTTCGTGATCTACACCGGCATGGCGGCGCTGATCAGCCTGTTCGGCATCAGCCAGCTCTATTTCGAGGCTCCACCCTTTACCACTGTGATCAAGGAGTTGCTGGTCGGTCTGCTGATCGCCAACCTGATGACGCTGTTCTGCCACCGCCATCATGAAGAGCTGGCCCTGCGTGGCACGCTGCCCGGCTGGAGCTGGAGCAGTGCCAGCCTGATGATCAGCGTGGTCTATCTATTGCAGCACTGGAGCCATGCCTCCGCGCGAATGGTCGGCAGTGGCTGGCTGTGAACGAACGCCAGCGCGCATTTGCCCATTATCTTTGTAATGGCTATGGCATCATGATCAGCGGTTTTGTACTCTTGGCCAAGACCGCAGGCAATCGAAAATAACGACTTCAGGAGGAGACCCCCAATGCTGCTGGCGCATACCGTCGAGATCTTCACCCGTCCCAATCAGGCATGGCAATCCATCCATGACGAAACCGAGAGTCCGCTGCACCATCTGTTCAACCACCTGATCTGGCTGGCGCTGCTGCCGCCACTGTGCTGGTACATCGGCACCACCACCTTTGGCTGGAGCATCGGCAGCGGTCCGGCCACCAAACTCACCAGCCAGAGTGCACTGATCATCGCGCTGCTCTTCTATGGCGCCATTCTGGCGATGGTCATGCTGCTGGGTGCCCTGATCCACTGGATGGCGCAAACCTACGGCGCCAACTCCTCCTTTGCCCGGAGCCTCAAGCTGGCCGGATACACCGTCACCCCGTTGCTGCTGAGCGGTCTACTCGGCATCTATCCAGCGCTCTGGTTCGACCTGGTGGTGGGGCTTGTTGCAATCGGCTACACCGTCTATCTGCTCTATCAGGGCACGCCGATCATGATGGAGATCTCACCCGAGCGCGGCGTACTCTTTTCCAGTGCGGTGATCGCGGTGGGCCTGGTGATGGTGGTGGCACTGATGGGCGCCACGGTGATTCTCTGGAGCATGGGTGCCGCGCCGCAATTCGTCTCCTGAACAGTCGGCCATGCAGGCAGGGACGCCTGCATCCACCCTGCATCTCGAATCGACAGAAGCCACGCATCGTTTGCGCCCGGACACGACAGCCACACCATCTGGTCAAGCCAGCAGGCTTTGAAACCCGCGCATGTCAGAACGACAGTATCGACTCTGGCCCTGGCCGATCCGGTTGCTCCACTGGCTGCTGGCCGCCAGCTTCGTGCTGGCTTATCTCAGCGGCGAGGAGGCGCTCTGGCTGCATGCGCTGGCCGGCCATCTGATCGTGCTGCTGATCGGGCTGCGACTGCTGGGCGGACTCTTCAGCACCACCCCGGCCGCCCTCGATCAACTCTGGATCACGCCCACGGCCGTGAAGGCGCATCTCGCGGCCCTGCTGGCGCTGCGCCCCTTGCCGCACCACGGGCATCATCCACTGGGTGCACTCAACATTCTGGCCCTGTTCAGCATCCTGTTGCTGCTCTGCGTCACCGGCATGGCGCTGCTGGCCCTCGACCATGGCTATGGATGGCTGATGGGTTTTTTCCCCGCAGGCATGGTCTGGCACAAATGGCTGCTCGCAGGCAGTCATGAACTGCTGGCCCAGTTCAGTCTGCTGCTCGTGCTGCTGCATGTCGTCGGCGTGCTGGGCCAGAGTCTGATCGATCGCCGCAACCTGAGTCGCTCGATGCTGGGCGGCATCATGATCACCCTGCACCGTTCGCGTGGCTGGAAGTCACTGTGGCGCCGGGTGGCGATTCTGCTACTGGTGCTGCTGCCTTCCCTGATCGAACTGCTGGCCTTGCGGGTACTTTGATGCCAGAACGACACGCAGCCCGTATCACAGAGGCTCAGCGTCGAACTGGCAGCTCGCTCGACTCATTCTGCGCCACCGCCGGGCTGGCGGAGAGATCGCCGCCCCGTTTGCGCCAGGCCAGCATCGTGCCCTCGGGCGGGCGGCGGCTGTAGTAAGAGACAATGGCGCCACGCAGGCTCTGTGCCAGCCGCTGTTGATGCTGCCGGGTGTTCAGCAGGCGCGCCTCGCTGGGATTGGAGATGAAGCCGGTTTCGACCAGCACCGACGGGATATCGGGCGACTTCAGCACCATGAACCCCGCCTTTTCGACTTGCTGCCGATGCAGCGGCCCAACTTTGTTCAACCCGCGCAACAGTTCGGATGCCAGTTCATTGCTGGTGTTGAGCGTGGCGGTCATGTAGAGGTCGAGAATCACCTGCGCCACCATGCCATCGCGCTGGTCGAGTCCGACACCGCCGACCAGATCGGCCTTGTTCTCCTGATCGGCCAGCCAGCGCGCACTCTCGCTGCTGGCCCCGCGCTGCGACAGGGTGTAGACCGAACCGCCACGCGCATCGCTGCCAGAAAAGGAGTCGGCATGAATTGAAATGAACAGATCGGCCTTGTGCTTGCGGGCGATCTCGGTGCGTTGACGCAGCGGCACGAAACGGTCACCACTGCGGATCAGCACCGGCTTGAAACCAGGTTCCTGACTCAACAGGCCATGCAACTGCCTGGCGATGGCCAGCGTGATCTCCTTTTCACGGATCCCGCCCGGTCCCAGCGCGCCTGGATCGTCACCGCCATGCCCGGCATCGATCGCGATCACCAGATCTCGCCGTTCGTGGTTGAGCTGTTGCACCGATTTGACGTTAGGCGCCACTGCGGTCACCCGCGCTGACTGCGACGCTGCAGGGCTGGGCTTCTCACTCCCCTTGACGAGCGGCGGCTGGGTGACGGACGGAGATCTCGGTTTTTCGGCGACAGGCGGTTTCACTGACCTGGCTGTGGCAGCCGCGGCCGGCAAGGGTGGCTTTGCCGTCTTCTTCTGCGCGCCCAGCTCAACCACCAACCGCTGCTGGGTCGCTGCGCCCTCGGTCGCAGTCAGATAGACCCGCACCGGCGTGCGCTGTTTGAGGTCAAACACCAGCCGTGCGCTCTGTGGCTGGTGCGAGGTGCGGATGCGGGCGATCGGCGTCGCCGCCAGATCGAGCCGATCGAGGGCAGCGCCAAGCTGGGTCTCGGTCAGATCGATCACCAGACGATCCGGTGCTGACAGCGTGAAAAACTTGTGGGTGACGCCGGCCGAAAAATCGAGCAGAAGACGGCTGCTCTCTCCGCTGTTTTCGACCTTGGCACTCTTGAGGATGGCTGCCCCCGATGCCGACTGGGCCAGCAAAAAAACCAGCAGGCACAGCAGTGAGCCGAAGCGGATTGTCAGGCTGAGTCGTCGACTGCGGCCACGGCCAATGCCTGCACCACAGGATTGCAGCGCAACTGCGCCAACCACATCCGTCCTCTGTCCGAACAGCCCTCGATTTCGCACCAGCGCCCCTTTTCGATCCATTTCAGCCTGATTTCAAGATCGGGTGATGGCAACAGGGGCTCACCCCGCTCCGGCCATTCGATCAGACATAAGCTATCTTCTCGAAAATAATCCCGAACACCAAGATATTCAAGCTCTTTTTCATCAGCAAGACGATAGAGATCGAAATGATAGAGCGCCAATTCGCTCAGCAGATAGGGTTCGACCAAGGTATAGGTTGGACTTTTGACTGCGCCCTGATGCCCCAGGCCATGCAACAGGCCGCGGCTCAGCGTCGTTTTGCCACTGCCCAGATCACCGCGCAGGAACAGAATCCCCGCAGCGACCACCTCGGCAAGCACCCCGCCCAATCGCAGCGTTGCCGCTTCATCGGGCAGCAGCAACGTCAGAATGGTGGTTGAATCAGACATGCGCACCCTGCGTCAGAGCGGATTGACCCACCGGCGCAGCGGTGCCAGCAGATCGGTGGCCAGCAGGCCACGCTCGTTGCCGCCGGCGGCTTCGTCACCGGCCATGGCATGGAGCAGCACCCCGGCCCGCGCTGCATCGACCAGCGACAATTGCTGGGCCAACAGTGCGGCGATGAGTCCGCTCAGCAGATCGCCCATGCCGCCACTGGCCATGCCGGGGTTGCCGGCGGCACAGAGCGCAATCCCGCCACCTACCGCTGCGCTGGCCACCAGGGTGCCGGCCCCTTTCAGCAGCGCCACACCACCATGACGTTCGGCCAGCTGCTGCACGGCGGCAAAGCGGTCGGCCTCCACCTCGCGGCTGTCGCAGCCGAGCAGTCGCGCTGCTTCACCCGGGTGGGGTGTCAGGATCCAGTTTTCGCGGTGCACAGGCGTGGCGCGGCGCGCCAGCAGGTTGAGCCCATCGGCATCGACGACCAACGGCAGATCGCTGCCAAGCACCCGCTGTACCATCTGCTCGGCCCAGGCATCCTGACCCAGCCCCGGCCCCAGCAGGATCACGGTCGGCAGCGCCAGCAGCGGCTCCAGATCCTGTCCCGATTCGACCGCGCGCACCATCGCCTCGGGTCGCCGCGCCAGCAGTGCACTCAGGTGCGCCCCGCGCGTGGCAATCGTCACCAGTCCGGCCCCGGCGCGCAGCGCCGCTTCGGCGGCGATCGACACCGCCCCGCCATAGCCATGGTTGCCGCCGATGATCAGCAGATGGCCGAACATCCCCTTGTGGGCGCTGCGCGGCCGGCGCGGCAGCCACTGCGGCAACAGGGTCGATGTGAGCCGCAGCACCGGCTCGCTCTCCAGCTTCTGATGGAGCGCTCCAGGCAATTCGAGGTCGGCGAAGCCGAGCAGGCCGCAGTGGTCAGGACCCGCCCCGGTCAGCATTCCCCGCTTGGCGGCGATGAAGGCAATGGTCAGGTCGGCGCGCACGGCGGCGCCCCAGACCCGGCCGGTGTCGGCATCGAGTCCGGAAGGAAGGTCCAGTGCCAGCACCGGCAGCGCGCTCGCGTTGATCCAGTCGATCACCGCGCGATACTCGGCGCGCGGCTCGCCGCTGAGGCCGGTGCCCAACAGCGCGTCGACGAGCAGATCATGTTGCGTGTCGACCAGTCGTTCCGCTGCGAAAGGCAACGGTTCGACGCCGGCAGCCACCGCGTTGCGGCAGGCCACCAACGCTTCGCCCCGCAACTGTTCCGCTGCCACCAACGCCACCAAGGTGACGCTGAAACCCGCACGCTGCGCCAGTTCGGCCAGCACATACCCATCGCCACCGTTGTTGCCGCCGCCGCAGAATATCAAAAGCCGCCGCGCCTGCGGCCAGTGGCTGCGCAATACATCGAAGGCGGCACTGCCGGCGCGCCGCATCAACACCGACCCATCGATGCCGGGAAGCTGCTGTGCCAACCGATCGAGCTGGCGTGACTGCGCTGCCGTATAGAGCAGCGTCGGCAGGGTGTCACGGAATGAGGAGATCGGATCAACCATCGGCAGGCTCGCTTTGGCAGTCAGTTGGGGCGAGAATTATAACGAATGAAGCCGCCCGACCTGCCTCAGGATTACCATCAGCTTGCCGCCCGGATCAAGGCATGGGGCGTTGAACTCGGTTTTCAGGCCGTCGGCATCGCCGGCATCGAACTGCCTGAAGATGAACAGCACCTGCTCGACTGGCTGCAACGCGGCGATCATGGCGACATGGCCTACATGGCCCAGCACGGCAGCCGCCGCGGTCGCCCGGCCGAACTGCTGCCGGGCACGCTGAGGGTGATCTCGCTGCGGCTCGACTACCTGCCACCCGGCGTGGCGCTGCAACAGACACTCCAGCAGCCGGAGCGGGCCTACATCTCGCGCTATGCGCTGGGACGCGACTACCACAAGCTGATGCGCAAGCGGCTCGCCCAATTGGCGGAACGGATCAGCAGCGCCATCCCGGCACACCACTATCGGGTCTTCGTCGACAGCGCGCCAGTGCTGGAGAAGGCTCTGGCGGTGCAGGCCGGGCTGGGCTGGATCGGCAAGAACACGCTGCTGTTGAACCGCCATGCCGGCTCCTGGTTCTTTCTTGGCGAGATCTACACCAACCTGCCGCTGCCGCTCGACCCACCCACCGGCAAGGGCCACTGCGGAAGCTGTCGTGCCTGCCTCGACATCTGCCCGACCCAGGCCTTTCGCGCGCCCTATCAGCTCGATGCGCGCCGCTGCATCTCCTATCTGACCATCGAATCGAAGGGTCCGATTCCGCTCGAATTGCGGCCACTGATCGGCAATCGGGTCTTTGGCTGCGATGACTGCCAGCTGGTCTGCCCGTGGAACCGCTATGCGCGGCCCACCAACGAGCGTGACTTTCTGCCGCGCCATGGACTGGAGCAGGCCCAGCTGCTCGAGCTCTTCGCCTGGGATGAGGCCAGCTACCTGGCCCG
>ERZ1645192.1817-NODE-1817-length-17753-cov-6.635835_pt1 | contig 17753 bp, 16 predicted proteins | sample MGYA00575354_ERZ1645192 | MGnify/ENA primary metagenome ERZ1645192 (study PRJEB40844, sample SAMN11349763) | freshwater sediment metagenome | isolation source: river sediment | host: Sediment | place: India: Faizupur Khadar , New Delhi | collected 2017-02-21 ... | reverse complement strand
GGCGGACACCCATATATTGAACATCCCATCAAGGTATCCGGGATGGTGCATGGGCGCGCGGCCAAAATTGTGGCGCTATTGCACGACGTTTGCGAGGACAGCGACGTGACGCTGGAGGATTTACGGGAAGCCGGATTCCGAGCGCGCATCGTCAAGGCCGTGGATGCGGTGACCAAGCGAAAAGGCGAGCGTTATCGGCACTACATGCTGCGGGTGCGGGCCAATCGGCTGGCGACCCGTGTGAAAATCGCCGACGCCACGCACAACAGCGACTATTCCCGGATTTCGGATTACTCGGAGGAAGACAAAAAACGCTCCGAACGATACATCAATACCATCATGTTTTTGAAGATGCCCAAGCGAAAATTGAAGCACTACACGATTGAAAAACCGCCGATTGATTAGGCGGTTTTATTCACCGATTTTTCACTTGATTATTGGAAACTTTTTGGTTAATATCGTGGATGGAGGATTTAGAAAATATGAATTTTGATTTTAAAAAGATGACAACAACAGTCTTATCATATACGGAATCACTCATCGAGAAATTTGGGCCACGGGAAGCTGGCAGTCAGGCGGGCAGGGATTGCGCACACGAGATGTTTGATGTCTTAAGTGCATTTGCGGACACCACCATCATCGACGATGTGAAGGTCCATACCGGGGCTTTCTTGGGTTGGATCCGCATCCTGGTCACGCTGTATGTGCTCAGCACGCTGGCGCTTTGGTTTGGTCTGTCGTGGGCGGCGTCAGTACTGCTTCTGGTCGGCATTCTCATTATGGTGTTCCAGTTTTTCCTGTACCGCCATACCATCGACTTTTTGTTTAAGAAAAGAATTGGGCACAACGTGACGGGCATACTGGAACCCGACGGTGAAGTCACCCAACAGTTTATCGTATCGGGGCACCATGATTCGGCGCGACAGTTTAATTTCTTCATCCACCAGCCCAAGCTGTACGGGCTTCGCGTGATGGGCGGCATCGGCGTACTCGTCGGTATTTTTCTGCTTTCAGCGGTACTGACCTTGGTTTCAGAACCGGTTTGGCTGACCGTGACCGTCGCGGCGGTGGCCAGCGCGGGCGCTCTTTTGGTGGTTCAGCTGTGGTTCTTCTATTCGAAAAAAAGCACGCCCGGCGCGGGCGACAATCTGGTCGCGTCGGTGATGGGCATGGAGATTTTAAGCGCTTTTGCCAAAGCCAAGGCTCAGGGCAAAGGGCTTCAGCACACGCGGCTGGTTTCGGTCAGTTTTGACGCCGAGGAAGAAGGTCTGCGCGGAGCATACGCGTACGCCCGGGCGCACAAACCGGCCATGCAGACACTGCCGACCTATCTTTTTAACATCGACTGCCTGTACACCAAAAAGGATATGTTTTTCCTCACATCCGATATCAACGGCAGTGTGAAGATGTCCGAAAGCTTTGCGAAGGATTGTCAGGCGGTGGGAGAAGCCTTGGGTATAAAAACCAAAGTCCAGCCGATAGCATTTTTGACCGGCGGCACCGACGCCGGAGAGATTGCGAAAATCGGCGTGGAATCGACCACCCTGATGGGGATGCCCTGGGACAACAACGAACGCGCGCAGGTGTACCACACCATGAACGACACGGTGGACAACATTGAACCCGAAGCGATTCTGAGCGGTCTTGCCATCATCGTCGGGATGATTCAAAAGAAAGAAAAGGAAGCGGGCACAGCATGGAAAGCCTGAAACGTTTTTCCGAATTTTTATACAAGAAGACCAGTTGGAAGGTGATGACGATAGCCGTCGTCATCTTCTTCTTGTTTTCAGCCACGGTGTTCCCGCTGGCGTCGCATATCCAGAAAACCCAAACGGGCACAGCCGATATGCCGGATACGCTGATACTGGCTTCGTCGGAAGACTACTATGGTCTGGCCGAAAGCTATGGCGAGACCGGCCGGAGCGCCTACATTGGGCTAAGGTTCACGTTCGATCTGGCCTGGCCGGCGGTGTACGGGTTTGCGCTGACCGCACTGCTCAGCTTTTTGCTGAAAGAAGCAAAGCGCGGGTGGGTACGCGCGCTCAATCTGCTGCCGCTTGCCGGCGTGCTGTTCGACTTGACCGAGAATATCATGGCGGCCATCTATATGGCGCGGTATCCGTCGTCGACCGACTGGGTGATCATGCACCTGCCCTATATCACCCTGTTCAAGTGGCTGGTGCTGGGATTCGCGTTGATCGTCATATTGGCTTTATTGGGAAAACGCGGTATAATTTGGTTATCGAATCGATCGAATAAAAAATAATGGATTTAATAGATGAGGATGCTTAAGATGAAAAAAACAAAATGGCTGATATTGATTTTGGCGGCTCTGCTGATGCTGGGTGGATGCGCCAGGACGCCGGAAACGGTCGAAGAGCCGTCCGCCTCGGCGGCAGTCACCCCGACCCCCGAAGCAACAAAAAGTACGGTCTCGATCAGCGGAAAACCGTTGAGCTACTATGCGAGCCTGAAACCCGAAATCAATGAACCGTTCACGCTGGACGACTGGACCTTTTGCGGTCTGACCTATCAGATGACCGCGGCAGAAACCGCGGCCACGCTGGGCGAACCCAACAGCTCCGAAATGATTGAATGGGCGGCGGACGGATCCCTGTATGAATACCAGTACTATGATTTCGGCTGGGTGGCGTATCAGGAAGGTCTGCTGGAACTGGCGGGCATCACGGCGCCGGGCTATCCCGGGCCGCGGGGCGTTGCGGTGGGCGATACGCTGGAAGACGTATTGAAGAAATTCTGCACAACGGTTGAAAAATCGGACGAGAACACCATCATATTCTACCGTGAGAATTCCGGACGGGATAGTGATGCGGCTCTGCCGCCCTGCGGTGTATTGACCATCTACGAAAACAAGTTTTTAAGCTATACGTGGAGCGATGCGGCCGAGTATGATGGGCAGGACATCGCGGATTTGGAAGCCTATATCCCGTATATGACCGATTACAGCTTCTACATGTATTTTGATGAAAACGATATTCTGACCGCGTATTACCTGACATATGGCGCATCGGCGGAATAGAGCACAGGATAATCAACCAAAAAAATCGCGGGCTTACGAAGACCGTCAGGAAAGTGAAAACGAGGGATAAACACAATGAAAAAGCGATTTTTAGTACTGCTGAGCGCCATCGCGCTGATGATGAGCGGATGCGGCGCGGCGAAAGACACCAACGAAGCCGTCTTGGCAACAGCGACGGCAACACCGACCAGCGAGGCGACAGTGGCTCCTTCTTTAAGTCCCATGGCCGGAAGCGGTCAACCGATGAGCTACTACTTAAGCCTTGAACCCGAAATCTGCCAGCCGTTCACGCTGGAAGACTGGACGTTCTGCGGCCTGCCGTTCCAGGCTGGTTCGGCCGACGTGATCGCCGTCATCGGCGAACCTGACAGCACCGAAACGGTGGAGTGGGATGCGGACGGATCCATCTATGACTATCACTATTATGACTTTGGGGAACTTTGCTATCAGGCGGACAAACTGGAAATTATCAAGGTATCCCTGCCGGGATATCCGGGGCCGAGAGGCATTGAAGTGGGGGACTCGCTGGAAGACGTGATGAAGAAATTCTGCACGACCTTTGAGAAATATGATGAAGACACCATCATTCTTTACCGCCAGAACAGCGGACGCGATAACTTGATCACCATCCCGCCCAGCGGCGAGCTTTGGAACGGAGAGGCCAAGACACTTCAGTTTTTGTGGGACGAAGAAAATAAATATGCGGATGAGGACATCGCAGAGGTGGAAGGATATATCATTTATGAAACCAACTACAGCTTTTCGATGCACTTTGACGAAAACGATCGGATGACCGACTATACGCTGTATTATGGCCCCGGGGCCGAATAGGCGCGAAACAACGATAGAATTTCAATTTGAACGCCGGAGGGGTTAACGCTTCGGCGTTTTTTTGATTTCTTTTATTTCCAGTCTATGCAAAACCGCCCGATTTGCCCTATAATTAAGGGGCAATGATGATTGATTTTTTGAAAGGGTTGGATGAAGCGTATGCATGTGATTGAGGTTTCAAACAAAAAGCAGATGCAGATGTTTGTGGAATTGCCAAAGAAGTTGATGAGCGGATATGAGCACTATGTGCCGCCCATCTGGATGGACGAGAGAAACGCCTATACCGGCAAAAACAACCCCATCCTGAAGAATTCTAAATTCACACTGCTGTTGCTTTTGGATGAACTCGACAAAGCCATCGGGCGGTGCATCGCCTATGTGGACAATAACCATAACCAGTACTACGGTGAAAAAACGGGATTCTTCGGCGCGTTTATGTGCGTGGATAACGATAAGGCGGGAGCATTACTGGTCACGGCGGCCGAAAAATGGGTAAAGGAAAACGGGATGGACCGCATCCGCGGGCCGATTAACCCGGTGGCCGAGGAATGGGGCTTCGTGTTCCAGGGCTATCGGCGGGACCCGGTCTATATGTCGCCCTGGAACCCTTCCTATGTCCACAAATTCTTCACCGAAACGGGCTACAGCAAAGTGAAGGATCTTTTGGTCTATGAAGCGGACATGCTGGACGGGTATGAGATTCCCGATCGCTATACGGATTTTATCGCGCGTTATATGGCGCGGTGCCCGGGCATCCAGATTCGCCGTCTGAACCTGAAAAAGATAAAAGAGGATGCCAAGGCCATCTGGGAGATTTCCAATATCGCGCTGGCCGACAACTGGGGCTATGTGCCGCTGGAACTGCCGGTGATGGAGGACATGCTGAAAAAGCTTCGGATGATTGTGGATCCGGACGCGGTCTGGATTGTCGAAGACAAGGGTGTGCCGGTCGGGTTCTGTCTCGGTTTCCCGGATATCAACATCATCTTAAAAGACATCGACGGCAAACTGCTGCCTTTTGGCTGGGTTAAGCTCATCACGGGGGCGAGAAAACTGCGGGATTACCGGCTGTTCGGCTTGGCTGTGCACCCAGACTGGCAGGGCAAGGCGCTGGACGCGCTGATGTATATCAATCTATATCAGCATTTGAAAGCCAAGAATATCCGCATGGAAGCGAATTATATTCTGGAAGACAATAACCACATCAAGAACGCGCTGGTCAAGCTGGGTATGAAGAAGATTAAGACTTATCGGATATATGAAAAGAAACTGTAGGAACACGACACCGCCCTCAAAGGCGGTGTTTTTTCGCTTTGTGCTTTAGTCACAGAACAAAAAAGTTAGCTGTGGTAAAGTTACACCATAACAAGCGGGAACACCCGCATGGGAGATGATTGAAGATGTTAAACATAGGCGATAAAGCGCCGGAATTTAAGATAAATGACGAACAGGGCAAACCGATTGCCTTAAGCGATTTTAAAGGGAAAAAAGTGGTACTGTACTTTTACCCCAAAGACGATACACCGGGATGCACCACCGAAGCCTGCGGCTTACGCGATGTCTATGATGACATTTTGGGCTTAGGTGCGGTGGTGCTGGGTGTCAGCCGGGATTCAGAGAATTCCCACACTAAGTTTAAAGATAAGTTCGGTCTGCCGTTCCACCTTTTGGCCGACGTGGACAACCAGGTCTGTGAACCCTACGGGGCCTGGGGTGAAAAGAACATGTATGGCAAGAAATCGATGGGCATCAACCGTATCACTTACATCATCGATGAAAATGGCAATATCGCGAACGCGTGGCCCAAGGTAAAGCCTGAAGAACACGCCGAGCAGGTGCTAAAAGCGCTCCAAGTATAAAGTTTCTATATCTCTCTTCAACTTTATATTTAATAATATACTTTGTAAAAGCGGCTGGGACACAGGTCTCCGGCCGTTTTTATTTTTTGCTTGACTATTACGTAACGTGATGGTTTATACTCTATCTATGCTTAAGCAAGAGGAGAAACACAATGAATATTCATGAAGCGGCAGCGCTGACGCGCCTGTCCAAACGGACACTGCACCACTACGACGAGATTGGTCTGGTACGGCCCAAAAGGCAGGATGGAAACGAATACCGCGACTATACCGAGGATGATCTGAACCGTCTGGAGCAGATTATGCTGTACCGCGAGATGGGGTTTTCGCTGGCCGAAATACGGGATTTACTGATGACTAAAACGGAAGACCAGATGGCCATGATGGAAAAACACCATGCCGTTCTTGTCGCCAAGCGCGCGCGAATGGATCGGATACTTAAGCTGATTGAAAACAAGATGAATGGAGAAAAAACGATGGACTTTAAAGCATTTGATATGAAAGAAATTGAACACGCCAAAGAAGCCTACGGCGCCGAAGCCGAGGCGCGCTGGGGGCAGACCGATGCTTACCGCGAAAGCCAAAAGCGCACCAGCCGATACACCGAAAAGGACTGGGAGAAAATCAGCGCTGAGGCAGGAGAAATTGACCGCGCGTTCTTTGCCCTGAAGGACTTACCGCCGGACGACGAGAAACGGCTGGAACTGGCCGAAGCGTGGCGCCAGCATATCTGCAAGTACTATTACAACTGCACGTATGAAATTTTGAACGGACTTGGCATGATGTATGTTGCGGATGAACGATTCACCGAGAACATCGACAAGGCCGGAAAAGGTACGGCCAAAGCGAAGTCCGACAGCATCAAGGTTTTATGCGAACAAAAAATAAACAATGATTAAGTTCGGCTTTTTGCCCTTTTGGATTATGCTATAATGCATCCGAAAGGGCTTTTTTATATGGAGCTGATTCCGGCAAAGAACATCCTGTCCGGCTATGCGGAAAACTCAGGCTGGTTTGGATGCAACTACAACATGAATATCTACCGCGGATGCAGTCACGGGTGCATCTACTGCGACAGCCGCTCAGCCTGCTACCAGATTGAGGATTTCGGCCGCGTACGCGCCAAGGCGGATGCGCATGCCATCATCGAAAAGAATCTGCGCGCCAAACGCAAAAAAGGCATCATCGGTACAGGCGCCATGAGCGACCCGTATAACCCCATGGAGGCTGAGTATGCCTTAACCCGAGGGGCGCTGAAGCTGATCGACCAATATCGTTTCGGCATTGTGCCGCTCACCAAATCGGCGCTGATTACGCGGGATATCGACCTTTATGCTAAAATCGCGGCACATTCGCCGGTCAGCGTCATGATGACCGTCACCACGTCCGACGATGCGCTGGCGGCCAGGGTGGAACCGGGCGCATCGCCGCCTTCCGCGCGTTTTGCCACGCTGAAAGCGTTTTCGGATGCTGGGCTGCATACCGGCATCGCCATGATGCCCATTCTGCCCTTTTTGGAGGACAACCGCGAAAACCTACGCGATATAGTCGATCAAGCCAGCAAGGCGGGCGTGCGGTTTATCGCGCCGGGGTTCGGCATGACCATCCGCGAAGGCCAGCGGGAGTACTTCTACGCCGCGCTGGATCGCGAGTTCCCCGGCCTAAAACAGAGATATATCGACCGCTACGGGCTGGACTACAGCTGTGCGGTGCCCGAAGCCGCCGAGCTTAGGCGTTGGTTTGAAACGCTTTGCCGTGAGGCGGGTATTTATACGCGCATGCCGGATATCGTCGCCAGCATCAACAAAGGGTATGCCACCCAGCAGATGAGCTTTGTTTAAACAAAAAAAACGCCCTCCAGGCCGATTAAGACCAAAAGGGCGTTTATTGATTCTGATTATTTTTTAATCATCCATCTTAGGCCCTTAAAGAAGTGCCCGTTGAGGATTTCGATGAACCCTTTGACAAAGTATTTCGGCAGTGCGTCGCCGCCCAGCTGGCCCAGCGCACGCAAGGGCAGTTCGATGGCCTGTGCTTCGTGCATGGCCTGATTGCCCGCCTGAACATCCTCTTTGTCCATCATCGACTTGACCTGCCGCTTGGAAACGGCAATAATCAGCCGGCCAAACCAATGGCGTTTGGTCTCCATCAGCATATGCGTGGTGGTGTAGGGCGGAGCGGGCACCGCATCGCCCGAAGGGATGGGACGGCCCAGCAGGGTCTCAAACTGCGCGTCCGGGATATCCAGCACGCCGCTGCTTAGGTGATGATACGCCGGCAGAGTTTTGCGGGTATCCGGCACTTCGGCCTTCTTGCTTTCGCTGACGCTGACGGCCTTGGAAAGGCGGATATCGCGGCTGGAAGCGCCGACGAGAATCTCATACTCGCCTTTTTCCACATGCCAACCTTTTATCGCGGTGTTATAGTAGGCAAAGGCGTCGTTCGTCAGGGTGAAGGAAACCTTGACGGTTTCGTCCTTCTTTACGAAAACTTTCTTAAATGCACGCAGTTCTTTTTCGGCCTTAAACAGCGTGGAAGGCGCGTTTTTGACATACAGCTGAACCACTTCGGCGCCATCCCGTTTGCCGGTATTGGTGACCGACAAAGACACGTCAAAACCGTTTTCGGCGGCTTTAACTTTCAAGCCCGAATACTCAAACGTGGTATAGGACAGGCCATGCCCAAAGGGGAACAGCACAGGCTTCTCGGCGGCGTCATAGTACCGATAGCCCACAAAGATGCTCTCGCGGTATTCCACAGTCATGATATTGCCGGGGAAGTTCTTGAAGGACGGGTTGTCCTCGGTTGCAAGCGGGAAGGACTCGGCCAGTTTGCCCGACGGATTGACATCGCCGAGCAGAATATCCACAGCCGCACCGGCTCCGGCCTGACCGCCGAGGTAGCATTCCAACACCGCTTTGACACTGTCAAGCCAGGGCATGGCCACCGGCGCGCCGTTTTGCAGAATGACGACTGTATTGGGGTTGGCGGCTGAAACCTGACGGATGAGTTCGTTGTGGCTTTCGGGCATATTGATGTGCTTGCGGTCAAAGCCCTCGGATTCGAACGATTCGGGCAGGCCCGCAAACAGCAGGACGACATCGGCGGCCTTGGCGGCGGCCACGGCTTTGCCGATCAGTGCCGTGTCAGGGGCGTCGCTGGTCTTTTGGTATCCTTGTGCGTAGGCGTAAGGGATGCCCTTTTCGTCCAGAACGCCGCAGACATTATCCAGCTGGGACGGATTGATGATGGAAGAACCGGCACCCTGATAGCGCGGGGACTTGGCAAATTCGCCGATGACGGCGAGTTTCTTGCCTTTCTTTATCGGCAGTATCCCGCTGTTTTTTAAGAGCACAGCCGATTCGCCCGCAATTTTCCGGGCCAGCGCATGGTGCGTGTCAGGATTATAATTGACGCTGGGCTTTTTATTCGCCATGGATTTTAAAATCAGCTCGACCACCCGGGCGACGACCTTATCCAGTTCGGCTTCGGTGAGCGCGCCGGATTTGACGGCGGCGACGATGATATCATCGTTCAGACCCTGATTAGCGGGCATCTCCAGATCCATGCCGGCCTTAACGCCCAGTACACGGTCGTTGGTGGCGCCCCAGTCGGACATCACAAGGCCTTTGAAGCCCCATTCATCCCGCAAGATATCGCTGAGGAGCCTTTTGTTGTCCGAAAGGTAGGTGCCGTATACGCGGTTGTAGGCGCACATCATGGTCCAGGGCGCAGATGTTTTCACCGCGGTCTCAAAACTGCGTAAGTATATTTCGCGCATCGCGCGTTCATCCACCACGGCGTCGATGGTCATGCGGCGTTCTTCCTGATTGTTCAGCGCAAAGTGCTTGAGCGATACGCCCACGCCCTTGCTTTGGACACCGTTAATCCAACCTGCGGCCATCGTTCCCGACAGCAGGGGGTCTTCCGAAAAATATTCAAAATTGCGTCCGCAGAGCGGAGAGCGCTTGATGTTGGCGCCGGGGCCGAGGATAATCGAAATCTGTTTTTCCAGACATTCCTTGCCCAGCGCTTCGCCCATCTGGGTCAGCAGATCCGGGTCCCAAGAACAGGCGGTGGTCGCGGCGGTGGGGAAGCAGGTGGCGGGATCGGACATCGAAATGCCTAAATGATCGACATCGCCCGACTGCTTGCGCAGGCCGTGCGGGCCGTCGCACATCATCACCGGCATCAGGCCGATGCGTTCGACCGATTTGATATGCCAAAAATCTGCACCTGAACAAAGCCCTGCTTTTTCTTCAAGCGTCAGTACGCTTAAAATCTCTTTAATTCGTTTTTCCATGGGAAGTCTCCAGAAAGATGATAATTTGGATATGTACCATCATATCACCAAAGGCCGAGATATGCAAAGCCGAAGAATGAGAAAAGCCTTGAATCGGGCAAACGCATATGGTATGATTTTTTCTAAGAGGGAATGAGGTTCTCCCGTGGCTTAATGCGTTTAAGCCAGAACCGCCGATATCGGCTGATGACTTCTGCAGCGTTTCTGAAGAACCATTGGCTTTTTTTATAGATATTTTTCGAAGGAGAAAACACGATGCTGTTTAGTTTGGCTTTGATTCTGATAATCGGGTTTGCCCTGTCGGGGCTGTTTAACCGACTGCACATCCCGGGGCTGCTCGCCATGATCATCACCGGCGTGGTCTTAGGCCCTTATGTGTTGAACCTGATATCTCCCGACATCTTAAATATCTCCAGCGATTTAAGGGAAATTGCGCTCATCGTCATCCTGCTTCGCGCGGGGCTGACCATGGATTTAAAGGATTTAAAGAGCGTCGGGCGCCCGGCGATACTGATGTGCTTTGTGCCCGCGCTGTTGGAGCTTCTGGCGGTGGTGTTTCTCGCGCCCCGGCTCTTTGGCATCAGCACAGTGGAGGCGGCTATTTTGGGCACCATCGTGGCGGCGGTGTCGCCCGCGGTGGTGGTGCCGCGCATGCTGAAGCTGATGGAGAGCGGATATGGCAGAGAAAAGCGTATCCCGCATCTGCTGATGGCGGCCTCTTCGGTCAACACGGTGGTGGCCATCATTCTTTTTGCGGCGTTTTTGGGCATATACAGCGGGGAGGAATTCAAGCCGATCAGCCTGATTAACGTGCCGATCTCCATCGTTCTCGGCATCGCGCTGGGCATCGCCTGCGGCCTCTTACTGGTCTGGGTGTTTAAGCGTTTTCATATGCGGGACACCATCAAGGTGCTCACCATCTTAAGCGCATCCTTTGTACTGGTCACCATTGAGGATTTCGTTTCCGCATGGGTGCCGGTTTCGGGTATTCTGGCCGTGATGGCGCTGGGCGGAACGATTTTAAAGGCCAGAGAGCCGGTGGCCAAACGCCTGACCGGCAAGTTCTCCAAAATATGGGTGGGGGCCGAAGTGCTTCTGTTTGTTCTGGTCGGAGCCCAGGTGGATATCACCGCGCTTTCCAATGTCGGGCTTTTGGCAGTGGTATTGCTGGCCGGCGCCATGGTCTTGCGCATCGCGGGGGTCTATATCAGCCTCATCGGCACAGAATTAAACGCCAAAGAACGGCTGTACTGCGCCATCACCAACCTGCCCAAAGCCACGGTGCAGGCGGCTATCGGCGGGGTTCCGCTGGCGGCGGGGGTGGCGTCGGGCAATTTGATTCTGGCTGTGGCCGTGCTGTCCATCATCATCACAGCGCCCATCGGCGCGGTTGCGATGGATATCAGCGCCGAGCGACTGCTGACACATGACGGCTGAAGAAAAGCAAAATAAAAACAGTCGGATTTACTACCCGGCTGTTTTTTTTGTGTGTACAAAGGTTTTTACGAATGGTGTTCCGCGTGCGCCTGATGCCGCTGCCCGTGGCATTTGCCGCAGCCGTAGGTATCGCGGCTGTCCTCGCACAGCCGAAAATCGCCGCCCTCGATGGTCAGACGTTTCCCGCTGACCAGAAAGTCGGCCAGCTTGGCGCGCGCGTCGTTATAGATGCGCTGGACGGTGGTTCTGGCCACATTCATGCTCTCGGCGCATTCTTCCTGCATCAAACCCTCAAAGTCGATGAGACGGATGGTTTCATATTCCTCCACGCTCATCACGATGATATCGTTTTCACCGGCAGATTCGCCTTCGGGCGCAAACTTGGTTGATGTCGGCAGACAGCAGACTTTTCTGCATTTTCTGGGTCTTGGCATGCACGCTCACTCCGTTTTCGTTAGGATTCACTGACGTCGTCTGTTTCGTTAACCGCAACACCATTATCCAATTCTTTCTGGATAAAATCAAGTCTGTTTTTCAGGTGCTCGGCCTGCGCTTGCAGAGTTTCCCGCCGGTCGGCGCTTCCCAAAGCGGGGGCGAATCCGCGGCACCCGCATCCTCTCTTTCGCGGATGATGAGGGGATTGCCCGCCTCGGCCGCCGGAAAAGCCGCTTTCAGCCGCTCCGCCGCAGCAGACACCGCGTCCGCTGCCCGTCTTCGGGCCCGCTCCGTTCGGGCCGGTTTGGTTCATTCCTGGCATGTTAATTTACCTCCAAACAATTATTATGGACATATGTTCAATATCGATATCATAACATCATAATGGGCATATGTCAATAACAATACGGCATGAGATGCCCTGCAGGGCAAAAATATCCTTGAAAACAAAGGAATTATTGTTATAATGGAAAAGGTGAAAAAAGTTTAAATTTTCTGGCGATTCGTCAGCGATATCAGGAGGAGAGAAAATGAGTGAATTAAAAGGCGCGGCCATCTTTGGTCAGTCCGGCGGACCGACATCGGTCATCAACGCCAGTGCGGCCGGTGTTTTTACCGAAGCGTTAAAGCAGGGCAATATCACGGCAGTTTATGGCGCGGCACACGGCATCAAAGGTATGCTGGATGAAAATTTCTACGACATGAGCAAGGAGTCGGCCGAAACGTTTGAACTGATGAAGACCACCCCGTCTTCCGCACTGGGTTCGGTTCGGTATAAGCTGGCGAGCGCGGATGTGGACGAAACCGACTACAAACGGCTTTTGGAAGTATTCAAGAAGTACGACATCCGTTACTTCTTCTACAACGGCGGCAATGACTCGATGGATACCTGCAACAAGGTCTCCAAGTACATGCAGAAAGTCGGCTACGACTGCCGCGTGATGGGCGTTCCCAAGACCATCGACAACGACCTTTGGGGAACCGACCACTGCCCGGGCTTCGGCTCTGCGGCCAAGTATGTGGCCACATCCACCATGGAAGTGTATCACGACGCACGTGTATATGATAAAGGCACCATCACTATCTTGGAGATGATGGGGAGAAACGCGGGCTGGCTGACCGCCGCGACGGCTCTGGCCGCTGACAAAGGCAAAGGCCCGGACCTCATCTATCTGCCCGAAGTGGATTTCGATATGGAGAAATTCTTAGATAAAGTGGATGCGCTGTATAAGAAAAGCGGCCACGTTATCGTTGCGGTCAGCGAAGGCATCAAAGACAAAGACGGCAAATATATCGCCGAATACGGCAGCATGAGCAAAGCGACCGACTCATTCGGTCATGCACAGCTGGGCGGTCTGGCCGATACTCTGGCTGGATTCGTTCAGGAAAAGACCGGCGCGAAAGTCCGTCCGGTTGAATTCTCCATCCTCCAGCGCTGTGCAGCGCACGGCGGTTCCAAGACCGACGTGGACGAAGCTTTCCTGGCGGGCCAGATGGCCGTCAAGTTTGCCTGCGAAGGTCAGACCGACTATATGGTTGCGTTTGAACGTCCGGCATCCGGCGCTTACCAGTGCAACATCAAGCTGGTGAAACTGGACGAAGTGGCGAACAAAGAAAAAACCGTTCCGCTGGAATGGATTATCAACGACGGAACCGGACTTTCCAAGGAATTCATCGACTATGCCACCCCGCTGATTCAGGGGGCTTCCGGCCTGCCGTTTGAGAACGGTCTGCCGAAGTTTGCCGAACTGAAAAAAGTGCTGGCCAAGAAATAAATCAACGAAAAAAAATCAGCCCTTCTTGAAAAATTTTAAGAAGGGCTTTTTTATTTAACGTTTCTTTAAATACTCGGGTTTGAAGGTCTTCTCGGGCCCGGTGTACAGCGGCTTTGTTAAGGGGTGCGATTTGCCGGTGTAGGTGATGGCCGAAGTGGGGCAGAAGTTGTAACAGCGGGTGCAGAGAATGCAGTCTTTTTGCCATTCAGGGGTTTTACCGCGCATGATGATGTTGTTGACCGGGCAGATACGCGCACAGCGTTCACAGGAAATACAGCGTTTTTCGTCCACGCCCAGCGAATCCCGCGCGGGCGAACCGGGGGCAAACAGCTTTCGATAGGGCGCGCGCTGCATGATGCCCAACAGGTATCCGCCGCGAATATGGACATGCTTTCTGCCTTTCGCGATGTCCCTCGCGAAACAGTCAATGCTTTTGCCCGCCCGTTTCAGGCAGCGCTGCTGATGCTTTTCGGAATAGACGTTTAAAAAAGACCACAGAGAGATGTTGTTCGGCATATCAAAGTGCTCGGTGTACAGGGTTTTGTAGCCCTTTTGTTTCAACACTTTTCGGTACACAAACGCGCCGTCGCCCGAGAATATCATCTGGGTACAGAAGACAATCGTCGGTTTAATTTCGGCCTGCTGGGGAAGGGCTTCAATAAAAGCTTTCATCGGGTCGGGCAGATCCGAACCGTAGATGGGGTAGGCCAATCCGACCATATCCGCGGACGTCACCAAAGCGGGGACGTCGTTTCTGCTTAAGGCCTCAATTGAGATGCTCTCGGCCTCTGCGCCGCCAGCGGTTAACGCTTTGGCCAGACGGTCGGACGCCCACTTTGTGTTGCCGGTACCGCTGAAATAGAAAATGATGATACGCATCAATCAATCGCTCCAAATTGAATTCGTTCTTTCTATTCTAGCGGATATAGAACCGAAAGGCAAACAAAAAGACCGCCTTTGCTTCGGCGGCCTTTGATTAAACTTATTCGGTTTCGCTCATGATGAGGGTATCCAGAGAATCCCCGGGGGGAACCATGGGCAGGACTTTTTCGTCCTGATCGATCTGGCAGTGAATCAGGCACGCGCCCTTGTAGGCGATGGCTTCTTTCAGCACCGAATCCACATCCGCTTCCGAATTGATTCGGAAAGCCTTGATGCCGAACGCTTCGGCAATCTTGGCAAAATCCAGATTCATCAGTTTGGTGTGGGAGTAACGCTCATCGTAGAACATGGTCTGCCATTGACGTACCATGCCAAGAGAGTGATTATCCATCAGGATAATCTTAAGCGGAATCCCATAGCGTACCAGCGTACTCATCTCATTCATGTTCATGCGAAAGCTTCCGTCACCGGCCACATTGATGACCTGACGGTCGGGGCAGCCGAACAGCGCGCCCATGGCGGCGCCGAAGCCGTAACCCATGGTGCCAAGACCGCCGGAAGTTAAGAAGGTCTGGCCTTTCTTAAACTTGAAGTACTGCGCCACCCACATCTGATGCTGTCCGACTTCGGTGGAGATAATCGCGTCGTCGTCCACCAGATCGTCCAGCGTTTGGATGATATGCCGCGCCATATGGTTTTTCGGGCGTTTGGCAATGTCCTCAGCCTTCCATTCTTCAATCTGGCTGATCCATTCCGGGCATTTCTTCTCTTCAATCCGGCTGTTCAGCACGGACAGGACTTCCTTGATGTCGCCGATGATATGGTGGTGCGTCGCAATGTTCTTGTTGACTTCTGCAGGGTCAATATCGATCTGCAAAACCTGCGCATACGGCGCGAATTTCTCGGTTTTGCCCACCACGCGGTCCGAGAACCGTGCGCCCAGTACGATTAAGAGATCGCAGTTGGTGAAGCCCATATTGGAGGCTTTGGTGCCGTGCATACCCACCATGCCGGTAAAAAGCGAATCTCTGCCCGGGAAGGCCGGAATGCCCATCAAAGAGCAGGCCACGGGCGATTCAATCTTGTGCGCCAGCTCCACCACTTCGTCCTGCGCGCCGCTGATGACCGCACCGCCGCCGCAGTAGATCATGGGGCGTTTGGACTGGCTGATGAGATTCAGCGCATCCGCCAATTTGGCGTTGTTGATCGGTTTATTCGGCGCTTTGGGCGCTTTGGGCATTCCCTCAAATTCGCAAGCCGTGTTGGAGACGTCTTTGGGGATATCGATCAGCACCGGACCCGGACGACCGGCATTGGCGATGCGAAACGCATCACGAATGACGCCGGCTAAATCCTTGACGTCGCGCACGATATAGTTATGTTTGGTAATCGGCATGGTGATGCCGACGATGTCCACTTCCTGAAAACTGTCCCGCCCTAAAAGATTGACGGAAACATTGCCTGTGATGGCGACCATCGGGATGGAATCCATATAGGCTGTTGCGATGCCGGTGACCAGATTGGTTGCGCCCGGGCCGGAGGTGGCGATACACACGCCGGTCTTTCCTGTCGCTCTGGCGTATCCGTCCGCCGCATGGGCCGCGCCCTGTTCGTGCGAGGTCAGGATATGCCTGATTTTATCCTGGTTTTTATACAGTTCGTCGTAGATATACAGAACTGCGCCGCCGGGGAACCCGAAAACGGTATCCACGTCCTGTTCCAACAAACATTTAACCAATATTTCTGAACCAGTTAATTTCATGTGTTCCTCGTCCTTTCAAAAATTTATTGATGCAAATGGCTATTAATTCACGTTTATGCGCGGATATAATCCACAATTGCTTTGCCCATCTCCAGCGTACCGATGGCTTTTTCGCCCTTGGCCGCAATGTCTGCGGTGCGAAGGCCACAGGTCAGCGCCTGCTGTACCGCGGCTTCCACAGCGTCCGCCTCGGCCGAAAGGCCTAGGCTGAACCGAAGGAGCATGGCCACCGAAAGAATGGTGGCCAGCGGGTTGGCCAGATTCTTGCCCGCGATATCCGGCGCACTGCCGTGGACGGGCTCGTAAAGGCCGAATGTGCCGTCAGCCAGACTGGCGGAGGGCAGCATACCGATGGAGCCGGTCACCGCGCCCGCAATGTCGCTTAAAATGTCGCCGAACATGTTCTCGGTGACCATCACGTCAAACTGCTTGGGGTTCAGCGCAATCTGCATGGCCGCGTTGTCCACATACAGGTGGGAGAGTTCAACCTCAGGATAATCCTTGGCCACGCGTTCCACCACACTGCGCCACAGACGGCTGCTTTCCAAAACGTTCGCTTTGTCCACGTTGCAGAGTTTTTTATTGCGGAGCTGTGCGGTTTTGAAGCCCACGCGCGCGATGCGTTCAATCTCCATCTCGTTATAGATCATGGTGTCCCATGCGGATTCGCCGAACTCGGTTTGCTTGCGTCCGCGGGGGCCGAAATAAAGACCGCCGGTCAGCTCACGGATGACGATCATGTCAATGCCGTCCGCGACCACACGCTCGGCTAAGGGGCAGGCGTTCTTCAGCTCATCGAACAGCACAGCCGGACGCAAATTGGCGTACAGGCCGAGGGACGAACGAAGCTTTAAAAGGCCCGCTTCAGGGCGCATGTGGCCGGGCAGATTGTTAAACTTTCCGCCGCTGACCGGGCCGCCCACCGCACCCAGCAGGACGGCGTCCGCGCTTCGGCAGACGTCCAGCGTGCTTTCGGGCATCGGGTCTTCAAGAAGTTCAATGGCCGTACAGCCCGCCGGGGCTTCTTCAAAGTTGAAGGTATGGCCGTATTTTTGGGCGACAGCACCGAGGACTTTGACTGCCTCGGCGACCACCTCCGGGCCGATATAGTCTCCGGGAAGGAGCGCGATTTTTGCGTTCACGTTATTTGCCCTCCCGAGATTGTTTTGCGTAGTTGACTAAACCGTCAGCCTGGATAATCTTCTGCAAGAATTCCGGGAACGGCTGAGCCTGATAGGTCTCGTTCTTGGTCAGGTTTTTGATAACGCCGGTGTCAAAATCCACTTCAACCGAGTCTCCGGCCAAAATGCCTTTGACCGCCGCCGGGCACTCCAGAATCGGCAGGCCGGTGTTGATGGCGTTTCTAAAGAAGATACGCGCAAACGAATTGGCGATGACGCAGCCCGCGCCGCTCTCCTTGATGGCGATG
>ERZ1645192.1816-NODE-1816-length-17763-cov-20.386266_pt1 | contig 17763 bp, 14 predicted proteins | sample MGYA00575354_ERZ1645192 | MGnify/ENA primary metagenome ERZ1645192 (study PRJEB40844, sample SAMN11349763) | freshwater sediment metagenome | isolation source: river sediment | host: Sediment | place: India: Faizupur Khadar , New Delhi | collected 2017-02-21 ... | reverse complement strand
ATTTCAGATTGGCGAATCAAAAATTCGCAAGTCACAAATCCGAAATCGCAAATCCCAATTCGCAAATCGCAATTCGCAAATCGCAAATCCAGCCAATTTTCCCCATCTTTGCATTTATGACTGACCCCAGGCAGGTATACGAGCTCGAGCATGAGAAACCGGGGAAACTGATGTGGAAATACTTCCTCCCCGCATTTGCCAGCATGATGGCAAACGCGCTCTACAACGTGGTTGACCGCATCTATATCGGTCAGGGGGTTGACGCCCTGGCACTGTCAGGCCTGACGGTGGTGTTCCCGCTGATGATAATCATCATGGCCTTCGGAATGCTTGTCGGCATGGGCTCGGCAGTACGCATCTCACTCAGCCTTGGTGAGAAGGACTTCGACCGGGCTAACCGCATCCTGGGAAATGCATTCTTTCTATCGCTCGTTCTGGGCCTGGTGCTGATGGGAACAGGATTCCTGGTGCGTGACAGGGTATTGCAAATATTCGGAGCAGGTCCTGAAACCATTCAGTACGCCTCAGATTACTTCACCATCATCCTCCTGGGCACACCCATGGCAATGATGGGCTTCTCCCTGAACAACGTAATCAGGGCAGAGGGTAATCCGCGGATAGCCATGTATTCCATATTCATCAGTGCCGGGCTGAACATCGTTCTTGACCCTATCTTCATCTTCGGGCTTGACATGGGTGTTAAAGGGGCTGCCATTGCCACGGTGATCTCGCATTTCGTGCTGGCCGTTTGGGTACTGGTACATTTCCGCAGTAAAAGGAGCGTGACCCGTCTCACCGCTGCCACATTCAGGCCAGACTTCTATATCATTAAGTATATAGTCTCCATTGGATTCGCCCCGTTTGCGATGAACCTGGCCTCAAGCATTGTCTGGGGGGTTATGAACTCAAAGTTCATTAAGTACGGAGGTGACATCTCCGTCGCAGCCCTTGGAATTGTCAACAGCGCCACAATGATGCTGGTGATCTCGATCATCTCCATAAATATGGCGGTGCAGCCGATTGTCGGATTCAACTATGGCGCCGGTCTCTTTTGCCGTGTGAAGGAGACCATGATGAAGGCGATCAGGTACGCCACCCTGATTGCTGCCGGTGGATGGCTGATATGTATGCTTGCTCCCGGGGTAATAGTAAGCATCTTCAATACAGACAGCCCGGAGCTGCGCGAGGCCGGCACACTTGGGCTTCGCATCTACTGCGCCGTGCTGCCTGTTGTCGGATTCCAGATCATAGCTTCCAATTATTTCCAGGCAATAGGAAAGGCCAGGCTGGCAACCTTCCTCTCATTGCTCAGGCAGATAATCGTCCTTCTTCCGCTGATTTTCATCCTTCCGCAGTTCTGGGGCGCAACCGGGGTCTGGATAGCCAATCCCATCTCGGATTTCGTGGCAGCGGTTATCTCATTCATTTTCTTCCGCCGCGAGATCGCGAAGCTTAACTGTGATATGCCCGTTGCCGGGCGAAGAAACCCGGAGATTGCACCTCCGTCAGAAACCTACTGATTCTCCTGCAACCTCTTTTTTCTCAGTACTGCCAGGAAAAGCGCGAACACCGCGACTGCGGCCGCAATGCCTGCCGGAAGTGACACCTTCATCGGCAGGGCCAGTCCGCCACCCGTGTGCGGGGCCGCCAGCAGATAGGTTACGCAGACTGCTGTAAGAAACAGTGCCGGGAGTGACATCATAAGGTGACTCTTGCCCCTGAGGCCTAGATACATTGAGATGGTCCAGCATGTGATGGCTGCCAGGGCCTGGTTTGAGATGCCTACAAATTTCCAGATCCGGGCAAACTCATCCTTCATGACAAAGGTCAGAATGAAGGCAAGCGCAAACACTGGCACAACTATCAGTAACCTTGATGATACCTTCTTCTGTGGTATTTTCAGCATATCGGCAATGGTCAGTCTGGCGCTCCTGAAGGCAGTATCGCCCGAGGTCACAGGGCATGCCACAACACCAATCACGGCTACCACCGCGCCAACCTTGCCAAGCCATGACCTGCATATCTCATTCACGAGCCATGCCGGGTCGGGCTTGATTGCCGGGTTATCAGCCAGCGGGTGGGTAAAGGCATAATTCAGTCCATGCACGTCACCCATATAATTCATGGCCGCTGTTGCCCATATCATTGCAACGATGCCTTCGGCGATCATTGCGCCGTAAAATATATGCCTTCCCTGCTTCTCTGACCTGATGCACCTGGCCATCAGGGGCGACTGTGTAGCATGGAATCCTGATATTGCGCCGCATGAAACCACTATAAACAGGAACGGGAAGATGTTATTGGTGGCGGCATCAGGCTGGAAGTTGACAAGGCTGGCCGGGGAAAGCTCCATCAGGGTGATGTTGCCACCGGCCAGGTTGACTATCAGCCCGCCCAAAACTCCGGCAGCCATGAATATCAGAGCTGCGCCAAAGAAGGGATAGAGCAGCCCTATTATCTTGTCTATAGGGAGCAGCGTGGCAAGTATATAATAGAAAAAAATCAATCCCAGCCAGAAGGGGAGGCTGAAGCCTGTCATTGTAAAAAGCAGCTTCGCCGGTCCGCTCACGAAAGCCACTCCGACGAATATCAGCAGGAAAAGGGTGAAGGCCCTGAGGAACATCCTCATGGATTTACCGAGGTAGGTGCCGACCAGTTCAGGGAGGCTGGCGCCGCCGTGGCGCACTGAGAGCATCCCTCCGAAGTAATCATGTGTGGCACCCATGAAGATGCATCCCAGCACTATCCAGATATAGACAACCGGCCCGTACATGGCTCCCAGTATCGCTCCAAAGATCGGTCCCAGGCCTGCAATGTTGAGGAACTGGATCATGAAGACCCGCCATCCCTTCATGGGGATGTAATCAATACCGTCATTTTTCGTGAAGGCGGGAGTGGTCCGCGCCGGGTCCATCCCAAAGAATCTTTCGGCCACTCTTCCGTAGACAAGATATCCCAGGATAAGCAACGTGACCGACACTGCCAGGGTTATCATCCGTTCCTGATTAAGTAATCTGCTAAATTAACAGAAAATGCAGTACGGTATCATAATCCCGGGGTCAATTAAGAAAGGGTCAAATTATATATATTTGCACCTGAATTGAACCGCCCGGCGGCTGATGGACAACATACGCAACTTTTGCATAATAGCGCACATAGACCATGGCAAGAGCACTCTTGCCGACAGGCTTCTTGAGATGACCAGGACCGTTGATGCGCGGGATTTCCAGGACCAGGTCCTTGACAATATGGATCTTGAGCGTGAGCGTGGAATCACCATCAAGAGCCACGCCATCCAGATGTCTTATCAGTATGAGGGGAAAAACTATTTTCTCAATCTGATTGACACCCCGGGGCATGTCGATTTTTCATATGAGGTATCGCGTTCCATCGCTGCCTGCGAAGGAGCCCTTCTGGTGGTTGACGCCACCCAGGGGATTCAGGCTCAGACAATATCCAACCTTTACATGGCCATTGAACACGGGCTGGAGATCATCCCTGTGATGAACAAGATGGATTCACCCAGCGCCATGCCCGAAGAGGTGAAGGATCAGATTGTTGACCTCATCGGCTGTAAGCGCGAAGAGATAATCGAGGCCAGCGCCCGCACCGGGATGGGCATTGACCGGATCATGTCAGAGATCATCACAAAGATACCTGCCCCCAAGGGCGATCCGGATGCACCTCTTCAGGCGCTCATCTTTGACTCGGTTTTCAACTCATTCAGGGGGATCATAGCCTACTTCAAAATAGCCAACGGTACCATCAGGACCCATGAGCTGGTGAAGTTTGTCAACACCGGCAGCGAGTATGATGCCGATGAGATAGGTGTGCTGAAACTTAAGCGCGAGCCGCGCGATGTGCTTAGAGCTGGTGACGTGGGCTATATCATTTCCGGCATCAAGGTCTCTGCCGAGGTAAAAGTGGGTGACACAATAACCCACGTGGCCAGACCGTGTGACAGGGCCATCTCCGGCTTCGCCGACGTGAAACCGATGGTCTTTGCAGGTATTTACCCCGTTGACGCGGATGACTACGAGGACCTTCGGGCATCAATTGAAAAGCTGCAGCTCAATGATGCGTCACTGACTTTCGTCCCTGAATCATCCGCTGCACTGGGATTCGGCTTCAGGTGCGGCTTCCTCGGGCTGCTGCATATGGAGATAATACAGGAACGGCTCGACCGCGAGTTCGACATGGATGTCATAACCACCGTGCCGAACGTCTCATTCCGTGTGCTGACAACAAGGGGCGAAATCATTGACGTGCACAACCCCTCAGGCATGCCACCGTCAACAACCATTGACGAGATTGAAGAACCCTACATTCATGCCCAGGTGATTTCGAAGTCGGAGTACCTTGGATCCATCCTCAAGCTCTGCATTGACAAGAGAGGTACGATGAAGAACCAGGTTTACCTTACCAGTGACAGGGTGGAGGTGACCTTTGACATGCCCCTGTCAGAGATCGTGTTTGACTTCTATGACAAGCTGAAGAGCATCTCGAAGGGTTATGCTTCGTTCGATTATCACATCACCGGTTACAAGAAAGCTGACCTGGTGAGGCTTGACATACTTCTCAACGGGGAAATGGTTGATGCACTCTCAACCCTTATCTACAGGGGTCATGCATATGATTTCGGCCGCAGGATGTGCGAAAAGCTGCGCGAACTGATACCGAGACAGCAGTTTGACATTGCCATACAGGCAGCCATCGGAGCCAAGATAATTGCCCGCGAAACAGTCAAGGCAGTCCGCAAGGATGTGACCGCAAAATGCTACGGCGGTGACATCACCAGGAAGAGAAAACTGCTTGAGAAACAGAAGAAGGGCAAGAAGAGAATGCGCCAGATTGGCAACGTGGAGGTGCCGCAACAGGCTTTCCTGGCAGTACTTAAGCTCGACTGATAAAAAAAATGAAGGGGGTATTGCAAATAAATAAATTATACTAACTTAGCGCTTCGTTGGGCTTTGACGGGAAGAATATTACACAAGTCGAAAGACCCTGAAACTAACCTAGACTCATACCCCGTTCGGATTATCCGGGCGGGGTATTTACTTTTCGGCAGCCCTGCCCGCTTTATGAATGGTCATGCTCAGCAGAGCAGTTTGTATCCTTTGCCGTGGATATTCAGTATCTCCACCGATTCATCCCTGCTCAGGTACTTGCGCAGCTTGGTGATGTAAACGTCCATGCTTCGCGCATTGAAATAGTTGTCATCAATCCAGATTGACTTCAGGGCGAAATTGCGTTCAAGCACCTCATTCCGGTTGCGGCAGAGCAGCTCCAGGAGCTCAGACTCCTTTGTGGTGAGCTTGCGCGTCTGATCATTGTATGTCAGCAGCTGTTTCGTCACGTCAAAGGTGAATTTCCCGATGGTGTATGATGTTGCCGGAGGATCTGCCTGTTTTCCGGAGGCACGCCGCAGTATGGCCTCAATACGGTACAGCAGCTCTTCCATTGAAAACGGTTTGGTAAGGTAGTCATCAGCGCCCGATTTGAATCCTTCAATCACATCCTCCTTGAGATTCTTTGCGGTAAGGAAGATGACCGGGATGTGAGGGTCAAGCGCCCTGATCTCTTTCGCCAGCGTGAACCCGTCTAGTTCAGGCATCATCACGTCGAGGAGGCAAAGTTGATATTTGTCTTTCCTGAAGACCTGCAAGGCCTGTGCACCGTCAGTGACCAGTGTTGTATCGTACTCCCTTGCTATGAGGTAGTTCTTCAGCAACTGCCCGAGGTTGGGATCGTCTTCTGCCAGTAAAATGCTGATTTTCTTCATTTTGGCTGTTCTTTTGGAAGGTGAATGATAATTCTGGTTCCTTTTGCGGTCTGGCTCTCCACTTTAATGGTGCCGTAATGCTCTTCAACGATCTTTTTCACATAGCTGAGTCCAAGGCCGAATCCTTTGATATTGTGTGTATTTCCCGCGGGAACGCGGTAAAACTTTTCAAATATATGTTTCAGGTGCTCTCGTGGTATGCCGATTCCGTTGTCTGATACGGTGATGACGATGCCCCTGTGCCATGCTGCAGTGGTTACGGTTATTTCAGGTGTGCTCAGGGTGTACTTGAGGGCATTGTCAATGAGGTTGAGCAGTACATTGAAGAAGTTGGCCTCATCAAGTACCACAATCGGGTCGGAGGCGTCAAGGAAAGTTGAGATGGTTCCGCCGCGTCCGTTGACCTGGAGTTTGAAGGCATCAACTGACCGTATAATGAGGGCATGCAGGTCAACCGGCTGCTTGTTGAGCTCAAGCCTGGCTTTCTCAAAGATTGCCGTATGCAGCACCCTCTCAACCAGCACCTTCAGCCTGTTGCTCTCTTCCCTGATGACCGTGGCAAGGCTGCCGGTATTTCTCGAGCTCTCAGGGATGGAGGGATCGGCAAGCATCTGAGATGCCAGTGATATGGTAGCTATCGGCGTTTTAAGCTCATGAGTCATGTTGTTGATGAAGTCGCTCCGTATCTCTGACAGCCTCTTCTGGCGGAAGATGACGATGAAGGTTCCTGTAGCCAGAAGGGTCAGCAGCAGGACTATCAGCATCGATGAGCTGGCCATGAACGCGATCTGGCTGAATTTATATTCCTCCTCCTCGGGAAAATATATCGAAAGTATATTATTTCCGGGCACCGGGTCATTTGGGAACAGCTGGCGGAGGTACTTGTTGGCCCCGCTGCTTTCCAGGTAGTCAGGGGTTCTGTAGATTATGTCGCCGTAGGCGCCTCGTACCGAACACTCATAATCAAGATGGATGCCCACGGCGTCAAGTGATCTCCTTATCAGGCTGTTCAGTTCATCTGCCGTGAAACGGTCACGCAGGGGAGGAGTCTCATGCAGTATCCTGCTCACAATATTTTCAATGGAGATAACCTTGCTGGTCATCCTGCTGGTAGCTCCGGCCGAGAGGATCTGCTCGTCAGGCTCGGCGCTTTCAAAGAATGATTCAACTCCCAGGCTGTCGGAATCGAGCAGGTAGGTATAGCCGGCCCTGCTGATAATTATTGATCTGACACCGGGGTCGAAGCCGTATTTTTCGAGAAGCTTTTCTTCAGCTGATTTCTGCTCAGACTGTTCTGAAGGTTCATCGGTGTCCTGTGGAATCGGTTCGGGATTGATGCCGCTCATTATGCGCTTATAGGTTTCAGCCTTCTCCAGCTCTGATACCACCTCTTTCAGGGCTTCGTTCACTCCAAACCTGAATTGCTGGTCCTCTGCGCTCACTACATTGTTGATCCACCTGACCTGGATTATTACCAGGGCAGATATGGCCAGGAAAAAGAATATGGCCAGGAGGACTATATATGAGCGTTTCATATTTTAACAAAAATAATCTGTTAAAGCTTTAATACATAGACTTAACGTTCTTTAACAGGTTCAGGGGCAATGTAAAAAAAGCAAAGTATTAAAAAAATGTTAAAAATCAATATATTAACATATCCTTAAGAACTTGTCCGGAAAAATATTCTGATATTTGCATCAGTTATGGCACGATAATTGTGATAACATAAATGGAGTTTTTTTCATAGGTTAGGTTAGTTTTAGGGTTAACACTGAAGAGGAGGCGAGAAATTGTCTCCTCTTTCTCTTTTACAGTGTCAGGAGTGAGAGGTTCCGGTCGGTGTTATCGCAGCTGTCAAAAATGAATACTGCAGTGATTTCGGGGATAAGCCTCAGTGAAGCGGCAAGTTGTTCAGTTTCTTTTCTTTCCTGTACTTCGCCCGGCACAAGCAGGTAATCGATGTTTTTCAGCTTGCGCAGCAGGACGCTTCCTCCGCTTCGGTTTGATACGAGAGAAAATGCACGGTTTTCTGGTGAGAAACGTGAGAACAGCTGAGTTCCTGCCGGGCTGGCAATGATTATATCCTCATTGCATCTTCTCAGGTCAGTTCCCAGGTGCCTGTTTATCATCACGGAGAGACGGTAATCGGGTTCTGCTGACACCACCCCGAGAAAGGAGAAGGGCTGTGGTTCGCCTGTTCCGATAGTATGCCTGGTGATTTTCTTTTCCCTGCTCATCCCTTTAACAGACCCAGTTTACTGAGGGCAGTCATCGATGCAACCTGTTCGGCCTCCTTTTTTGTGGACCCTTCGCCCTGCGATATCACCTCATTGCTGATCTCGAGTGTCACGGTGAAGAGAGGGTGACCGTTGCTGCCTGATTGCTTCTCCCGTGAGGTGAAGTTAAGCTTTTGTTTGTTCTTCTGGCAATATTCAAGGATGAGGCTTTTATAATCCGTCTCCGCTGCCAGCAAGGCATCGAGATTGAAATGTTCTTTCAGTCCCCGTTCAATGAAAAATTTCCTGGTGCGGTCATAGCCCCTGTCGATGAACAGCGCCCCCACGAGGGCTTCCACGGCGTTGCCGTAGAGATTGCGGGGCGAGTCTGAGGGTGCCAGGTTGGAGACTATCAGCCTGTCAAGCCCCATGGAAAGGCCAAGCTGGTTGAGCGTCTCACGGTTGACGATGCGTGCCCGGGTTTTTGTCAGGGACCCTTCGGAGGCTTCCGGGTACCGGTGGAAAAGATAATCTGAAAGGATGCTGTCTATGATTGCATCACCCAGGTATTCAAGACGTTCATTATTGATCCTGACTCCGTCGGGGAGGGTATAGGTTGCGGAACGGTGTATGAAGGCCATTTCATACAGCCTGAGGTTAAGAGGGCGGAACCCGAGAAGGTTCTTCAGCTCCGACCGGAATCTGCCACGGTCGTGGATGAGTGTGTTGTTTTTCTTCCTGTTAAGCAGGAACACTATTCCTTGAATTTCCGGATCAGAATTGATGCGTTGTGTCCCCCGAAGCCGAAGTTATTGCTGAGAGCCACGTTTACTGTTCTCTGCTGTGCCTTGTTCAGGGTGAGGTTCAGGTTCTGGTCAATTGCAGGATCAGGATTCCTGAAGTTGATTGTTGGCGGAATGATGTCATGGACAACCGCCATTGTTGTTGCTATGGCTTCGACAACCCCGGCGGCGCCAAGTAGGTGGCCGGTCATCGATTTTGTTGCACTGATGTTCAGCTTGTAGGCGTGTTCGCCGAAGAGAGCCAGGATGGCTTTTATCTCAGCGATGTCACCAAGCGGTGTGGCAGTGCCGTGCACATTGATATAGTCAACGTCAGAGGGCTTCAGGCCGGATTCATTGATAGCCTGTTTCATCACGTTGACAGCTCCCATGCCGTCAGGGTGAGGAGCAGTAATATGATAGGCGTCAGCTGTCAGGCCGGAACCTATCACCTCTGCATAAATCCGTGCGCCCCTGGCCCTGGCATGATCAAGCTCCTCCAGTATGAGTGCGCCGGCGCCCTCGCCGATGACGAATCCGTCGCGGGTCACATCAAAAGGACGGGAGGCTGTGGCATATTCTTCATTGTTGGTTGACATGGCCTGCATGGCGTTGAATCCGCCAATGCCAGGCGGATTGATGGATGCCTCAGACCCTCCGGCAATGAACAGATCAGCCTTGCCGAGAAGAATGTAGTAGTAAGCGTCAATTATTGCATTCGTAGAAGAGGCGCATGCCGAAACTGTGGCGAAATTGGGTCCGCGGAAGCCATACTTGATTGAGAGCATCCCGGCGGCAATGTCACTGATCATCTTGGGGATGAAGAAGGGGCTGAAACGGGGGGTGCCATCCCCCATTACAAACCCCTTTACCTCTTCCAGAATAGTCTCTATACCACCTATGCCTGAGGCCCAGATCACACCGGAACGGTCTTTGTCTGTTGCTTCCGGATCAAGACCTGCATCTTTTACCGCTTCATCAGCCGCAACATGAGCGTACTGGGTGTAACGGTCCATTTTGCGCGATTCCTTCCTGTCAAAATAACGGGAAGCATCATAGTTCTTGATCTCGCAGGCAAACCTGGTTTTGAACTTGGATGTGTCAAAATGGGTTATAAGCCCGGCACCACTGACACCATCCACAAGACTTTTCCAGAAATCCTGCAGATTGTTCCCGATGGGGGTCAGCGCCCCCATCCCGGTAACTACTACACGCCTCATTTATGGGTTATCAGAGATAACTACTTGGCGTTCTCTTCAATATACTTAATGGCTTCGCCTACTGTGCTGATGCTTTCTGCCTGATCATCAGGAATTCCGATGTTGAACTCCTTTTCAAATTCCATGATCAGCTCGACTGTGTCAAGAGAGTCTGCACCAAGGTCATTTGTGAAATGTGCTTCGGGAGTAACCTCTGCTTCATCAACGCCAAGCTTCTCAACGATGATCTTCTTTACTCTTGTGGAAATGTCAGACATACTAATCAATTTTACGTTAATACTCGTTTTTAAAACTCTGCAAAGAAATATATTTGTACCATATAATTCAAGAAATTTGCCGGAAATTTACATCTCTGCAGGCGCAAGGCACAAATATTCAGTATTTTAAGACTCAAAATGGGACTCCGGCTACCCGGGATGAAAAACAGACTAAGTATCAGAAGATGAAGAATATAGCAATACTAGCCTCAGGTGCCGGGACCAACGCTGAAAACATCATCAGATACTTTTCGAACGAAAAAAAAGCAAAAGTAACCCTCGTTTTGTCGAATAAGCCTCAGGCTATGGTATTGAAAAGGGCAGCGGCATTGGGAGTGGATGCATTTTTTTTCGACCGGTCTCAATTTTACACGACCGGAGAGGTGCTAATGATGCTGCGCAGGAGGGAGACACATCTGGTGGTTCTGGCAGGGTTCCTGTGGCTGGTTCCGGGTGATGTCATCGGCGCGTACCGTGGACGGATTGTCAACATTCATCCTGCTCTTCTGCCCGGGTTCGGGGGGAAGGGAATGTACGGTGACAGGGTTCACCGTGCGGTGCTCGATGCCGGATGCACCGAGAGCGGCATCACCATCCATTACGTGAACGAGCACTATGATTCAGGTGATATAATTTTCCAGGCAAGGTGCCCGGTACTTCCTGGCGATGACGCTGACAGCCTTGCCGCAAGGGTGCATAAACTGGAATATGAACACTATCCCAGGGTCATAGAAAAGCTGGTGGAGCAAAGCTGACGAGAGAATTTGCGATTTTCGATTTTCGATTTGCGAATTATCTCCACACTCGCAAATCGCAAATCGCAAATCGCAAATCTTCAATATTTTATGGTTGCCAGCAGATTAATGTACCCCTCAGCCACCCTGTTAAACTCCTCCATGGCTTCCGGGGCAACAGGATTGACCGGCGGTGCCTCAACCTTCAACGGATCAATGGGTGATCCGTTCCGGTAGAACCTGAAATCGAGATGAGGCCCTGTGGAGAGGCCGGAACTCCCCACGTAACCTATCACCTGCCCCTGCTTGACATATACACCGGATGAGATGCCCGGGCCGAACCGCGAGAGATGCATGTAAGCGGTCGAGTAGACGCTGTTGTGTGTTATGCGTACAATCCTTCCAGACCCGTTCTCATAGGCTGTGCTCGTCACCCTTCCGTCGCCTATGGCAAGCACGGGGGTACCCAGTGGGGCCGCATAGTCAACACCGTGATGTGCCCTTACAATCTTCAGGATCGGATGCATCCTGCCGCCCGAGAACCGGGAGCTGATGCGCGAGTACCTCAGCGGCGCCTTGAGAAAAGCCTTGCGCAGGCTGGCTCCGGTGGTGTCAAAGAATGACATGACGCTGTCCTGGATATAGGGAATGGCGTAGATTGTACTCCCGGCATGCTCAAATTCTGCGGCATGAACACGCCTGATGCCAACTGACTCGTCACCAATGAAATCCTCCTCGTAAATCACCTTGAACCGGTCACCCTTCTGCAGCCCGAAGAAGTCTATGGTCCATGCATAGATCTCTGACAGCTCAGCTGAGAGGTTGGGATTGAGATTATTCTCCTGGGCAGCTTCCCACAGCGAAGTGGAAATTGTACCTGATGAGTAGCGCAGATGCCGTTTTATCTCTGCATCATGCCTGTATATGGCCAGGGTGTCCTTGAAGGAGAAGACATATGCCACCCTCGGATCATGCTGATAGATAATGTATTCTGGTTTGCTCAGCGTGTCTTTTGTAGTCAGTACCGAATAAGTACTGCCGGTCCGCACCCTGCGCGGATCAAAAGTTTCTTTGTTGTCGCCGAGCAGCTTTTCAATGTCATTCCAGGTAATCCCCTGGGCTGCCAGGATTGAAGAGATGAACTGGTTCCTTCTAACCTTCTCCGTTTTGACATTATAGGAGTCAACGGGTATCCCGAAAAGAGTATTCTGACCTGAATCCATTACCGTTGAATCGGCAGGCATACCTGCAACAGAAGCGGTATCAGATGGTGTTTCAGAAGTGACCGGCCGGGCCACATCTCCCGTAGGTGTATTTTCAGCAGCTCCGCTGCGAACGCAAGAAACCGATGTCAGCATTGCGGCAACAATCAGGGCCGCGGGAATAAGTCTGAATCTCATACAACTATATTTACAATACGGTTGGGTACCACTATGACTTTTGGAGTTCCCGTGCCAATCCATTTTTGGGCCCTCTCATCAGCGAGCACGATCTTTTTCACCTCCTCAACGGGGAGATTTACGGGCAGCTCTATCTTAAACCTCATCTTCCCGTTGACCGAGACAGGGCATTCAAACACATCCTCTTTAAGGAATTTTTCTTCGGCCACGGGCCATGGCTCATAAGTTAATGATCCCCTGTGCCCGGTGAGCTGCCACAGTTCTTCTGCAAGGTGAGGGGCAAAGGGGGCAAGGAGCCTTATGAAGACAGAGGCTGAGGTGCGGGTGATCTTCTCCTTTTTCAGCGCGGTGTTCATGAAGATCATCATTGCCGAGATGGCCGTGTTGAACCTGAGGCCTTCGATGTCTTCTGTGACCTTTTTAATTGTTTTATGCAGGGTTTTCAGGACCTCAGTGTCTTCATCGCCATCGGTGATGTTCTCAGTGTTGGCTATGAGGCGGTGGGCTCTTGACAGGAAGTTGTGCGGACCCCTGATCCCCTTCTCGTCCCAAGGCTTTGTTGCTTCCAGAGGGCCCAGGAACATCTCGAACAGGCGAAGTGTGTCTGCACCGTAGTTCTTCACCACATCGTCGGGATTGATCACATTCTTGAGGCTTTTAGACATTTTGGCAACTATCTGCCTCACCTCTTCACCGCTTTCCGTGATAAAGAATTTGCCGTCTTTCTCAGTGATGAGGTCTGATGACACCTTGGCGCCGGTAGCTGTTTCGTAGGCAAATGCAAGTATCATCCCCTGGTTGAACAGCTTCATGAAGGGCTCATCGGTTGATACCACCCCGAGATCAAAGAGCACCTTGTGCCAGAAGCGGGCATAGAGCAGGTGCAGCACGGCATGTTCAGCTCCTCCTATATAGAGGTCGACCGGCATCCAGTATTTTTCCTTCTCAGGGTCAAAGATAGCCTTGTCATTATGCGGGTCTATGAATCTCAGGTAATACCAGCATGACCCGGCCCATTGTGGCATGGTATTGGTCTCGCGCTTGCCGCGACGACCGTTTTTGTCAGTGACCCACAGCCAGTCGGTTGCGTTGGAGAGAGGCGATTCGCCGCTGTCGCCCGGTTCGTAGACCTCGAGCTCCGGGAGGGTCAGAGGCAGATCCTTCTCGTCGAGAAGGCCGATGGTTCCGTCTTCCCAGTGGATAACGGGGAAGGGTTCGCCCCAGTAGCGCTGCCTGCTGAAGAGCCAGTCGCGCAGCTTGTAGTTGACGCGACGGATTCCCAGGTTCCTGCTCTCGAGCCATGTGGTGATAGTGGCTATTCCCTCTTCGACGTTCAGTCCGTCAAGGCTGATATTCAGTTCCTTGTTTGATGAGTTGATATAACTGCCGTCGCCGCTCCAGCACTCGTTACCGGCGATGATCCTCTCCCGCTGCTCAGTGTCAGTCACGGCCGGATCAAGGATGCATGTTATCTCTATCCCGAACTTCTTTGCAAATTCAAAGTCGCGCTCGTCGTGAGCCGGCACTGCCATGATGGCGCCGGTTCCGTAGCCCATGAGCACGTAGTCTGCCACCCACACCGGTATTTTCTTGTTGCTGACAGGGTTGACGGCGTATGTTCCGGTGAAGACACCGGTTTTGTCCTTGGCCAGGTCAGTACGGTCAAGGTCTGACTTCAGGGAGGCTGCTGCCACATATGCCTTCACCTGCGATACCATCTCCGGGTTTGTGATCTTTTCCACGAGCGGGTGCTCTGGTGAGAGCACCATATAGGTTGCCCCGAAGAGTGTATCCGGACGGGTGGTATAGACTGTTATCCGTTCCCGGGTGCCGTCAATTTTAAAGTCAACCTCGGCGCCGGTGGAGCGGCCTATCCAGTTACGTTGCATCTCCTTGATCCCCTCGGGCCAATCGAGGCTGTCGAGTCCGCTGAGCAGTCTCTCGGCATAGTAAGGGATACGGAGCATCCACTGTTTGAGGTTTCTTCGCACCACCCTGTTTCCGCACTTCTCGTGCGAGCCGTCGGTCAGCACCTCCTCGTTGGCGCAGACAATGCGGCATGAGGGGCAGTACCAGATCTGGGCATTGTCATAGTACGCGAGCCTCTTCGAGTCGATGTATTTCTTCCTTGCCTCATCACCTGCCTTGAGGACGTCAAGTGGTATGGGCATTTCATTTATGTCACGTCCGCGGTTGGCATTGTGATCATACCAGGTGTTATAGAGCTTTATGAAGATCCACTGTGTCCATTTGAAGTATTTCGGGTCAGTGGTATTTATCTCGCGGTCCCAGTCGTAGCTCAGGCCCAGTTCCTTTATCTGGCGGCGGAAGGTGTCGCAGTTTTTGTTTGTGGTTACAGCCGGGTGGGTTCCGGTCTGGATGGCGTACTGTTCGGCCGGCAGGCCGAAGGCATCCCATCCCATGGGATGGAGTACGTTGAAGCCCTTCATGCGTTTGTACCGTGCCACGATGTCAGTGGCGGTGTAGCCCTCTGGATGGCCCACGTGCAGGCCGGCGCCGGAAGGGTAGGGGTACATGTCAAGGATATAGTATTTATTTGGATTTGACAGATCGTCAGGAGTTTTGAAGGTTTTATTCTTCTCCCAGTAATCCTGCCATTTCTTTTCTATTTCCGAAAAATTGTAATCCTTCATGTATTGCTGATGGTTAGCGCTTATGGGTTGCGAAATTAGGAAATCTTTGGCAAAAATCACGTCAGGCGGCGGCTGGTGCAGCCGATTTGGCGGATTAAGTTTTGAAAATCGGCTCCGGCGGTATATTTTTGCACTCTGAACGGTCCCGTAGTTCAATGGATAGAATGACAGATTCCGGTTCTGTTGGTTGGGCGTTCGAGTCGCCCCGGGATCACGATTCAAAATCTAATAGCACTGATTATCAGTGCTATTTTGCATTATGGGGGACTTATTGGGGGGCAAGAATAAGGAATATGAACCCTTATAATATAACGACAAACCAACCCAGATACACTGATTGGAACACTACCCAATCAACAGCTGCACCTCCTAGTTTAGGAACACCCCAGCCACCAAGGCAACCTCCTATAACGCCTCCTATTATAGCACCAGGGACAGCTCCGACTCCTCCAACTGCGTCAAACCATGTAAAAGGATTGCCACCCCCTCCTCCTGAGGCAACTGCGCAACCTACTCCCCAAAATCAGGTTTTCCGACAAATCCAGACTTCCTGCAAACCAGTTTTTTAAAGAACGTTTCTTGCTCCCAAAAATAGAGTTTTTTTCTTTTCAACTGAAAAAAACAATTGAAGTTTATTATATGCCTACTGTTCAATTCACTGCGTGACTTCCCATTTGAAAGAAAAAGATGTAATATTTTTCAGAAGAAAACCGAAAAAAGAAAGCCCATCGGTCAAGGAAGGCGGGAAGGGATGTCAAGTTTTTTTATAAAAATACTACCCGGAGGAACGGAGGGTGGAGATTTTTATAAAAACCCGCAGGGCTTGAACTTTACAGCCCTGTACGCCGACTTAACTTTGCTTTGTTTTTTTGGTTTTTGTCGGCAGGATTTTTAATTGTATTCTTTTCTTTTCCTTTTCTTCTCTTATCCCTGCTGTTACTGTTAATCTGTGGTACTGGTGCGGTGGGAAGGAATCAGGAAAAAAGCGCCTGCGGCTAAAAGGCTGGACGGTGGCTGCAAATAGCGGAGGAACGGAGCGGTTTGCGGACACTGGCCAAGCTCTCGCGAGCCTACCTGCGAGTGGAGCAAGGGTGGCGGACAAAGAGCCCGAGGAACGAGGGCGGTGGACGGCACATGTAGAAGTGGAGGGCTGGCGTGTGTTTTTGCTTTTTCCGGCAAAAACCATGACAACCCGGAGCGCACTACACGAGGCTACCGCTTTAATAGCCAGAGCGAAGCGGAGGCAAATAAAACAAAGTCAGCCGAAGCCCGCAGCGACCCGCAGGCGAGCCAAACACGGCAGCCGGTGGATTTTTAGCTTTTGCCTGGAGGCACGGAAGGCAAGGGCTAAAAAGACAATGGAGGCTGCCATGAGGAAGAGGAAGGAGCGCAAAAGACATGACAAGCTGGAGCGAAGCGGAACCCGCAGGGCGGACGGCTCTTTTTTAAGCAAAAAAGCCCGGAACAAATGAACCGGGCTTTTTGATTATAGTTTGTACTATTCAATTTTCGCCTTTTGTAATCCTTTTACAATTCGGATTATAACCCAAATTAAGGGGCCAAGGACTATTAAAATAGGAATAATCCCTTTCATGTTGCTTACTCCCTTAAAGATAACCAGTAATATAGTCGCTATAAAAATCACTCCTATCAAAAGACCTATCGCTACCAGGAAAGTTCTATTTTCCATTATCGACTTTTCTTTTTCGATAACTGCTGTTGTACTTTTCTTCTTATTGTAGCTTTCAATAGTTCGCTTAAAATGGGTCAGAAATTTGTCAAAATCATCATTGCTGTCATTATACCAACGATGAAGTTGTATTCTACTGCCTGATTTCAATCTTAGTTTTAATGTGCTAAAATTATAAGAAGATTCATATTTATAGGATTTTAGCTCATCCAAACGAACACGTTGTGTAAGTTTGGGCTTGCTACCCCAGTACGGTTTTACCCAATCAAATTGAAAACCTTCTGTATCAGATGAGATAAGCAATAGAGCTTTTGATATATATCTGGGAAGTATAAAAAAAGATAATACAATAAAGACCACGACAAAGACCCCGATTGCTATTTGGCCAACAAGTCCATATTTCAAAAGAAAGATTGTGATTGGAAATAGCATTAATAAGGGAACAATAATACCAAAAGCATACCTGCTTTTAGCATAACAGATTATTTTAAATTCCTTTTCCATTTTACCGGTATCCAAAATTATTGTCTATCCAACCATTTATCTCATCTCCATAAAACAACTGACCAACTCCCCAAACTACTCCGACAATAGCTGCTCCAGTAACAACAACAGGTGCTCCAACGATTGTTAATACTCCGCCCCCAATACCAATTGCTGCATTAGTCCAAGTAGATGTATTATCAGTGCCGTTTGCCACTGCAATACTGGTAGAAACCACCGAGGTTGCCATACTTAATCCTGTCAATCCGTTTCCAAGTCCTCGGGTAAGTCGTGAAGCATTTTTTGCATAATTCATGCTCTTCACATACCCACCATTATTCTTTACTTGTGAAAGCTTATAATAATTCCCGTTTTTCCCAGTCCATGCTACGTCTCCAGAAGTATTATATGCCCATGTTCCACTAATTGTTGGATATCCTGAAGCTACACTTGCACCATTTGAAATGTAATCCCATGCATTAGCCCCTCCTCCTGAGGCAACTACGCAACCATTAGGAGTTGAATAAATATTTGTTAGTAAGCTC
>ERZ1645192.1815-NODE-1815-length-17766-cov-6.388120_pt1 | contig 17766 bp, 14 predicted proteins | sample MGYA00575354_ERZ1645192 | MGnify/ENA primary metagenome ERZ1645192 (study PRJEB40844, sample SAMN11349763) | freshwater sediment metagenome | isolation source: river sediment | host: Sediment | place: India: Faizupur Khadar , New Delhi | collected 2017-02-21 ... | reverse complement strand
AACCATTCGCCGCGTTACGGCCCACAATGCTGGTTTTTTGGAGAAAAAAGGCCTGGGTCCGGGAGCCGAGATCGAGGTCATTCGCAGTGGCGAGGTCATTCCCAAGGTAGAGGACGTGCTGGTGGCGGTCCATGTGACCTTGCCCGCGGTGTGTCCCTCTTGCGGCGTCGGCCTTGTCCGGGAAAGTGATTTTTTGATATGCCACGCCGAACACTGTCCGGACCAGACCGTGCAGACCATCGAGCACTGGTTCAAGACCATGGGCAACGCGGACTGGTTTGGCCGCAAAACTGTGGAAAAGATGGTCAGCCTCGGCTATGACAGCCTGGAAAAGGTGTACGCGCTGGGAGAGGAACATTTCAAGACCATGGGGTTTGGACCGGTGCAGTCGGCCAACCTGGCCGAAGCAGTGCGCCTGAGCCGCGTCCGCGAGGTCGAAGATTGGCGTTTTCTGGCCGCTCTGGGCATCGAGAATCTCGGCAAGGGCGACAGCCGCAAACTGCTGGAGCATTTCCGGCTGGAGGAGCTGTTGCACATCAGCCAGGAGCAGATCGAAGCCATCCACGGTTTCGGAGCCATAACCGCTCGGTCCATAGCCCAGGGCATAAAGCGCCTGGCCCCGACAATGGATCACCTGTTGAGCCTGGGTTTCCGCATCCTGCCCACGGGCATGGCCAGGGCGCGGGCGGAGACACACAGCCCCCTGGCCGGAAAGCACGTGGTCTTTACCGGCAAGATGGCGCGGGGATCCCGGGATGAGATGCAGGAGCAGGCCCGTGCCCTTGGCGCCTTGGTTCAGAGCGGGGTCAACTCCAAGACCGACTATCTGGTCTGCGGGGAGAACGTGGGGGCGAACAAGATCGCCAAGGCCAAGACCAGCGGTACAGTCATTCTGAGCGAAGAAGAGTATCTGCGCCTCCTCGGCGCGGCGGCAATCTAACACAGGAGAGAAATCATGAGTACTCCAGTCATCATCATGGGAGCCAAGGGTCGCATGGGGTCCACCCTGGTCCGGCTAGTCAAGGATTCGGACGCGTTTGCCCTGCAGGGCGTGGTGGAACGGGCGGAAGTCTCCACGGGGCTCGAACTCTTGGGCTGTCTCGTGGCCAGCGATCTGGATGAGATTTTGCCCCGCAGCCCGGGTGCGGTGGTGGTGGATTTCACCGCCCCGGAAGTGAGCCTCAGTTCTGCCCGCAAGGCTTCCAAGACAGGCAATCCCGTCGTCATCGGGACCACAGGCCTCACGGCAGTTCAGCTGGCCGAACTGGAAGAGTTGGCCAAGACCATTCCTCTTTTCTGGTCCCCGAACATGTCCATCGGTGTGAACGCCCTGGTCCGGGTCTTGCCTCTGCTGGAGCGCATCCTGGGAGAGGCCTACGACATGGAGATCACCGAGATCCATCATCATCACAAGAAGGATGCCCCCAGCGGCACAGCAGTGAAGCTGGCCCAGGTCCTGGCCCAGTCCCGCGGGTGGGACATGGGAGAGGTGGGCAGCTACGGGCGTCATGGTCTGGTCGGGGCGAGGCCCGAGAAGGAGATTGGAGTCCACGCCCTGCGCGGGGGGGACGTTGTCGGCGACCATACGGTCTATTTCTTCGGTCCGGGCGAACGGATCGAGGTCACCCATCGCGCCCATTCCCGTGAGAATTTCGCACGCGGGGCCCTGCGGGCCGTGCGTTGGATTTCTGCCCAGAAGCCTGGCCGCCTGTATTCCATGGGCCAGTTGCTGGGGGAGTAGAGTGTCTGGTTTCACCAGGGAGGCCATGGCCCGTCTGAGCCAGGTGGTGCTGGGCAAAGACGTCCAGATCCGGCTGGCCATGGCATGTCTGCTGGCCCGGGGACACCTGTTGATCGAGGACATTCCTGGCATCGGCAAGACCACTCTGGCCAAGGCCCTGGCCGTCGTTCTGGGCCTGGACTTCAAGCGGGTGCAGTTCACCAACGACCTGCTCCCGGCCGATCTGTTGGGTGTTTCCGTGTTTGATGCAGCGTCGGCATCGTTTGTCTTCCACCCCGGTCCGGTCTTTACCAACGTGCTTCTGGCCGATGAGATCAATCGGGGGACTCCGCGCACCCAGAGCGCCTTGCTGGAGGTGATGGAGGAAAGGCAGGTCAGTCAGGACAATACGACCCGTCTTCTTCCGCAGCCTTTTTTTGTCCTGGCCACCCAAAACGCCCTGGATCAGGCAGGGACGTATCCTCTGCCTGAATCCCAGCTCGACCGTTTCCTTTTCCGCCTCAGCCTCGGTTACCCGGACACTGCATCGGAATTGGAGCTCTTGGGCCGCAGCCACGTCAGCGGACGGCCCGCCATGCCAGAGCCCATCACCGATGCCGGTGGAGTGCTGGACCTGCAGGAGAGGGTGGACCTGATCCGCACCAGCACCCCCCTGCTGTGCTACGTGCGGGACCTGTTGGATTGGACCAGGACAGGAGGTCGATTCGTGACCGGCCTTTCTCCGCGGGCCGGGCAGGCACTGGTCCGCTCCGCTCGGGCCTGGGCCTTCCTGGACGGTCGCGATTTTGTGCTGCCCGAGGATGTGCAGGCTGTTTTCCCCAGTCTGGCCGTGCACCGACTGCGCCCTGCCGGGACAGGCATTGACATGGCCGCGATTCTGGATGCCGTTCCCATCCCCTGAGGCCATGATGCCGAAGTTCTTGCGCACACTGCTGCTGGCCCGGCAGCATGCCGCATTTCCCGTACGTCTGAACCAGCGGCGGATCTACATCCTGCCGACCCGGTCGGGCCTGGTCTTCGGCTTCTTCCTGCTGGCCATGCTTGTCGCAGCTGTCAACTATACGAACAATCTCGCTTTCCTGTTGACTTTTCTTCTGGCCGGCATCGCCATCATATCGTCCATCCACGCCTATGCCAACCTGGCCGGTCTCATCCTTGAACACGGCCGGCTTTCGCCCGCTTTTTGCGGAGAGGAAGCGCAGCTGCAGCTCTTCTTCCGCGCTGCGGGCAGGGAACGCAGGGCATTGCAGGTCAAGATCGGGAAGGCTGGCGCGGACCTTTCCCTGACCACTGCCGAAGGACGGGCAGTGGATCTGCTGGTGCCCGTCACCCGGCGAGGGCTCCTGCCCCTGGGACAGGTCACCATCAGCACCCGTTTTCCGCTGGGACTTTTCCGGGCGTGGTCTCTCCTCATCCTGCCTGTCACTGGTCTGGTATATCCCCGCCTTGTTCCGGCAAAGGCCTCGAACTGGGCCATGGCCCAGGGTGACGGGGACGGAGGAGATGGCGGGGCAGCCCCTGGCATGGAGTTTGGGGGAGTCAGACCCTATCAACCCGGGGATGGTCTGTCGCGCGTGTCCTGGAAGGCCTCGGCGCGGGGGCTGGGCCTTTTTGTCAAGGAATACGGAAGCGTCTTGGTCCAAACCCTGTATTTTGAGTGGAACGAGGTGCACGCGTCGGGTTACGAGGATCGCATCAGCCGTTTGGCCGGCCTGGTTCACGCAGCGGAGCAGATGGGGGTGCTCTATGGTCTGTCCTTGCCAGGGCAAACCATATCCCCCGGGAGCGGGGCCGCGCATGCCCATCGTTGCCTGGAAGCGTTGGCACTCATGCCGGAGGCCGAATGATCCACGACAAGCGTCGCTTCAGCGTGGTCCTTCTGGCTCTGGCCCTGGCCTTCGCTCCCCACTTGGCTCGTGTGTCCCTGTTCGTGTCCCTGTTTGTCTGCGCGTCCTGGGGCTATGGGCTGGGCATGCAGTACAGGGGCTGGCCGGTGCCCCCGCGCTGGTTGCGCGTGGCCCTGGCCTTGGGCTGTGCAGCCCTGGTTCTGTCCGTGCATGGCCGCTCCTTTGGCCGGGACGCCGGGGTGGACCTCCTATCCCTCATGCTCGGACTCAAGGTTCTGGAAAGCAAATCCGTCCGGGATCTGTTGGCCCTTCTTTTCCTGGCCTACTTCGTGGTGGTGACCAACGTGCTGTACTCCCAGACCCTGGTCATGAGCATGTACATGCTGTTTTCGGTCATGTCCGTGGTCACCGCCCACCTGCACATGTTTTCGGCCGAAACCCGGATCTGTCCGGATCTGAGGCGGGGAGCCCTGCTCATGGTCCAATCCATCCCTTTGGCCTTCCTCTTTTTCGTCTTTTTTCCACGTCTGCAGGGCGCGCTGTGGGGGGTGCACGACGAACGGGACGAGGGCGTCAGCGGATTCAGCGAGACTCTGGAACCAGGTTCGGTGTCCGGGTTGTCCCTGTCGCGGGAGGTGGCCTTCCGGGCGGATTTTTCCGGGACAGTGCCCGAGCGCAATGCGCTGTACTGGCGCGGGCTGGTTCTGGATACCTTTGACGGGGTAAGATGGTTCAAGTCCCTCCCGTTTGTCCGTATCCCAAGCGATGAAACCGGCCCTCCGCCCGGAAGCGTTTCCTACAGCTTGACGTTGGAGCCGCACGGCAATCGCTGGGTATTCTCCCTGGACCGGCCCGTCCAGTCCCCGCATGGAACCGTGCTGCGTGAAGAGCGGACGCTGGAAAGTCTGCGCCTGCTCACATCCCGGACACGCTATGTCCTCCTGTCCCTCCCGGTCCTGGCGGACAGGACGCCAAGACCTGGTCCGGAATGGGTCGGTCTGCCCGCGGACGGAAATCCGCAGGCCAGGGCCCTGGTTCAACAGTGGATCCGGGACGGCCTGGATTCGCGCGGGATGGTGGACGCGATCTTGCGCATGTTCCGTGACGGCTTCCTGTACAATCTCCGTCCCGGCCCATCCCAGGGCGATGTCATCGATCATTTTCTGTTTGTCTCGCGACAGGGGTATTGTGAACATTACGCATCGGCCATGACTTTTCTGCTCCGGCTGGCAGGGGTTCCAGCCCGGATCGTTGTGGGGTATCAAGGTGGGGAGCAGAATCCCCTGGGCGGGTATCTGATCGTTCGCCAGTCCGATGCCCATGCCTGGGTTGAGGTGTGGCAGGAAGGGGAGGGCTGGATCCGGGAGGATCCGACTTCCGTGGTCTCTCCGCAGCGCCTGAGCAGCGGGGTCGAGGCGGTCCTGTCCCAGGAGGCGGGCGCGCTTCCGAGCCGAGGTGCACGGATGCTGGGCCAGGTGAGACGATTCTTCCAATGGGGCTGGGATGCGGCCAACAACGGCTGGAACCAATGGGTGCTGGGTTTCGGGCATGAGCGTCAGCGGGGGTTGTGGCAGCGCCTCGGCTTTGATCCGCGAACCAGGGGCGGGGCCGGAAAGCTCGCCGCAGTGCTCGCGGCGGGTCTTGGGGTCATATTCAGCACGATTCTCGTGATCAAGCTGAGGACTCGGCGAAACGTTGAAGATATGGCGCTGGTTCTGTACGACAGGTTCCGGCAGAAACTCCAACATCTGGGCGTGTCTCTGAATCCCGCCGAAGGTCCCCTCGATTACGCACGGCGCATCGAGGCGGAAAAGCCAGACCTGTCCCGTCCTGCGCGTGAAATTGTGGATGCCTATGTGGCAGTGCGCTATGGAGAGCGAAGCGACAGGACCGAACTTGAGCGCTTGGTACGCGAATTTACAAGGAGATGGTGATGGAAGAAAAGAAAGATACCCTGGTCCCGACAGATCAGCCGCAGGACCCCTTGGTCAGCCAGGCGGAACGTGACTACCAGCAGGCCAGGGAATATTTCAAGGACTCCATGGTGCAGGCCGCCAAGACCAACGCGGCGCTGCTCACGGTCCTGGGTCTGTTCATGGTCCGGGGGGCGCGCTACGCCTGGGAAGGGCTGAGGGGCCTGTTTCCCGCCAAAAAATAGGAGTTCCGGGGTGCGGTGGTCAGGGCTGGCCGAGAATGCCGGCTCGGAACTTTTCACCTGGGCCAGGCTTGGGGCCGATCCAGCAGGCCAGCAGGGCGTCGCTGAAATCCTTGCCCGGGATGATGCCTTTGACCACGCCTTTGACCCGGATCGTCGTACCGGCCCCGGGTTCATACACGCAATCGAGCGTATCGCCCTTGTCCATGGGCTCCATCATCGTTGCCAGTTGGGCAAACCGATCCTTGAGGGAGGCCTCAGCTGAAGGAGTGTTCGTATCCAGCCCCTCCTGCCAGGCCTGGGCGATTTGCTTGGCCTGCACGCCGCGCAAAAAGTGCATGGTCATGATGCGGGGGGTGTCAGCACGGAGGACTGCTTGGGCGTCCTTGGAAGGGGTGGCCAGATACAGGCCGGCGGCATACACGTCAAAAAAAGCGAAGGTCCGCATGCCCAGGCCGTTCAGTGTCAGGTTTGATTGTCCATGGAGGAGCCTGTCGGGAAATGTCACTTCGCCGATCTGTCCGCCCGAGACAGGGGTGGAGAGAAAAAAGATAAAGAAGAAGATGAAGAAATACTTGCGGCGCATAAGCGATCCTTCAGTGTGTATCATTCCGAAATACTGAATCATTATCTGGCTAAAAAAATTTTGTTGAGCTTTCGCTTAGCATCGGTGCGCAAAAAAGCAAAGACCTTTTCTCTGCCAGGAACGGAGCACGCATGCAGATCGCCGTCTTGTCGGATATTCATGGAAATCTCGAGGCCCTGGAGGCCGTCTGGGCGGATATGGCCACCTTTCCCGTGGCCCGGATCGTCAGCCTGGGAGACATGGTCGGGTATGGTCCCAATCCGGAGGAGGTCTTGCAGGCCATGCGTGAAAGGGACGTGTTGTGCTGCATGGGCAACCATGAGCTGGGCATCGTGTCCAAAAGCGAACGGGCCTGGTTCAATGCCACGGCCCGCAAAGGCCTGATCCTGACCGAAGCCCTGCTCTCTCCTCAAAGTCTGGACTACATTGCAAATCTGCCCAGGTCTGTTGTCGTGGAGGGTGCACGATTCGTGCACGGCTTTCCGCCGGACAGCGTGACCACCTACCTGTTCCAGGTGGACGACCAGGGCCTTGTATTTTGGTTTGCCCAGGGGGAGAGACTGACCTTTGTGGGCCATACCCACGAGCTTGGCCTGGCGCATTGGGATGGAGCAGAGCTGCGTCGCAGAACCCTGGGCCGGGCAGTTCTGCAGCTTCTCCAGGGATGGTCCATCGTCAACGCCGGCAGCGTCGGCCAGCCCCGGGACGGCGATAACCATGCCAAATATGTTCTATGGGATACGTCGGAGAACACCATCGAGGTGCGGTTTGTGCCCTACGACATCGCAGGCACAGCGGAGAAGATCCTGCGGCGCGGGTTTCCGCCATTTTATGCAGCGAGGCTGTGGTGAGCAGGAACATCGGTCGGTATACGGTGCTCGGCCGCCTGGGCCAGGGCGGAATGGGAACGGTGTACAAGGTCCGGCACAGGGAACTCGGCCGGATCATGGCCCTAAAGCTCTTGCAACCCAACGACCTGCTGGTTCAGATCATGGGGGCTGAGGCCGTACAGGCAGCGTTCCTTCGCGAGGCCAGGCTCATGGCGGCCTGCGACCACCGCAACCTGGCCACGGTCTGGGACCTGGACCAGGACCAGGGCAGGTTTTTCATGGTCCTCGAATACATGTGCATGAACGTGGGCGCTCTCATCGGGGAAGGCATGGTGGCCGAGGCCCCGACCCGGGCCATGTCCCCGCTTCTGGCCCTGGACGTGGTCCGTCAGACTCTGGCGGGCCTGGGCTTCCTGCATCGCGCAGGGGTCGTGCACCGGGATGTCAAGCCCGCCAACCTGCTGCTCGCCAGCGATGGAGTGATCAAGGTCATTGATCTGGGTCTTTCCCGCATGCGAGGTGAAACCGGAATCAGGTCCCGCGGGCTCAAGGTCGGATCGCCCTATTACTGCGCCCCGGAGCAGGAGGACGATCCTGGGAGAGCCGGGCCGGCCGCGGACTTGTACAGCGCTGGAGTCCTGCTGCACCGTCTGCTGACAGGGATGCTTCCGGATGGTGGTCCTGTGGCTGCACCTCTTTTCACCCCACCATGGATCGAATTTTTCCGCCAAGCCCTGGCCGAAGATCCGGAGGATCGTTTTGCTGACGCACGGATCATGCGCGACTTTCTTGACCTGCTGGAGGAGGACCTGCGTTCGAGATCTGATGCCGACTGCATGCTGCCAGAGCCGGCATGCACGGTTTTGGGACAACTCCGCTCGAGGCCATTGCGGACGGGCGTGTTCCCCCGGCCTTTTCCCTTTCTGGATGGGCTGAATCGGCCATTGGCGTTTCATCAGGGCGGGCTCAAAGAGGTTGAGGACGGCGAATTGGATGTTTGTACCGGTCTGGTTTGGGGTCACGTCTCACCCTGGCCCATGACCTGGGACGAGGCCCGGGCTTTTGTCGCCGAGTCCGGCAAGGAGTGGCGCCTGCCAACGGTGGACGAGCTGGTGTCCCTCCTGCGCCCTGCCCAGGGGCCGGACGGATGCTGTCCCTGGCCTTTCCCTGACCGGCATCTGTGGCTCTGGACAGCGGACCGGCGCAGCTTTTGTTCTGCGTGGTTTGTGGATCTGAGCAGCAGCGCGGTTCTGTATCAGGACACGACCTGTCGTTTTCATGCCAGGCCAGTCCGGCCGGCATGACCACCCCAGGGTTTGGTCTGGCCTGCGGAACGCTGCAGGGATTCGTCTCGAATTCCCGGCCAGAGTGCGCACACAGGGTTTTCTCCGGTGCCGGGGGGACCATGCGGGATCGGTCCTGAAGTGAACCCGCATGCTGGGCAGGGATGAGTATCAAAACGGGAGCATGGAATGAAAATCTGGATTTTCCGGGGAATTCTGGGGTTGGTGGTGGTTGTTGGGCTCGTTCTCGGAGGGCTTCTGCTCATCGTCGATCCCAACACCTTCAAGCCGCAGATCATTGCGGCCGTGCGGGAGAACACGGGCCGGGAGCTGACCATCGCCGGGGAACTGGAGCTTGAGCTTTACCCCTATCTGGCCTTGACCACCGGGTCGTTGGAACTGGGCAACGCGCCGGGTTTTGAGGGCCCTTTTCTGATCCTGACCAATGCCCATTTGAAAGCCCGCCTGCTGCCTCTCTTTTTCTCCCGCCTGGAGGTCGTGGCCATGGATGTGGAGGGGTTGAGCCTGCATCTGACCAGGGATGAGCATGGCCACAACAACTGGTCCGATCTGGGTGCTGCGCCGGAACACCACACCGGGGCCGGAGATCGCGGAGATGCCGGATCGGTGCTGTCCAGGGACAAACGGGTCCCGCGTCTGGCCTCGCTCATCGTGGATGGCTTCCGTGTTTCCGACGCACGCGTTGTCTGGAGGGATCGGAAAAAGGGACAGGCAGTGGACGTCAGCGGAATTCAGCTGAACGTGTCTGATTTTGCCTTTGGCGAGCCATTTGCCGTGGATAGCAGCGCCCTGGCAACAGTTGCTGACGTCACAGCGAACCTGAATTTCGCAACCACGGCAACCCTGACCCTGGATCGTCTGACCCTGGAGGGGCTGGACATGAAGGCGGGCCTGCAAGGGGCCAAGCTGCCCCATGGTCCCGAAACAGTCACCATCACGGCCGATCTCGTCTCCACCGACGGACGTCTCGACAACGCCCGCATGCAGGGTCTGGGTCTTGATGTGCGGGCCAGGATGCAGGATGCGGGCAACTGGACGACGGCCGGAAGTCTGGACATAGCCCCGTTTCAGCCGAAGAATGTTCTGCAGCGGCTCGGCATGGGGGTGCCCGCTCCGGCCGACCCCTCGGCCCTGGAACGGATGGCCTTGTCCTGCGCGTGGACCGGGAGCAAGGACAGGGTGGATATTTCCCGCCTGGTTCTGAGCGTGGACAATGCGACCGTTGAAGGGCGCCTCACGGCCGCGGGTCTGCGTGATCCGGCCTTCAATTTTGACCTTCACGCCGACTCCATGGACCTGGATCGGTATCGCCCCCGGAAGGGCGTCGACACGAAAGGCAGCCATGGGTCCAAATCCGGTGGAAAGGCTGATCCGTGGAGCACAATGCGCGAACTGGACGTTAACGGAACGTTGCGCGTGGGCGTCCTGACCATGGCCCATTGCCGCGTGGAGGATGCACAGGTCACGGTCCGGGCCAAGGACGGTCTCATGCATTTGGACCGGATCGACGCAAAGGCCTATGCCGGGCGGCTGGAGGCAGGGGCCGTCCTGGACGTCCGTTCAGAAACGCCTGAATGGTCGTGGACCCATTTCGTGACCGGCGTGCAGCTTGGACCGTTTTTGCGGGACCTGCACGGACGCGACCTTGTCAGCGGAGCCGTCCAAACCTCCGCCACCCTCAGGTCCCGGGGAGTGGACGCGATGGCCCTGAAAAGAAGCCTGAACGGAAAACTCGACTTCAAGGTGGTCAACGGCGCTGTGCACGGGGTCAACATGGCCGAGCTGTTGCGGGACGCAATCCGTGTTGTGAAAAAACAGCAGCCCGGTCCGGACGAGCCGGATCTGACCCGCTTTTCCGTGGCCTCGGGAAGCGCCAGCATTGTCAACGGGGTTGAAACCACCAGGGATTTTCTTTTCCTGGCCGAGCGCTTCCGGATCACTGCCAGCGGGCAGGCTGACTTGGTCAGCGAGTCCCTGGATTACAAGGGGATTCTGACCCTGGAAGGAAGCGAGGGCAAATTCGAGGAAGGTTTGCCGGGCCTGAACAGCCTGCCGGTCCGTGTGACCGGAACCATCGGCCAGCCATCGGTGAATGTGGATTTCGGAGGCCTGGTTCGGGCCTTGAAGGCCCGCGGAGGTCAGGTCGTGCAGGATGTCCTGAAGGGTGTCGGGTCGGGACTGGACAGAGGGATTGAGGGCTTGCGCCGCCTTTTTGAATGAGGTGCAACGGTTGTCAATGCGATTGATCTGGACGTGGATCCGTCAGAAGCTCTGTCCCGAGGCCTCCGGATTCAGGCCCGGGCACAGGGCGCGGAGCCGCAAGGAAAATCTGGGTGCAAGGTCAGAAACTTCAAGTGGAACATGAGAAAGGCCGCAGGAGCGGCCTTTCTATTCCACGTCCCACTGGGAGCCCGAGGGTGTGTCCTGGATGGTCACTCCCAGGGCCAGGAGTTCCTGGCGGATGGCGTCGGAGCGCGCAAAATCCTTGCTAACCCTCGCCTCCAGACGTTCTGCCAGTTTTGTTTCGACCATGGCGGTGTCGATGGTGCGGCGTTTGATCCGGCTTTCCTTCAACCGGGCAAGGAACTCTGCGCTGTCCATCTGGAAAAGTCCCAGGACCCTGCCCCAGCGATCCAGGAGGTGCAGGGCGCGGCTGATCAGGTCTCGACCGGCATCGGATTTCTTGAAGGTCTTGTCGTCAAGGATACGGTTGACGATCTTCATCAGCCCGAAGACATGGCCCAGGGCAGCGGCCGTGTTCATGTCGTCAGCCATGGCCTCGTCCCATTTGGCTTCCAGGGATGCAGCCTCGGCCACGACCTCGGCCGGGAGCGCGGTGGAGTTCCATGTGGCCCTGCTGACGTGCGCCTCGGCCGCAGCCTTGGTCAGGTAGATGCGCTTCAAGGCGCGCTCGGTTTCCTCCAGGGCGTCAACAGTGTAGTCCAGGGGGCTGCGGTAGTGCTTGGTGATGAGGAAGAAGCGCAGCACCTCGGGCAGATAGTTGGCCAGGATGTCGCGGATGGTTACAAAATTATTCAGGGATTTGGACATTTTCTCCGAGTTGATCTGCACGAACCCGTTGTGCACCCAGTAGCGCACGAACTCCTGGTCCGTGGCCGCCTCGGTCTGGGCCCGTTCGTTTTCGTGGTGCGGAAAGGCCAAGTCCTGGCCACCGCCGTGGATGTCGAAGGGCAGAGGCAGGTAGCGCTCGCTCATGGCTGAACACTCGATGTGCCAGCCCGGACGACCGTGCCCCCAGGGGCTGGCCCAGGATGGCTCGCCTGGCTTGGCCCCTTTCCACAGGGCAAAGTCAAGGGGGTCCTCTTTCTCCTCCCCAGGTTCGATGCGGGCGCCGGACATGAGCTCCTCGATGTTGCGTCCCGAGAGCTGGCCGTACTTCGCGTAGGAGCGGACCCGGAAATAGACATCCCCGCCGGGAGTGGCGTAGGCATGCCCCCTGGCGATGAGGTTTTCGCACAGGGCGATCATGTCCTCGATATGCTCCGTGGCCTTGGGTTCGATATCGGCCCGCAGTATGCCCAAGCGGTCCATGTCCTCGTAGAAGGCGTCGATATAGGTACGGGCAATGGATTCGGAGCTCGAACCCTCGCGGTGGGCGCGGTTGATGATCTTGTCGTCCACGTCAGTGAAGTTGCGGACAAAGGTGACCTGCATGCCCTGATAACGCAAGTAGCGGACCAGAACGTCGAAGACCACTGCCGAGCGGGCGTGTCCGATGTGACAGTAGTCGTAGGCGGTGATACCGCAGACGTACAGGGAGACCTTGCCCGGCGTCCGGGGAACGAACTCTTCCTTTTTCCTGGAGAGGCTGTTGAAAATCTGCATGCTTATTCCTTGTGATTGCAATGGGACAGAATGGTGACAATTTCACGCACCCTTTGCTTGATGCGTCCGACCGGCATCAGGGACAGCAGGGAGAGCAGTTCCGGGCCGGACTCCTGGCCAGTCAAGGCCAGCCGGATAGGGTGGTAGAGGGCGCGCCCCCTGGATCCCGTCTGCTCGCTGGTCCTGTGCAGCACGGTGGTGACCATGGATTTGTCCAGACGGGATGCGGGATCGTGTTCGTCCAAGGCCTGGTTCAGGGCGGAAAGAACCGCGGTGTTGGCGATGATCTCAGTCAGGGATGCCGGGGTGTAGCAGGTTCGATCGGTTGTGAAATGCGGCAGCAGGTTGCACAATTCCCGCAGTGTGGTCGCATTGTCGCGCAGATTGGACACCAGGTCGCAGCGGATTTCATCCTCAAGATCGTGCCAAGGGTCCGTGGGGGGCAGGGTGCCGCTCACGGCGCTGACGAGGGTGCGGGGGGCGGTCGCGCGGAAGTATCGGGCACTGAGATTGTGGAGTTCCTCGAAGTTCATGATCGCGTTGCCCCGCCCCAGGGCGAAGGGGTTGAAGGATCGGGCCATGTCCTCCAGGGAGGTGAAAAGATGTTTCGTCGGCAGGGCCCCGGACAGGGAGGCCAGGTACTGCACCAGGGCCAAAGGCTCCAGACCCGTGTCCATGCATTCGGGGATGCTCAGGGCCCCGCTGCGCTTGGACAGCTTTTTGCCCTCGGAATCCACCAGCAGACCGTGGTGGGCGAAAACAGGGGGGGGGCTCTCGAAGGCCGAGTACAAGAGGATCTGGCGGGCCGTGTTGGTCAGGTGGTCCTCACCGCGCAGGACCAGGTTGACGCCCATGTCTATGTCGTCCACAACCACGGCCAGGTTGTAACTGGGCCAGCCGCTGGAGCGGAGCAACACGAAGTCTCCGAAGGCGGTGGCCGGGACGGTGATCTGGCCCTTGATCAGGTCCGTAAAATGAATGTCTGTCTGGCGGGTGTTGCGAAAGCGGATGGAGTGGGTATCGCCGCGGGCCAGGCGTGCGGCGCACTCGTCCGGGGAAAGGGCGGCGCATCGCCCGCTGTAGCGGGGGGGCAGGCCAGCCCGTGCGGCAGCCTCGCGTTCCTGCTGCAGTTCCGTTTCGGTGCAGAAGCAGGGATAGGCCAGATTGTGTTCCACCAGGATTCGCACGGCCCCGGCATAACGCTGCAGGCCCAGGCTCTGGCGTCGGACCGGTTCGTCCGGGGTCAGTCCCATCCAGGCCAGGGACCACAGGATGGCCGCCTCTGAGGCGAAAGTGGAACGCTCCTGATCCGTGTCTTCCAGGCGGAGGAGGAATTTGCCGCCGCTTTGCCGGGCCAGCAGAAAATTGAGAGCGGCCGTGCGCGCATTCCCCAGGTGCAGGACGCCCGTGGGGCTGGGGGCGAAGCGGGTGATCCATGGACCGCCGGTCCTGAAGTTGATCATCCCTGCACCCTCGCGGCAGTGACCACGGCCACGGCCTTGATTCCTTCCCTGCGGCCGGTGAATCCGAGATGTTCCTCAGTCGTGGCCTTGACGTTGACCTGCCGGTCTTCAATTTCCATGAGCCGGGCCACGTTGGAGCGGATGGCGGCCTTGTGCGGGGACAGGCGGGGCGTCTGGGCGATGATGGTCAGGTCAACGTGATGGACGACAAGTGCCGATGCTCGGGCCAGGTCCATGACTTCGGACAGGAGAATGCCAGAAGCGATGTTTTCGAAGCGGTCCTCGGTGTCCGGAAAATGATCGCCAATGTCTCCCGCACCCAGGCAGCTCAGGATGGCGTCACACAGGGCATGCAGGAGCACATCGCCGTCGGAATGGGCCTTGACGTTGGGCGCTCCGGCGATGGGTATGCCGCCCAGGACCAGGGGCCGGTTACCGCCGTAGGCATGGACGTCGTAGCCAAGTCCCGTGCAGGGTACGGGCGGAATCGATGGGGTGGCGAGCACGCGCAGGTCCTCCGGGGTGGTGATTTTGATGTTGTCCCTCTCTCCGGGAACGATGCGGACCAGGAACCCGGCACGCTCGATCATGCTGGCGTCGTCGGTGACCTGCCAATCTTCGCGCAGGGCCTGGTCGTGAACCTGTCGCAGCAGACGGGCGGGGAAGAGTTGGGGCGTCTGCACCGCAGCCAGTCGGGAGCGGTCCAGAGTTGTGCGGACCACATCCCCCTGGCATTCCTTGATGGTGTCCGTGACCGGGATGGCGGGGACGACCCCCTGCACCTCATGGCTGAGGCCATCCTGAAGATTGCGCACCAGTCCCGCGGAGAAAAAGGGTCTGGCGCAGTCGTGCACTAGGACATGGTCGCAGTCTGCGGGCAGAGAGGCCAGCCCCTGGCGGACTGAATCTTGGCGCCGCAAACCGCCCGCCACGGACACGATGCGCAGGCCCAGGAGACTTCGCCTCTTGAGGGACTCCAGTTCTCGAGTCCGATCTGTCAGCTCCTCGCCGGGGAAGACGACCACAATGCCCGAAAGGTTCGGAACCGCGGCCATGGTCAGTACGCTTTGCCAATAGAGCGGGGCTTCCTTGAAATGCAGGAATTGTTTGCGGGTGTTTCCCGTGGCCCGGGCCAGACGCGAGCCGTGTCCTGCAGCCAAAAGGACAGTCCAGAGCGATGGTGTCATGATAGAAGTACGGAGCCGGACGATAAGCCGGATTCTGTGCCCGTTGCCGGGCGGCTGTCATTCCTCTAGGGCGGCGGTTGCCCGCCGTCTCCAGCAACCTACCCGAAGGGTCGTGACCGGGCCGGTCACCTTCCTATTTGGTCTTGCACCGGATGGGGTTTACCTAGCTTGCCGCGTCACCGCGACAACTGGTGGGCTCTTACCCCGCCTTTTCACCCTTACCCCGGCCGTGAGGCCGGGGCGGTCTGTTTCTGTGGCACTGTCCCGGGGTCGCCCCCGCTGGACGTTATCCAGCATCCTGCCCTGTGGTGTCCGGACTTTCCTCCCCCGGCCGTGGGGCCGGCAGCGACAGCCTGTCCGGCTCCGTGAAAATCATTCGCTTTCGGAAAAATGGCGTTCCCAATAGATGATGCGCAGACAGTTGGGGCAGCTCAGGATCTGTTCGCCCTTCTGCAGATCGATGAAGGTCTGAGGTGGGATGACGACATTGCATCCCTTGCAAACACCCTCGCTGACCGGCACAATGACCGGATTGGGAATGCGGTCGCGGATGAAATTGTAACGCACCAGGATGGGTGCGGGGACGGCCTCGGAGGCATGACTCTTGTCCTTGTTCAGGATCTCCAGGCGGGCGCGCTTATCGGCCAATTCCTGATCCAGGGTGGACTGTTGTGCGGAGATCGTTTCACCCAGGGCGTCGATATCCTTCTGCAGTGATTCCTTGCGGCCTTCGAGGTCGTTCAGGTCTGCGAGAAGGTTGTTGAGCTCTTCCTCGCGGACCCGGTTCATTTTTTCCAGATTGTCCATCTCACGCATCATGGCATGGTATTCTTTGGTGTTTTCAACCAGCATGAGCTTGTTCTTGCTTTTTTTGACTTTCTGGGAGTCATTTTCGATTTCGAACTCGATACGCCCTTTCTGTTCCAGCAAGACATCGATTTTCTCCTGGATGACTTCCTGCTGCTGAAGGAGGTAGGCCTGCTTTTCCTGCAGATTGCGCAGCTGCTTGGGTGCATCCTCCAGAATGCGCTCCAGTCCGATCATTTCCGTGTCGACTTTTTGCAGCACGACAAGCTGTTCGATCTGTTCAATATAAAGACTCAATGTAGGGTCCTCCTCAAAAATACGTTGGCCCGGGTCGCACCCGGGAAGGGATCAGGCAAACGGATCGCGGCCAGGAAGGAAAACCACCTTTACCATTCCGGCCAGCTCCCTGGACAGTTCTTGGCTCCACAGGCGCATCATGGTTTCTTCAAGGCAAAAGTGTCCGACATCCATGGTCAGGCCCTGGTCCTGCACGGCCTGGGCCTGGTGATATTTCACGTCTCCGGTCAGATAGACCTGCGCTCCGCGGGCAAAAGCCGATTGTGCCAGATCGGCTCCAGAGCCGGGGCAGTATGCCACGGTTGTGACGGTGCGTGGCGCAGCCCCGACCATCCTTCGTACCGGACCAACGAGAGGAGCCAAGCTGGCCACGAAGTCCGCCCAGTTCATGGCCTGCGGCAAGGCACCGATACATCCGAACCCGTAATCGCGAAACGGGGCGGCCAAGGCGATCTCCTGACAGCCCCCCGGAGTCCGCAGTTGGGAGCGGAAATTGGCCACTTCTTCTGGCCAGAGGAGATATTCCGTCAGACCCGCATTCCGCCGCGTCATGGACCTGGAAAAATCATCGTCCGCGGCCTCGTCTTCGGCGCATTCCAGACGCATGAGCACGGGCGTTTCCGTGCGTGTCACCTCGAGGATACGCATGTCCCGCAGGTCCAAGGCCCTGCCCAGCCAGTTGACCGGACCCTTTGGGTTGGCATCCAGGGACGTGTGCGCCCCATACAGCCACAACCCATGGGAGAGGCACAGGGAGAGAATCCGGTGAAAATCGTCCACCCTGTCAGGCAATCGCGGCTTGAGAGCCAAAGGATGGTGGCAGAGCAGAAACTGAGCCCCCTGGTCCACGGCTCGGCTTGCTGTTTCCAGCGTGGGATCCAACGCCACACACAGGGTCGTGATCTCAGATGTGGCGGAAGCGATCTGCACGCCGCTGTTGTCCCAAGGTGCAGCCGCATGCAGGGGAGCAGTGGATTCGATGCGTGCGATCAGGTTTGTGGGATGCATGGGACTCCGCATTCAGGGGGTACTTAACGGTCAGGGACAAATGAAGTGGGGAATCTAGTTTCCCGCTTCCGGGATGTCAATCAGGCCACGACGAAAAAGGCTCCGGCCAGAGGTGGCCGGAGCCTGGGGGCATCGAAATCTGGTCCTACCAGGGGTCGAACTTTATACTATCTACTTTTATTTCAGATTGTTATATTTGATAAAAATAAATACCCCCTGTTTTGTACCCCATTTTCATGAAGCCACCCCAGAGCGAGCATTCGGCTTTGGGAATGGAATGCCGGTGTTTCGAATCCTCGCACCACCGTGACTAGGAAATCATGGCTGTTATGGCAAGCCAGGGTTTTCATTCGGCGCTGTTAAAGCCATCCCAGGGCTGATAACCTCAAGGCCGGAGTCTCTAGGGTGCGCTTGGCCATTCGCCAAATTCAGATTTCGCTCCAACTGGAGAAGCAAAGGCCAAGTCCAAAAAGATTGAGTCATAGCTGGAACTCTCACTGGGGCCAGACGAATCCACGGAAGATACGATGATTTTTGACCTTACTTACTCGACTTTCGGGATTAGCCATTAGCAGCTAACAGCCTTTGTTCATTGAAAGTATAATCGAAATTGGGCCCCAAACTACGCATTCCTTCTTGAAAAGCCTCAAGCAGTATGCGTTCTGCCTGGCTCTGAGCTTCGCCAAGTTTCTTCA
>ERZ1645192.1814-NODE-1814-length-17768-cov-7.771241_pt1 | contig 17768 bp, 22 predicted proteins | sample MGYA00575354_ERZ1645192 | MGnify/ENA primary metagenome ERZ1645192 (study PRJEB40844, sample SAMN11349763) | freshwater sediment metagenome | isolation source: river sediment | host: Sediment | place: India: Faizupur Khadar , New Delhi | collected 2017-02-21 ... | reverse complement strand
TAACATTATAACAAACTGAAGATTTAATAACCCCACAAGGTAATGGCAAAAATGGTATTAATTTATCCATAGTTTTTATATTTTTTGGAAAAAACTTACTACCACCTACATTTGTTTTAGTACACACCCAATCAGCCTTATTTGAAAATATCATTTTATTCAATACTTCTAAATGATTTGGTAACCAGTAATCATCGTGATCCAATAAACAAATATATTGCAAATTTTCTCCTATCGCTTTCCTAATACCATAGTTTGTAGCAAAAACTCCACCTGAACACCACAAAGCTTCTTTATTGTCGGTATATTTTTCTCTTTCTACAGCTTCAGGTAAATTTTCATAATATAAAAATTCAGCGGAACAACCCCTAGCTATTTCTAAAAATTCCTCTTCATTCTCATATTTATCTCCAATCAAATAAATCTTAAAATCCTTATGAGTTTGTTTGAATACAGATTGCAAAACTCGTTTCAAATAAAAAGGAGACCTTCCATCCCCTCTCTGAAATGTAGGAATAACAATGCCAAACGTATATCTATAATTAGTATATTTTTTTACAATTCTTGCGTGAGCAGGATTCCTTTGTAAATGTAATTCATATATTCGATTATACATTCGTTTAACCACTAATTTTTTAGTGGTACTACTCATTCCAGTCCATACTCCTTTTGCATGTATCCTGTAAATAGATGGTTTAATTCCTTTAATAAAATCACATCTCCCTTTAGTTCCCATAAAAGAATTAAATAAAAAATCCCCACTAAAATCAATAAAATCCTGCTTAGTATCTTCATTATATATGTTCCTAAACATTTTAGAAGAAGTAGCTATTCCACCAGGAGCAGCAATTAATTTTTCTCCGGAATAACTAATACTCTTTTCCCCTTTTCCATAAGGAGAAAGAGAACCATTAAAAAGAACCATACAATAATGATAACACATGATACAATCGGAATGAGTTTCTAAATAATCCACTTGTCTTTGTAATTTTGTTGGATCTGTCCAGTAATCATCTCCTTCACATAAAGCAATATATTTGCCCCTAGCTATAGGAAAGACATTTTTTACTAAAGGATCATAACCAAACAAAAATCCACTTCTCATCCCTTGTTCATATTGATTTTTATCCTGCAATATTAATCTGATTATACCAGGATATTTTTTTGCATATCTTTTAATAATTTCAATGGTTCCATCTGTAGAAGCGTCATCATGAATAATGATCTCAAAAGGAAAATTAGTTTTCTGCATGAGAAAACTATCCAAAGCTTCTTCAATAAATTTTGCATGGTTATAAGTGACACAAGCAATCGTAACTACTGGTTTTTCTTTCTCAGGGAAAACCATATATTTACACCTATCATCAGAAGACCATGGTTTCTTTATCTGAAGTCTCTCTTGTGTATATGGATGATTTAAGTCTTGATAATAATCCCAAGTGAGATGTTTTGACTTAGTTATCTTTGTCTTGCCTGATCTTTTACCGATACTTTTAATGAAGTTATGGATATGCCAATCTGTATAACCAATACCATTAACTACATAAGGTTTATCAATAAGAAATTGAATATACCTTTTATAATCTTCCGAACGAAAAGTCATTAACTGACAACCCGTTTGGGTTTCCAAATAATTCCCACGATCAATGACTTTTGTAGGAATCCAATCAACAGCTTCTGGAAAAGTCTTAACAGGCAAGTTATCCATGTAAAGACCTGTAGCAACCACAAATAATTTTTTATCGTGTTCAAGAGCTAGTTTGCATTCCTCTAACCAACCTTCATCAGGAACAACATCTCCATCAGTAAATACAATATATTTATAATTAGAAAATTCAATATTTCCATCTATTGAAAAAATTCTAGGAGCATTGTTGGCAATGTTCTTTTCAAACAAAACATATTGTTTGATCTTTCCCTTCTTAACATAATCCTTTATTTTTTCAGAAACATTAACATCGGATTTATTTTCTAAAACATAAAAATCACAATTTGGTGTATCAATGATGGATTCTAAACACTCAAAAAAATGATTTGAATTTTTATAAAATAAAACTATAACCGCAGTATCATTCATAGTATCCTCTTAATCTCCCATACTCTATAACCAGAAGAAGTACATTTTTTTATAAAAATACTACGCAGAGGTTCTAAACTAAAAAGATAACCATCTATTAAAATATTCAAATTAAGGTTATTTTTAACAAAACGCATGAAAAAATAATCCACAAACCTTGCACAACAATTATCATTTATGAAATGAGCCAAAACCCCAGCATCAAGATAACTTTCATTATTTATAATATAATTGGCAAGTATTTTTATATTGTGTTCTAAAGTTTTAGAAGCTTTATCCGTAGAAATATAATAAATAGAATCATTCAATAAGAACAACTGACTTAGTTGGGATTTTCCTATATTTGCTTGACCTATAACTAAAATAATTGTTTTTTCCCAATCCCCTATTAATTCTCTCGGTGCAGGATAATCATTTTCGTAAGAGTCGATAGAAGTAACGGACATAAACAGAACCCCCTTGCACGGCAGACAAATATTTATCTAATATAATAAATTTATCGGAAATATATTCTTTAACCATTAACTCATTAGGATAATCAAGTTTCAATTTTGCTGGATCATATGGTCTAGGATCATGATTGACTTCTGGTATATCATTTTTAGTATATTCTTCCACTTCTAGCAAAAGAATACCACCATCATTCAACAAATCAAAACATTTATCAACCAACTCTTGTTGCTGTCCGACCATATAATGAAACGTAGATACACAAAGAATCAAATCAAATTTCCTATCAAAAGAACAAATGAAAAAATCTCCAGTAACAAATTTTACTTTATCCGATTTGAAATGAAATTCATTTAATTCATTAGCTACTTTTATCCAGTTTTCCCCTAAATCTATCCCAAACAAAAAATTAGGATTCTTATCAAGCAATCTGAATAAAAAGTACCCAGCATTACAACCAACATCTAAACAATCTTTTCCTTCTATTTCAAACTGATCTAATTTAGATAATTGGTATTTTTCACCACTTCGACTTCCTTTTGGGCCACTTCCCAAAAAATCAAAAGCCTGATAACCTGATCTTGACAATATTTCAGACAATTCCATTTTTTTCTCCTTATTTTGAATATATCTCAAATTGACTAAGATCAGGATAAGGTAATTCTAAATCTTTATTACTGATTGGTTTTCCTGAAAAATCATAAAATTGACTAAGCAAAAGAAGTCCACGGGTAGCAAGTTCTGGCATCATATAAAAATTCCACCCCAGCATATCAAAATTATCATTGTGGTAAGAACACTCCCTTCTACCACTGAATCTTGCTCTTTTAAACCACAACCAAGCTTGATAATCATCAGTAAGTATAGCCCCGCCCTTTGACAATTTAAAATGCTTATAAGGCCCTGTGAAGGAAATGCACATGAAAGAATTAGGAATATACATGGCATAAGTAAATCGTAAAGCAGAATCCCAAGTCCTTGTCCCTTCTAATAAATAAGCTCCTTTAAGAGTTTTGCCTTCTACTGGATAAAATTTAACTTTGCCCCCAGCATGAATAATAGCACAAGGAACGGAAGGATATGTCCTACAAGGAATTGTTATCTCTTTGCCTTTAATGTTCTCATACATCAAACAAAGAAATAAAGCATTACTTTGGTTGTCCACAGTAATGACATATGGAGCCCTTGTATAATCACTAAGAGCTTTCTCAAATTCCTCAGTTACTTTATATATACCTTCAGCACACATGGACAAATTCCTCCCTATATTTCCTACGATGGGCCTTCGCTCATCTCATCCTCCTTGCTGGTGTTCCCACATAAGTTCCAGATTCTAGTAAATTAGTGACCACTCCTGCATTCAGTCCTACAATGACATCATCCACAACTCTTATCTTCTGTTTAGAACTAGCATTTGTTCCAAAATAAACTCTATTTCCGATAGTGTTATTTCCCATTATTTTTGCATCAGGAGCAGTGGTAAAAAAATCTCCTATCACAACATCATGACCAATAAGAGTGGCTAAATTTAGATGACAATGATTTCCAATTTTGATATTACAAGTCAACAAACAATTAGCTGAAATAATACTACCAATTCCAATTTTAATACTATCTTTATCCAAAAATAACGCAGATGGATGAATGACACTAAAATAACGAGTTTCTTTTGGTAACCTATCTACCATAGCTGACCTTAAAGCAGAATCACCTAAAGTAATAAATAACTCGTATTCATTTGGATCAAACAAGGATAAAGGTAATGTATTTTTCTCCCTTTTATAGTAAACATCATCCACAAAGCAAAGCATCTGCATATTTCCTAATGATGCTTTGACTTCACTTGCAAATCCCCCATTACCTACTAATGCTCTTTTCATTTTCATGATTGTCTTTCCATTTACTATCTTTTAATAACTGATTTTTTAGGAATTGGTTTCTCCTCTTTTTTAGGAACTTTTTCTTCCCCTGGTTTCTTCTTTAAAGGATTAAGTCCCTGCTGATCCATCTGTTCCCCACCTTCATCAAGCATCGGGTTCAATTCTGGATATTTATCTTCTTCAGTCGCCTGTGCCAATCTAAGCCTACGATAATTACCAAATCCCATTCTCTTTGCAATTTCTTCATTAGGAATACCAAGATTATCATAAACAGATCCATGTTTGACACCCAAGAAAGCTCTTGCTCTAGTTTCTGCATCATTAACTTCCGAAATAGGATAAGTAACATCAATTAAAAATTCAGGTGGTTTTTGAATTTCTTTAAAAATAGGCTTTTTATCTTTATAGTCGATAGCTTCTTTACTACTAAACAAACGCGGGAATTTGCTTACTGCCGACTTTAAAAAGAAGACTGCTCGATAGAAGTCATACTTCAAAAAACGGTCAAAATAAGCTATCTCATCCGATACTCTGTCCGACATCGGACCACGAGATGCTTTAACTGAAGCATACGTTCCTTTAGATTGACCAGTTGAAACATCCTCAGGTTCATTTAAACCCCCAGTGACCATATGCAGAATATCGGTATCAGAATCACTAATGGATGGTAGTTTTGGAGAATGGGCTTCAATTTTCATCCCTGGGGGTAAAACAAGTGTACTACCTGGAGTTTTCTTAGCCATAATACCTGTCTTTCTTCTTTCTTCATCAGTAAGAGAAAGCCAAGTCCTGAATGATTTAGGGTCTTCAATGGAAACAACCCAAACATAAGCTCCAGATGACTTTTTATGATCTATTTCATACTTCTTTAAGTTCTCATAATGATTTAACCATTCAAGAATTGTCCTCAAATAAGACACATTTCGATAAGTTATAAAAGACCTATCCCAAGATACAATAAATCTTTGGTAGCCCCCGAGAACATTATATACATTTTTACTGCTTTTAGAACCACTTGCTTGATTTTCAACAAACTTTCCCGTTTTCTTAACTACCTTCATTAATTCAGGATAATAAGCCATGAATATTGAAGGAACTAAAATGGTGTTATTTCCAGTTTCTGCCAAAACACTTACAAAATAAAACAAAGGAAATGTTGATTTATCTGGGTGATAAATAATACCATCCTCCCCGCCCCCTGCTATATGAGAAGGATCAATAAAATCTACTTCTACAAAACCATCAGGGTGAACTGTTAAAAGGAGAAAAAGTTCTCCTTCTACAAAAGCTCTTGCTGTAAATTTCGTCCAGTACATATAAAGACGATTTCTAGGATCAAACTCCGTATCTATAATAGCATCTTGTATCTCTGGTATATCCGAAGAAATCTCAAACCCTAATCCAGTCAGTCTTCCCACCTGTCCTCTTATGGCTGTTCCTACAAAAGGGTTCTTATTGAACTTAGACCAACATATTTTCTGTAACTTGTCACGATCTTCCATAGGATTTATCTCTCCTACAGGAAAACCATCTTCATCTTTCGCTCCTTCGCTTCCAGTAGCATCATATTGCCAAGGCATGGACATCTGCAATGTGGAAAGCTCTTCATCTGTCAATTTTGATAAGGCGGAAGCTACAATTTCCATCTTATTTGCATTTTTCATGAAATTTCCTCCGAAAACATAAAAAAATCAATATTTCTGTTCATTTTCTCCTGAAATACACTAAAAAAAGAAAAAGGTCAAGGGAAATTACCATTTTCCTAATGTATTTTGTTCTTTAATCATTGTTCCAAAGTAATGATTGGATCTTCGTTCCCTAAAATCATTAGCAGAAATTTCTCTCCCACCATAAATACTCCAAGCTAAAGCAAATATACAGTCATCTTGGATTCCATTTTTTTCTGCTTTCTCTGGTGAACCAAACCAACGCTTATCAGGATCATGATTAAATATAGCGGCTTCTTCTCTAAGTAGATCAGTTTCCTTTGTTCCCCACACCCCAAGAGACGGACATTTAATTCTTGCACCTGTAGCAGTTAAATAAAGTTCACTAAATGCCGCCTTCTGTTTATCATACGTTGGAAATATGGCTTCTAACTTAATATCTTGTTCTTCACACCAAGGAACCAAATCCCATATACCCCATCGTTCACCACAAAGCATATCTAAACCATTAAACTCTGTATTAGTGGTAAGAATCAATTCTTTAAGATCAGCCAAACTATGTGTTTCCACATCAACAACATGCAAAACAACATAAATATAATTTGGAACAGTTCCACTATCTAATAAAAACGGTCTTGAACCACTCCCAGGCAGACCTTTAGCTACTACAATATAAACAGTTCTTGCCCCTCTATTTGTAATCTTCATAGGATCAGCTCGGTCAAGTCCAGCGAGTATAGCCCATTTTGTATCAAGCAAACTACCAAGACGTTCTAAATCTTCTAAAGTCCCCATAATAGGAAAACCACCATCATCTCTTAAATTAATATAATTTTCAAGAGGCATAAGTCTGGAATTAATAGTTTTCAACTCCCTTAAATGCTCGGAAGAAATTTGGGTAGAACCCCTATCATTCTTATTAAATACATTTACACTATCTTCCAATCTTACTTTCCTATCACAAGCATTCATCAATACAGCGGCATTTCCAGGTACTCCATCTATACCTATATATTTCATAGCTTCTATAGTTTCTTCGGTAAACACCCGCAAAGAACCAGAACTCCAAGTATTCAAAAAATATCTTTCATAATCACCAAGAGGAAATTTGGACTTGTAAGCATCTAACTGGGGCTGGGACATATTAGGATTCCAGTAATCATCCGAATGTCCTTCTTTACTAAAGCGATAACTGAAATAAAGAGAAGGGTCTTTCCTGTGGACATAAGTATCAAATAGATTATAAAGAATATGTGTTTTAGCAGATACGGTACTATCTATCACCCCAAAAGCATTTGGTATGTTACGAATAGATCCATCAAGCTGTACAAAGAACTTTGGATTCTTCATATCAAATATTTCAGAGAATGTATATCCGGTAATGTTAGACACAATACCTGAAAAAGACGAAATAGCCCTAATGACTGAAACATCATTGCCACTATCATCTGTCAACCTGATCTTCTTTTCTAGTATATTCCTTTTACCAATGACTTTCAGCAACGGTGGTGAATTAAGAATAATGTCCTTCATAATATCAAAATGGACAAACGTAATCTGTTCCTTTGAATTAGCTCCTAACACGATCTGCTGTTTCGACCAATTAAAGAACTTCCATAATTGTATCAAACATGCAAGCAAAGACTTACCTTCACCACGCATCCAGCAAAGCACGATTAAACGATGAACAAACTCCCCGTCCACCATTCTGAGGGCTTGTCTGCATATCTCTTTTTGAGCTTCCCAAATGGACCGATACGACTTCCCAGTCTTCGGATTCAATTCAGTTGGTAAATCCTTAATCGGGCACCATTGAGCCATAACAGCCCCAACAGGATAAATAGGAATACTTACCTTGTCCTCACACCACGAAACAAATCCCTCAGGCCCATCTTTATAATCCTCAGGTTCATAAATAACATAAGGATCAAGGGTATCTACATCCACAGAATATATCTTAGTTTCATCAAACACTCCACGGGCTTTGGAAGAAATATACTGATCAGTCCTTTCCTGACTAACCTTGGTAAGAGCTTTCCGAACAATAATGGAACTCATCGAATAACTCCTTTCCGGCTAATCTGTGATTCGGAAATACTTTTATAATACTGAGGATCACCACGTTCTGCATCTCCAGTATCTACAACGGAACTTCCCGAAGGATCAGGTTTCTTCGCAAAATCAAAACAAAGGTCTAAATCCTTCCACATCGAATGAATAGTAGTAAGAGTAGCCCGTATCTCCTTATAAACGGGGTGCATACCGAAACCCTTCTCCGTAAAGGTCATGGGTGACTCTAAAGACATCTCGATGATCTGCATCTTGACAAGCTGTATATAAAGCGGTATGATCTGCATACCAATCTTAAACAGCATCATCTCATCTAAATACTTGTAGTTCGATAAAATAGATTGGTAGAGAGCTTCGAGATACTTAACTTGTACAGCACACTTGCCCCTTTTAATGTAGGTACACATATTAAACACAGGACATCTCATCTCCGTACATTCTCGGATAGCATCCCACGCATACATCTGTACATCTTTACGAACAGTACCCTTATTAAGCGTTAATTCACCTATTTTTAAAGAATCCGTGATTGAGTTCATGGTTTTTCCCTCCTGTTTTGTAAGGAATAACAGAATAAGCATTAAAAGTCAACTAAAATCCAAGGATAGGTCAATTTCCCTTAAAAAATTGGGAAAAAAATTAAGGTGAGGTACCTTATCGCTCTCTTTTTCTTTTCTGTTGAAGCATTTGTTGACGTACTAACTTATTGTTTTTATTATGTTTTTTGCTTTTTAATTGTTTTTTTCTTATCAATATGTTAAGATTCAGTCAGTTCAAGTCAGTCACTACATAGTGCATCGACAAGTAGTCGATGCTATGTATGACTACAACAAGTACACTATATAGTGTACAGAAAGCGAGTTAGAGCAATGAATAAGACTAAAGCGGAGAGTGCAAGCGTAATGAGTAATGCTATTAGACAGCGTGACTTATCAATACTGTCATCGTCAGATGACAGCAAAGCAAAGCGTTTATTGACTGTTAAAACTGTAACAAGACAGCATCTTGATACAGTAGCAAGTCAAAGATTGCAAAACGCTTTGATTGACTTCATGTCCGTCAATAAGTGTACTGATTCAGAGATCGTAGCAGAATTGCTACATTATGACTTCTTTACTGTTGACAGTAAAGCAAGTGCAAGAGTAGCAAGACACAGCTTTAGAGACTTTGAAGAATGCGTTCTTGTACGCAGTCAGAGAACGCATGATTTGCTTGCTACAGCAGAGATCAAAGACAGCAAGCGTTTTCGTTAATTAACTAACAAACAAGCATAGCAGTCATAATGACTGCTATGCTTACAATGATGCTTTACGCATACAAAAGGAGATCATACAATGAACAGTAATACAGAGTTTACGCCCGTTGTTATTAGTGCTAATGAACAAACACGCATTGACCGTAAAGACTACATTAAGCAATGTGAAAGTGATCAAGCAAAGCATGAAAGCAAATTGCTTGCTGATTTAAAGCGTAAGTACAGTCATCCAGAGCATTTAACTTATCGTTTATTCATTCGTTAGCATTATCATCATTAAGTAAGGGAGCAGTCTTTACGATGCTCCCTTTCTTTTTGCCTTGTTTATCCTTTACCTTCCTTAATAACTTCTCCTAGGTTATTCTGCTTTTACCTTAATACCTAGACCTAGGATTATTCAAGACCTTTATGTAACCTAGGGATGTGGGTATACCTAGGTATATAATAAGATATATATCAAGACCTCGGTAGTAACCTAAAGAGGAATTAATATAAGGTTATCAAGACCTAATTGTAACCTAAAGATGGATACTTGACTTATGTGTCGGTATTTGTTACTATATGCACAGAGAGTAAAGCAAAGAAAGGAGGTGATAACCATAGTAGAAGTAAGCATGATGAAGGGAGTTATTAATAAGATAATAATAACTTCGTATTCGGCAACTCATTATTAAATCGGGCTTTGCCCACAGAATGAAAAGGAGAATTATCATGAGTAAGAAAATCGCAAAAGAAAATGAAGTGAAGGCAGTTGCAGCAGCACCGGCAAAGAGAATTATCATTAGAGAAGCCCTTGCAAAAGAGATCAAAGAACGGATTCAGGTTCAGATCAAATCTTGTGAGGATATCAAAGTGAAGGATCTGCTTGTACCGGTTATCACTTCGGAGATGATTTCAGAAATTAGCAAAGAAGGTTATCAGAATTATTTGATGGATTTCATGCTCTTTAACAAAGCCAAAGTTGAAGAGGTTGCTGATCAGTTAATTAAGAACGGTTTCTTTGAAGATAAGGTCGATGAAAACGGAAAGGTTGTCACAACCAAAGAAACTCTTGCATTAGGAAGAGTCAAACGGCATGAAAAAGATTATCTTCACATGATTCCCGTTCGTGCCAAAGTGATGATTCCAATTATCAAGAGAGTTAAAGAGTCCAGCACAAAGGAACAGTTGGCTAAGAGATTTGCTTAGTCGGTTCTATTAACATCGGGGAGTAGAAATACTCCCCGAATAATAATGAAAGGAGAAAAGGAAATGGATATGTTCAAGAAGTACAATTGCTATTGTGCAAGAAATGCCAGAGGAGCAGGTTTCATTACTTCAAGGCTGAGGTACTACAAAAAGAAATATAATGTGCCTCATGAGACCGCTTATGTATGGGCTAAGGAAGATTGGGCTGTCATGAAGACAGGTGAAAAGTTCCTGAGAGAGGGGAAGGCTCATGGGAGAATATAAGAATGATATATTAGAAAAAAGTATCCTTTATCTTGAATCCCGAGCCTATGATCTGATAGGGGAACTTGATAGAGGATATCAGATTAAGGAACTCAGGGAACTGAAGGAGTTCAAATTATCCTGTTTATTCAAGCAAATTGAAAATTACAAAAAAGAATTAGAAGCCTAAAATAAGAAACCCCTAGCCTCAGAAAAACGGTTAGGGGTTTTTTATTGGCTGGTTGGTAGAACCTCTCCTAATACCTTAGCCCTAGGCAGAAGTCTATAATTAGAAATTTTAGAAAATTATCAAGACCTAGGAGCTAACCTAAAGCCGAGAAAATAGATACCTTGATTAAGCTGTAGGCGTTTGTTACAATTAAGATCAGAAAACAAGAAACATAAACAGAAAGGAGGTGACCGTAGGAAATCATGAAGTGAAAGGTGATAAATACTATCATACTTTCAGAAATAATAACCTATTCCGATATTCTAAATGAAATCGGAAGCAGAAATTCAGAAAGGAGTCAGAAAATGGAGATCCTAGACATGAAGGTTGATTGGCGTGAAGCGTGGGACAATAAGCCGGAGATCCTACTTCTTGTTAACCGCATTCCGTTATTAGAGTCCATGAGATTTGAGAAAAAGGATTCTCTCTATTATGCAGAGAATAGGGGTTATGTGACCTTTTTCTCTTACAGTTCCCCGGGTAGAGGTTACGGGGGATATTGTTTCAGAATTACCATGCTAGATGGTAGTTCAGAAGTTCTTGTAGGTCCTTGGTCTTCAAGAGCCAGTGTTATGAATGAAGCGGGTTTTACCCCGTGTTTAGATGTTCTGATGACAAGTGATCCGGTTAGTTGGAAAAGCGGATTTGGTTTTACTTCTGCTCATGTTACTTTAGAGCTTTGTTCTCCGATTAGTTCTTGGTTACCTGGAGTGGAGTTGGTTTATTCGGATCATATGTACATTCCTATTCTGTCAGATGGACGAAGAAAACCTTGTCCTACAACATATTGGGGAGAGAAGAACAATTATCTTCCGTACTAGAAGTATTAACCCCGGAGAGAGCTTCGGCTCTCTCCACAACATGAAAGGAGAAAGAGAATGTTTGAATTCTGTACTTTGAAAACAAGATGTAGGGTTGCCCGGAAGTTGATCAGAAAATACAATGCTAGACGGGATGAAGAAATTGATATTGCCTTGTCTTTAGACGGCAGCGGTGAGTTATCCGGTGTGATCTATCAGCATTTTGCGGATTCTGCTGAAGCCGAGGTCAACATTATCTTAAAGAAATTGAAACTTACTCGGTTGGCTTATGAGAAGTATTTACGGAAAGCATTGATGATGGAAGCACATTTTGGACATGATGTGCCGGAAGCTTGGTTGGATATTCTAATTGTAGAACGCCCTTAGGGCAGAAAGAAGGAGTTATGGAAAAGATGCTTGGAGATTATTACAAGATCGTTGATGGGCGGAAGATTAAGGTTGTGCAGATTGCTGGAACTCACCGAGAATTTCGTAAACCGGTGAAAACATCCTTATCTTATGCGGAGAGAAGGTTGCAAGAACTTCTTAAGGAGGGCTTATACTTGAAATAATAACGATCAGTACCGTCAGAACTTTTGACGGGTTAATTGATTTTACGGTGATGATTACCCGAAATGATAGGAGTAAAGAATATACCTTTACTCTTGCATCAGAAAGGGATGTTGACCGAATTGTCTGGTTATTGAAGAAAAGATGGTTCGGGAAGGCTTTGAGTAGTCTCAAGAAAATTTCCTTGAAAGTTAAGGAATAAGGATTAGCCCTCAAGCAGAAATGTTTGAGGGCTTTTCTTTGGTTTATGCTCCAGGTTATGAGAAAATGAAAGGTTCACCTGATAATTTTTCTTTATCCTTTAGGTTATTCTTATTGTCGGAGCTGTTCCTACTAGGTATATTAAAGACGGAACCTCATTTTATACCTTATACCTTCGGTTATTAATGAGAATATTTCCGCTATCCTTATCTAAGTACATGAATCCGCTAGTGAAAATAATTGTTTTATTTTCTTGACTAACCTACAAGATAATGTCAAGATTAGTCAGCAATAACGAAGTGTCCGAAGAGTAAGTCGGATGTGAGAACTAACAGTTAACAGGCTCTTTTACATATTCGGAATAGCAAGAGCAAGAGAGAAACTATTCCGGACGAGATGAAGATTGCCGGGGGTTTGATTTCAGAGCAAACCTTAAAAACGATTAGTTCAGCGCCGGATAATTGAAGAATCTAAAATCCTTAAGAATCTGCGTTTAGGACTGTGATGCAAGTGAGTCGGGCGGAGTACAAGAAACATGAATCCCGGCGAAGCGAGTGCAATTCTCCTATTCTAAAAAGAGTTCGGCAGACATAATCTTCATGGACGATAGTAAATAGGGCGGTACGCAAGAAACAAGAATCCCTATTGATGAGAAAGGACTTTCTTCTATCGGATCATTCTCTAGCATACTAGAGATAGGGTGAGTCGAACATTTAAATTTCCTTTTGAAGCAAGAAGCTAAACGGTTTCTAAGTCAGAATGGCTTAAGGTTACTCTCTTTCTTTTCTCCTTAAAGAAGACTTCCGGAGAGTGTTATGCTCTCCGGAAGTTTATCTTAATTAAGGGAGGTTAGCATGAAACAGGTATCTGCTATGAGAAAAGCGGTATACGGATATCAGATTTATGAAACTGTTTCCGGGAAAAGAATAAAGTATTTTCCGAAGAGATCGGCTTCTTCATTAGAAATAACGAAAGCCAGAGTCTTTGATCTTACAAGGAAATCAAGAGTGGACAGAACATTTGATATATGGGACGGTTGCGTTGCTGTATATAAAATGACTGTGTTGGCTAATGGAAATTATTTCTTTAGACCATATCTTCTTGAACCGGCTAATGATCGTGAGAAACTTGGTTATGAATCCGATCTTGAGTACATTCAGAAAATGCGGAGAAATAATCAAAGAACTGGTCGAATGGCTGATGATTTAAGTTCTTGGATTAAGTCTGGTGCCGGAGATAGAGTATTAGGAAGTTGTGTAAATTCCCTAAGTTATAAGTCTGAAGGTCGCTTGATACAGAGAAAGTTAGGAACTTCAATTCCTGATTTCGGATGGCAACCGTTACCCAAGAGGGGGAAATATGCTGAGGATGAATAAGAAAGCAAAAGGTAAGTTCTCCAGGGCAATCAGAAAATTGCATAGGGAAGAAATTGCTCCGAGAAAATATCACAAAGTAAAGGTTCGCTTTCGTAAGAAGGTGGATGAAGAATAACTAGGAATGAGAAACAGAGCAGTTATCCTTATACAAGATATAACTATGGTTAATCCAATGAGGGTGCAGATAGACCAGGATTCATAAATTTTTGTGTGTCCTAGTGTGTCCGCAGTCTCGGGAATCATCCCAAACCTGAAGTAATGGTGCTTCATAACTTGAAAAGGAGAAAGAAATGAGTAAGAACAATAAAAAGAAGGATGCGGCTAAATTGACTCCGGTCAAGAAAATTGAAACCAAACCGGCAGAAGTTCCTGTTGCTCAACCTAAAGCGGCAGAAGTTCCCGTTCGTCCTGAAATGCCCGTAGGTTTCTGCATGGACCTTGCAGATTGGAATTCCGATCATCCGTGTTATGATCCGGGAAACAAAATCTGTAAAGATCCTAAAGGCAAGAAATCCACGTGTGAAAAAGATACTCCTGAAGCTCATGCGGCTTGCTTGGCTCGTTACAATTTCTTGATGGCTCAGGGAAAGAGCCCGAAGATCAAGAAAGAAAAAGGTGTTCGTGTTCCCCGTACGAAAATAGCCGGAACTCCAACGCAAACGGCTATCATTAATTCGATGCTCAAAGAAAAGAAGACCATCGAAGAAATGGCAACGCAATTGGCTCCCGTATATGACGGAAATATTGCGAATGCAAAAGGTCGGATTCAGAATCATATTAAGTCCATCTTGAAGAAGGCTTGTGTTAGTGCTAAGTTATTCGGAGATGATGAACTTAATTACCTGAAAACCGAAACAAAAGTAGCTGAAGTTGCTCCAGCCGCATAACTTCAAAACAGAGGGCACGGTGAGAAATTGCCGTGTCCTCACTTCTGAAAGAGAGAAAGGAGTTTGCTATGTGTGACCATAGGAAAATTGTTAAAAAGCAGGCTATCATTTCTTTATTATGCAGAAAATGTAGTAACCAGGAACGGTTTGATAGAAAACAAATTACTATTCTAATTGGAAAAGGAGAGAAAATAAAATAGACAATTCCATTGCCTGCATTATCAGGGATGATTATGCAGGTACTAGAATTGCCAATTACGGTAATTCATAACTAGAAAAGGAGAAAGAAAATGGCTTACGATGAAAAAAAGGATGTAGTGTTATGGAGCGGTAGAGTGGGTAGTTTAATGATATCCGTACAAAAATATGCTGATGGTGCTCCGAAATTTCAGATTGGACCAAGAGTTATTACTAAAGCAACCGGAGAAGAATCTTTTGTCAAAGCAGGAAGATTGACAGCGGGGGAATTTGAGTATATAAGCACAATGATGCCTGAAATCAAAAAAGCATTAGCCTCTTAAAGATTACTAGGAAGCATTACTTCGGTAGTGCTTCTTATGGAACCTTTAAACAAGGTTACTATTGAGAAAAGGGGGGTGAGACTAAATGGATGAGAAAAAAGTATGTAAGGACTGTGGTTATCGTGGAACTAAGAAAAGCGGGTGTAAGGGTTGGTGTGCCGCAATAGGAATATATGTTCCACGAAAGAAGGAATCTTGTAAGAAGTTTTGGTCTAAACAGAAATAAGGAGAAAGAAAATGGAAACGCAAGAAATTATGGAGAAGGCTACGAAAAGCCAACTCGATTCCTTTCGTAAGCTGGTGAGTGTTTTCAATGTTGCCCCTGATTTCGTAACAATTTGGTACGGGAAATTATGTGCTTCCTTTAAAGGTGTAACATTTGAAATTGATCCTAACGGATGTGTAAATCCATAACAAAAAATGAGAAAAGGAGAAGGAGAAATGACAGAGGAAAAAAGAAATGCCTTAATTTCAAAAATTATGAAATTGATGGAATTAGGAAATTCCGAACGCAACAGTAATTTGGCAGAAGCTGAGGCGGCTTCAAGAAAAGCCGCACAATTAATGGCAGAATATTCCATTGATTTTGCTCAATTACGGGACGGCAAAAGAGATCCTGATAATTTTGTCAGTATGACCGTAGATGGTTCAGAAGTTAAAAAGGTTGACTATGAAGCATCATTGGCATATCAGATTGCTAAGGCTTTTGACTGCAAAATGATTAACACCTATTGCAAAGATTTTGATAACCCTGAACATAGTTACGGAGATTGGCAAATCTGTTTTGTCGGTACGAAAAACGATTTAGAAATTGCCGTATTCTTTTTCAAGTATCTCCGGAGAACTATCTATTCTATGGCTCGTAAACATATAACCACAGAAACTACCAAACCTTCTTATACTTCAAGTGGACGTAGAGTTATTGATGTGGAAAATGCAAGAAGGAATTACTGCTATGGATTAGTAGTGACAATCGGGGAACGTCTTACGGATCTGTATCAGAAAAGGGAAGAGTTTATTCCTTCTGACTGCAAAGCTGTCATGGTTATCAAACAAGATGGTCTTGAAAAAGCTTTTGATAGGTTGTTTCCTAATAGAAGTAATGGCAGAAAAGCTAGTTTCAAAGGAGATACTTCTGCATATTTCAGAGGAAAAGAAGCGGGGCATGATATAAACTTGTCCCGACCGATCGGCAATAGTAGCAGGCCTTCCCCGCAGATTAATTAACCCTTAACACATTAAAGAGAAAAGGAGAGTATTATGGAACAGACATTAGAAAGTGCAGGATTGGATTATGAATTGACGTTGGCAGAACGTGAGGATGTTCAGAAAAGATATCCGAACGTGTATTTTCCTGAACCGACACTAGAACCTGTGTTTTACGGGAGACGGGATAAAGTCAGAATACCTGAAAAGCGGGCAATAGTTGACCAAAAGGTTCACGAAACAACTCAAAGTCCCGGTGTTTACGGAATTTGTTCAGAAGCCTACAAGATCATCCACTATGAAGATATTATTCATATGGTTGAAAATTCAGTTGGGGCTTTAACCGATTACGGCAAAGTTCAAGTATGCCCGACTACTTATCTTGATGGTGGTCGATTAAGAATCAATGTTAAATTTCCGGAAATGAAATCAGAAATCAAGAAGGTCGATTCCATTATTCCTAAAGTAGATGTGTTTTCGTCTTATGACCTCAGCACAAAACTTACGGGAAAATTCGGTGCTTGGCAGTTGAAATGCACGAATGGGATGGGAATCTGGAAATCAATGCAGAGATTTGCCAAACGCCATCTTCAGAATCTTTTCCTGAATGATTTTGGCAATACCATTAGTGAAGGTATGCTGATATTCGGAGAACAAGTTAATACCTGGAAGAACTGGGCTTCAACCCAGATAGAAAAAGAAATTTATGAAACTATTTGGGATGAACTTCCTTTCAGTAAAGCAGAAAGGACAAAGATAGAAGCTCTTCCGGAAATTGGAACTCAAATGCTTTTGTCTAAGGCGGTAGAAACAAATACCTTAGATTTGTGGGGGTTAAATTCTGTTCTTACCCAATTTGCTACTCATGAGGTTAAATCAGAACTTCGCAGGATTGATCTTGAACCGGCTATCGCTCGTTCAATGGAATTGTTGTATGCCAAAACTACAGGGGGTATTCATTAATGGCAGAATTGAAGATGGTTACTTTAGAATTGTGTGATGAAAAATTACGCCATCACAGGTCAATTCTTGAAGCAGTAACCGAATGTGTCAATGATGAGGAGAAGTATAAATTAGCCAGAGCTTATGTAATGGTTTGGGAACGTATCAGGTTTCATGTAGAAAATGGAAAGATGGTAACAATAGAT
>ERZ1645192.1813-NODE-1813-length-17769-cov-13.027041_pt1 | contig 17769 bp, 15 predicted proteins | sample MGYA00575354_ERZ1645192 | MGnify/ENA primary metagenome ERZ1645192 (study PRJEB40844, sample SAMN11349763) | freshwater sediment metagenome | isolation source: river sediment | host: Sediment | place: India: Faizupur Khadar , New Delhi | collected 2017-02-21 ... | reverse complement strand
GTGACCATCCAGGCGCCGCCCATGCCGAAGAAGCCGCCGATGATGCCGACGCCGATACCGAGGATGATGAGGCCGGGCCAGAAGATCTTGACGCCGGCAATGGGCATGAGGATATAGAGCCAGTCCATGAGAGTCTCCTTCGCTGCGGATATTAGTGTTCAGCCAGTTCGCGGGATTTCAGATCGATGCCGATCCATCCCATGACGATGTCGGCGAGGACGCCGAAAATCACGCCGGTTACCGGGATGATGATGATCGTCAGGATCATGAACTGCAGGTGGCTCTCGTTGTAGAGATTGGCCCACCAGGCCATGATGCCGTCGAGCTTGCGGGTGTCGGCGACAATGACCACAGGCGCGCTTTTGCCCCCGCCGGCCGCGAGCGCGAGGCTCGGAGCGAACAGGACCAGGGAGATGAGCGCCCACCAGTACCGCTGCATTCGTTTCTTCATCGTGTTCTCCTTTTTGTGTTGGTGCCGTGTACGGGAACCGCGCCGGTGTCCGTGCCGGGGCGGGGCTACTCGGGTCCGGGCGCCGCGGAGGGGGAAGCCGGGCGCCCGGACCGTTGTTGTCTTTCCGGCAGCGGGCAGTGGCCAGCCTGGTTGCCGGGAAAGAGCTGCCCAGCCTCTTCCAACTTGCGTGCCAGTAAACGTGCAATTATTTTTTTTGATGGAACGGCAGGGTGTTGACAGGGAAACCGTTGAGCTTTTGCGCGGTATCGGATAGGGAAAAACAGGCCCGGTGAGTTTGCGCGAAAAAGAGTGCAGGGAGAGAGTCGCATGCGCTATTCCTACCCCCCGCTGATCAACCCGGTGATTCGGGTCGACAGTTCGATCTATGCCTGGAGCATCGGCAAGTTTCTGCTCCTGTTCGGTTCCGCGGTGGTGATCCTGGTGCTGGCCGTATCCGCGGTGGTCACCTACCAGGTGGCGGCCGCGTTTCTCGACCAGGCCTACGCGCGCAACGCCCAGATGCGCGCCCTGGCCCAGGCCCATGAAATCAACCAGCTGCTGCACGCTGCCCGTCACCAGCTCGAGTACCTGTCGCGGCGGCCGCTGAGCGTGGAGGCGATCCTCGCCCACCTGGGCGCCATGTCCGCGGAGGAGCGGAACCGCTACCGCGAGGTGGCCTTCCAGGGCCAGGCCCCGGAGGAGCGCTTTGTCCTCGTCAACACCGGCGCGACCCTGGTGGCGGTACCGCTGGAACAGGCCCTGGGCAACCGGTTCGGCATTTTTTCCGGCGGCGACCAGGTGGCCGGCAAACCGCCGGGGTTCGTCCATCTCGGCGACCCCACCGAGGTCATCTACCCGTCGGTGCCGGCCGAGGGCGGGGTGCGGGCCGTGGCCATGCATGTGGTCCGCCTGACCACGCCGGTGTATACCGAAGAAAAAGAATACCGGGGACAGCTCACCCTGAGTGTGGATCTGCGCCGTCTGCGCGATATCGTCTCGGTGCACAACTCGAAAAAGTCGCCCCTGTACCTGTTCCCGCAGGAGAGCGAGCAGAAGAAGAGCTTTTTTTTCGACGCCTCCGGCTGGCTCATGTTCCAGTCCGAATCGCCCGAAGACCGGCAGGCCGAACTGTCGGTGGAATTTCTCCGCATCGGTCTGCAGGGCGATATCGGCCGGCCCGGGTTCAGCACCGCCTTCCGCCCGAATTTCAGCAGTGATCTCTACTGGGCCATGGTCTCCGACGTGCAGGCGGCGCGAACCGGACAGGTGCTCATCTCCAGGCCGTTCATGCCGCCCGCCGCCTCTGACCGGACCCTGTATCTCAGCTACGTGCCCCTGGTTTTTGCCGAGAGCGACGAATCCCAGCGCATCCTCGGCGGCATCGGCTGCATCGACACCAGCTTCGTGTTCATGGCCTCCACCTACCAGGTGGCCGGCACCCTGGCCCTCTGCTTCGCCGCGGGTGCGGTGCTGGTGGTGACGGTCATGTACTTCATGGGCCGGCGGATCCGCCGGCCGCTCAACCAGCTCGCCGAGGCGGTGGAAATCCGCGCCGCCGGCGACGACCCCACGCCCGTGGCCCTCAGCCCGCTGTTCGCGGAGATCAGCCAGTTCCAGAAATCCATCAACATCCTCCTCGTCCGCCTGCAGGTGGCGCGGGCCGACTCCCTGCTGCGCGAAGGGTTCGACGAGGACGACCGCATGCGCCAGCCGGTGGACCTGGACCGGGAGATCCGCAGCAGCCCCGGCCTCGACCCGCAGCTGCTGGCCATGCCGCTCTACGGCATTGTCGGCGGCAGCGGCGCGGTGGCCAGCCTGCGCCAGCACATCCACAAGGCGGCGCGGGTGCTGGCCGACGTGCTCATCGTCGGCGAGACCGGCACCGGCAAGGAACTCACCGCCGAGGCCATCCACTCGGTCAGCCACCGCGCCAAGGGCCCGTTCCTTTCCATCAACTGCGGAGCCCTGGACGAGAACCTGCTCATGGACGCCCTGTTCGGCCATGTCAAGGGGGCCTTCACCGAGGCCCAGGCCGACCGCAAGGGCGCCTTTGTCGCCGCCTCGGGCGGCACCCTGCACCTGGACGAGATCGGCAACGCCTCGGCCAAGGTGCAGCAGGCCCTGCTGCGCGCCCTGTCGGTGCGGCGCATCCGGCCGCTGGGTTCGGACAAGGATCTGGCCTTTGACGCCCGCATCATCGCCGCCACCAACGTCGATCTGCTGCAGCGCGCCCTGGCAGGGGATTTCCGCGAGGACCTCTACTACCGGCTGGCGGTGATCACCATCAACACCCCGCCCCTGCGCCAGCGCAAGGAGGACATCCCGGTGCTGGTCAAGTACTACCTGGAGGAATACGTCGACCTGTCCGGCAGGCGGCCGGTGGGCATCAGCCGGGGGGCGCTGGAGAAGATGCTGCGCCACGACTGGCCGGGCAACATCCGCGAGCTGAAGAACTGCCTGGTCCGCTCGGTCGCCTTTGCCGAGGGCGACCTGCTCCTGGCCGAGCATATCCTCTTCGATGAGCGGGGCGGAGAGATCGAGCGGAGCGGAGAGGGCGCGGGGGAGATGCTCAAACCGCTGCCGCCGTCCGCGCCGGAGGGGCCGCAACTGCCGGCCGTCCAGCCGGCGGCCGGCAGGGAGCCGGACCAGGGGAGCGTGCCGGCGGAACTCAACCTCCGCCAGCGCCGGGCCTGGCCGGTGATTGCCCGCCAGGGGAGCATCTCCCGGGGCGAGTATGAGGCAGCGGTGGGTGAGGCCATTGCCGTGCGCACCGCCCAGTACGATCTGCGCGATCTGGTCGCCAGGGGGCTGCTGACGAAGACAGGGCGTGGTCCCGCATCCCGCTACATGCTTGTGCGCTGAGGAACAGGAACCGATTCGGGCGGGCCGGCCGGGCTGCGCGTTGCTCGATTATCGGGCAATTGCGCAACACAGGTGTGGCGCAAGGAGAATCGCGCAGGGTGGGCGGTCAGGGGTGCAGGCTGCCGAGATACCGGTCCACCGGCGCGAACTCGTCGGTGAACGGGGGGATCGTGGTCACGGGCGGCGGCAGGGTGTTGGCGAGCAGGGACTGCAGCACGGGGTCGTCCGGGCGGGTCGCCGGCGACGGCCCGGTGAGGGCGGCCAGCACCAGGTTCTGCCACCGCTCCCGGTCCGCCGGGTCGTGCACGGCATAGGCCTGCACCTCGGCAAAGGCGGTGGCAAAGGTGGCGTACAGCGCCTGGTAGAAGCGGCTCGCCACCCCTTCGGGTGAGGCGAGCAGGTTGACCAGCACCACCCCGGAGGGGTTGAGGGCGCGGCGCATCAGCCCGACCGCCTCCACCGTGACCAGGTGGAAGGGGATGGCGTAGTGCGAGTTGAACACGTCGCAGAGGATTACGTCGTAGCGGTCTTCGGTCCGCTGGAGAAAGGTGCGGGCGTCCGCCTCGATCACCCGCAGGCGGGGATCCTCGGGCAGGGCGAAGTGGGACCGGGCCAGGGCGATCATGCCCGGGTCCAGTTCCACCACGTCCACCTGGAGGTCCGGGTAGTGGGCGAGCGCGTACTTGGGAAAGGAGAAGCCGCCGCCGCCCAGCACCAGCATGCGCCGCATACCGGGCCGGTAATACTCGGCCAGGCGGTAGAAGCGGGTGTAGGGCAGGGCCAGTTCACTCGGGTTGTCGAGGTACATGGCCGACTGGCGGCCGCTGGGGTCGGTGACCAGGTCGCGGGTGAGCCGGCCGGTGCCCTCTTCCTTGCCGGTGTAGACCAGCACCCGGTTGTAGGGGGTGTCCCGGTCGAGGAAGCCGACCTGTTCCAGCCGCCGGTCCTGGGCCCGGCCGATGAGCAGGGCGAGGACGAAGACGAGCAGGCTGAGCCCCTGAAAGAGCCGGCCCGAGGGGGCGGCCAGCCAGGCGGCGGCGGCCAGGACCATGGCGGTGATGAACAGGATCGCCGTGCTGCCCACCCAGGCGATGAGCACGAAGCCGGCCAGGAAGGTGCCGGCGATGGAGCCGATGGTCGACAGCGCATACAGGCTGCCCGCGGTCCGGCCGGCGGTGTCGGTGTCGGCCAGCTGCAGGCGGACGGCAAAGGGCGCGACCATGCCGAGCAGCACCGAGGCCGGCGCGAACAGCACCAGGGTGGCGACGATGGCCGCCAGGTGCAGGCTGCCCGACCCCTGCAGCACCGGCAGCACCCAGCCCCTGGACAGGCCGATGGCCGCGGTCGCCCAGGCGGCGAAGAGCACGATCCGGCCGAGCACCCGCGCGCTCGGCCGCCGGTCGGCGAGGATGCCGCCCCACCAGGCGCCGAGACTCAGGCTGGCGAGGATGATGCCGATCAGGCTGGTCCAGACCACCAGCGAGGTGCCGAGGAAGGGCGCGAGGATGCGTGAGCCGGTCAACTCGATGATCATCAGGGCGGCGCCGCAGAGAAAAACGCAGCAGTGGAGCATGGCGGACCTCGCATTCGGTTTGACGGCCTGCCGCCGGCCGACAACGGCCCGCACGGCGGGAGTGGTGGCGCACAGGTACCGGAGAACCGCGCCGGAAGCCAGCAAAAAAACGGGCCGCCGGGGCGGGGCGGAGGTTCGCTCCCCCGCCGCCGGCCACGCGGCGCCTTGCATCAGGGCGCCAATGCCGGTACAACTGGTCCTGCCGGAACAGGCCGGCGCATCGCCCGGGCGCTTCCGGGGGCAGGGGAGGCGAACATGAGTGACCAGGCCATCAGAATCCTGGAAAAGCAGCGGGAGGACCTGGTCGTCCGGGTTCTCCGGAAGCACGAGGAGATGGAGGCGAGCCGTTCGTTCACCGAGCGGATCCTGGCCGGCATCTCCGAGCTGTTTCTGCTCCTTGACCACGAGTTCCGGGTCATCCAGACCAACCGCGAGTTCGTCCGGCGCACCGGTCTCGCTGCCGGCGACCATCGGCGGCTGGCCCTGGAGGACCTGGTGGATGCGGACCGGGCCGGGGAGATCCGCGCCGCCTTTGCCCGCGGCGAGTTCACCGAGTTCGAGGCGCAGCTGCGCACCGCCGAGGGCGACACCATGCCGGTGAAGATGCGCGGCTCCACCCACGTCAACCCCAACGGCCTGGTGCTGCACATGCTCATCTGCTCCGACTGCAGCGAGTTCTTCGCGCTCATGCAGCAGATGCAGGAGGGGCAGAAGCAGCTCATCCATTCCAGCCGGCTGGCCAGCCTGGGCGAGATGGCCGCCGGCGTCGGCCACGAACTGACCCAGCCGCTCAACGCCATCCTGCTGTTCGCCCGCAACTGCCTCAAGGCCCTGGACGCGCCCGGCGACCACACCGAGATGCTGCGCGAGAACCTGCAGATCATCATCGACCGGGTGAACAAGGCCGCCTCGATCATCGGCACCATGCGCAGCTTCGGCCGCAAGGTCGAGGAGGAGCAGGCGCCGGTGGACCTGAACGAGATCATCCGCAAGATCCTCAGCTTCCTCGAGTCGCAGCTGCGCCTGAGCGAGATCAGCCTCGACCTGCAGCTCGCCGAACAGCCCTGCGTGGTGCTCGGGGTCGAGGTCCGGCTCGAACAGGTGTTCCTCAACCTGGTGCAGAACGCCATCCAGGCCATGGGCCGGGTGGTGGTGCCCCGGCTGACCATCACCAGCCGGGTGGTCGACGGCCTCAACCCCAAGACCATGCGCCACGAACCCTATGTGCAGGTGAGCGTGGCCGACAACGGCGAGGGCATCCCGGAGGAGCTGCAGAAGAAGATCTTCGACCCCTTCTTCACCACCCGCGAGGTGGGCACCGGCACCGGCCTGGGGCTGTCCATCGTCGACCGCATCGTCCGCGGCTTTGCCGGCCACATCGAGCTGACCAGCCAGCCCGGCCGGGGCGCCCGCTTCGCGGTGTACATCCCCCAGTACCGTCCGGAGCCGGGCGGGGTCGAGGGTGCCGGGAGGGCCGCATGAACCCGCCCGAGGCCCCGGCCGCCCCGCCCGCGGTGCTGGTGGTCGACGACGACCTCTACCTGCTCGCCGCCATCAAGCAGACGCTTGCCCTCAACGGCTACGCGGCCACCACCTGCGGCAACCCGCTGGAGGCGCTCGCCCGCCTGGGCGATCAGCCGTTCGCGGCCGTGCTCGCCGACATCCGCATGCCGGAGATGAACGGCATGGTCCTGCTCGAACGCATCCTCGAGCGCGACCCCGACCTGCCGGTGATCCTCATCACCGGGCATGGCGACATCAGCCTGGCGGTGGAGGCGGTCAAGAAGGGGGCCTACAACTTCCTGCAGAAGCCGGTGGACGAGGACATCATCCTCGCCACCCTGCAGCGGGCCATCGAGCGGCGCCAGCTGGTGCTCGAGAACCGTCGGCTCGAGGAACAGCTCACCCGCACCCGCGAGACCCGCTCCCGCTTCTACGGCCTGGTGGGCAGCCACCCGTCCATGCTCGAACTCTACCGGCTGATCGAGACCATCGCCCACGAGCCCGACCCGGTGCTCATCATCGGCGAGACCGGCACCGGCAAGGAACTGGTGGCCCGCGCCCTGCACGACATCAGCCACCAGCAGCCGGCCCCCTATGTGGCGGTGAACATGGGGGCGATCCCGGCGGAGATGATCGAGAGCGAGCTGTTCGGGCACGAAAAGGGCGCCTTCACCGGCGCCATCCAGCGCAAGCTCGGCAAGTTCGAGCATGCCGGCAGCGGCACCCTGTTCCTCGACGAGATCTGCTCCATGCCCACCCAGCTGCAGGCCCGGCTGCTGCGCGTGCTCGAGGAGCGGTGCTTTTCGCGGCTGGGCGGCAACACCCTCATTCCCCTGCGCGCCCGGGTGATCGCCGCCACCAACCGCGACCTGGAGGCGGAGGTGGCCCGCGGCAGTTTCCGCCAGGATCTCTACTTCCGTTTGAACGTGCTGCCCCTGCGGCTGCCGCCGCTGCGCGAGCGGCGCGAGGACATCCCGCTCCTGGTCGACTGGTTCTGGAACGAGTACTGCGACGGCCAGCACACCGGCGCCCGGCCCTGCTCGCCGGAGCTGATCCGGCGGCTGATGGCCCGCGACTGGCCGGGAAACATCCGCGAACTGCGCAACTTCGTGCGCCGCACCTGCGTGCTCGGCGAGGAGGGGCCGGCTGCCCCGGAGATGGCGCCGGCCGCCACGGCCGGGCCGGAGGGGAGCTGCCTGCCCTGGAAGGAGTACATGGAGGTGCAGGAACGGCAGTACCTGCTCCAGGTGCTCCGCCAGACCGGCGGCCAGGTGAGCGCCGCCCACCAGCTGATGGGGCTCTCGCGCAAGAGCCTCTACGAAAAGATCAACAAGTACTCGATCGACCTGCGTCCGTTCCGGGACAAGGCCTGAGCCCGCGTCGACGCGCAAGCCGGGCCAGGGGCAAAACAAAGCGGCCGTCGCGAAGATCGCGACGGCCGCTTTGTTTTGGCTGGACAGGAATGGCGCCCGCGTTGCCGGCGGGCGGAGGCTCAGGCGGCGCTGGACAGGGCCGGCGGCGCCAGCACGCCCTCGCTGAGCAGGGTCACCTCGCCGGTGTGCAGGTCGTAGTAGGTGGCCACCACCAGCACCTTGCCCGCCTGCACCATGTCGGCGATGACCGGCTCCGACTCCTCGATCTTGCGGGCCATGGCCAGGGCCAGTTCCTTGGCGGCGTTGTCGGTCCAACAGCCCGGCCGTCCCTTGGTCCTCTTCAGGGCCGCGTCGATGGGCGGGGTGAGGCTGGCCACGTGGCCGTGCAGTTTGACGCCCTGGGACACGGCGGTGATCGCCCCGCAGGAGCTGTGGCCCATGACCATGATCAGCGGCGAGTGCAGGTGGTCCACGGCGTACTCGATGGAGCCGAGGATATGGTCGTTGATGATGTTGCCGGCCACCCGCACCACGAACAGGTCGCCCAGGCCCTGGTCGAACACGTCCACCGGCGGCACCCGCGAGTCGGCGCAGGTGAGCACCACCGCCATGGGTTCCTGGCCGCCGGTGAGACCGCGGCGGGATTCCTCGCAGTGGTTGGGATGCTCACACCGGCCGCTGAGAAACCGTTTGTTGCCGGCGAACAGGGTCTGCAGCACCTCGTGCCCGGTCATCTTCTTTCTGGTCGATTGCATGGGGTGTTCCTCTCCGTGGTCATTGGATATATTTCTCAATCGAAACAAAGCAATAGGCCATCCAGGAGGGGCCTGCCAGCCTGGAGGATACAAATGCGACAAAATATCAGTAAAATTGCATTTTATCCACAGGAAAAGTGAAAGAAAATGATTTTTACCCCGGCTCGCCGGCCGCGGCGGCGCAGGCGCAGCGGTCGGCTCTGCCTACCAGGCCTTGGAGCCGAGGATGGCGCGGATCTTCTCCTCGTTCTCCTTTTCCACGAGTATGATCTTGCGGGCGTGGGCCTTGTGGATCTTCTCGGTCAGGGTCTGGATGTCGGCCGGTTTCTCGAGCACGTCGGTGGCGCCCAGCTTCATCGCCTGTACCCCCTTCTCCACCGTGGCGTGGCCGGTGAGCAGGATCACCTGCAGCTCCGGGTTGATCGCCTTGAGCCGCTCCAGGGCCTGCAGGCCGTCCATTTCCGGCATCTGCAGGTCGAGGATGATGGCGTCGTACGATTCCTTTTCCACCAGGGCGAGGGCCTCCCGGGCCGAGCTGGCGGTGGTGACGTCGATGTCGCGGTTCTGCATGCGCTCGCTCATGACCTCGAGGAAATCCTTCTCGTCGTCGATCAGCAGTACCTTTTCGCTCATAGCATCCTCCTTGCTCTCGGTTTTGGATTGTTCGGGCCGGGGCGATCAGCCGATCCGCCGGACCGGCAGGTGCAGCAGCAGTTCGCCCCCGGCCGGGGCCACGCCGAGCCGGGCCCGCAACTCGGCGAGCAGCGGTCGGCCGGCGCCCTCCTCGACCCCGGTTGCGACCGCCGCGACCTCCGTGCCGGCGCTGCAGCTGAGCCGCACGAGCGCCGAGCCCCCTTCCGCCTCGGCGGCCAGGGTGATCGTGGCGCCGGAGCCGGCGGCGGCGAACAGCTGCTCCAGGCAGAGCCAGAGGAGGTTCTCGAGCACAAAGGGGCGCACCTCGACCGTCACCGGCTCGCCCGCAGCCAGGCTCAGGGTGATGCCCTTCATGGTGGCCAGCCGTTCGGCCAGGGCCAGGGTGAAGGCCAGCACCTCGCCGAGGTCGACGCTCGCGGCCGGTTCGTGGGCGCTGTGGGCGAAGCGGTTGAGCCGGCGGATGATGTCGTCGGCGCGCTGCACCTGCCGGCGGATGTTGCCGGCGAGCGTGGTCAGCCGCTCGGGCGAGAGCGGCCGGCCCTTGTCCATGAGCAGCGCCAGGTCGCCGAGCAGGCCGGCGTTCTCGTTGACAATGGCCAGCGCGTTCTTGATCTCGTGCGAGATCGAGGCGGTCATGCGACCGAAAAATTCGATGCCCTGCTCGCTCGGGGTACCCGCTACCGTGCTCATGGCTGCTCCCCCGCGCCCGCGAAGACCTCGTTGAGTTTCTGCACGAGCACCTCGATCTGCACCGGCTTGATCAGGTAGAAATCGCGGCCGCTCTCCGCCGAGCAGGCGTTGAAGTCCTCTTCCGAGCCGTGGCCGGTGACGAAAATGAATTTCATCCACGGGCAGTCGGCCTCGATCAGCCGTTTCAGCTCCAACCCGTTCATGCTCGGCAGTTTCACGTCCAACAGGGCGATGTCGAACCGCTCCTTGTGCACGAGTTCGAGCGCGGTGGCGCAGTCGCTCGCCCAGGCGGCGTCGATGCCGCGCATCTCCAGCCGCTCGGCCAGGGTGGCCACCAATTCCTGTTCGTCGTCAACCAGTAGGACCCGCATTGGTTTCTCCTTCTTTGCTTTTCGCGTCGAGCGGCAGGGTGATGATGAAGGTCGTGCCCTTGCCGACCGTGCTCTGGATGTCGATCTCGCCGCCGATCTCCTTGACCAGTCCGTAGGTGATGGACAGCCCCAGGCCGGTGCCGCCGCTGCCGCTCTTGGTGGTGAAAAAGGGTTCGAAGATCTTCTTGATGTTCTCCGCCGGGATGCCGCAGCCGTTGTCGGCCACCTGGGTGACCACGGTCCGGCCGTCCCGTCCCAGGCGGCTGCGGATCTCCAGGCGGCCGCCGTCCTTCATGGCGGCGAAGGCGTTGTTCACCAGGTTGATGAACACCTGCTGCAGCTTGCCGCGGTCACTGACGAACTCGGGGATCTCGTCGGGGATGTCCACCTCGATGGTGATGCTCCGGTAGCCGGCCTCCCTGGTCTGGAACTCGAGCACGTCGGCCACGATCTGCCGCAGGCTGACCTTCTGCAGGCTCACCTGGATGTTGCGGGCGAAGTTGAGCAGCTGCCGGGTGATGGTGGCGCACCGCTCCACCGAGGCGATGATCGAGTCGATCAGGCCGATCAGACGGTGGTCGCCGGAGTACTCCTTTTTGAAGGTGAACAGGTCCTTGATCAGCCCGGCCTTTTCGTTGATGATCGCCAGCGGGTTGTTGATCTCGTGCGCCACCCCGGCGGAGAGCCGGCCGATGGAGGCCATCTTGTTGGCGTACTCCACCTGGTGCAGGGTGGCCACCCGCTTCTGGTCCGCCTGGTAGATGCTGTTCACCAGGCTGGTGCAGATGCCGAACACCACCGCGCAGATGGCCAGGATCGAACCCGCCAGGAAGGTGATCAGCTTGAGGCCGCCCGCCGACCAGGCGGCCATCAGCTCGTTCTTCTGCTTGACCACCATGAGGATGAAGGGACTGCCGGTGATGTAGGCGTAGCCGATGAGCACCGGGGTGCCCTGGTGGTCACGGCCTTCGATGACCTCGGTGCGCTCGGAGGGCGGCGGCACGGGCAGCGGAAACTGGCTGAGCACCTTGCCGAAGCGGCGGCTGGGGGTCTGGATGACGCCCTTGTGGTTGATGAGGAAGGCGTCGCCCTTGCCGCTCACCTCGAGCCCGGCGAGGATGGCGTTGAGCCGTTCCAGGTCCAGGCTGGCGCGCAGGATGTAGTGCTGGCCCCGGTCGTTGTTGTGCAGCACCGAGATGACGTAATGCGGCGTGTTGCGGAAACCGAGGAACACGTCGCTGATGTTGGAGCGCATGGCGATCACGTCCAGGTAGTTGTCCTGGTCGGTGTAGCCGAGGTTCTTGTACCACTCCTGCTGGCTGTAATCCATGCCCTTGACCGGGTAGGGACCGGCGTAGTTGCGCTGGATGCCGTTGTGGTCGATGACGCCCAGGTCCTGCCATTCGCCCAGCCCGCTCTTCAGGTGTTCGAGCAGCTGCTGCAGTCGCCTGGGTTCGAACAGCTGCTCGTAGGAGTTGTCGAAGATGAGGAAGTTGAGGATGTACTTGCGCTCGTCCAGGTAGGCGGCGAGCGTCCGCCGGGCGTTGGACACCACCCGGGCGGTCTGCTGATGGAAATCCGACTCCAGGCTGCGGGTACTGATCAGGTAGTCCACCACCGCCAGCGCCAGCAGGGGCAAGAGCGCCACGGCCAGCATGGCGGCGATGGACTGCTGCCACAACCGGCGGAAATTGAACAGCGGCTTGTACATCCCCGAGCCCTGGTCCTGCTGGTCGAGAAACCGGGGCTTGAACAGCTGTGCCATGTTGCCTCCTCGCCCGGGCGGGTTCGCGCCCGGAGCCGCCGCGTGCCGGGTTTCAGGCGCCCTGCCGCGCCTGCTTGCGGGCCTGGATCTTCTCGTTGGCCCGCTTCATGGTTTCGCTGAGGACGTCGATGTCCACCGGCTTCTGCAGGTAGGCAAAGGCGCCCAGCCCCATGCAGGTCTCCCGGTCGGTCTCGTTGCCGTGACCGGTGAGGATGATCACCTCGATGTCCGGCTGGGTGGCCTTGACCTGGCGCAGCACCTCCATGCCGTCGATGCCGGGCATCTTCAGGTCGAGGATCATCACCTCGGGCTCGTCCTCGCGGAGCATCTCCAGGGCCGACTCACCGTCGTAGGCCACGGCCGAACCCATGTCGCGCAGCAACAGCCGCTCGGACAGGGTCTGCACGAACTCGCGCTCGTCATCCACCAGGAGCACCCGGCTCGGGGCCTGGAATTCGACCTTGCGGTAGATGTCGGCCTGGTGGAAGTCCGCCCCCACCCCGGTGGTCACCGAGCGCACGCCGGGAACCCTGGCCACGATCTCCTGCAGTTCCTGCTCGAGCCGGCTGAGCATGAGCACGTTCTTCTCGATGGTCAGGTTGACCGCGCCGTCCTGCACGGCCACGCTCACCTCGTGCCCTTCCAGGGTGAGCGCCACCTGCACCCGCGCCTGCAGCTGGAAGTCGGCCAGGGCCGCCAGCGAGGCGGGGGTGGGGGTGAGCACGTCGGAGTGGAGGTTGCGGACGATCAGGTGGACGCTCTCCTCGGCCGCGATCTTGTCGGTGGGGATGACGATGTCGTAGAGCAGCGGGTCCCAGGGGTCGGCCTTGCCGTGGAGGAGCAGGGTCCAGGCGCTGCGGTCCTCGTCGCTCTTGTGGATGGTCTTGTTCGCGTCCTTGTCCGGCGCGGGGCCGCCCTCGGCCTGGCGCAGACGGTGGCTCATCTCCGCCACCAGGCAGATGCGCAGCACGTGCGAGATGGCGGCCGGCACCAGGTGGCTGGAAAAGCCGGTGAGCACCAGTCGGCCCTCGCCGAGGATCTCGGCCACGGCCAGGCGCAGGTAGGCCACCGATTTTTCCTTCTCGTGGGTGAAGGGGTTGAACAGCGAGGGCTTGCTGGAGAAGGCCCGCGCGACCCGGTCCGGGCTCAGCCCGGAGAGGCCGGCGGCCCGGGCGATGACCTCGGGGTCGTCGACCCGCCGGTAGCCGGTCTCGGTCACCAGGCCGCTGATGATGGCTTCTTCGTTGCAGTAGAGGGCGTTAAAGACGGTGATCACGGACATGGCACACCTCGTCAGGGGCGGATGGTCTTGGGTTGGGCCGTCACCCCGAGGGGGCAGCGCTTGCGTTCTTCTTCGTCCGGGTGCAGCGGCGGGTGGATGTGCTGCAGGGCGCTCTCCAGGGTCGGATAGATGTGGTCGGCGCCGATCTTGTTGAACAGGTGGGTGCGCACCAGCACCTTCATCACCGTCTCGTTGACGCCGCTCAGCGAAATATCGATGCCTGCGCTGCGCAACCTGCCGACGATCAAGGATAATGTTTCCTCGCCCGAGGCGTCAATGTCATTGATGCCGTTGGCCACGATGAGCACGTGCCTGAGGGTGGTCTTGCACAGCATCATGTCCGAGATCTTGTCCTCCAGGTAGCTGGCGTTGGCGAAGAACAGCGGCCCCTCGAAGCGGATGAGCGAGAGGTGGCGGCACTCCTCCACGCCCTGGGAGATGGGGCAGACCAGGGCGGTGGTCTGGTCACGGGAGAGCGAGCTGACCACCGGCCGCATGTTCTTGTAGAGGAACACCAGCAGGCAGAGGATCACGCCGAGCATGATGCCCTTGTCCAGGTGGGGCGCGAACCAGAGGGTGCAGAGAAAACTGAGGATGGAGATGAGGCCGTCGTACCACTGGGCCCGCCAGGAGTGGAGGAAACCGGAGACGTTGATCAGGCCGATGACCGCCATCATGATGATCGCCGCCAGCACCGACTGGGGCAGGTGGTAGAGGAGCGGGGTGAAGAACAGCAGGGCGATGACCACGGTCAGGCCGGTGAACACGCTGCTCATGCCGGTGGCCGCGCCGGCCTGGAGGTTGACCGCGGAACGGGAGAAGCTGCCCGAGGCCGGGTAGCTCTTGCCGATGGCGCCGATGATGTTGGCCAGTCCCTGGCCGATCAGTTCCTGGTTGGGGTCGATGCGCTGGCCGGTCTTGCTGGCGATGGCCTTGGCGATGGAGATGGCCTCCATGAAGCCGAGCAGGCTGATGATGGCCGCGTAGGGGAAGAGGTGGAGCATGACCCCGAGGTCGATCCTGGGCATGCCGAGCGCGGGCAGGCCCTTGGGCACGGTGCCGACCACCGCGCCGCCGCCCTTGATCTGCAGCTGGTCGAGCTTGAGCGGCTTGTTGCCCACGCGCAGCCGCCAGGTGCGGCCGTCGGTGGCGGCGCCGGCCGGCAGTTCGTCCGCGGTGTAATAGAGGGCGCCTCCGTCGGACTGGGGCACCGCCTTGAGCAGCACCAGGCGGAGTTCTTCGCGGAACAGGTGGCTTCGATCCTTGAGTTCCTCGATGCGCGACTGGATCACCCGGTCCTCGTGTTCGGCGTCGAGGCGGGCGATGGGGTCGTGCCCTTTTTTCGCCTCCTCCAGGAGCTTGCTGGTTTTGGTCCGCGCCTCGGCCAGGGGCGCGATGCCGCTGGTGGCCTCGTTGAACGAGCGGATCAGCTCCAGGGTTTTGGCCGAGCGGATGGCGGCCGCGTCCACGGTGGCGTTGTGCTCGAAGCCGATCCCCCAGGAGATGAGGGTGGTGACCACCACCGCCACCAGCACGTTGGGGATGCGCGGGGCCAGCCGCTTGAGCCCGACCATGATCGCCAGGGCGAGCACGCCCATGGCCAGGGTGGGCCAGTGGGTGTAGTGCAGGGCCGACTGCACCACCCGGGTGATGGTCTCGTAGTGGTGGGCGGCGTTGTCCACCGTCACCCCGAACATCTTGGACAGCTGCGAGGTGGCGATGATGATGGCGGCGGCGTTGGTGAAGCCGTTGACCACCGGGTGGCTGAGGAAGTTGACCACCAGGCCGAGACGGAGTACGCCCAGGCTGAGCTGGAAGATGCCCACCAACAGCGACAGCAGGATGGCGTAGGCGATGTAGCCCTCGCTGCCGGCGGTGGCCAGCGGTTCGAGCGAGGCCGAGGTCATGAGCGAGACCACCGCCACCGGGCCGGTGGCCAGCTGCCGGCTGGAGCCGAACAGGGCCGCCACCATGGGCGGCAGGAAGGCGGCGTAGAGACCGAAATAGGCGGGCATGCCTGCCAGCTGCGCATAGGCCATGGACTGGGGGATGAGCACCAGGGCCACGGTCAGGCCGGCGAGGGCGTCGGCCTTGAACAGCCCCAGGTTGTACCCGGAGAACCAGTCGAGAAAGGGGAAGATACGCTTGATCATGCCGTTCGTTGCACCTCGGAGCCGTCTTTGGTTGCTGTTGCCTGCGGTTTCTGCCTCTCCTGCATCCCGCCCCTGTTTTCCAGCATGCGCCGGCAGGAGGCGATCATCTCACTGTACAGGGCGCCCACGTCGTAGAGATTGTTCATACGAAAGCGGACCATGCTGTCCGCCAGCGAGAAGACGATGAGGGCCGATTTGCGCGCGGTGATGGCCGGGTCGATGGAGCCGTCCCGCTGACCGGTGTCGATGGCGCGCTCGAAAATATCGATGAAACAGACGTAGATGGCCTCGAGGATGTCCCGGCATTCCGGGTTGGTCTCGGCCAGTTCGTAGGCGTAGCGCTGGTGCAGCAGGGAGAACAGGTCCTCGCGGCTCTTGGTCATGTACAGGTAGAAGCCGATGGTCTCCTCGACCATGTCCAGGCCGGTCTTTTCGCTCTCGGCCTTCCGGTAGCGCTCGAACTCGGGCAGGATGTCCTCCTTGAGGTTGCGGAGGATGGTGAGGAAGATCTCCTGCTTGTTTTTGAAATGATAGAAAATGGTGCCCTCGGCGGCGCCGGTCATGCGCGACAGCTCGCCCATGGCGGTGTCCTTGTAGCCCTTGCGGGCGAACAGGAAGGTGGCGGCCTGGAGGATGGCGTCCTTCTTTTTCAGGGTGGTCTTGGTCATGTCGCCTCAAAAATTAGACTGAGCGCTCAGTCGGTTTTTTAATAAAAGGTTCGCGAAAGACCGTCAAGAGAAAAATGCAGGGGTTTTTCCAGGGCGTTGCCGGTGGGCCGGCCGCCCTCCGGGCCGGGGTGGAACAGCCGGGTCGCCGGGCTTGCGTCCCTTTGTGTTTCAAATCGTTTACAGGTCGGGAGGCGGCTCCCCTGGCCGTTCTTCCCGTTTTTCCTCGGCTCCTGAAGCCCTCCCGGGCGGCGTCGACCGGACCGTGAGGACAAATTGAAACTGTTTCAAACAAAAAGAAACAATTTCTTGACGTCCGGGTGTTTCGTCGTGTTTCTTTGCTCGGGAGAGGGCGCAGGCAGCAATTGCTTTGATGCAACCCATGAGGATAATTGAAGGAAAAAAAGCGGCCCGCGGCTGGCCCTGAATTTGCTTACCCCTCCGGATGACGGCAACAATCGCCGTGATCGGGCCACAGGCAACGGGCCGGCCACGGGACCAGCGAACAGGAACAAGGGAGCGGAAATGGACAAGGAAATGGAGGCCAAGGTGCTCTTGGTCGACGACGAGCAGGATTTCCTCGAGACGCTGTCGAGCCGGCTCGAGCTGCGCGGGCTGAAAGTCAGCGCCGTGACCAGCGGCGAGCAGGCGGTCAGCGAGGCGAAAGAGGACGAATACGACGCCATCGTGGTCGATCTCAGCATGCCCGGCATCGACGGGCTGGAGACGCTCAGGCGGATCAAGGCGATCAACCCGGACGCGGAGATCATCATGCTCACCGGCCACGGCTCGGTGCAAAGCGGTGTCGAGGCGATGAAACTCGGCGCCGGCGATTTCCTGCAGAAGCCGGTGGAGTTGTCCGAACTCATGGCCAGGATCGGCGAGGCCAGGGACAAGCGCATGCTGGTGCTGCAGAAGCGCTCCCAGGAAGAACTCCGAAAAATCCTTCAGGCCAAGAGCTGGTAACCGCCCCTCCATCCACCCCACCCAAAGGAGTACCCATGAACACCACGGTCAAGGATATCCTCATCCCCCTGGAGCAGTTTCCCCACGTGCAGAGCGAGGCCCCGGTGCACGAGGCGGTGGGCCTGCTCTTCTCCCACCCGAACGGCCACGGCCGGCTGCAGTACGACGAACTGCTGGTGATCAGCGCGGACAACCGGCTCGTCGGCCGGCTGACCCTCCGCGGTATCCTCACCTGCTACTTCCCGACCCTGTTCGCCGGCGACCAGCAGCCGATCTTCGCCGGCAAGCAGGCTAAATTCACCGACCTGGCCATCCTCCTGGAAGACAGCTTCCAGACCGAGTGCAAGCGTCAGGGCAGCCTGCCGGTGGGCGACTTCATGGCGCCGCCGCACAAGGCCATCAAGGCGGGCCTGCACCCCCTGCACGCGGCCGAGATCATGATGGCGGAGAACGAAACCTGCCTGCCGGTAAGCGAGGACGACGGGCTCATCGGCGTGGTCCGGCTGATCGACCTCTTCCGCACCCTGGCCTCCAGCTGTTCCCTCTGAGCGCCACCGAAGCCCCTGGCCCAATCCCACGACTTCAACGTAACAGGTACCATTGTGGAAAAAATCACGGAAGCACAAGCCCCCATCAACTGGAAGCGCTGGATGTTCATCCTCGGCGGCCTCGCCCTGTTCGCCCTCATCTACTACAGCCCGGCCTG
>ERZ1645192.1812-NODE-1812-length-17780-cov-12.234020_pt1 | contig 17780 bp, 18 predicted proteins | sample MGYA00575354_ERZ1645192 | MGnify/ENA primary metagenome ERZ1645192 (study PRJEB40844, sample SAMN11349763) | freshwater sediment metagenome | isolation source: river sediment | host: Sediment | place: India: Faizupur Khadar , New Delhi | collected 2017-02-21 ... | reverse complement strand
ACCGGGACTTACAAGTGCGTCAAACACTTGAGGAGAATTGGTGGAGCCAAGGGGAATCTCCGGGCGACGGGGGCGGTGGCCGGCCGTCGGCGCCGGGCGCGACGCGGCCGGATCCGACTGTAACGGCCTCGGCGGTCGCGTCCAGCCCCGCGGGGTGGAGAGCGAGAGCCTGCCTCCCCCTGCGATGTGCTCGTTCCGGCGGGCTCTTAACCGCTCGTTAGGGTTAACGAAGGATAACTGACGGGATCGCGCGAAGCTCTCGCGCTCGCGTTCGTCCGCTTCGGAGAGTTCCATGAACCGCCCCTCGGGCCGTGCCACCTCCGCCCTGCCCCTGATCGTCGCCGCGGTGGTCGCGGTCTCCGGCGTTCTCGGCGGCTGTGCTCGGCCGAATGCCCGGACCGACGGGCCGGCGGTGACCGGCTCGATCCCCCAGAACGCGACCGACCGTCAGGCGGTGGTGGCGGAATGGACGCGCCGCTACCAGTCGACGCCCGACGACCGCGACACCGCCCTCGGCTTCGCCCAGGCGCTGCGTGCCGACGGTCGTACCGCGCAGGCGGTGGAGGTGTTGCAGCGGGCGATGCTGCAGTACGCCAAGGACGTCGGTGTCGCTTCGGCCTACGGCAAGTCGCTGGCGGCGAACGGCGACTTCGACGAGGCGTTGAAGGTGGTGCGTGCCGCCAACAGCCCGCGCACGCCCGATTGGCGGCTGACCTCCGCGGAAGGTGCGATCCAGGATCAGCTCGGCAATTCGGCCGAGGCGCGCAGGCTCTACCAGGAGGCGCTGAAACTGGCGCCGGACGAACCCACCGTGCTCAACAACCTCGGCCTCTCCTACGTCTTCACCAACGAACTGGCCAAGGCCGAGACGACGCTGCGCCGCGCCGTCGCTTCGCCCCGGGCCGACAGCCGGGTGAGGCAGAACCTGGCGCTGGTGGTCGGCCTGCAGGGCCGTTTCGACGAGGCCGATCGCCTCGCCGCGGCGGAGTTGCCGCCGGAAGAGGCCAGGGCCAACGTCGCCTATCTGCGCGGTCTGCTGAGCCAGCCCAACACCTGGAAACAGCTGAAGCAGGCCGACGGCAAGCCCGTCGAGCGCAAGGGTACATCCGGCTGAGCCGGAGGAACCGATCGAAGCCCGAGGCGCCCCGCCCCCCGTCCGACGCGGATCTCGAATCGTGCGGAGGCCCCGCGAAGGGAGAAGGGAGGCGCGCTTCCGCGCCGGCGCTCGGCCGGACGGCAACGCCCCTCTCCCGGAGCCGTCCTGCGATCAGCCGGCGGGCTTGGCCTCGGCGGCCGCGGCCGCAGCGGCGGCGAACTGGTCATAGGCCTCGACCGCCTGCGCGGCGTACATGTAGGACGGGCCGGCACCCATGTAGATGGCGGTCGCCACCGTCTCCATGATCTCCTCACGGGTGGCACCGGCGGCGCGCGCCGCCTTGGTGTGGAAGGCGATGCAGGGATCGCACCGCACCGCCACCGAGATGCCGACGGCGATCAGCTCCTTGGTCCGGGTGTCGAGCGCCCCGGCCTTGAGTGCGCCGGCGGCGAGCGCGGAGAAGCCCTTCATCGCCTCGGGAGCACCGTTGCGGACTTCCTTGAGGAGGACCGACTGTTCGGCCGCGATGTTCTGCCAGTTCTTCATGGGATCTCGTCTCGGGTTCGGGGTGTACCACCCTCCCCCGATCGGCCGGAGGAAGACGGCGAGCGCACCGGCGGGCATCCCCACCGGCCGTGCCGGAGTGCAGATGGTCACGCCGGACACATCGTTCAATTCTCATATGACCGATTCCGCCATGCAGTGGACGCATGGCGCGGGGTCGGCTGCGGCGGAACCGGGTGGTCGGACGCGGATGCCTCGAGGTTCGTGGGAGGTCTCGGGACACGAGGTCGGGCGACCGGACGGCTGCGCGCGGAGCGGTGCCCGCCCGCACCTCACTTCCAGTGGAACAACTGGATCATCGCCGGCCCGATGATGACGGCGAAGAGCACCGGCAGGAAGAAGACGATCATCGGTACGGTGAGCTTGGGTGGCAGCGCCGCCGCCTTCTTCTCGGCCTCGGCCATGCGGGCGTCGCGGCTCTCCTGGGAAAGGACGCGGATCGCCTGACCGAGCGGCGTGCCGTAGCGTTCGGCCTGGATCAGCGCGGTGACCACGGCGCGGATGTTGTCGAGACCGGTGCGGGTGGCGAGGTTCTCGTAGGCCTTGCGGCGCTCCTGGAGATAGGAGAGCTCCGCGGCGGTGAGCGACATCTCCTCGGCGAGCGGCAGAGAGGTGGCGCCGATCTCGTCGGCGACCTTGCGGAAGGCCGGTTCCACCGACATGCCGGATTCGATGCAGATCAGCAGCAGATCGAGCGCATCCGGCCAGGCGCGCTTGATCGACTGCTGGCGCTTGGTGATGGCGTTCTTCAGATAGACGTTGGGCAGGTACATGCCGGCGGCGGCGGCGAGCAGCGAGAACGCGAACTTCATGCCCGGCGGCTTGTCGATGACGTCGAGCACGAAGAAGTAGAACAGCGCCAGTAGGAAGCAGGCGAATGGCAGGATGAAGCGGGCGAAGAGGTAGACGGTGAGCGGCGCTTGGCCGCGGAAGCCGGCCATGCGCAGCTGATCGGCGGTCTTGTCGTCGGAGAGCGCATTCTTCAGATTCAGCGTCTCGACCATCTGCTTCATGAAGGCCTTGGGCTCGGCCCTGAGGCTCTTGGTGCGTTCGGCACCGAGCCGCGCGCGCTCGCGGGTGCGGATCGCCTCGCGTTCTACCGCCACCGCCTTCATGCGCGAGGCCAGCTGATCCTTCTCGAGCAGCGGCAGCGCCACCGTCAGCACGGTGGCGGCGACGCCGATCGCCACGCAGGCGGCGAGCAGCATCTGCGGATCGGTCAGGAGGTCGAACAGTGCACCCATCCCCGCCCCCTCAGAAGTCGAAATCGATCATCTTCTTCATCACCATGATGCCGATCGCCATGTAGATCAGCCCGCCGACGACGATGACGTTGCCGGCCGTGGTTCGGAAGAGAAGCATGATGTAGGAGGGGCTCGTCAGGTAGACGAGACCGGCGACGACGATCGGTAGCGAACCGATGATGGCGGCGGAGGATTTCGCCTCCATCGACATGGCGGTGATCTTGGCTTTCATGCGCTTGCGGTCGCGCAGCACCTTGGACAGGTTGCCGAGCGCCTCGGACAGGTTGCCGCCGGCCTTCTGCTGAATGGCGATGACGATACCGAAGAAGTTGGCCTCCTGCACCGGCATGCGTTCGAAGAGCTTCATGCAGGCGTCGCCGACCGGCATGCCGAGATGCTGCGCTTCGATGATCTGGCGGAATTCGCCCTTCACCGGGTCCTTGGTCTCGGAAGCGACCATGCGGAGGCAGTCACCGAGCGGCAGACCGGAGCGGATACCGCGGACGATGAGATCGACCGCGGTCGGCAGTTCCTCGAGGAAGGCCTTCTGGCGACGCGCCCGCAACTTGTCGACGATCCAACTCGGCAGACCGAGAAAGCCGATGATGCCACCACCGACGGCGACCAGCGGATTGCCGGAGATCACGAAGACCAACAGGGCCGCCGCGAGCGCCAGACCGAGTGAGAACATCAGGTAGGTCCTGCGGTTCCAATCGAGCCCGGCCTGGGTGAGGCGCAGAGCGAGCGGCGGGGTCCTGGTGCGTTTGTCACGCGCCGCCTGTTTGGCCTCGAATTCCTTGAACGCGTCCTGAACCGAGCGCTTGCGACCGGCGGTGGCGCGTTCTTCGACCACCTTGCCGGGATCGAGGAGACGGGCGAGCCGCTTCTCGGTGTTCCTCTCGTCCTCGACGCGGTCGAACAGCAGGGCATAGGCCACGCCGCCGGCCGAGAGCATCGCCAGGCCGATCAGGGCGAGAGTGGTGAGGCCGAGACCGAACACGCGCCCCTCCTCAGTTCACCGCATCGGCGACATTGGCCGCGTCGAGGGCCTCGGCGAGGCGCTTCTCCTCGCCGAAGTAGCGGGCGCGATCCCACATCTTCGGCCGGCCGATGCCGGTCGAGCGATGACGTCCGACGATGCGGCCGAGTTCGTCTTCGCCGAGGATCTCGTAGACGAAGAGATCCTGGGTGGTGATGACGTCGCCTTCCATGCCGAGCACTTCGGTGATGTGGGTGATGCGGCGCGAGCCGTCACGCAGACGCGCCGCTTGGACGACGACGTCGACCGAGGTGCAGATCATCTCGCGGATGGTCTTCGCCGGCAGGGCGTAGCCACCCATGGTGATCATCGATTCCATGCGGTTGAGGGCTTCGCGCGGGCTGTTGGCGTGCAGCGTACCCATCGAACCGTCGTGACCGGTGTTCATCGCCTGAAGGAGGTCGAAGGCCTCCGGTCCGCGCACCTCGCCGACGATGATCCGCTCGGGACGCATACGCAGGCAGTTCTTGATCAGATCGCGCATGGTGATCTGACCCTCGCCTTCGATGTTCGGAGGGCGGGTTTCGAGACGCACCACGTGCGGCTGCTGCAGTTGGAGTTCGGCGGCGTCTTCGCAGGTGATGATGCGCTCGGTCGACTCGATGTAGCGGGTCAGGCAGTTCAGGAGCGTCGTCTTGCCCGAACCGGTACCGCCGGAGACGACGACGTTGCAGCGGCTCTTGCCGACGATCTGGAGGACCTGGGCGCCCTCCGGCGTGATCGAGCCGAACTTGACCAGCTGCTCGAGGGTCAGCTTGTCGCGTTTGAACTTACGGATGGTGAGGGCGGGTCCGTCGATGGCCAGCGGCGGTGCGATGACGTTGACGCGGGAGCCATCGGGCAGACGTGCGTCGCAGATCGGGCTCGCCTCGTCGACGCGACGGCCGACCTGGGAGACGATGCGCTGGCAGATGTTCATGAGCTGCTGATTGTCGCGGAAGCGGATCCCCGTCATCTGCACCTTGCCGGCGACTTCGATGTAGGTCCGTTCGGCACCATTGACCATGATGTCGGCGATGTCGTCGCGGGCGAGCAGCGGCTCCAACGGGCCGTAGCCGAGAACGTCGTTGACGATGTCGGCGAGCAGTTCCTCCTGCTCGGCGATCGACATCACCAGATTCTTGAGCTGGATGATCTCGTTGATGACGTCGGAGATCTCTTCGCGCGCCGATTCCGGATCGAGGCGGGCGAGCTGCGAGAGATCGATGGTGTCGATCAGAGCGGAGAAGATCGACGACTTGGTGTCGTAGTACTCCTCCGACTTCTGGCGCTCCTGGGGACGGCCCGGAGGGATCGGCATGTTGGGATCGGCGGAGGCGATCGGCGAAGGCGGCGGCGCGGCGACACGGGCAGTCGATGCGGCTGGACGCGCCGACGGCGCCACAGCCGGGCTCGGCGCCCTGAGGCCACTTCCTGGTCCGTCGCTCGATCCTCTACGCCCGAACATACCGTCTCACCTCGTCCAACCCGTCACGACGCCTTGCGCGCCCGGAGCTTCTCCAGGAGCGGCGCGAAAGGCGACTTCTTCGCCCGGCGGATCTCGGTTCGCCCGGTCACCACGCCGGAGAGCGCGCGGAACGCCTCGGCCACCGGATGCTTGGCATCGAGTTCGCCGATCATCAGACCCTTGTTGGCGGCATCCCCGAAGAGTTTGGCGTCGAAGGGGATGGAGGCGGCGATGGGCAGATCGAGCGCCTTGGCGAATTCCTCGAGCTTGATCTCCGGCCGCTTCGGCATCCCGACCTGATCGAACACCAACCGTGGCGGCGCATCGTTGGGACGGGCCGCGCGCAGAACGTCGGCGAGGTTCTTGGCGTTGCGCAGGTTGGCGAGATCGGGGCTGGCGACGATCACCACCTCGTCGGCCTCGCGCAACTGACGGCGCACCCAGCCGGTCCACTGATGCGGCAGATCGATCACCACCACCGGCACGTTGCCGCGCGCCACCTCGATCGTCGGATCGAAGGAGAGTTCGTCGAAGTCGTAGATCCGATCGAGCAGCGCCGGGGCGGCGAGCAGACTCAGGTGATCGGAGCACTTGGTGAGGAGACGATCGAGGAAGACCTCGTCGATGCGCTCGGGCGAGAGCAGCGCGTCGAGGGCGCCCTGGGTCGGATCCTGGTTGAAGTCGAGACCGGCGGTGCCCCAGGCGAGATCGAGATCGGCGATCAGGACATCGTTGTCGAAGGTCTTGGCGATCGACCAGGCGACGTTGTGGGCGACGGTGGAGGAGCCGCAGCCGCCCTTGGCGCCGATGAAGGCGATCGAACGGCCGAGAACCGCCGAATCGGGGCTGTGATAGAGGTCGCCGATGGTGCGCAGCACGTCGAAGAGATCGAGCGGTGCGACGACGTACTCGCTCACTCCGCGGCGGATGAGTTCGCGGTAGAGCAGCACGTCGTTGACGTGGCCGATCACCAGTACCTTGGTACCGGGGTCGCAGACCTCGGCGAGCCCGTCGAGATGGCCGAGGATCTCGTCCGACCGTCCCTTCGATTCGACCACCACCAGATTGGGGGTGGGGGCGGAGCCGTAGAACTCGACCGCTGCCGGCAGACCACCCATCAGCACCTTGACGTGGGTCCGCGACATGCGCCGATCCTGCGACGCCGCCTCGAGTGCGGCGGCGACTTCCGGCGTCTCGCAGAAAGCCTGGATGGCGATGCGAGGGATCGACTTCGGCTCGGTCGCATCGGCGTGGATCGGCCGCTCATTGACGTTACGCGTCATCACTCGCCTCCTCCGCCACCGACCTTGGAGGCGCTGGTGTCGGGCAGCTTGAAGTCGGAGCGGGTCTTCTCGCCCTTGCGATAGGCCTGAATGACCGTGGCGCGGCGGGTCGCGTCGGCCTTGCCGATCGGCGCCGGGGCGACGAGATCGGTCGGCTCGGCGACCATGGCGGCGATGTTGTGCTGGGTGGAACAGCCGAAGTTCCAGTAATCGGAATTGTCGAGGCCGCCGATCGCCTGATCCGGCCAGCGGCCGCAGCGATGCGTCACCCGCGCCACCACCCGTGGGTAGGCGAGACGGATCGGCGCGGCGTCCTCCGGTCCGACCGCCGCATAGGGCACCTTGTGGACGGCGCCGGCAGCGAAACCGGCGCGGCCGAGGACCTCGGTGATGCGGCGGGAGGCGTGATAGGCGGCGGCCTCGTTGCGCGAGGCACTCGGCACCATGACGGTGATGCTCGTCGCACCCTGTTCGCGCGCTTCACGGCCGAAGGCTTCGACCGCGGCCAGGAGGCGCGGCGGCAGCGACTCGCCGAGCGCGGCGACCGGCACGTCGAAGGTCGCTTCGCCCTCCTCCACCACGATCGGGTGGCGGGTGCGGTAGCCGTCGGTCGGCACCGAGCCGGTGACGCTCGGCTCGTACTTCGTGGTGTTGCAGCCGGCGGTCGTGAGCGCCACCACCATGGCTCCGGACAGAGCCAGGGCACGGCCGAGACGAAGGAACGGTCGGATCGTCGTCGTCATGTGGTCGTCACCCTCACTCGTAGATGTAACCGTACTGGCCGTGGTAGGCGCCCCGCTGACCGCGATCGACGGTGCGATACATGCGGTTGAGACGGCCGAGGAAATATCCCGCGGCATCTCCCGCGGGCTGGAGATTGCGATCCGGGCGCTCGAGTTGCCCGGCGGCGACCGGACGGACCACCAGCGGCTGGACGAAGATCACCAGTTCGGACTGCGATCGCTGGAAGTCGCGCGAGCGGAAGAGCGTGCCGAGGATCGGCAGTTTGAGCAGACCCGGCGTGCCGGCCAGCGCCTGCTTGACGTCGTCCTTGATCAAACCGCCGAGCACCATGGCACCGCCCGAGGGGATCTCGAGCGTGGTCGAGGCGCGACGCACCCGCAGGGCCGGGATGGTCAGAGACGAAAAGACCACCGCTCCTTCGGAGGTGAGTTCCGAGACCTCGGTCTTGACGGTGAGCGAGATACGGTTCTCGTCGAGCACCACCGGCTGGAAGTTTAGGCCGATACCGTAGGTCTTCCACTCGATCGAAACGGTCGTTCCCCCGCTACCGTTACCGTTGGCGACGGGGATCGGGTACTCGCCGCCGACCAGGAACTGCGCCTGTTCGCCCGAGAGGGCGGATAGGTTGGGTTCGGCCAATGTCTTGAGAAAGCCGTTCTGCTCCAGCGCCGAGAGCCTACCGGAAATAGAATTGCCACCCCCGAAGTTCAGTCTACCCGTAGCACTGGTCGACATCTCGTAACCGGGCGTGATCGGGAAGGGATTGGAGGTGGCGAGCGCCGTCGCCCAGTTGCCGTTGGTGATGGCACTGGTCAGATCGATGCCGAGCTTCTTGACGATGTCGCGCTGCACCTCGGCGATGGTGACCTTGAGCATCACCTGATCCTTACCGCGGATGGTGAGCGCGTTGACCACCTGTATCGACGAACCGGCGGTGGAGGTCCCGCCCATGCCGCCGGCGGTGGCACCGCTCGGGCCGGACGATCCGCCCGCCCCCGACTCGATCGGCGCGCCGACGAACTTGGATGCGACCTCGTAGGCCTGGATCGCTTCGCCGCCCGAACCGACGGTGCCGGAGAGCACCACCGTGCCGGCGACCGCCTCGACCCGGACATCGCTGCGCGGCAACAGCCGCTTGAGCAACCCCTCGAGCGCCTGCGTATCGACCTGGACCTGGAGTTCGAGGTTGGCGATCGGCCTGCCGGAGCCGCCGAAGACGACGATGTTGGTGGTGCCGAACTTGTTGCCGATCAGATAGAGGCGGCGCGACGAGCGCACGACCGCGTCCGCCACCTTGGGGTCGGAGACGAGAACGTCGCGGATGTCCTCCTCGAAGTCGATGATCTTCGACTTCGACAGCGGCAGCTGTACCACCCGGTCGCGGCCGTGTTCGACACCGGCGACGCGGTCGATACGCGGGGTCGCGCCGGTCTCGGCGGCCCGGGCATCGGAGCCGGTGAAGGCGAGCACCGCGGCCAACAGTGCCGCGGAGAGACCGGACCGGAGTGTGTGCGGACAGGAGAACATGCGACCACCTCAGAATTCGAGCGGCGACACGGTCATCGACGGATCGAGACCGTCGACTGCACGCCGAAACGCACCATCTTGACCGAGCCACCGGCCGCTTCGGTTTCCTCTTCGATCGGCCCGCCGTCGCGATCCTTCAAGGCGCGCAACGCCAGTGAGATCACCCCGAGTTGGGTCGATTGCGCCAGCACCTCGGTCTGGCGCGGCGACAGTTCGAGTGTCACCGTGTCCTTGGCGAGCATCGCCGGCTCACCCTTGCCGTCCGAAATCTGCTGATCGACGGCGAGGACGCGCACGTTGGTCAGGATCGTCTCACTGACGTAGGGATCGCTGCCGCCGCTGCCGGACTTCGGCGCGGCACGGGTCAGGATGACGTCGACGTGATCGCCCGGCAGGACGAAACCGCCGGCGGTGGAGGCCGCCTTGACCTCGACGGCACCGGCCCGCATCCCCGGCGACAGGATCACCGACATGAAGCCGTGATCGGCCTTGATCAGTCGCTGCTCGCGCACCGGCTCGCCGGAGAGGAACGGCGACCGCGCCACCGTGCCGACGAGCGCCTCGGCGGCGTTGGGCTTGGCGAGGCGGTTGACGTAGACCTCGGCGATGCCGGTCCTGGGGAAGGACTGCCAGACGAGATCGCCGGCGGCGATGCGATAGCCGAGAGGGATGTCCTTGGAGGCGACCAGCACGTCGATGGTGTCGAGACGCGGGGCCTCGACCGGAACCTCGGCGACCGGTGCCGGAAGCGGTTCACGGTTCGATATCTTCACCATGATCACCGCAGCGATGACACCGGCCCCCAGAGCGACCGCCAGGACGAGGAGACGCGTGACCTTCATGACCCGAACCCGAAAAGACGTGCGGACATCCACGATGTCCATCGAGCCTCAGTCTCGGGGGGAATTGGTTCAGGTATGGTTAACGTAACCTCTCCGGACGTCGTGAATTTTCCGTCAACGGCGGAAGTCGCACCACGCCACCCCGGAACGAGCACGCGCGGCGGGGCGCGACGACCCGCGGGGTGTCGGCGAGGCGCGATCGCGGGAGTTCAGACGAAGAGGCGCATCCACGGCGTCTCGGCGAAGATCTGCAGCGCCGCCGCCGACAGGGCGACGCCGTAGGGCACGCGGCGGTGCTCCTGAAAGCGGGCGAGGAAGCCCACCTTGAGGACCGGCAGCGGATCGAGGACGCGATCGGAGAAGAGGGCGAGCAGGGTGAGGAGCCCGCCGTAGATCGAGAAGGTCACGGCATAGTCGAGCAGATGCCCCCAGCCGAGCCAGAGGGCGACGGCGGCGGCGAACTTGACGTCGCCGCCTCCCATCCAGCCCATGGCGAAGCAGGCGAAGCCGACGGCGAAGACCAGCGCCGCGGCGCCGAGGTGGGCGCCGAGCCCGGCGAGCGGTACGCCGGTGAGCACGAGCGCCAGGAGCCCGGCGAGGAAGAGGCCGATCGAGACGCGATTGGCGATGGTCATGGTCATGAAGTCGGTGATCGCCGCCCAGGTCACCAGGACGGGGAACACCGCGACCACCATCATCGACAAGACCTGCGTCATCGTGTCCTCCTTCGGCGCGGACTTCGGCGTGGACGGGCGCGCGAGATCGCCATCCTGCCATGCGGCTCTGAAGGCGACGTAAATGCCGCGGTCGCCGGCGATGGACGGGCGGACGGTTGCGGCAAACGAAGAGGCGGGCGCCTCGCGGCACCCGCCTCTTCCAATTCCACCGTCTCGCGCAGGATCACTTCATCTTGCCGGCGAGGTTGGTGAAGGTGTTGTTCAGGTTGTTGCCGAGGGCGCCGGCACCGGTGATGATCGCGACGGCGACCAGCGAGGCGATCAGGCCATACTCGATGGCGGTGGCGCCGGACTCGTCCTTCAGGAAACGGGCGAACAGGGTCATCTTACAGCTCCTTAGGTGCTACACGGTACATCAGACCTTCGGACCGCTCGCTCCGTCGGTCTCTCGAAGTCTGGGACGACCATAGCGCCGCCCTTCTAAGACTGGGTAAATTCGGATGGTTATCGAAATCTCTCCTGCCGAATTCGTCACCATGCCTAACGAAGCATTGCGGACGGCGGGTCTCGGACGCACGGGGTGAGACCTTGTGCCGGCGGGCGGAGCGGCCGTGGCGGAACGACGCCGCCGTGGGATCGCATGCTGCGGCACGGTTCCCCATCCGCTCCCGCTCACGCGCGTTTCTCACCCGGGCGTTCGTCACGCGCGTTACTCGGCGGTACGCGCGCGAGGGGCCTCGACGTGGCCGGCGCTTAAGCCTTCGTTCACCAAGACCGGGCAGGATCGCGGGACGAGATCCCTCGAACGAGGTTCGCCACCGTGCGCGTCCTGACTTCCCTCGCGATCGCCCTCGTCTGCGCCAGCGGCCCGGCCGTGGCGAAGGATCCGATCCCCGTGACCGTCGACATCGCCAAGGTGATGCGCATCTCGGCGCCGGCGGCGACCGTCGTTCTCGGCAATCCGGGGATCGCCGATGCGGCGATGCAGGATCGTCAGACCCTGGTGATCACCGGCAAGGTCGCCGGCATCACCAATCTCGTCGTGCTCGATGCCAAGGGCCAACTGATCGCCGACGAGACGATCCACGTGGTCAAGCCGCAGACCGGCTACGTCACCGTCCAGCGCGGTGCCACCCGCTTCTCCTACGCCTGTACGCCGCACTGCAACGCGACGATGGAGCCCGGCGACGAGAAGGAATATTTCGACAATTCCGAGAAGCAGTTGTCCAAGCGCATCGATTTCGGGAAGCAGAACGCCTCGACGCCGTGACATGCCCGAGCGGCATGGGGCGAGGATCCGGACGACGAACGGTCGCGCCGGTGGTCTGAACCGAATCTTCAGCTTTGTGGCGCAGGATCGCGGCGAAATCCTTCCGCGCGCCCCGTCTCGTACGGGTGCGACGCGCCGGAGCAGAGCCGCATGACGATGCCGACCGACCCACCGATGCCTCTTTCGACGATCCCGCCGGCGCGTCCGGGTGCCTCACCGATCCGTCGCTTCCTCGCCTCCCGCATCGTGCGGGACCGCCAAGCGGCGACGGCGGTCGAATTCGGCATCCTCGCCCTTCCCTTCCTGGCGTTGGTCGGGGCGATCTTCGAGTCGGCACTGTGCTTCCTCGCCGGACAGATCCTCGACACCGCGGTCGCCGATGCCGGACGGTTGATCCGCACCGGTCAGGCGCAGGCCGGGAGCTACAGTTCGACCACCTTCAAGACCGAAGTCTGCAACCGGCTCTACGTTCTCTTCGATTGCACCGGCCTGACCATCGACTCGAAGGTCTACACCAACTTCACGTCGGCCAACACGTCGATGCCGATCGACGGGAGCAAGAACTTCGACTCGTCGGGCTTCACCTTCCAGATGGGTGGATCGACGCAGATCGTCGTGGTACGCGCGTTCTACCAGTTCCCGCTCTACTTCAACAAACTGGGTCTCGACCTGTCGAACCTGGCCAACGGGTCGCGGTTGTTGTCGGGCGTGTCGACCTTCCGTAACGAACCCTTCCCCTGGTGAGGAGAACCGGCATGATCCGTGGGCGCTTCTCTCTCGGCGCGGTGGTGCGGTCGTCGGTCCGGCTGGCGCGGGACCGGCGGGCGGTGTCGGCGGTCGAATTCGCGGTGTTGCTGCCGGTGATGCTGACGCTGTTCATCGCCGGCAACGAGCTGTCGCAGGCGCTCACCATCTATCGCAAGGTCAGCCACACCGGCAGCGCGCTCGGCGATCTGGTGTCGCAGGTGGCGACGATCTCGACCTCGGAGATGACCAACATCCTCGCCGCCGCGACGGCGATCATGACGCCCTACAGCGCCTCCGGCGTGCAGCTGGTGGTCTCGGCGGTCAACTACACCACCTCCAACGGCTTCAAGACCTCCTGGAGCGTCGGGCAGAACGCCACCGCCTGGACCACCAACGCCACGCCGCCGATCACCATTCCGAGCGGCCTGGTCAGCGACGGTCAGCAGTTGATCGTCGCGAAGGTGCAGTACACCTACACTTCGACCTTCTCCACCTTCATGCAGGACATCCTCGGCGGCACGTCGATCACGCTGTCCGACGTCGCCTATCTGCGTCCGCGCGTCTCCACCACCGTCGCCTATCCGAGCCCGAACTGAGCCGCCGCGCCAGGACGGTGCGGCGTCGTCAGCCCGGTGGGAGGGTCGATCCGGTGGTGCGCGGTTCGTCCACCGGTTCACGCGGGGTGACGAGATCGACGAAGGGCGCGTAGGCGGCATGGCCGATGCGCAGGAAGCCGCCGGCGTCGACCGGCTCGATGGCGTCGTAGGCGTCGGGATCGACCTCGTCGAGATCGACCAGCATGTCGCGCAGCCGCCGCTTCGCCCCCTCGGCGAGATCGGCCCGCACGGTGTGTGGGCCATGGGGCAACACGGGTGAGGCCCACAACACCCGCACGTCGGTCATCGTCAGCTCGCCGGCGGCCACCATGTCGCGCAGCGTGCCGCGGCCGTAGCCTTCGGCGACGTCGCCCTCGAGCGTCGACCAGGCGACGGCGGCGTCGACCCGGCCGTCGAGCAGCGCTCGCATCGCGTCGTGCGGCCCCTCGAAACTCTCGAGTTGTGGCGCGGATGCCCCCTTCGGTCCCTGTTGCTCGAGCAGGCGCAGGGCGAGGCGGCGACCGCCGATCGAGCTCTCGCCCGAAACCCCGAGCCGCTTGCCGACAAGATCGGCGGGCTTCTCCAGACGACCGCCGGTCACCACCATGACGACGATGCGCCAACCGGCGGACCCGTCGGCGGCACGTGCCGCCGCCAGCGGTTCGACACAGCCGCACAGGCGCCAGGCCATGGCATAACCGCTCGCGGTCAGGGGCGCATAGTCGACCCGGCCGGCGGCGAAGGCGTCGACCAGAGCGCGTTCGTCGGCGAAGCGGCGGGTGGTGACGTCGGTCCCGAGGGTCTCGGCGAGGCGCAGGCGGAACGGTTCGGCGCGGTCCACCGCATCGGTCGGCCGGCTTTCGGCGACGATGCCGAGGGTGAGCGGTTTCGCCCGGCGGGTTTTCGCCGAGGCGTGCTCCTCTGCTGCCGACGCGGCCCCGGCGAAACCGGGGATCGTCAGGGCGAGCACAGCCCCGAAGAGGACGCTCCGCCGGAGGCGGCCGGGGATACGGTCGAGAGCGGAGGTCACGATGGGCGTCTCGCGATGGCCGAAGATTCGGCCGCAGCATCGACCAGAGCCGGCCGGGATGCAATCGGCGACGGCGCGGGGCAGGCCGATCGCAGGTAACCGGTTCGATTTCATGGAGCCGCCGGAAGCCCGCCGCTTCCTTCTCCCGCAAGGAGAGAAGGGACGCCGGTGGCGGGACGGTGCGACCCGGGGGACGTCGAATGCGTTTCGAGCGATTGCCCAGCGGCGCGGTGGCTCCGGGAACGGCCGCGGTCTGGCGCGGCGGTCCGGGGTCACTCGACGAAGGTGAGGCGTCCGGCGGCGAGCTCGACGTTACGTAGGCGTTTGATGAAGCTCATGCCGAGGAGGTTGGTGCCGAGGGCGCGCTCCGGCATCACCAACGCCTCGACGTTCTTCACCCGGACCTCGCCGATGCGAACCTCGGCGAGCGTGACACGGGCGGCGCGGACGGCGCCATTGGCGGTGGCGATCGGCACGGTGTAGTCGGACGGCAGCGGCGGCCGGACCCCGAGCGCGCCGGCGTCCTCGTGGCGCAGCGCGACCGAGGTGGCGCCGGTGTCGACCATGACCGGAACGCCGCGACCGTTGATCGTCGCCTCGGTGAGGTAGTGACCGCGGGCGTCGGCCTTGAGGGTGACCTTGCGGCCGGCGCCGGGAAGGGTGCGCGCGGACGCCGTCGCGCCTTCTTCGACACGGTAGCCGACGGCACGCGCCTCCATGGCGACGGGCCGCTCGGTGACGAAGGCGACGACATGCAGCAGCCACGGCACCCAGGCCGGGGACACGAGCGCCGCCATCGCGCCGAGAAGGGTCAATCGCAAAGCATTGCGATACATGGCCTTCGCCTTTCCGATCGAAGGTCCATGCTAGACCCGCGGCGGCTAACGAGTTCTGAAGAGCGGCCGGAGAAATGTGCGGAAGCGTCGAATTTCAAGCCGATTCCGCCGTTTCCAGCGCGGCGGCGGCGGCGGAGCGGCGGATCTCGGCGAGATCGCGGAAACTCGTCTGTGCCCCGGTCTCGCGGCAGGCGAGCGCTCCGGCGGCGAGCCCTTGGCGCAGCGCCGTTTCGAATGTCTCGCCGCGGTCGAGGGCCGCGGCCAGGGCGCCGCACAGGGCATCGCCGGCGCCGGTGGAATCGACGCAGTCGACCGGCGGCGGCGTACCGACGAGCGTCGCGGCGCCCGGACGGGCGGCAACGAGCCCACGTGGCCCGAGGGTGACGACCACGACGGTGGCGAACCGCGTCGCGGCGGCCTCGGCGAAGGCGCGGAACTCGGACGGCAAGCCGAAGGCGACGGCATAGCCGCGCGCCTCGTGTTCGTTGACGATCACCACGTCGCAGGCCGTGAAGGTCGCGGCGGCGACGGGGGCGGCGGGGGCGGCGTTGTAGACGACGCGTGCTCCGGCGGCACGGGCACGCGCGACGGCACGCTCCACTTCGTGGGTGCCGAGCGAGTTCTGGGTGAGGAGGGTGACGCCGGGACCGAGCAGGCCGTCGAGTTGTTCGGCGGTCGCACTACGGTTGGCGGCGTCGGCGCCGATCATCAGGTTCTCGCCGGTCGGGTCGATGGCGATCATCTGGACGCCGGTCGGACTGTCGGAGCGGCGGACGCGGGAGAGATCGACGCCGAGCGCCTTCGCTCCGGCGAGAGCGACATCGGCGAAACCATCGCGACCGACGCAGCCGACGAAGGTGACGCGTGCGCCGGCGCGTGCCGCCGCCACCGCCTGATTGGCGCCCTTGCCGCCGGGAAACAGCTGGTAGTCGCGGCCCTTGACCGTCTCACCGGGGACCGGAAACCGCGGCACCACGGTGACCATGTCGACGTTGATGGTTCCGAAGGCGACGATCACCGGGCCGGCTCCCCCTGTCTCGCGGTCGGCTCATGGGAACCCGGACGGGCCCGAATCCCGTGAGCTCGGCATCACTTGGTCCCGTACATCCGGTCGCCGGCATCGCCGAGGCCGGGGACGATGTAGCCGTGGTCGTTGAGGTGGGAGTCGATCGCGGCGGTGTAGACCGGCACGTCGGGATGCTCGTCACGGAAGCGCCGGATGCCTTCCGGGGCGGCGAGCAGGCAGACGAAGAGGATGCGGCGGGCGCCGGCGCGCTTCAACCGCTCGACCGCGGCACAGGCGGAATTGGCGGTGGCGAGCATCGGATCGAGGACGATGACGGTGCGATCGGCGACGTCCTCCGGCGCCTTGAAGTAATATTCGACCGGTTGCAGCGTCGCAGGATCACGGTAGAGCCCGACATGGGCGACGCGGGCGGAGGGGACGAGATCGAGCATCCCCTCGAGCAGACCCATACCGGCGCGCAGAATCGGGGCGAAGACCAGTTTCTTGCCCTCGAGCTTGCGCGCCCGCATCGGGCCGAGCGGCGTTTCGATGTCGACGTCGGTCAGCTCGAGATCGCGGGTCGCCTCGTAGCAGAGCAGGTGAGAAATCTCGCGCAGGAGTTCGCGGAAGCTCTTGGTGGAGGTTCCCTTGTCACGCATCAGCGTCAGCTTGTGCGCCACCAGGGGGTGATCGACCACCGTCACACCACGCGCCGTCATCTTCGTCTCTCCTGCCGTGTCCCGTCGGGCGCAGACCTTAAACCACGAGACCGTGCCCGCAAGGGCGGGATGCGGTTGCTCCACCGTTCGATGACGCCGCTTCCTTGCAGCGGGCGGAGGTTGCGGCGAGACTCCGGATCGCGACCGTGTGGTGCGACCGGCGATTCGTCACCGCCGCGCCACGTCGAAGGAGGATGCCGTCGCCGATGACCGAGGACCGTACCCGGGTCGATCGACGCCTCGTGCAGGCGGCCCGTACCATGCTCAACGCGAGCGTGGTGCGCGAACGTGCCAATCTTCTGTTCGATCTCGCCCTGATGGATCGGCTCGAGCACTTCACCGTCGATCTCGGCCGTCTCGACGCCACCGCCCGCTTCGTCGCGGAACTGACGCGCAACGAGTACCCCGGCCTCGAGGTGCCGCCACACGCGCGCTGGCGCGATTTCGACGTCGGCGAATGCGATCGCTGGGGGATGCTGGTGGCGGCGCGCGACTGGGCGGACGCGCGCGAACTGGGGCGTGCGGCGATCGATCTGGCGACGGTGTCGGTGCTGACCGACGCCGGCGCCGGGGCACGTTGGGTCTATGCCGAGGCCGCCACCGGCGAGACCTTCTCGCGCTCCGAGGGACTGGCGGTGGCGGCGCTCGCCATGTTCGCCTCGGGCGTCTTCTCCAGCGAACCCTTCGATCCGCTCAGGGCCGACGCGCGGGCGCTCGCCGGACTGACGGCGGAGGAACTCGCCGACGGTTTCCAGGTCTCGACCTCCAATCCGCTGATCGGGCTCGACGGGCGGCTCGGGCTGATCAACCGCCTCGGCCAGGCGCTGGCGCTTCGGTCCGACATCTTCACCGCCGACGACGGGTCGCTCAGACCCGGCGGGCTCATCGACCATCTCCTGCGCCTCTTTCCCGACGGTCGGGTGCCGGCGCCGCGGGTGCTGGAGATACTGCTCGACGGGCTCGGCGGAGTATGGCCGGGGCCCTACGTCCTCGGCGGGGTGCCGCTCGGCGACACCTGGATCCACCGCAAGCTCGCAACCGACGACGCCACCTCCGGCCTGATGCCGCTGCACAAGGCGCCGCAGTGGCTCACCTATTCGCTGATCGAGCCGC
>ERZ1645192.1808-NODE-1808-length-17798-cov-7.453587_pt1 | contig 17798 bp, 20 predicted proteins | sample MGYA00575354_ERZ1645192 | MGnify/ENA primary metagenome ERZ1645192 (study PRJEB40844, sample SAMN11349763) | freshwater sediment metagenome | isolation source: river sediment | host: Sediment | place: India: Faizupur Khadar , New Delhi | collected 2017-02-21 ... | reverse complement strand
TGTATTCCCAGATCCTGAAGGTCCAGCAGCACGTCCTGACGTGCGCCGCGTCGTTCGTCCAGTTCGCGGGGACGGCCGCGCTCGAAGGGCCGCAGGAATGCATCCGGGATATGGCAGCGCAGTACGACGCGCGCCGTCGCAAGATCGCCGCCATGCTGAACGAAATCCCCGGGGTGCGTTGTCCCGAACCCGAAGGCGCCTTCTACTTCTTTCCGGAGGTGGACTACCGCGGGATGGATTCGTATCAGCTCGCGCGTTTCCTTATCGAAGAGGCGCACGTCGCGGTGACGCCCGGAGAGGTATTCGGAAAAACGGCGAAAAGGAATATCCGCCTTTCGTTCGCGACGTCCATGGAAAATCTCGTGAACGCCGTCGAACGGATCGGAAGGCGATTGTCTGAAGAACGGTTCCGAAGCAATCAATCAGAGAGAGGTGAGTCCGTATGAAATGGTGGTTCGGAATGTCCATGCCCCGAAAGATATTCATCATGCTCATCGTCGGCGCTGCGGCGGGGTTTCTCCTGGGACCGAAGGTCGTCGTGATCAAGCCCGTCGGTGACGCCTTTATCCGGCTTCTGAAGATGCTGATCGTTCCGCTCGTCTTTTTCACGCTCGTTTCCGGCGTCACGCGCATGGAGGGTCCCGGGAGCCTCAGGAAGATCGGCGGGTTCATCGTTTCGTTTTACGTGATCACCACTCTCGTCAGCGCCGCATGCGGCATCGCGATCGGATTGCTGTTCCGCCCCGGCCGCGGGGTCGAGGGGATTCTGGGGACCGTCGGCCAGCAGGTGAACGTGGCCAAATATTCGGCGATCGACACGATCCTGAACTGGATCCCAACGAATCCGGTCGAGGCGATGGCGAATATGAACATGATCCAGATCATCGTCTTCGCGCTGTTCGTCGGCGTTGCGCTTCTGTGCCTCAAGGAGAAGGCCGACATCGTCATCCGCTTCATGAACCAGATGTCGGACGTCGTGATCAAACTGACCGAGTTCGTCATGGGCTTCGCCCCCTATGGAATCGGAGCGCTCGTCGCCGTTCTGACCGGCACGATCGGCGGCAAGATGATGATGGCCGTCGCGAAGTTCATCATTGCGGACTACCTCGGCATCGCGCTCGTCATCGTCCTGCTGTACCCGCTCCTGTTGAAGCTCTGGTCCGTTCCGGTCGCCCGGTTCTTCGGCCATATCGCTCCGGCGATGCTCGTCGCGGCGACGACGACATCGAGCGCGGCGACGCTTCCCATGGAGATGAGCATCGCAGAGGAAAAACTGGGATTGCCCGAGTCGATCTACGGATTCGCGCTTCCGCTCGGGAATACCGCGAATATGAACGGGTTCGCCGTCGCCCTGGGGGTGATCTCGGTCTTCGCGCTGGATGTCTTCCAGATCCCGTTGACCGCGGGAATCGTCTTTCAGATGCTCTTCCTCGGTCTGATTCTCTCCGTCGGCGCGGCCGGGGTCAAGGGAGCGGGGATCGTGATGTCGGCGGTGCTTTTCGAGAGCCTCGGAATGCCGCTCGGTCTGGTTCCGATCCTTGCGGCGATCTGGCCCGTCATCGATATCCCGCATACGACGGCGAATGTCACGGGCGATCTCGTGGGAACGACGATCTGCGGCGCGAAGTTCAAGCAGCTCGACTGGAAGATCTTCAACGCCTGAGAAATACGAACGGGAAAACGACAGCGAGGGGAGGACGTTCATCGTCCTCCCCTCGCGTCTTCGTGCGTGATCGGCTGCATTCGTTCCCCTGATGACGGTGGTGTTCTCAGGATTCCGTTTCGTCGGCGAGAGGCGGGAGACCGAGCAGGGCGACGGGATTCGCGGAAAAAATCCGCTTGACGCCTACAGCGGCGATCGGCGCGATCTGTTTGAGCGACTTGTACTCCCCGGCCGCGGCGATTTTCATCGAGGACGGCGCGGCCGAGTAGAGCATGGATGCGGACAGGAGCGACGTGGAACCGAAGAAGCCGGTTCCGCCGGCGACGAACTCGATACGGCTGATTTCCGCGCATCGGACGGCCATGATGACCTGGGCGTCCGAAAGCCGGGATGTTTCGAGAACCGCCTTTACCGGAATGTCGGGCGTCGCCCGGCGTATGGCCTGGAATTCCTCCCGGATCGCGGCTTTGTCGCCTGAAAGGATCGCGGTGTGCGAGACGGCGACGTTCAGTTCCTGCGCTCCGTGTTCAGCCGCCCATGAGGCGGCGCTGACCTTGAACGGAAACGGATCGGCGCCGAACGGAAAATCGATGGCGGCGACCGTCAGGACATCCGTTCCTTTCAGAAAGGCGGCCGCCGTTTCCACCCACGAAAGCGAAACGCAAACGGCCGCGAAGCCGTACCGGATCGCCTCCTTGCAGCATTTTTCGACATCGCTTCGCTGCACCGTCGGGGAGAGAAGCATCGTTTCCAGCATCGGTTGAATTTCGCTCGCCGACGGGACGGGGATCAGTCCCGCTTCCGCCATGGCCGCCTGCCGGTGGGCCTTTTTCGCAAGCAATTCCACATCAGTGGGTATGGCCTTCCCCTCCTTTCAGAAGACATTCGCAGATTTCCGTATCCGGAGCGTCCGTCACGACGGCGCGGACGCTTTCGATCCGTATCTTTCCGCCGCGATGCAGGGCGAGAAGCAGCGAGAGCACCGTGCTTTCGTCAATGCCGATCCGGCGGGCGGCATCCGGGAGATCGACGTCGCCGCCGTTTTCCAGTCCGCTGAGAATCTGCCCGCTCACGAGGGCGAGCCATTCGCCGAAGATGCGCTGCATCTCGGGCGTCGCCGACGACGCCAGTTGCGATGTCCGGGATATCGATTCGATGAGGCGGGCGGAGACGAGCTTCAGCGAATCGATCATCTCCCCGAGTGCGGCTGTGTCCGGCGGGATGTTCTCATTCATGTTCGTTCAGTCCCTTCAGGGGGTGTTCCCGGGTGCGAAACCAGCGGGCCGTTTCGGCGATTCCTTCGCCGATGGGCGTCGAACCGTTCATTCCGAGCGCCGTTCGCATCTTCCGGATATCGGCGCAACTGTTGCGGATGTCTCCGGGACGGCGCGGGAGAAAGACCGGAGGCAGCGGCGAGCCGTCGGCGCAACCGGCGGTGATGCGCGCGAGTTCCAGGATCGATGTCGCGGTTCCGCTTCCGACGTTGAGAACGTCCCCGGCAAGATCCGCCGCCCTGAGCGCGGATTCCGCAAGCGCGCGGACGACATCGGAGACGAATACGAAGTCCCTGGTCTGCCGGCCGTCTCCGTGAATCTGGGGCGCTTTTCCGGACAGCGCGGCCCGTATGAAGGCGGGGACGACGGCCGCGTAGTCCCCGTCGGGGTTTTGTCGCGGCCCGTATACGTTGAAGAAGCGGAGCCCGACGGTCGGGACGCCGAAAGAGTCCGTTGCGGCGCGGGCGAAGGCCTCGTCGGCCAGCTTGCTTGCGCCGTAGGGCGATGTCGGCGCCGGTGGCGCGTCTTCGCCGATCGCGGCGTCGTCGCGGTTCCCGTATACTGCCGAGGAACTCGCATAGACAACCGGAACGCTTCGCTCACGCGCGAGCTGGAGTAGTTCCACGAATGCGAGAACATTGACGTCCGCGCAGAGGACCGGTTGTTCCACGGATCGCGCGACGGAGACCTCCGCGGCGAGATGAAAGACGCCCCCGACTTCGCGGAAAAGCGGCGCGAAGCGATGCGTCTCCCGGACATCGCACTCAAGAAGCCTCGCTTGTCCCGAGGCGAGAAGGGGCGCGACGGAATCCCGCGAGCCAGAGCTCAGATTGTCGACGATTGTGACGAACCATCCATCCGCTGCGAGGCGATCGCACAAATGCGACCCGATAAAACCGGCTCCGCCGGTGACGAGGGCATGACGCTGCATCGACACTGCCTCCATTTTTCTCCATGCTACAATAGATGCGTATGGGATTTCTCGTCGATACGTGCAAGGCTTCCCAAACGGGATTCATTGTAGTATAGAACTTCCTAAAACACCATATTCACGGGCATTTCACGCCCGGATCACGGCCGGGAATGTTGCGGCCGGGGGAAGAGGTGGAACGATGACGCGGCATCTTGGCGTCCTGGCGGACAGTCACGGGAATGTCGACGCGTGGGACGCGGCGTGCGCGCTTTTCGGGCCTGCGGACGGAATCCTTCATGCGGGAGATGTCCTCGCCCCGTGTGACACGGAACTTGCGGAGCGGATCAACGACTGTTCGGTTCCCGTCGTCATCGCGCGCGGGAACGCAGACGGCGGCGCGGAGCGATTTCTCCGGACTCCCCTTCTTCCGCTGGCCTCCCTGTTCTGGGATGGGAGAACCGTTCTTCTCTCGCACGGGACCGATTTCCAGGCGTTTCGCTCTGCGGCGTTGCGGGCCGGGGCCGCGCTCGCCATTTCCGGGCACACACATATCGCGGCCCTCGTCAGGGAGGAAGGAACGATCTTTCTGAATCCGGGGTCGTGCTCCCTTCCGCTCGGGCGCGATCCGGCGAGCGTTGCGATGATCTTCGGGCATGAAATCCGGATTCTTACGCTATCCGGAGACTTGCTGCATCTGGAATCATGGTAGTATTTCCATAATGAAGCCGGAGTTGGGGGATGCCCCCGGGAGGGACGACACATGGATCTTTCTGTAAATCCTGAAATTGCGAAAAAGAATGTGGAGGCGAAGGGAGAAGAACACATCACGCTGGTCTTCGCCCTGGACAACGAGGATTTCGGCGTTGACGTAAAGGCGATACGGGAGATCGTGCGCGTGCCCCCGTTCATTACGCGGGTGCCGAATGCGCCGGAGTACATCCGGGGCGTGATCAACCTCCGGGGGAATATCTTCCCCGTGTTCGACATGCAGATGAAGGTCGGAATGAACCACAGGGATCTGACCGACGAGGCCCGGATCGTCGTGATCTCGTGGAACGAAATCCAGTTCGGCATCCTCGTGGATTCCGTCCGCGAGGTATGCACGATTTACGATTCCCAGATCGAGCAGGCGGGGCAGATCAGCTCGTCGATGGACAAGAAATACCTTCTCGGCGTGGCGAAACACAGCGACGGCCGCCTGATCGTGCTTCTCGACCTTCCGGTCCTGTTCGATATCGAGGAAATACTGGAGGAGGCCAAGACCGCAGTCGCGGGCTCATGATACTCGTCGACCTCCATGTTCACAGCACCTGTTCCGACGGAACCATGCGCCCCGCGGACCTTCCGCGACGAGGCGCGGCCCTCGGGCTTTCCGTCCTGAGTCTCACAGACCACGATTCCACCGAGGGGATCGCGGACTTTCTCGTGTCCTGCCGGCGCCACAGGATCGCCGGCATTTCGGGAGTCGAACTCTCCGCCGAATTCGGCGGAGTGCTCCATATTCTGGGGTACCGCTTCGATCCCCGGGATCCGGATCTCGAGCGGGAGTTTGCGGAACTGCGCGTCGGGCGGGATGTCCGGAACCGCGAGATCTGCCTCAGGCTCCAGAAGCTCGGGCTCGACGTCTCCATCGAAGAGGTCGAGGCGGAAGCGCACGGCGACGTGGTCGCCCGGCCCCATATCGCGCGCGTCATGGTGCGCAAGGGACGGGTTCCGGATATGGCCTCCGCGTTCGTCCGGTATCTCGCGCACGACGCTCCCGCCTATGTTTCCCGATACCGGCTCTCTCCGGAACGCTGCATCGGGATCATCCGGAAAGCCGGCGGCGTCGCGGTGCTGGCCCATCCCGGCCAGACGACGGATGATCCGGAAGCCCTGCGCCGGATCCTGCGCGAACTCAAGGATTTCGGACTCTGGGGGCTGGAGTGCATGTCGTCGCGGCATACGCCGGAGCAGGTGTTCACGTACCTGCGCATCGCCGCGGAGATGGGGCTCTATCCGACCGCCGGATCCGACTACCACGGAGACAATCGTCCGAGCGTATCCCTGGGAGTGGCGGTCAGCGAAGACCTCACGCCCTGGGCGCGTCTCGGAGTTTCGTTATAGCGAAGGAGGTTTTTTCCGAATGAACTGCATCGATCTGCGAAGCGACACCGTGACCCGTCCGTCCGAGGGGATGCGAAAGGCCATGTATCAGGCGGAGGTCGGCGACGACGTCTATTGCGAGGACCCCACGGTCCGACGCCTGGAGGAAACGATGGCGGGGCTTTCGGGGCATGAGAGCGCCCTGTTCGCCTCGTCCGGAACGATGGGAAACCTCGTTTCCCTGCTGACGCACTGCGGCAGGGGAGACGCCGCGATTCTCGGCGCCGAAAGCCACATCCTGTTCTTCGAGGGCGGCGGGCTTGCTGCGTTCGGCGGCATCCTTCCGCTCGTCGCGGACGACGCGACGGGGCTTCCCGACGCCGCACAGGTCGCGGCGCATTGCCGTCCGTCGAATGTCCACGTCGCGCCCGCCAGACTGCTCTGCGTGGAAAACACCCATAACCGGCGCGGAGGAAACGCGTCGTCCCCGGAGGAACTCGCCGGCCTGGTCCGCGTCGCCCGAGGGAAGGGCCTCGCGGTCCACATGGACGGGGCGCGGGTCTTCAACGCCGCCGCTGCATGGAATGTCCCCCTCGAAACGTTCACGAAACAGGTCGACTCGGTTCAGATCTGTCTCTCCAAGGGACTCGGGGCGCCCGTGGGAAGCGTCATCTGCTCGTCCCGGGAGTTCATCGACCGCGCCCGTCACTGGCGGAAGAAGGTCGGCGGAGGGCTGCGTCAGGTCGGCGTCCTTGCCGCGGCAGGGCTGTACGCGATCGAACACAACGCGGCCCGGATGGCGGAGGATCATGCGAACGCCGCCCGGATCGGCGAAATCCTCCGCGACGGAGGGCTCGATGTGCAGTCCGTCCGGAAGCCCACGAACATGGTGTACTTCGCCGTGAAGAACGCTCCGGAACTGGCGTCCCGTTGCGCCGGCCTCGGGGTTCTCTTCAGTCCCGCGGATGAAGGGCGGGTCCGTCTCGTGACGCATCTGGACGTGAGCGCCGCCGATGCGGTGAAAGCGGCGGAATGCATTGTACGGGAGGCCCGAAGGGCAGGATGAAGGAATTCCGCACGGAAGAAATCGAACGGACGCTCCTGCTCCTGGTCGAAGAGTCGTTGCGCCGGGGCGCCTCGGGCGCGGACGCAATTTTCGACGCTTCCCGCTCTTCGTCGCTCTCCCTTCTGGACGGAGAGCCGGAGGAGGACGGATCCGGCGAAGACCGGTCCGTCGGCCTTCGCGTCATCGACGGAGACGGTCGCCAGGGAGTCGCGGCGACGAACGATTTCGACGGGAAGGCGATATCGCGTCTTCCCGAATGGTGCGTCCGGAACTGCCGGGTCGGCGATCCGGATCCCTGGGTCCGCCTTCTGGCGCATCCCTTTCCGGGAGAGCCGGAAGCGTGGGGCGATCTGAAGCTGGTCGACGAGCGCATCCCGGTTCTCACGAGACAGGAGCGTTTCGACGCGTGCATGCGGATGACGGACGCCGCACGCTCGGAGCCTTTGCGGGACGGCCTTCGCGTCTGTTCCGTGCGGAGCGCCGCCTGGAGCGACTGGGAGAGCGTCCGGTGTTACGCATCGTCGACGGGCGTCCTGATATGGAGCCGGGCGACCGGCGTTTCCGTCGGGACGACCGTCGCACTCGATGACGGTCGAACCCGGAGCATGGGCGGATACGACGGACAGTCCCACATGCTTGACGGCGCGGATCCTCTTCTGGTCGCCCGCGAGGCGGTCCGCCGCACCGCTCGGACCCACGGCGGAAAGGCCATTGCGAAGGGGCGCTATGACCTCGTCCTGGACGCGCCCGTCATGGCGGATCTTCTCGATGTCCTGGGAGAGCTTTTTCTCGCGTCGGCGGTGCATCGGAACCAGTCCTTTCTCGGCGGACGCGTCGGGGAAATGGTTGCGGGCCCCGGGGTGTCCCTGACGGATGACGGACGTCTGCCCGGTGGGATGGGAACGTCCGCCTTCGATGACGAAGGTGTTCCGACATCCCGGACGGTGCTTCTCGACCGCGGACGTCTCACCGGATTCCTCTACGATCTGCGCAACGCCGCGGAAGACGGCGTCTCCTCGACGGGGAACGCCTGTCGTTCGGCCTCTTCGACTCCCGATGTGGCGACGAGCAACCTCATGATGACGCCGGGAACCCGCTCGCGCGAAGAACTCCTCGGGGCCCTGAAGCGCGGCATTCTGGTCACGGAACTGATGGGGCTGCATACCGTCGATCCGGTCAGCGGGGACTATTCCCTCGGAATCAGGGGGGTGCTCCTGGACGGCGGGGAGGAGCGCCTTCCCGTGGCGGGCATGACCATCGCGGGAACGATTCCGGAGCTTCTCGCGGGCATAGACGGCGCAGCCGACGATCTGACCCTTCGGGGCGATGTCGGCGCCTGCACGGTGGTGGTTCGCGATGTGGCGGTTTCCGGCGATTAGGGGGCATGTCGCGCTTCTCGCGGCGCTGCTGTTGCTGCTCGCAGGAGCCGTCGCCTTCGCGGCGGACGGTCGTCTGCTCTTTCAGGGAGAGAACAGGCTCGGAATCGTTCCGGACATGAAGATGGGCAAATCCACATACCTTTCCGTTTCCGCGATGGCGCGGCTTCTCGGATGCGATGTCACGGAGAAGAACGACACGCTGCTCCTCCAGATCGACCGCGATCGTCTGCAGATCGTCGAAGGGGCGACGGCCGTGTGGCTCAACGTGGAACTCGTCCCGATGGCGGGGCCCGCCGTGCGTGGAGGGGGGGCGTGGTGGCTGGAGGAGCGGTCGGCGCTGAAGGTCTTCTCGAGGCTTCTGCGGGGGGCCGGAAAGGAATCCGCGCTGTCGTTCCGCGCCGGGGATGACCAGCCGGATGTCGAGTCCGTCCGTCCCTCCGCGGGAAAGGACGTCGCAGCGCCGCCGAAACGGACCGTCGTTCAGCCGGCGTCCGAAGCGCAGTCGAAGTCGTCTTCCCTGCCTCTGCTCCGGGGGATCCGGTGGGGACGCCCGGAGGGAAAGATCCGGGCGGTTCTGGAGTACAGCGGCGAAACGCCGCCCGCGATAGAAGGAACGGGAAGCGCCCTGCGGTTCGTCTTCGGAACGCCGATTCCCGGAGATATCGCCGCAACGGGGACTCCGTATCCCGACGCAATCCGCCTGTCCGTGACGAATTTCGGAGACAGGAACATCGTCGAGCTCGCCTCCAACGGAGCCAGGACGGAGACCTTCACCCTGGGAGGTCCGGCCCGGCTCGTGGTCGATTTCACGCTTCCCGACGGAGTGAAAAAGCCGGCGGCGCGCGAGGGAAAGGCCGGGAGCAGAGCCGAACAGGAAACGAGGAAAACGGAATCGGACATCCGGGAAGAAAAGGCGCAGCCGGATTCGACGCCCGGAGACAAGCGCCCGTCCGGAAAAAGAAGATCGGGAAAATTTATCGTGGCCGTCGACCCGGGCCACGGAGGGAAAGACCCCGGCGCCATCTCCAACGGAATCCGCGAGAAGGACGTGAATCTCAAGATCGCCTCGTACCTCGCGGGGGAGTTGCGCGCCATGGGGGTCGACGCCCGGATGACCCGGACGGGGGATACCTATCTGCGCCTCCAGGAACGCACCGAACTCGCCAACCGGTGGAAAGCCGACATGTTCGTCAGCATTCACGCCAACGCGCTCCCGGCCGGACACCACGCGCTCGGGATGGAGATCTATCTCATGGCCCTGCCCACCGACAAGGACGCCATGCAGCTCGCCCTGATTGAAAACAGGGATCTCGCGGCGGATAATGACAAGAAAGAGTCCGCCGCTTCGGACCGGCGGACGCAGCTCTTGCTGAGCATCCTCGGCAATATGCAGCAGAACGCGAAGATCAGTGAAAGCACAACGGTCGCCGAACGTCTCTTCCGTTCGGGAAAACAGGAGGGGCTTCCGATGCGTCGCGTGGCGCAGGCGCCTTTCTTCGTTCTCAGGGGGGCGACGATGCCTGCCGTCCTTATCGAAACGGGATTCCTGACGGAAGCCAGGGAGGCGAAGATGCTCGCGTCTCCCGAATACCAGAAAAAATGCGCTTCCGCCCTCGCCGGGGGAGTTGTGTCATACCTCGAGAACCAATAGGCTCGAAGGCGCCCCGGGACTGAAGGCGGGAAGGGAGGAAAACGGGGGATGCAGGAACGGCGGAAAGACCAGGATGACTTCGTCCTGCCGGAAAACGTGCTTGAAGAGGGAAACGAGATCCCGAGAGACCGTCCCGGCAGGTTGCGCCGCGAGAGACGGGAACCGGACGAACCGGTGAAAAAGACGAGCCGGATCTTCCGGATCGTCGCCTGGATGGGACTCGTGGTGCTCTTCTTCGCGATCGGCTACGGCGGAGCGTCCTACGGTCTGAAAAAACTTTCGGAGAAGAAAATCATTACGCGTCCGGATGTCGTCCAGGATGCGCCCGGAGCCGCCGCGCTCCTCGGCGCGAAGGGGGACGTGATCAACCTGGGCGCGCGAAAAACGTCCGTGACCATGACCCTGCCGAAAGACGGAACGCTTGTGCAGGAAAAGGTATCGATTCTCTCCGATCTGATGGAGGACGACATCCGGACCTGTGTCGCGCGGATCGCTGAGGCTGCGGGAATTCCGAAAGACGTTGCGCTGCTCCACGTTTTCCGGAACGGAGAGGTTGCGTTTCTCGATTTCGACGCCGAGATAACGAATGCGCTCTCCAAGGCGGGCGAACAGAACAGCCTGCTCTTCATAACCGGCGTCGTCCGGACGTTGCAGGACAATTTTCCGCCGGTCGCTATCGTCCGCTTCCTCGTGAAGGGACAGGTCACGCGCGGAAACGCGCCGGTGGATCTCACGGTCCCCTGGCGGCTGCCCAGGTAAGGCGGAGGGAGAGAGCAGAATGCCCCGAATCGACGGCCGACAGGACGACGAGCTTCGTCCGGTCATGTTTGAACGATGCTTCACGCGATACGCCGAGGGATCGGTGCTGGCGACCTTCGGCAATACGCGGGTGCTCTGTACGGCGACCCTCGAAGAGAAAGTCCCCCCGTTTCTCCGCGGCGCGGGCAAGGGGTGGATCACCGCCGAGTACGCGATGCTGCCCCGGGCGACACATATCCGAACTCCCAGAAACGCCGGTGGAAACGGTCGGAGCGCCGAGATCCAGCGGCTCGTCGGCCGGTCGCTCCGTTCCGCGGTCCGCCTCGACCGGCTCGGAGAACGCACGATATGGCTCGACTGCGACGTGCTCCAGGCGGACGGGGGAACGCGCACCACGGCCATCAGCGGCGCATTCGTCGCCCTTGTCGACTGCCTCAGGACGCTCTTCGCGAAGGGTGTCCTCCGGGAGATCCCTCTTTTGTCCTTCACGGCGGCGGTCAGCGTCGGCAAGGTGGATGGGCGGATTCTGCTCGACCTTTGCTACGAGGAGGACTCGGCTGCCGAGGTCGACTGCAACGTCGTCATGAACGAATCGGGACGGATCATCGAACTCCAGGGCACGGGCGAGGGCGGAACCTTCGATCGGGGGGAACTGAGCCGGATGCTCGATGTCGCGGAAGCGGGCATCGGGCGCATTGTCACGGCGCAGCGCGCGGCGCTGGCGCTGTCGGATGAGGAGATCGCGGCCTGTGCGTCACGAAGCGCTGATATTTGCGAGCGGTAACCGCAACAAATACGTCGAGATGCAGGAGCTTCTCGCGCCGACGGGAATGCGGATTCTCTTCGGAGGCGACGTGAAGTCGATGGACGTCGAGGAGACGGGGTCCACCTACGCCGGGAACGCGCTGCTCAAGGCGCGGGCATGGGCTCATGCGACGGGATTGCCCGCAGTGGCTGACGACAGCGGGGTGGAGGTTCGGGCGCTCAACGGCGCGCCGGGGATCTTTTCCGCCCGCGTCGCCGCGACGGACGCCCTTCGCAACGAATGGTTGCTCGAGCAGCTGGCCCGCAAGTCGGCCGAAACCCGGGGGCCCGCGGATCGTGCGGCCCGATACGTCGCGGCGCTTGCGCTCTGTTTCCCCGAAGAAGGAGAGATCATCATCTGCGAGGGAATCTGCCGGGGAAGCATCCTGAACGCTCCAAGAGGCGCGGGCGGGTTCGGATACGACCCGCTCTTTCTTCCCGACGGACAGGACAAGAGCTTCGGCGAACTGGACCGATCGGTGAAACAGAGGATCTCCCATCGCGCGATCGCGTCCTTTCGCCTTGTGAATATGCTTTTGCGCCGGGGTATGCTACAATGACTATCCGTTTGAATTGTGTTCGAAATTTCTAGGAGGTGCACACGGTGAAGATCGCACTCGGACTGCTTCATATCGTCCTTTGCATTGCCCTGTCTGGGGTCGTGCTGCTCCAGCAGCGGAAACAGGGCGGTTTCTCCGGGATCTTTGGCGGAGGAACGCAGGCTGATATGGGCAACAATCAATGGCAACGTTTCACGGGACTCACCAAGATCACGGTGATTCTCACGTCCCTGTTCATGGTGACATCCGTCGTCCTCGTCCTCATGGCCAAGTAGGCGCCCCAATGACCTGCGGAAAGCTGCCGGGAATCGATTCGCTGGACGACGTCCGCTCTCTCGGCGTCTCGTCCGATCGGTTGTTTTCGGCGACCCACGAAGAGATCCTCGCCGGATGCACGACGGACATTTATTTCGTCAAGACCCGCGATGTTCTCAGAAAGGCGGGACGGCTGGATGTTCCTGTGGTCGCCGAGGTGTTCGCACGCAAGAAGGGACTGTTCGCCGGTCTGCCCGAGGCGCTCCTGCTGTTTCGCGGGCGGGATGTCGCGGTTCATTCCCTGAAGGAAGGCGACTCCTTCGAACCGCGCGAGGTCGTCATGCGTCTGGAAGGCCCCTATTCGTCCTTCGGGATGTATGAAACGGTGCTTCTCGGAATCCTCGCGAGCTCCGCGGGGTGGGCTACGACGGCCCGGGAGTGTGTGGACGCCGCGGAAGGCAAGCCCGTTCTCTGCTTCGGAGCGCGGCATGTCCACCCGGCCATAGCGCCGGTCATGGAGCGGACCGCAGTTGCGGTCGGCGGATGCACGGCGGCGAGCTGCATTCTCGGAGCGAAGCTCGCCGGCGGTGAGCCGTCCGGGACGGTTCCGCACGCGGCGATTCTGATCATGGGAGATACCGTCGAGCTGGCGAAGGTCTATGACTCGGTCGTTCCGTCCGGCGAACCGCGGATCGTCCTTGTGGATACATTCAAGGATGAAGCCGAGGAAAGCCTGCGCGTCGCGGAAGCTCTCGGAGCCAGACTTTCGGGCGTCCGGCTCGATACTCCGGGCGAGCGCGGCGGCGTCACCGCCGAACTTGTCCGCGAAATCCGCTATCGCCTCGACATGGCGGGATTCGGCCATGTCCAGATCGTAGCGTCGGGCGGCCTGAATCCGGATCGGATCCGGTTGCTTTCGGCCGCAGGGGCCGCTTCTTTCGGCGTGGGAAGCTACATCTCCGACGCCGCCCCGATCGACATGACGATGGACTTGAAAGTCATCGACGGACATCCGATCGCGAAACGGGGACGTCTTCCGGGGGTACTTGCAAGTCCGAGGTTGCTTCGGGTACAATAAACAACTGTGAATGCGCCGTCTTTTTCGATTCGTTCCACGCTGCGCTTCCTGGGATCCTTGCCACGTCCCTGAGATGCGGAAGAGCGCCGAATGTGTCGGAGACAGTGTATTTATATGTTCCATGCGCACCGTATACAGAAAGGCACTTTCAAAGGAGGAAGTTTCATGACCAGCGATCACCGGTCATTTATGGCCACGAAGAATACCGTCGTGCGTTCGTGGTACATCGTGGATGCTACGGATAAACCCCTCGGAAGGGTCGCGTCCGCCGTCGCCATGATTCTCATGGGCAAGAACAAGCCCACCTATACGCCGCACGTCGACTGCGGCGATTTCGTCGTCATCATCAATGCGGAAAAAGTCAAGCTCACGGGCGCGAAGCGGGAAAACGCGAAGGTCTACCACTACAGCGGATATCCCAGCGGCCTGCGGGTTCGCACATACGGAGAAGTCCTCGATAAACAGCCGGAATATCTCATCGAAAAAGTTGTCAAGGGCATGCTCCCCAAAACCCGCCTGAAGCTCTGGCGGAAGCTCAAGGTCTATGCGGGTCCGAACCATCCGCACGCGGCGCAGCAACCCGTCGCGATCGACCTGTAGCCTGAAGAGGAGGACGGAGGATCATGAATACTCTTTCCTGTTTCTGGGGAACCGGAAGACGGAAGAATGCCCTTGCCCGGGTGCGTGTGCTTCCCGGGAACGGCGTCGTGAAGATCAACGAACGCACGGTTGAGGACTATTTCCCCCGCCTTGTGTGGCAGTTGCAGGCCATGCAGCCCCTCAAGACGGCGACTGTCGAGGGGAAGGTCGATGTTCTGGTCCGCGCGAGCGGCGGCGGTCTTACGGGACAGGCCGGAGCCGTTCGTCTCGGCATCGCCCGCGCGCTGATCAAGATGAACCCCGAGCTGCGGCCGGTCCTGAAGAAGGCCGGACTGCTCACGCGCGATCCGAGAATGGTCGAACGCAAGAAGTACGGCCAGAAGGGCGCACGCGGCCAGTTCCAGTACTCGAAGCGGTAATCGCTGCGCCGTTTCGGAGAACCGGAAATATGCAAAGGGGATGGACCTGCGGGGCCATCCCCTTTTTGTTTCAGGAACAAAGAAAATCGATGAATTCCTCTTTTCCTATCCGGTAAAAGAACCGGCCGATTTCAATCGGCGCGAGCGCCTGCGCGACGGACGCCCTGTCGGGAGGCAGGCCTTCGAGGGCTCGGGCGACCGGTTCGAGATCCTCGGCGCCGAAAAAGTCCCCGAAGAAGACGACGTCCCGGATTGCTCCCTCTACGAGATTCATGCGCGCCTCCACGCGTCCCGCTCCCTCGAAACGCCGTTCCTTCCGGATATCGCGCTCCCTGCCGTCTCCCCATGTCCACGCGCGGGACGCATACCGTTCATCCGCCAAGGCGATGACTGCGGCCCGAAGTTCGTCGGATGCGGAAAGCGGCGCAAGGCCGTATTCCAGGTTCACCTCCCCGAGAAGCACCGTCAGAAAGTCATCCATCCCCGCGTCCGGCCCGAGGTGCGCACGAATATTCGTCACGCGGCTCGCGACGGACGCGAACCCTTTCGGGCGATACTTTTCCTCGCGGACCCGCAGAACCTGCGACAACACGGACAGATCGGAATCGAAGAGCAGCGTCCCGTGATGCAGCAGGCGCCGGCCGTCCATGTGCTGTGCATTTCCGGAGAATTTGCGTCCTCCGATCGTGAGGTCGTTCCGGTCCGTCCGCTCCGCGCCGACGCCGAGGCGCTGCAACGTACGCAATACGGGCTGCGTGAACGGCGCGAAGTCAAGCGTCCCTTCTGATGTTCGCGGCAACAGGAAGGAGTAGTTTACGTTCCCGAGATCGTGATACACGGCTCCCCCCCCGGTAATGCGTCGAACGACAGTGATTCCGCGTTCCCGCACCGTTTCCTCGCGAACTTCCTCGGCCGTATCCTGAAAACGGCCGACAACGACCGTCGCCGCATTCCGCCAGAGCAGAAAAATTCCTTCGTCTCCGGGGCGGATGCGCCGATAGAGCGTTTCCTCGAGCGCGAGGTTGAAGCGGGGATCGTGTCCGGGTTCGGAATAATACAACATCGCACCATCTCCTTCTTTCATGAAATACAAAAAAGACTATAGAAAACTGACACGAAGTACAGATATGTCGGATCTTGCGGAATAGATCGTTCGACGTTTATACTACCATTGTTCACGCTTTATCCTGTATTTCAACAGGTGTTCCGGTCTACGCATGATGAAGGGAGAAAAGAAGGCTCGCCGGCATTATGCGCCCGCTCTCGTCCCGCAATCTGCGTCTTCCCGGAACTGCATCGTCTTCGGCAGGCGCGCCTTTGGCAACAAGACGCGCATGAAGAGTATGGATCCGTCTCCCTGAAATAAGATGGGTCCGCCGGACAGGAGGGGATATCGAAAAAAAAGAGAAGCCGTATGGCGTCACCGCATCAGCAAAAAACTTCTTGAGGAGGTGCTTTGATGAAACACTGGAAATCAACGGCGCTCGTCGCCGCGGCGATCCTTTTCGGCTTTTTGGTTATCGGCGGCCTCGGGCAGGCCTCGGCTGCGGACGTGATCAACTGGAAGTTCCAGAGCCACCATACGCCCGGCGCGCTTTCGACGACCTTCGTCATCCCGCCTTTCATCGAGCGGGTTCGTGAACGATCCGGCGGCAGGTTGAACATCACGCTGCATTATGCGGGCGAGCTGGTCGAATACTCGGAAGTCTTTCCCGCCATGCAGGCGAATATGATTCAGATTTCCAACACGAGCACCCTCTTCTGGCGAGGCTCCATCAACATGGGCTGGCTCCAGGCGGGCAACCTTCCCCCCTTCGTCTGCAGAAGCCTCGACGATTTCAAGGAGCTGTACTACAAACGAGGAATCGACAGACTCATCCGTGAGGAGATGGCTGCGAAGGGCATTCACTTCCTGAGCAGTCACAGCGTGGGCAACACCTATTTCTGGAGCAAGAAGCCCATCAAGACGCTCGCGGATCTCAAGGGCTTCAAAGTCCGCTTCTTCGGCGCCATGTCGGACACCATGGAGCACTTCGGCGCCGCTCCGGTCATGCTTCCCCACCCGGAGACCTACATGGCGATCGCCATGGGCACCCTTGACGGCAGCGGCACCGCGTGGTGGCTTTTCCGCGATCTCAAACTCTACGAGGTGTGTCCGTACTTCATCGGCCCGGCCTGGCAGGTGCCTCAGGGCATGGAGCTTTGGGTTTCCAAGAAGGCCTGGGACGCTCTTCCCGACGATCTGAAAGAAATCGTCACGAAGGCCGCCGACGAATTCAACGATGACTTCGCCAGAGTCTGCGATGAACAGGAAAAGATTATGATGACGAAGTCCTTCAAGGAGTGGAAAACCACCTACATCGAGTGGGGCAAGGAAGATGTCGACAGGATTACGAATGAATTCTCGATTCCGTACCTCGACAAGATCGAGAAAGAGATCGGCGGGAAAGACCCGAGAGTGGCCGAAGGCGTCAAGATCGTCAAGCAGTTCATGAAGGACCGCGGCTACATCAAGTAGCGAGAGAGCTTTTTCCGGGAAGACGCGCCCCTTCTTCCTCCTGGGAGGAGGGGCGTTTTTTTGGAACAGACATGAAAAGAATGAGGTGATGCGATTGAATTATTTGATCAAGTTCATCAATTTCACCGACACGCTCAACGATTGGGTGGGCAAGATCTTCGGTCTGCTTGTCTATCCGACGATGCTGGTCCTCGTCTACGAGGTGGTCATGAGATACGGATTCAACCGCCCCACGATCTGGGCTCACGAAACGTCGTGCATGCTTTATGGGGCTCATTTCATCCTCGGAGGAGCCTATGCGTTGCGCTGGGGAGCCTTTGTCAACGTTGACGCGCTGTACCAGTACTTTCCTCCGCGCGTGAAAGCCGTCGTGGATCTCTTCACGTGGACCCTTTTCTACGCCTTTGTGGGGACGATGCTGTGGCTGAGCGTTCCCTGGGCCTGGGACAGCCTGCGTGTGATGGAGTACTCGAACAGCACCTGGGGGCCCTACGTGTGGCAGATCAAGCTGCTGATCCCCGTTTCGGCGTTCCTCGTGCTGCTCCAGGGCATGACCAAGACCATCAAGGACCTCCATCTCGCGCTGACAGGCCGCGAACTCATCGTCGACGCCAAAGTCGGCGGCGGAAACTGAGGTGTTTTCCATGGACATAGGACTTATCTCCGTTTTTCTGTTCGGAGGCATGTTTCTCTTTCTGCTGCTCGGACTCCCCGTCGCATTCGTCCTGGGAGGATTGGCGACGGTGTTCGCCGCGGTTTTCTGGGGGCCGGAAT
>ERZ1645192.1806-NODE-1806-length-17804-cov-6.694180_pt1 | contig 17804 bp, 17 predicted proteins | sample MGYA00575354_ERZ1645192 | MGnify/ENA primary metagenome ERZ1645192 (study PRJEB40844, sample SAMN11349763) | freshwater sediment metagenome | isolation source: river sediment | host: Sediment | place: India: Faizupur Khadar , New Delhi | collected 2017-02-21 ... | reverse complement strand
CATCGCCCCACTCTTCGTCCGTAAGATCGCCATGCCGTTGTCGTCCAGCATCTGCTCCTTGAAAAACTCCACGCCGGTCATGCACGCCGCCTCGACGATGTCGCCCATGAACCAGCGGAACAGGTCGATCGCATGCGTCCCCTGCTCGATGAACTGCCCGCCCGCGGCCTGCTTCGGGTCGGCGCGCCATTCCTTTTCGTAGCCCGGACGCCCGCAGATCCCGTACCGGCATCGCGCGAAAAGCGCCCTGCCGATCCCGCCCTTGTCGACGATCTTCTTCGCCTCCCAGATCGCCGGGTGATGCCGGTGGTTGAACCCGCACTTGAGGGTGCGTCCCGTCGCTTTCGCCACCTTTACCAGTTCCTCGGCCTCGGCCACGGTGCGCGTCAGGGGTTTCTCGCACAGGACGTGCTTGCCCGCGCTCATCGCGGCCATCCCGAGCTCGGCGTGAACGTGCGGCGGCGTGCAGAGGATCACTGCGTCGATATCCGAGCGCGCCACGGTCCCCTTGCAGTCGTCGGAGGCTTCGCACCCCATCTTGACGGCCATCTCCCGCGCGTGGTCAAGATGCAGGCTGGCGATCACCTTGAGCTCGCAGCCCCGGGTCTCCTTGACCACCGGCGCGCGGCGCCGGCACTGAAGTCCCGCTCCTATGATGGCAACACGCATGTTCGCCTCCGCTGATTTACGCTTTCCGCCCCCGCCCGATGTCCAGGTAGGTGAACCCCAGGCTCTCCAGTTTGTCCGCATCCAGCATGTTGTTGACGTCGATGATCACCGGCCGCGCCATCGCCTTCTTCACGCGCTTGAAATCCAGCTTCCGGTAATCGGCCCAGCCGGTAATCAGGACCATGGCCTGCGCCCCCTTCAACGCCTCGTACACGTCCTCGCAGAACTTGAAGCCGGTCTGGGCGGCGACCTCGCCGCGGTCGGCCATGGGATCGTGCGCACTGACCTTCATCCCCGCCTTCAGCAGGTCGCCGATGATCTCCAGCGCGACGGAACGGCGGAGCGTGCTGGTGTCCGGCTTGTACGTCAGCCCGAGGACCGCCACCGGCACGTTATCGAGTTTGCCAACCGCCTTCTTCAGCTTGCGGACGACCAGCCGGTTCTGAATGCGGTTCGACTCCCAGATGCCGTCGAGCATCAGCGTATCGAGGCCGTACTGCCTGCCCAGCCCGCGAAGCGTCTGCATGTCCCGCGCCAGCGTGCCGCCGGAAAATCCAAGGCCGGGGAAGAGCATCGCCTTCCGGCCGACCCGTTCCTCCAGCCGCAGGACCTCCGCGAGCCGCTTGCCGTCCGCGCCGACCTCGTCGCAGAGATTCCCGATCTCGTTCGCAAACGCCACCGACGTGGCCAGGAACGCGTTCAGCGCATGCTTCGCCATCTCCGCCGTGCGCAGGTTCACGCGCACCCAGTTCACCTTCAGCGGCGCGAGCAGCTGCTCCACGCGGTCCAGCGTCCGCTCGTCGTCCGCCCCGATCACGGGCATCGCCGGATCGACGAAGCGGTCGATCGCCTGCCCGAGCCGCAGGTTCTCCGGGCTGTAGGCGATCCCGAACTTCACGGACGGATTCTTCTCGCGAATGATCGCGGCGATCTTGTCGCACGTGCCGACCGGAACCTGCGCCGTGACAAACAGGACGGAATCGTTTTCCAGTTGCGGGGCGATTTCGGCCGCCGTGGAAAAGATCTCCGAGAGATCGCTCTGGTCGTTCTCGTCCACCGGCGTGTCGAACATGATCAGGACCTCGCGGATCCCGATCACGGCATTCGCCACGTCCGTCGTGAACTTCAGCCGGCCCGACCTGGCCGCCTTCTGAAGGAGCTTGTCGAGCCCGGGCTCGAACAGCGGCGCCTTGCCGGCGTTCAGGCTCGCGACCCGCTTGCTATCGTGATCGGCCCCGAGGACGTCGTACCCGAGATCGGCCAGGCACGCCGCCGCGACCACCCCCTGGTGCCAGCAGCCGATGACCGCAATGTGCCGGGGTGCCGGCGGATTGGAATGTCGGGATTCCCGCTTCTGTTTGTTCTCTGCCATGGTTGTTACTCCAGTACGCCTATCCCCCGAACGCCCACACCTCTTTCCCCATCATGCGGCGCGCGGCGATTCGCACCGCCTGGTCCGATTTCAGTTTCGCCTTCCACCCGAACCCGTTGACCCGGTCCACGGTGATGTGCACGCGCGGCTGGTCTCCCGGCCACGCCCTCTTCGTCCCTTCAATGACAATGCGCGCGTCGGGCAGGTCCATCTCTTCCTTGATGATCTGTGCGATGTCGACGACCTTCGTGATCGAATCGGTGCCCAGGTTGAAGACGTCGCAGGGCTTGTCGTCGGTCATGGGGATGGTGCGGAATCCGTACGCCATCCCCTGGATGCATTCCTCGACGAGGAAGTAGTTCTTCTCCTGCCGCCCGTCGCCCCGGATCAGCAGCTCCTTCGGGTTCTCGCGCAGCTTGCGGATGAAATCGAAGATGACCCCGTGCGTCATGCGGCCGCCGATCACGTTACCGAACCGGTACATCCAGCCGCGGAGGCCGTACAGGTGGCAGAACGCCGAGATGAACGCCTCGCTGCCGATCTTGCCGGCCGCGTAGGTCGAAACCGGCAGCAGCGGCCCGGACGACTCGGACGTGGCGATATCCGTGCAGAGCTCGCCGTACACCGCTCCCGTCGAGGAAAAGATGATCCGCTGGATCTTCAACTGCCGCATCGCCTCCACGACGTTGAACGTGCCCATGACGCAGTCGCGCAGGTCGCGGCGCGGCTGTTCCGCGCCGCCGATGATGTCCGTGTTCGCCGCAAGATGCCAGACGAGGTCGTGGCCCTTCATCTCCGTGGCGAGCCGGTCCGTGTCGAGAATGTCCGCCTGGACGAACTTGAAGTTCGGTTTCCCGATGTGCCGCTCAATGAACTCGCGGTGGCCGTTGGAAAGATTGTCGTAGACCGTGACGGCATACCCATCCGCCCTCAGCAGGTCTGCCACGTGACTGCCGATGAACCCCGCGCCGCCGGTGAGAAACACGCTTTTGATGTTCGACCCAAGCAAAGTCATCACTTACTGCCCTCCAAGAGTTCCACCTCCAGCTTCGGAGCGGCCTTCTGTCGGATCTGGATGAAGTGCCTGTCCAGCGTCAGAACCGCGCACGGCTCCTCCAGGGCCACAGCCGCCACCAGCAGGTCGCCGTGCGGAACCGCCGCCCCGGCAGTCCGCAAAGATCTTCCAAGCCCGCTCGCTACGACCCAGTGCCTCTTCTCCAGTGGGATGAACGGGCACACACCCAGCACCACTTCAATGGCGCGAAGCTCCGCGGGCGAACGTGCGCCGAGCTCCAGCTCAAAGGAAACCGGGCACGTGCAGCAGGCTTCCCGGCTGGACAGAAGAGCGCTCACGCGGTCCTTCACCGCCTCGCTCCCCTTTCGCCGGAGAAAGTCCACCCAGACCGATGTGTCAACGAGTATCATCCCAGGAGGCCTCGAGTTCCTCGTTCGTCGCTCCGTAGTCCACGCGCCCTTCCCTCACCGCGCGAACGATCTCTTCCACCTTCCGCCTGCGAAGATACTCCTCGACGGCCGCGTGGACGGCGGTCGACTTCTTCTTCTTCCCCGTCAGCTTCTGCAACCTGCTCAGCTCAGCTGCATCAATATCCACTGTAATTCTCATCATATTATCCAAGTAAATGATGCACAGTTAATATAGATGTGATGCGCGCAATTGTCAATCGGCCGGTTTGAGGTTCCCCTTCTTCAAATCCTCGATCATCGCGTCGACCGACGCGACGACCGCCTCCCGCGAATTCCGCCTGTTGCTCCACCCGCGCGCACGGACCTTCTCGGTCGCCAGCCGGTAGACCGGCACATCCGCCTTCCAGCCGCGCGCGCCCCCGGTGAACTCGTACACGACGTTCTTCAGGCCCATCCGCTCGACCACGATGTCCGCGATCTCGCGGACGGTCAGGTGGTCCTGCGAGCCCACGTTGAACACGTCGTAGCCGGAGGCCTGCCCCTTCTCCATCAGCCGGAACGCCGCGAGGACATCCTCGATGTAGATGTACGGCTTGCTCTGCGACCCGTCGCCGTAAATCAACAGGCGCTTCGGATCCTTCGCCAGCCGCCGGATGAAGTCGTAGGCCACGCCGTGCGTCTGGTGCGGGCCGACGACGTTCGCGAACCGGAACACCGTGCCGGTCATGTCGAACATGTGGCAGTACGCGCTGATCAGCGATTCGGACGCGAGTTTCTGAGCGCCGTACGTGGAAATGGGGATCATGCGCGGATATTCCTCGGGCATGGGGGCCGGCGGCACCTCGCCGTACACGCCGCTGCCCGACGTGAACAGGATCCGCTTCACCCCCGCCTTGCGCATGGCCTCCAGCGTGTTGTGCGTGAGGAGCGTGCCGTTCATGAAATCGATCGCCGGATCCGTCGCCGCCCTCGCGATGTCCGAGTTCGACGCGAAGTGGTACACCACGTCGTGGCCCGCGATCGCCCTTGCGAGCGCGCTCCCGTCCTGCGCGTCCCCCTCCACGATCTTGAGGCGCGGGCTTTCAAGACGGCCGCCGAACGCCCAGCGCCGACCGGTGCTGAAGTTGTCGAACACCGTCACGTCCGCATCCGTCGCATCCAGGAGATGATTGACGAGGTGCGCCCCGATGAAGCCCGCCCCGCCGGTGATGAAATATTTCGCTTTCACAATCGTTCCGCCTCCGGCGGATAAATCCAACGCTTGGAAAAAGTTGACGCCCATTTTCCAAGGATTGGAAAATTTTGCGAGCCTTTTTCCTTGCCGCGCACGCCGCCCCCTCGCCGAAGTTCCGGTCAAAAAAAGTTTTTAACTGCGCGACGCGTCGAAAACTTTTTTGCGTTTTGTAAAAAACTTGTTTGACAGCCGCCGCATATTTCGCAAGTTCTAGTTCTGCGCGCTCGATGCGCGTGACGTTCAGGGAAAATGTGTTCCCGCATTCGGAATTGGGAAGAGGATTGACCATACCTCCGGAGGGTCTGTCATGAAGTGTCTCGTGCTCGGCGGCGGTGGAACGGTGGGGATCGCGCTCCTGCATCTCCTGAAGAAGATCGGCTGGTCCGCGTGTGTGGTGGATCCCCAGAAACCCGCGCATTACACGACGCACGAGAAGCGTCTGAAAGGAACCCTCCTGGAGTGGGTCGAGGAAGCGTACACCTTCGAGAAACTGGACGCCCGGTTGAGGGCGGAGCCGTTCGACGCCGTGATCGATCTTGCCCCTTCGCTCGACAAGCCTGAGATCCTTGCCCTCTGTGACCGGCACGGCGTGTCCCTCGTGAACGCCACGATCGCGGCGTTCGGCAAGAGCGTGCCGGCCGCGGCGCGGGGCTTCCTCAACCGGCGCCCCTCGCTGAGCGGCAGACCGCACATCGTCGCCGCAGGCATGAACCCGGGAGCCATCAACGCCCTCGCCGAGGAAATCATCCAGGCGAACCAGGAGCGGCCGACGGCGATCATCTACTGGGAGTACGACGATACGACTCCCCACCACGGCTTGTTCAGTGAGCCGTCCATCACGTGGTGCCCCTGCGAGTCCGCGCAGGAGATCGACGACGACCCGGCTTTCGAGGTCGTGAAGAAGGGCAAAATCCTGCTTCGCTCGACGCCGCTGGAGTGGGAATCGCAGGATTACCGCGCGTGCGGCGTGCCCCTGGACCAGCTCCGCGTGCCGCCCGAGGGCGACGCGCTGTTGATCGGTCACGAGGAATGCGTCTACATGGGATGGCGGCACGACACGGCGTGCAAGTTCATCTACGGATTCCACCCCGAGAACATGACGCTCATGCGCAAGGCCAGCGGCAACCTGAAGGTCAACCTTCTCCGGCAGGCGAAGGACACCCCCCTGCGCGGCGGGGACTTCGTCGGCGTGTCGTGCCGTTTCGACGGACACTGGCGGGGGGCCTACTGCCACCTCGACAACACGCCGGCCACCCCGCTGGACACCAACGCGACCAGCATTCTCGTGGCTTCCGGGATCGCCGCGGCGATGATCGTGCTGAAGAACAACCACATCACGCCCGGCGTCCACTTGACGCACGAATTGGAGAATTACGTTCCGGCGTTCCGCTCGCTGATCCCCGTGCACGACTACGAGATGTCGGCCGAGGCGCTGGAGGAAGCCCTGCCCTGACCGCGCGTCACGCGTGATCGAAGTCGTCGAACGAGGTCATGTCGCTAACCACCTTGGAGCCCTGCAGGGTCGGGAAGTAGCTCACCCGAAGCATGTCGTGCTTCAGCATGAACTCGTCGAGCTGGCGGCCCTTGGTCGGACAGTACAGCATCAGGAACCCGCCGCCACCCGCGCCGATGATCTTGCCGCCGAGGACGCCGAAGTCCTTGCGGACCTTTTCATAGAGCTGGTCGAGCATGGACAGGCTGATGGCGGCGGACATCTTGCGCTTGAATTCCCAGTGCTTGTGCATGAGACGCGCGAACTCGTCGAGGTCGCGCTTTTCGAACGCCTTCTGGATCTTCCGGCCGATCTCCTTGATGTTCAGGAGGCAGTCAACGACGCGCTTGTGATCCACGCTCTTCTTCTCGCGGGCCGCCGAATCCTGGTTCTTCAGCACGGCCGTCGCCGAGCGCTGGACGCCCGTGTAGTACATGCGCGCCTTGCTCACCAGCTCGTTTGCCATCGGGAAATCCACGCTCACGGAACCCACCTTCACCTTGCCCTTTTTGTCGATGTCCAGCGTCCGGAACCCGCCGAACGCGGCGATGTACTGGTCCTGCTTGCCCACCGGCTCCTTCAGGATGTTCATCTCGATGCGGCAGGCCTCCTCGGCGATCTCGAGGAGCGACGCGGGCTCGCTCTTGTACGCGCGGATCGCGGTGAGCAGGCCGACGAGGTACGAGCCGGACGAACCGAGCCCGCTGCGCGCCGGCATGTCCGCGATGCTGGTCAGCTCGATGTTCTCGTTCACCCCGTGAAGCCGCAGCGCCTCGCGCGCGAGCGGATGCTTGATCTCGTTCACGGAATCGACGGTCTCCACCTGGCTGTACCGGATGACGACCTTGCGGTCGGCCACGGAGCGGCGGTTCAGCGCGATGAACATGTACTTGTTGATCGCCATCGTGAACACGTACCCGCCGTGCTGTTCGTAGAAGGAAGGCAGATCGGTGCCCCCGCCTCCAAGCGTGATCCGGAAAGGTGTCCTTGTGATAATCATCGAATCCTCTTTTCTTAACCACGAATGGACGCGAATCCACACGAATTCAGAACTCGCCCATTCGTGTCTATTCGTGTGAATTCGTGGTTCATTTTCCGTTAGATCTTGAAGCCGCTCTTCTTCGCGTCGTTGTAGAACATCTTCACGGTATCGAGCGAAAAGTCCTCCAGGTCCTTGCCGAAATTCTTCGCCTTGGCCAGGAGGTCGGGCGTGACGGTGATGATGTCGCAGCCGATGGCGTCCGCCTGGATGATGTTCAGCGCCTCGCGCGGGCTGGCCCACAGCAGTTCCGCCTTCGGCAGGCCGTCGAGGATGCCCCGCGACTCGATCATGAGCGGAATGGGATCGCGGCCCGTGTCGGCAATCCGGCCCGCGAACACGGACACGATCGCGGGCACCTTCGGATTGAGCGCGGAGGCGACGTCCTCGACCTGCCGCAGGGACAGGATCGCCGTGACGTTCAGCTTCAGGCCCCGGCGCGCGAGGTCCCGGATCAACGGCGCGGCCGATTTCCGCTCGGTGTTCGTCACCGGGATCTTGACGTACACGTTGTCCGCAAGCGCGGCGAGCTTCAGCGCCTGCTCGCGCATCTCGTCGAAGTCGTCCGAAAACACCTCGAACGAAACGGACAGGTCCTTGACCACGCGCAGAACTTCCTCGGCGAACATGAGGTAGTTCGTGATGCCCGCCTTGGCCATCAGCGTCGGGTTGGTCGTGAACCCCTTGACGACGCCCTTGTTGTACGCCTCGATGATGGAATCGAGGTCGGCGCCGTCGGAGAAGATCTTGATGTGGAGGTCCTGCAGCGATGGAACGTGATCGGTGGCTTTCATCATGGTTTCGATTTGACGGCGGATTCCCACTTGGTCGCGGCGGCCTTGAGCTTTGGATGCGTGATCAGCATATGGCCGACCACGGAATGAAAAGCCTCGGTGTGCGGCGTGATGTGGTCGGGGTTGACGACCGGGATGATGACGCACGCGTCGGCCACCTGCGCGGTGTACCCGCCCGTGCGGCCGACGACGCCGACCACGGTCGCGCCGACTTCCTTGGCGAGCTTCAGCGCCTGGACCAGGTTCGGGCTGATGTTCCGCTCGGCGTCGCCGCCGCCGACCGAGAGAACGAAGACGACATCGCCCTGGCGCAGGCGGCTGACCTTCAGCCAGCCGTCGAAACAGCTCGCCCACCCCTCATCGTTCGTGCGGGCGGTCAGCTCGGACACGTTGTCCGTCGGCGCGTAGGCCTCGAGATGCGCCAGCTTGCGCAGGTCGTTGACGAGATGCGTCGCGGACCCGGCGCTGCCGCCGACGCCCAGGACGAACACGCGGCCGCCGCGCTCGCGCGCCGCCGCCAGGCAGTTCACAACACCCTCGATGGATTCGTGGGAAAGCTTGTCGAGGATCTGTTTCGCTTCGCCGATGAATTGCTCTATGAAGGACATGGCGGTGACTTAATCGTATCGCGTGAATGTTGTCAATTTGAAGATGCGGCGGGAGCCGGCGACGGATCCTGCAGGTTCACTCCGTAGACGCACAGGACCCCTTCCATCTGGTTCGGCGGCGGCAGGACCTGGATCGTGAGCGCCATGCCGCCGGGCGGCACCACGAGATTACGGACGGACAGCCGGCTGGGCGCGGCGGAAACCACGGCCTTGTCCACCAGCACGCTGCCGTCGGGAGCATAGAGGCTCCAGCGGCAGCCGTTCGGCGGCGCCATGACTTGGAAGACCAGGTCCGCCGGACGCGGCTGGCCCGTCGCGGAGCCGACGTGGAGGGTCGCGTATCCCGTGTCCACCAGCCAGTCGTTCATGTTCTGATCGCGGTAGTATTTCCACTCCGGGCCGAAGTAGTGATAGAATGACTCCCCGCGCCGCGCCGCGAGCTGCGGCATGTCCTCGAGCTTGTTGTAGGACATCAGGACCTTGTGCGCGTTCGTCGCGTTGAACTGAAGGTCGCCGAGCGGGAACGTCCTCAGCCGCATCAGCCGGTCCCAGTTCGGATCTTCCACCCACTCCCGGCGCATGAACAGCGCATCCCTCGCGATCGGAGGAACGTCCGGCCGCGGCGCGAGAAGATCCTCGGGCGCGATCTCGACAAAACAGATCTGCGGGAAACGGCTGAACAGCGACAGGGCGCGCTGCGGCGGCTGGACGCGCTTGAAATCCTCGTCGGTGCTCCACTGCGCGACGGACGTGGCCGTGCGGCCCGGCGTGGGATACACCTGCGGAACGCCGCGGAACTCGTACACGTTGTAGAACGCGTAGATCCCGTTCTCGGGGACGTTCTTCATGATCCATTCCGCGATGCCCTTGTAGTTCGCCCAGCCGCGGCACTGGAGCGTGACGACCAGCCAGACGGACGGCGCGAGCCAGAGCAGGAGAACCGCCGCAACGACGCCGCGAAGCGCGTTCGCGGACACCTTCTTGAAGCGTTCCCCCGCCCACGCCACGGCCCCCTCGATCCCGACGGCGAGCACAAGGAGGAGGAGCGGATAAAATGCGCTGTAGTAGCGGACCTCCAGGCGGCTGTTCGAGCGCACCTGCATCCAGGACTGGAACACGAAGTAGACGGCGATCTGGACCGCGGCGAGAATCACCAGGCTCGGCTTGCCGCCGCGCACGGTCTTCGCCTCGCCGGCGCAGGCGAACCCGAGGAGAAGAAACGCGGGCAGCAGCGCCGCGAGCGATTCGCCCCACGCCATCCGACCCAGCACGGCGGGGATCGCGCGCCACGAGAAGGAGACCGCATGGGACGCGTCGGTGGTCGTGTAGCCGCCCGCCAGCCGGAGCAGGAACGGGAAGAACACGAGATAGGCCGCCCCGAGAATCAGCGCCCACGAGGCGAGGCGCGCCGGCTTCAGCAGGTTTTTCCAGCCGCCCCACGCACCCGCCGCCAGCATCATCATCCCATTCCACGGGATGAGGAACAGCAGCGCGCCCAGGTGCGACTGGAGAAAACCGGCGGAGAACAGAATGTAGCCGGCGATCAGCGGCCAGCGGAAGGGCTTCCCGTCAATCGCGTCGCGGACCAGCCGGATGCCGAGCCACGAAACGCCCGCGGCGAAAAAGATCAGCAGGCTGTAGGCATAGGCCTCGCGGGAATAGAAGATGTGGAAGACGGACACCGTCCCCAGGAACATCGTCCACAGGCCGACGGCGCGGTCCCGGACCGACTTGCCGAGGAGGTAGAGCAGCGGAAGGGTGAACGCGCCCAGCAGGGCGAACGGCAGGCGCGCGAGCCACTCCGACGGAAACGAGCCGGTGAACCCGAACCACCGGGTGAACAGCAGGATCACCGCGTCCAGCATCGGCAGATGGTGATACCACGTGAAGCGCTCGAGTTCCGTGGCGTACAAGGTCGACAGGCTCTTCTGGGAAATCGCGCTGCCGACCGTCGGAATCTCGTCGATCCAGAAGGACGTGTGTCCGAGCAGGACGAGGCGGAGCAGGAGGCCCGCCGCAAAGAGAAGAATGAAAACCACGCCGAAATCCTGACGCCAACCGCCGCGGCCGTTCCCGTTCATTGATTTCCCTTCACTGGATGAATCCCAGCAACATCCGGAAGCCCTTCAGGTACCGCTTAACGTCCTCCCAGGTCCGGATCTTCCGCAGGGCGCCCCAGACGAACGCGGGCCGCAGGTAGAACTTGCGCGTCGCCAGCCGCGCCATCTTCTCCACCTCTTCCCGGTTCTTGTAGCCCTTCGGCACGAACACGGCGGTCCAGCCATGGTAGTTGCTGAAGTTGCGGTCGAGCGTGCCCACCTTCTCCGCGTCATGCCACAACTGCGTGCCGGGATACGGCGTCGTCACGGAGAACTGCGCGTAATCCGGGTTGAGCTCGATCGCAAAATCGATGGTCTTCCTCGCCAGCTCGGGCGTCTCGCCGGGCAGCGCGAGCATGAAGGAGCCGCGGACCTCGATGCCGGCCTCCTGCGTCCACCGGCACGCCTGGCGCGAGTTTTCCACGGTGATGTTCTTGCAGATGTTGTCGAGCAGCGTCTGGTCGCCGGCCTCGAACCCGAAGAACAGGTTCCAGCAGCCGGCCTTTTTCATCTTCGCCAGCAACTCGGGATCCACGGTGTCCACCCGCGCGTACCCGGTCCACGTCACGTCCAGGCCGCGGCGGATGATCTCGTCGCAGAACTCCATCATCCACTTCCGGTTGATGGTCATCGTGTCGTCCCAGAACGAAATCTCGCGGGCGCCGTATTCCTTCATCACGAACTGGATTTCGTCGACGACCTTGGCCGGCGTCCGCGCGCGGATTTTCCGCCCGAACACGGCGTTGTTGGAGCAGAACGCGCAGGCGAACGGGCAGCCGCGAATCGCGCACATGTGGACCACGGGCGTGCGCAGGTACTGGTTGGGAAGCGGAATGTAGCGCTCCATCGGGAGCATGTCGCGGGCCGGGAACGGGAGCGCGTCGAGGTCCTTGATCAGCTCCCGGGGCCGGTTGACCACGACGCCGTCGCGGCCGCGGAAGACGATCCCGTCGATGTTCGCCAGCGCGTCGAAATTCTTGAGGAACATCGCCCGGTCCGCGCCGGCCTTCCTGTACTCGTCGAGCAGGTGCAGCAGCGTCAACTCCCCTTCCCCGTAGCCGAGGATGTCGAAGCAGTCGAACTCCTGCATGATCTCGCGCGGCATGATCGTCGCGTGGTGCCCGCCCACGATCAGCAGGATGTTCGGATAGCGCTCGCGGATCTGCTTCGCGCACGCGGCGGCGCGGTGAAAACTGACCGTCAGGGAGGAAAAACCGACGATGTCCGGCTTCTTCTCCTCCACGCGCCGGAGGATATCCTCGTGGCTCATGTTGAGCGCGAGCGCGTCCACCACGTCCACCGTGTGGCCCTTCTCGCGCACAAACGCGGCCAGGCTCGCGATGCCCAGCGGCGGCAGGTCGCCGCCGATCGATTTACCGACACCCCGCGCATACCGTTCCTCGACGGTCAGCGGCGGATAAACAAGCATGATGTCCATACGCTGAAAAACTCCCGATCGTTCTATCGGCATTTCCGGACCCGGCTCACAATCTGCAGCGCCGCCATGGCGTCTTCGAGCGTCGCGCCCAGGCCCTGCTTCCCCTCGACCGCCCCGGCGAAATCCCGGAACTCGGCAGCCCACGAGGTGTCCGCGCCCGGGAACTCCCAGGTCTTCGTCTCCGGCGGCCCCATCTGCGGCAACATCTGGTAATACGTCAGCCGCTCCATCCCGTAGCTCCCGCCCAGCCCGTCCACCTGCAGCTTGCCGGTCCGGCCATAAATCTCGAGGCTGAACATGTTCTTCCACTCGCTCCACGACGCGTGGAGCCACGCGGCCTGGCCCGCGCCGGTCTTCAACAGCATGAACGCGTTGTCCTCGACCGGCATGTCCCAGAAAAACGTCGGCGCGTAGCCCTCGACCGACGCGAAATCGCCGAGGAACCAGCGCGAAAGATCGACAAGATGAACGCCCTGGTCGACCGCCTCGCCGCCGCCGGAGATCGCCTCGACGGCGCGCCATTCCTTCTCGTAGCCGATCCGGCCGCCGTGGCCGTACCGGCCGCGGATGAACATCAGCGGGCCGGCCACGCCGCTGTCGATGATCTCCCGGCACTTGAGGAGCGAAGGATGAAAGCGATGGTTGAACCCGACGCGAACCGTCAGCCCGGCTTTCCGGGCCGCCGCGAGAACGGGCTTCAATTCGTCCGCGTTACGCGCCCCGGGCTTTTCCACCAGCACGTGCTTGCCGGCCTCCAGCGCGGCGGCGGCCACGGGCGCCAACTGGTCGTGCGTCGTCGCGACCACCACGGCATCCACGTCCCGGCGCTTCAGCACGTCGCGTCCGTCGGCGGCCACGGCACAACCCGGGATGGCCGCGGCGAGTTTTTCCGCGCGCTCGCGGACCACATCGGCCGCACAGATCACCTTGTGCGCGCCGGCGTTCTGCGCGCGCTTCATCCCGATCAGTCCGCAGCCGATGATGCCGATGTTCATCGGGAAACCTTCCCCCACGTTGCGCCGCGGTCCTCCGGGACGATCCGCCGCAGCGTGTAGATGTCGCTCGCGGCCAGCTCCTCGCGATGCGTGTGCAGGTCCTGCCATGGATCCCACGCGGCGCTGATCAAGCGGCCCGTGATCCCGTCGCTCTGAGCCGAAGCGAGATACACGCACAGGTTGACGGCGAGATCGAACGAATCCTGCCCGTCCGCCTTCTGCCGGCGGACCTCGTCAACGTACTTCTGCCCTAGCGTCTCGGCGCCGACCTCGAGGAAATGGTCCACCATCCGCGTCGCCAGCACCCCGGGCGAGACGGCGTTGACGTCGATCCCGAAATCCCGGACCTCGTGCGCGAGCGTCTCGGTGAAGCGGACCACGCCGGCCTTGGACGCCGCGTACGCGCTCAACTGCGGAAGCGGTTTCGTTGCGCCGCCGCCGGAGATGTTGATGATCTTGCCCGCGCGCCGGCTCTTCATGTGCGGCAGGAACGAAAGGCACGCGAACACGGTGCCGTCGAGATTGATCCGGATGGCCTGTTTCCACTCCTCCCAGTTCACAGAATCGATCGTGCCGCGCGGCCCGGCGACGCCCGCGCAGTTGACGAGGATATCCACCTGCGGAAATTCCTGGAGCGCACGCTTCACGACCGCGCGCACATCGTCCTCGCGCGTCACGTCGGCGGTCATGGCCACGATCTTCTGGCCGGCGTTCCCGGCAGCCTCGAGGGACTGGCGGACCGATTCGAGCCGTTTTCCATCGCGCGCGCAAATGAGGAGGCCGGCGCCCTCGCGGACGAACCCCCGGGCGATCTGCTCGCCAAAGCCCTGGTTGGCGCCGGTGATAACCGCGTATCGTCCTTTGAGCTTCATAGCGAGTTGGGCGCGCCGTTCAGACCGGCTTCTTGTCGTGGGCCTCGAGGACCCACGGATTCTCGATCATGTACTCCAGGGTCCGGAGGATGCCGTCGCGGATGCCGGTGCGCGGCTTCCAGCCCAGCGCCTTGATGCGGCGGGTGTCGAGGAAGATCAGGGGGCTGTCGCCGATCCAGCCGCGATCGCCGCCGTCGAATTCGAGTTTGGGCTTCAGGTTGAGGCGCTCGCAAATCCAGCCGATCGAGCTTCTCACGTCGCAGTAGTCGTCCGCGCCGAGGTTGAAAATATTCACCTTGTCGTGCGCCTTCTCCAGCGCCAGCAGGATCGCATCGATGCAGTCCTGCGTATAAAGGTAGGATTTTCTCTGGCTGCCGTCGCCGAGCACCCTCATCTTCGCCGGATCGGCCAGGAGCTTCTTGTAGAAGTCGTACACATGCCCGTGGTGGTAGCGCTCGCCCAGGATGGACACGAAGCGGAAGATGTAGCCCTTGATGCCGAACCCCTCGGCATACGCCTGGATCATCCCCTCGCCCGCCAGCTTGGAGGCGCCATACAGCGACGTCTGGACCGGGAACGGCGCATCCTCCGGCGTCGGGATCACGCGCGCGTCGCCATAGATCGCGCCCGTCGAGGAAAAGCCGATCCGGCTCGCGCCGGACGCCCGCATCGCCTCGAGCACGTTCCAGGTGCCGATCGTGTTCTGCTCCAGGTCCCGCCGCGGCCGCTGCGTGCCGAAACGCACATCCGCGTTCGCGGCGAAGTGCAGGACCGTGTCGCACCCCTTCATCGCCTTGGCAAGCGTGTCCGTGTCGAGGATGTCGCCCTGCACGAAACGGAACGCGGGATTTTTCGCCGCGTCGTCGAGGAAACGCCTGAACCCCGACGACAAGTTGTCGTACGCGGTCACCTGGTGGCCCGCCGCGAGAAGACGATCCACCACGTTGCTTCCAATGAACCCTGCCGCGCCTGTGACAAAACAGTTCATGAGTTTCCTTTGCTCGTCGCGTGTCAATCTAATGAAAATGTCTCAAATATCAAACCCGAATTCACGGCGCGATCGAATGGCCTCAAATGAAAAGACACCGGAAAGGGTTCACGAGCGCGGGTACGGCAGGGGGGAGGACAAAAGGGTCAGTCCGCACATAGTTGCATTCTTCGTTTAAGACGCAGGCGGTCTGGGTCGCTGGTTGCGCCTAATGTACGCCGCACGATGGAGATCGGTTCAATTCTCCATCTCCAGCATGGAGCACAACCATTCGTCACACACCACGCTTTGACTTTTTACCCACCAGGCCCACCGCCTGTTTCAAGGGATCGGTTTGGCACCGGCCCCACAAGGCCATCAGGTCACACCCAGTTCCTCGCCCGCACGCTCCAGCGGTCTCACCCCTACTCGCTCATCACGCCTGTCCAGCCCTGCCCTCGACAGGAAGCTCGCATCCACCCTTGCGCCCAATGGTCCGCCATGTCCAACAAGCGATCCCGAAGCGTCTCGATCCGCATATACACCCTCTGCGAGCCGCTTGCCGAAGGGCCGCTAAAACTGCTATCCTCGCACCCAAGGAAATGAGAGCTCCTCTTCCATCACCGGGGCAGATGAAAGCGGCCTGCCAGTACGGATCCGACCGGCGAAGACTGAACCCCCAGTTGAGGAATCACGTTGAGGTTCCTTCGCACTCTTCCAGCATTTACATGGGGTCGTTCGTTTCGGAACCCATTGAACTACAGCCGGCAAACGGCACCTTGGGTACGACGATTGTGTCGGGTGTCTTCCGTTGGCTCTCGAAAGACCCGTTGAGTGAGTTGGGTGTAGATGCGATTTCGCAGAGCCGGGCGTCGCCCTGTCCATCCTGCAGATTGCCATCCACGTCGCTTGACGTGCCATCTCTTCAACCTTACGCATTCTGTGCCAACAGCCCTCTGAACTCTGTCGATCCGCTCGGCCTCTGGAATCTCTGGAGTTTTCCGACTTGGGGGGTTCCCAACGGAGCTGGCTGGGACATTTGGGACTCGTTGAATCCGACTCACGCGTCAGCCGGGTGGAGCGGTACATGGGCAGGTGGAGTCGGTGGTCTTGCAGCTTCGGTAGACGGCTTCATTCCTTTCTGGGACCCGTTCAAGGATGTCTATGCTGACGACTGCGGTAACGTCGCTGGAGTTTACGTATTCAGCCAGATCGTGGGAGGTCAAAGCATCTGGTCGCTGACCGGGGCTGGTCTCTTGCGTGGTCTTGCAGCGCTCTCGGCCAGAGGAGGCGTGATTGGTCGTTGGCTCAGTCAAGGGCAGTACTGGCGAATCGGGAACTCAGGAGTGTACGGCCCAACATTGCGCATTGGTAATGCTCACTACGATTTGCATTTCTTCGGGTTCTAGCTATTCAGTGACGTCCCGCTGGTTGGGGCGAGGTGGAACATTGAGATGACACATTCCTCGGAATTTCCTGATACATTCTACCGCGTCGCTTCGAACGTGTTGAAGAGGTATCCACAGGTCCAACACAAGTGGACTCTTAATGAACAGAAGAATCGAAGGGAATTGCTTCTGCCATCAACCCAATCGTTAGGGTTCGACGTGGGAGTTTACTGTGAGACGTACGGACTTTACCCTTGGGCTGGCGCTTACTGGTGGGGTCCATGCTGGGACATCAACACGCCGAACACCACTCTCGATGAAATGAGTAATCAAGTCTTGGCGTTATTGCGCATCTTGCTTTCCCCGGAATCCAGAATCCGCGTAGACCTTCGCAGAAAGAAAGCGCTCAGATATCTGCTGGAGTTCGCGACACCATCTGGGTGGCATGTCTACGACAAACATTATGTCAATTTTGCTGCGTGGTTTGGAAAGAGAGAAGAAGTCGTATATCAGAACTGGCACCTCGCTCGTAGAGACAATTTCGACGGGTCAGACCCTCTGTGGTTTCAACACTACAGGTGGATGATCGAAAATGGGGATACCCGTTAAAGTTACGGGAAAATGAAACACTCCGGGACAGCTTCGACTCAGCAAAAAGCGGACCCCACGTCTGAAAATCGCGTCGTGGGGTCGCCGCCCTTGTTAGCCGCTTACGTCGCGTCGTACGGTTCGGAAGCCGTTGAACTGCGCCAGGAAAACGGCAGCATGGGTACGGCGACCGTGTCGGGTGTCTTCTGCTGGCTCTCCAACAACCCCATCGACATTGAGGGTGGCTTAAACCAGTATGCTTTCGTCGGGGATAATCCGCTCAACTACGTCGATCCGTTTGGACTCAAGTTTCGGACGAGTTGTGAGACGTTTTCCGAATGCTGGGACCGCTGCATTGACACTTACTATGGGAATTCCTGGCACTATGCCATGATATTGAGCCCATTCGGGCTCGTGCAAGGGATTCGACAAGTGAGCCCGTTAGCGCTCGCGCAAGGGATTCAACAAGTCTGCAACGGTGTCATTCAATCAGTGGGGCAACAGACCATCAATAATGCATCTATCGCAGGAATATGGAAGAGCGGTACCTTGTCACAACAGGGAATTACTGCGTTGGCTCGGCGAGGATATGCTGCGGCGCAGGCTGCGGCTCAGGCGGGACGGCTCACTCCACTTATGCGGGTTTTTCCCGTTCTAAGTATTGTTGGAGCTGGCGCTTCTGGATACGTATTCGGTGCGGCTGGTTACTGTGCAGCTCAATGTTTGTGATTTGCCATGCGGTCGATTATCTTTCGCATTTTGAGCGGAATACTGGCGACTCTGGCCCTTGGAACGGGCGGGTTATTGCTCTTCTGTGGTAGAGG
>ERZ1645192.1805-NODE-1805-length-17807-cov-46.797319_pt1 | contig 17807 bp, 33 predicted proteins | sample MGYA00575354_ERZ1645192 | MGnify/ENA primary metagenome ERZ1645192 (study PRJEB40844, sample SAMN11349763) | freshwater sediment metagenome | isolation source: river sediment | host: Sediment | place: India: Faizupur Khadar , New Delhi | collected 2017-02-21 ... | reverse complement strand
AAACCATCGAGGGCTCCCTCTGCCCGTTCTGCCGGGCATACGAACGCGTGTACGGGAAAAAGGCGCACGAGCCGGGGTAGCTTCCGGGCAGGCAGGAGCGCATGCCGGGTGCCCGGCGGCAGCCGGCCGCCCCAGCCTGGAAAGGTGACAAACAAGGCTTTCTGTCCCGGGGCCTCCTCCGGAAGGGGAAGAGGGCCGGATGGGACAGGGGTAAATCAACCGGGAAAGGAACCACGATGATGGGACAGAAAACGATAAAGACGGCACTGGCGGCCCTGTGCATGTGCGCCCTGTTTTCCGCGACGGCACTGGCGGCCGAGGGGGGCGAGGCGGACAAGGTGAAGGCCGCCACGCAGGTCATAGGCGAAATCATGATGGTGCCGGACTACCAGATCCCGGAGGCCGTGCTCAAGGATGCCCGGGGCATCGCCGTGATCCCCGGGGTCGTCAAGGCGGGGTTCTTCCTGGGCGGCAGGTACGGCAAGGGCGTGCTCAGCGTGCTCGACGATTCCGGGGCCTGGAGCGACCCGGTCTTCATCACCATCACCGGGGGCAGCTTCGGCTGGCAGTTCGGGGTCCAGTCGACGGACCTCATCCTCGTGTTCAAGAAGAAGCGGAGCGTCGAGGCCATCTCCCGGGGCAAGTTCACCCTGGGCACCGACGCCTCCATCGCCGCCGGTCCCGTGGGCCGCAACGCCGGTGCGGGCACCGACATAGAGCTCAAGGCGGAGATCTTCTCCTACTCGAGGAGCCGGGGGTTCTTCGCGGGCATCTCCCTCGAGGGGTCCGCCCTCCAGATCGACCACGAAGCCGATGCAGCCTTTTACGGAAGCCCCGGGATTCCCGCCTATGCCATCATGGAGGGCCGGGCTCCGAAGAAGCCGGCCGAGGCGGCGGAGTTCAAGGAAAGCATCGGGAAGCTGGCCGCCGGCGGCAAGTAACCGCACGCCTCCCCGGGCCCGGAGCCCGGGGGACTTACGTCTCCGCGCAGCCTCTCCCGGCAGCCCAATTTTCTTGACCGGGCGTTCGCCGTGTGGCACATAATCTCAACGAACAACAAAGGGTCCGGCATGGTGCCGGAGGATAGAGATGGTCGGGCCGCCATCCGCTGGCAACGGGTGGCGCCCTTTTTTCATCCAGGCGACCCGGTGCCTCCAGTCACAGAACTTTAGACAGGGAGGAACCCCCGCATGACCCCGCAGGCGCTGTTCTGGATCGCCACAGGCATCTTCATCCTGGCATATGCGCTGATCATCTCCGAGAAGATCCACAAGACGGTCGTGGCGCTCGCGGGCGCGGCCCTCATGATCCTGCTGGGCATCGTGACCCAGGGGGAGGCCTTCCACTCCCCCGAGCTGGGCGTGGACTGGAACGTCATCTTCCTCCTCTTCTCCATGATGGTCATCATCAACATCATGCGCCCCACCGGCATCTTCGAGTACATCGCCATCAGAAGCGCCAAGTTCGCCAAGGGCAGACCCTTCCGGATCATGGCGGTCTTCTCGGTGGTGACCGCGGTGATCTCCGCCTTCCTGGACAACGTCACCACCGTGCTCCTCATCGCCCCGGTCACCCTGCTCATCTGCAACGCCCTCGAGCTCGACGCAGTCCCCTTCCTCATCACCGAGGCGCTGGCCTCGAACATCGGCGGCACGGCCACCCTCATCGGCGACCCGCCCAACATCATGATCGCCTCCAAGGCGAGCCTGGTCTTCATGGACTTCATCTACAACCTCGCCCCCGTGGTCATCGTGATTCTGGCAGCTTACATCGTCAGCATCAAGCTCGTCTTCGGCCGCAGGATGACCGTGAAGGAGGAGCTCCGCCAGCGCGTCATGGCCATGGACGAGCGGGAGGCCATCAAGGACCCGGTTCTCATCAGGAAATCCCTCGCCGTGCTCGCCTTCACCATGGCCGGCTTCGTGCTCCACGGCGTGCTCCACATGGAGCCGGCCACCATCGCCCTCATGGGAGCGGCAGTTCTGCTCCTCATCTCCGGCATCCGCGAGCCTCATCACGTACTGGCGGAAGTGGAGTGGACCACCCTGTTTTTCTTCGTGGGCCTCTTCATCGTCATCGGCGGGGTCGTCAAGGTGGGGCTCATCTCCTGGATGTCGCTGAAGATGCTGGACCTGACCCAGGGCAGCCTCTTCGCCACGAGCATGGTGGTGATGTGGTTCTCCGCCTTCGCGTCGGCCTTCATCGACAACATCCCCTACGTGGCCACCATGAACCCCCTCATCGTCGACATGGCCAGGCAGCTCTGGCCCACCCTCCAGGGCACCGCCCTCCTCCACCACCCGGACCTCATGCCCCTGTGGTGGTCCCTCGCCCTGGGCGCCTGCCTCGGCGGCAACGGCACCGCCATCGGCGCCTCCGCCAACGTCATCATCGTGGGCATGGCGGAAAAGGCCGGCAGGCCCATCTCCTTCCTGAAGTTCATGCTCTACGGCATGCCGCTGATGATCGAGTCGGTGGTCATCTCGACGATCTACGTGTGGCTGAGGTACTACGTGCTGAAGATCTGACAAAACACCCCGGAAGGGAGGCGTCGCGCACACTCCCTCACGGCCTGTTCAGGCTCCGCCCCGGCCGCATACAGGATCGGCCTGAGCACGACTCAAAGCGTACCGCCGGAAAACTATGCGCTGAAGACCTGACGGGAAGGCATGTGCATCAGCCCTGACCGCACCTGATCCGGCGGGCGAGCTCGCAGACCGCCTCCTCCGGATCGCCGGCGCTGATGCCCGCATCCCGGAGAAACGCCTGGTACAGGATGCCCGCCCCGGGCTCTATGCCCGGGATGGGGCGCGCCCGCATCCCCTTCACCAGGTCGAAGACGCTTTCCGCCCTCGCCACGATCTCCCCCTGGTCGATGGCCACGATGCCGTCCGCCCCGTCGAGGTCGTCGAGCCGGTGGGAGATGTGGAGGATGGTCTTTCCCAGGTCCCTGTTCAGCTCCCTTATGGTGGCGAGGAGAACCTTCCGGTTGTTCGGGTCGAGCATGACCGTGCCCTCGTCCAGGACCAGGACGTCGGCGTCGAGGGCGAGCTGGCCCGCGAAGACTGCCTTGGCGAGTTCGCCCCCCGAAAGCTCGGTGGTCAGCGAGCGCCGCAGGTACTCCCCGTGGACCGCCTGAAGCGCCCCGTCGATGCGCGCCTTGATCTCCCGGCAGGAAAGCTTCAGATTCTCCGGGCCGAAGGCGATGTCCTCCTCCACCACAAGGCTCACCACCTGGTTCTCAGGGTTGGCCAGCACGAGCCCCACGCGGTTGCCGTGGGTGTCGATGGAGCCCCCGGAGGGGGGCAGGATGCCCGAGATGAGGTAGGCGAGCGTGGTCTTTCCGCTCCCGTTGGAGCCCACCACCCCAAAATAGGAACTGCGGGGTATCTCCAGATCGATACCCCGCAGTACGGTTTTCGTCTCGTAGGAAAAGCTGAGCTGAGATAGGCTGACGGCCGGTGGCACGCTCTCCCGTGCTCTTATTCGGCCTGCCCTTCGGCGGCCTTCTTCCTGGGAGCGGCCTTCTTCGCCGCAGGCTTCTTCTCGGCAGGGGCCTTCTTCCCGGCGGCCTTTTCCTTCCCGGGTGCCGCCTTCTTTTCCGCCGAAGCCCTGGAGGTCTTCTTCTTCTCGGGTGCCGCCTCCTTCACCGGGGCCTTGTCCACCCACTCGATAATGGCCGTGGGGGCGCCGTCCCCCCTGCGGTTGCGGTACTTGAGCACCCTGGTGTACCCGCCGCTGCGGGCGGTGAACCGGGGGGCCAGTTCCTTGAAGAGCTTGCCGACCGCTTCCTTGGTCTGGATGTTCCTGGCTGCGAGCCGCGCGGCCGCGACGTCGCCCTTCTTGCCCAGGGTGATCATCCGGTCCGCGAGCATCTTGAGCTCTTTGGCCTTGGCGACGGTGGTCTCGATCCGCTCGTGCACGATGAGGGACGTGACCAGGTTCTTCATCAGGGCCACCTTGTGATCCGCTTTACGCCCGAGTTTTCTTCCAGCAATGCGATGATACATCATTCCACCCCGTTTCTACTTGCTTTCCTCTTCTTCCATCCTCTTTCTTCTCTCTTCGATCTCCTCGGGAGAAGGCAGATTCGGTATCTTCATGCCGATGTGGAGCCCCATCTTCGCGAGCTTCTCCTTGATCTCCTCCAGAGACTTGCGGCCGAAGTTCTTGGTCTTCAGGAGCTCGGCCTCGCTCTTCTGGACGAGCTCGTAGATGTAGGTCATGTTGGCGTTCTTCAGGCAGTTCGCCGACCTGACCGAGAGCTCGAGCTCTTCAACCGTCCTGAACAGGTTGTTGTTGAGCTCCCGCTCCTTCTCTTCGTCCATGCCCTGCCGTTCGATCTCTTCCTCGTGGAAGTTGATGAAGGTCTCCATGTACTCCTTGTTGATCTTGGCCGCGTACGCGAGCGCATCGTCGGGAGCGACCACGCCGTTGGTCCAGACCTCCAGGGAGAGCCTGTCGTAGTCGGTCCTTCTCCCCACGATGGTCGGGGTCACGTTGAAGGAGACCCTGCGCACCGGCGAGAAGATGGCGTCGATGGCGATCCACCCGTGGGTGTCGATCTTTTCCTTGTTGATCTCCGCCGGGACGTATCCCCTGCCCCAGTCCACCCGCATTTCCATCTTGAGCGTCATGCCGTTTTCGATGGTGGCGATGTGCTGGTCAGGGTTGATGACGTCGATGTTGCCGCCGGTGGCGATGTCGCCCGCCACCACCTCGCACGGACCCTGCTTTTCCAGGCTGACCATCTGGGGCTTGTCCGTGTGCATCTTGAGCACGACCTTCTTGAGGTTGAGGATAATGTCCGTCACATCCTCATAGATTCCAGGGATGCTTGAAAACTCGTGAAGTACGCCCAGGGCCTCGTCGAACTTGACCCCGATGATGGCCGATCCATAGAGGGATGACAAGAGAATTCTCCTCAGCGAGTTGCCTATAGTGACGCCGAAACCCCGCTCGAGAGGCTGAGCATTGAAGCGTGCATACGTACTCGTGAACGTACCTTCCACTATCTCCAACTTGCCGGGTTTTATGATTTCTTTCCAGTTCTTCTCAATCATTCTATTCCCTTGTTTTCATTTTATTTTGAATAGAACTCAACAATCAGTGTTTCCTCCACTGCCATGGGCATGTCTTTCCTCTCAGGCAGTGCCTTGACAATCGCTGATTTTGCATCTGTATCGACTTCTATCCAGTTCACCAGCCCCCTCTGTTCCCGAAGTTCGAGGGAATGGACGATCGAATCCAGCGTCTTGCTCTTTTCCTTGATCTTCACTTCGTCCCCGGTCTTGACGAGGAACGAGGGGACCCCGGTCTTGCGGCCGTTCACCAGGACGTGCCCGTGGTCCACGAGCTGCCTGGCTTCGGCGCGGGAATTGGCGAACCCGCTGCGGTACACGATGTTGTCGAGCCTTCTCTCCAGGAGCACCAGGAGGTTTTCGCCCGTGGCCCCGCGCTGGCTCCTGGCCATCTGGTAGTACTTGCGGAACTGGGACTCGGAAACCCCGTAGGACCTCCTGACCTTCTGCTTCTCCCTCAGGTGGGTGCGGTATTCACTGGCGCGCACCCTGCCCTGCCCGTGCTGTCCCGGGGGATACTCCCTGGCCACCACGGCGCATTTGTCTGTGTAGCAGCGTTGTCCCTTCAGAAAGAGCTTGACACCCTCTCTCCGGCATATCTTGCAAACTGGGCCAGTATATCGTGCCAAGGTTCGTCCTCCTTATACCCTTCTTTTCTTCGGCGGCCTGCACCCATTGTGAGGTATGGGAGTCACGTCCTTGATACCGGTGATGCGGATGCCGCTGGCATTGATCGCCCTCAGCGCGGACTCGCGGCCGCTGCCGGGACCCTTGATGTAGGCAAATGCGCTCTTGAGACCCTGCTCCTGGGCCTTTCTGCAGGCCTCCTGGGCAGCCATCTGCGCCGCGAACGGGGTGGACTTCCGGGAGCCCTTGAACCCCTGTGCACCCGCCGTCGACCAGGAAAGGGTGTTTCCCGCCGGGTCGGTGATGGTGATGATGGTGTTGTTGAAGGTGGCCTGGATGTGGACCACGCCTTCGCTGATATCTCTGCGCAGCTTTTTCTTGCCGGTTTTCGCTCTTGTCGCTTTTGCCATTGAATGCTTCTCCTCGTGTTATTTCTTCTTGCCCACCACCAGACGCCGCGGTCCTTTTCTCGTCCGGGCGTTGTTGTGGGTGTGCTGACCGCGAACCGGCAGACCTTTCCGATGCCTCAAGCCGCGATAGCTCGCGATGTCCATGAGCCGCCTGATGTTCATGGTGGTCTCACGCCTGAGATCGCCTTCAACGGTGTAGTTCTTGTCGATGTGGTCCCTGATGGCGGCGATCTCCTGCTCGCTCAGGTCGTCGCTCTTCTTGGCCGGGTCGATCTCGGCGGCCGCCACGATCTCGCACGCCCGGGTGTGCCCGATCCCAAAGATATAGGTGAGGGCAATATCGATCCTCTTGTTTCTCGGTAAATCCACTCCTGCGATACGTGCCATTGGAAAGTCTCCTTACCCCTGTTTCTGGTTATGTCGCGGATTCTTGCAGATGACACGAATGTGCCCGTGCCTCTTGATGATCTTGCAGTCCCGGCAACGCTTCTTGACCGATGCATTCACTTTCATTTTCAAACCCTCGATTATTTCGATCTGTACACTATCCGGCCCTTGGTCAAGTCATAGGGCGAAATCTCCACCTGGACCTTGTCGCCGGGAAGAATCCGTATGTAGTGCATCCTCATCTTGCCGGAGATGTGGGCGAGGATCTCATGGCCGTTTTCGAGCTGGACCTTGAACATCGCGTTGGGAAGGGGCTCGACCACCACCCCTTCTGTCTCGATCACATCCTTTGCCATACGGTGCTTAAGCCCCTATCGCCTTTTTGATGGCGCCCTGCACGTCTTCCATGCTCTTCGTGCCGTCGACCTTCCTCACGATGCCCGCCTTGCCGTAGTACTCGATGAGCGGGGAGGTCTGGCCGTGGTAGGTGGTGAGCCGGTCCCTGATGGTGGCCTCCTTGTCGTCGTCCCTGAGGTAAAGATCGCCGGAGCACTTGTCGCACACGCCCTCGGTCTTGGGGGCATCGAACTTCACGTGGTGCATGTAGCCGCAGGTCTTGCAGGTGCGCCTGCCGGTCAGCCGCTCGACCAGGAAATCGTCCGGCACTTCGATCACGACCACGTGGTCGAGTTTGGTGCCCATCCCGGTGAGGAGGGCGTCGAGGGCCTTGGCCTGCTCGATGGTCCTGGGGAAGCCGTCGAGGACGAAGCCCTTCTTGGCGTCGGGCTTCTGGAAACGCTCCTTCACCACGCCGATGACTATCTCGTCGGGCACGAGCGCGCCCTTGTCCATGCATTCCTTGGCCTTCAGCCCCATGGGGGTGCCTTCCTTCACGGCGGCCCTGAACATGTCGCCCGTGGAGATCTGGGGCACGCCCAGCCTGTCGATCATCCTCTTCGCCTGTGTGCCTTTTCCTGCGCCCGGAGGTCCGATTAAAATGATATTCATATGATTCCCCCTCGTATTTATTTTTTATCTCCGCGACTTGATGCGGCCGGTCTTGAGCAGGCCGTCATACTGGCGTGAGATGAGATGTGACTCGATCTGGGACATCGTGTCCAGGGACACGCCGATGACGATGAGCAGCGAGGTCCCCCCGAAGTAGAACGGCACGTTCGCCCACCCGATGAGGAACATGGGCAGAACGCAGATCACCGACAGGTAGATGGCGCCGATGAAGGTGAGCCGCGAGAGCACCTTGTCGAGGTACTCCGACGTGGCCTTGCCGGGCCGGATGCCGGGCACGTACCCGCCGTGCTTCTTCAGGTTCTCGGACACGTCCACCGGGTTGAACACCACCGCGGTGTAAAAGTAGGTGAAGAACACGATGCCCACGATATAGATCAGGTTGTAAAGCACGCCGCCGGGGTTCATGGCGTTGGACACGGCCTTCATGAATCCCACGCCCGGGAAGAACTGGGCGATGGTCGCGGGGAACACGATGATGGACGAGGCGAAGATGGGGGGAATGACGCCCGAGATGTTGATCTTGAGCGGCAGGTGAGTGCTCTGACCCCCGTAGACGCGCCGCCCGCGGATCTGCTTGGGATACTGGATGGGGATCCTCCGCTGGGCCGTCTCCATGAACACGATGCCCGCGATGATGGCCAGCATCATGGCCGCGACGATCAGCAGCAGCAGGATGGGGAGCTCGCCGCTGGTGGTGAGCCGCACGCTGTTGTAGATGGCGATGGGCAGGCGGGCCACGATGCCCGCGAAGATGATGAGCGAGATGCCGTTGCCGATGCCCCGCTCGGTGATCTGCTCGCCCAGCCACATGAGGAAGCAGGTGCCCGTGGTCATGGTGATCACGGCCACGAAACGGAACGCCCAGCCGGCATGCACGACCACCGGCTCGCCCGCCGGGCCGGTCATCTGCTCCACGCCGTAGGCCATGAAGTAGCTCTGGATGATGCACAGGAACACGGTGAGGTACCGGGTGTACTGGGTGAGCTTGTGCTTGCCCGCGGCCCCTTCCTTCTGGAGCTGCTCGAAGGTCGGGTGCACCATGCCCAGGAGCTGCACGATGATCGAGGCGCTGATGTACGGCATGATCCCGAGGGCGAAGATCGACAGGGTCCTCAGGCCGCCGCCGGAGAACATGTCGAACATGCTCAGCAGGGTCCCCTTCTGCTGCTCGAACCACTCCGCCATGATGGCTGAGTTGATGCCCGGCGTCGGGATGTGGATCCCGATGCGGTACACGAGCAGCATCGCCAGGGTGAAGAGGATCCGCTTCTGGAGCTCAGGAACCTTGCCGATATTTTCAAACCCGTACGCCACGAGTCACTCCTTAGATGGCAACGAAGGTCCCGCCGGCCTTCTGAATCTTCTCGATGGCGGCCTGGGACGCCTTGTCGAGCTGCACATTCAACGCCTTTTCGATGTCGCCATGGGCCAGGAGCTTCACGGCCGTTTCAGACGTGCGGATCTTGCCCGCGAGCTTCAGGGAAGCGAGGTCGACCACGGCGCCGGCTTCGAAGTCGGCCAGGTCCTTGATATTGACGACCGCGTACTCCGTGCGGAAGGGGTTCTTGAACCCCCGCTTGGGAAGCCTGCGGTAGATGGGCATCTGCCCGCCTTCGAACCAGGAGGGCACCTTTCCGCCCGATCTGGCCTTCTGGCCCTTGTGCCCGCGGCCCGCGGTCCCGCCCTGCCCGGACGCATTGCCGCGGCCCAGGCGCTTGACCTTCTTCTTCGAGCCCGGGGCCGGTGTGAGATTGGATAGAGTGATCATGGCCTATATCTCCTCCCAGGTGAGCAGGTGGGAAATCTTGCGGATCGCGCCTCTCGTTGCCTCGTTGTCGGGATGCACCTTGGACCTCCCGCGCTTGCCCAGGCCGAGGGCCTTCACGACCGCTATCTGACCCTTGGTGCTTCCGCTTATGGATCGATTGAGGGTAACCTTTATCTTGTCAGCCACCGTTGTGTCCTCGCTTTGTGAAAAGTCTTACGCAGGGACGTCGAGGGTGATGCCCCTCTTCGACTCGACCTGCTTCTTCGTTTCCATGCTCAACAGGGCCTCGAACGTGGCCCTGATGACGTTGTTGTGGTTCCTCGACCCGAGCGTCTTGGCCACGACGTTGCGCAGGCCCGCGGCCTCGAGGACCGCACGCACGGCGTTGCCCGCGATGATGCCCGTACCGGGCCCCGCCGGCTTGAGAACCACCTGGGAAGATCCGAACTCGCCGACGATCGCGTGGGGCACGGTGCCGTCGATGATGGGCACCTCCACCATGGACTTCTTCGCCACCTCGTAGCCCTTGCGGATGCTGATGGCCACTTCCTTGGCCTTGCCGATCCCATGGCCCACGTGCCCCGAGCCGTCGCCGACGACCACGAGCGCGCTGAAGCGGAACCGTTTGCCGCCCTTCACTACCTTGGCGACGCGGTTGATGTACACCACCTTATCGATCAACTGTTCAGAATCTTCGAAGTTGTCTCTATCTGCAAACCTGGCCAACGCTCATCTCCTTCTTTAAAACTTCAGTCCGCCGGACCGAGCACCCTCGGAGAGTGCCTTTACCTTGCCGTGGTACCGGTAGCCGCCGCGATCGAACACCACGTTCTCGATGCCTTTCGCCTTCGCCTTCTGGGCGAGCAGTTCGCCCACCTGCTTGGCGGTCTCCACGGTGAAGCCCTTCACCTTGCCCTTTATCTCGGGATCCATGCTCGATGCGGCCACCAGCGTGACGCCTTTGGTGTCGTCGATGATCTGGCTGTAGATATTGGTGTTGCCCCGGTACACGCTCAGGCGCAACCTTTCGGGGGTGCCCGCTATCTTCTTGCGGATCCGTGACTTCCTGTATGCTCTGGCTTCCTTGGGGCTCTTCCTGCTCACAACGATTCTCCTTATTCAGTTTCCCCGGGATACTAACCCTTGGATACGCTCTTGCCCGGCTTGATCCGCACGACTTCGTCGATGTACCGGATGCCCTTGCCCTTGTAGGAGTCGGGCTTCCTGATGCGCCGGATCTGGGCGGCGATGTCGCCGAGCTCTTCCTTGTCGATGCCCGTGACCTCGATGACGCCGTCCTTGGAGACCGTGGCGTGCACGCCCTTGGGGAAGCTGTATTCCTTGGGCTTCGAGTACCCCACGTTGAGCACGAGGGTTTCGCCCTTCATCTCGCCCCGGTAGCCGACGCCCACGATCTTGAGCTTCCTGGTGAAGCCCTCGGTGACGCCGACGACCATGTTGTTCACCAGCGTGCGCATCAGCCCGTGGTAGCAGTGCGTCTGCCGCTCGTCGTCCCGGGTGACCAGCTGGAGGACGCCGTCCTCCTGTTTGATCTCGATGTTGCCCACGCGTTTCCTGCTCAGCTCACCCTTGGGGCCCTTGACCTTGACGAGGTCGTCGCTGACGGTGACGGTCACGCCTTTGGGCACCTGAATGGGCATCTTTCCTATCCTCGACATGACTTAAGCTCCTTACCAGACCCGAATGAGTTCCTCGCCGCCCACGTGGTTCGCTCTCGCCTTGTGGTCGGCCATGATGCCGCTGCTGGTACTCACGATGGAGATACCGAGCCCTTTTCTCACCTGCTGGATCTCTTCAGCCTTCTTGTAGACCCTGCGGCCCGGCTTCGATACCCGCTCGATGCCCGTGATGACGTGGCGCGAGTTGAGGTACTTGAGGTTGACCCTGATGAGCCCCTGCTTTCCGTCCTCGATGACCTTGTAGCCTTTGATATAGCCTTCTCTCATGAGGATGTCCGCGATGTCCATCTTCACCTTGGAGGCGGGGATGTCAACGCTCTCCTTGGACGCCTGGGCGGCGTTCCGTATCCTCGTGATCATGTCGGCAATTGGATCAGTATGCATCCTTCAGCACTCCTCTACCAGCTGGATTTTTTGACGCCTGGTATCTCGCCCTTCATGGCATAATTCCTCAGGCATATCCTGCAGATGCCGAACTTTCTGTACACCGCGTGCGGACGCCCGCACAGGGAACACCGGTTGTAATTCCGAACCTTGAATTTCTTCGGCCTCTGCTGCTTGACTATCATGGATTTCTTTGCCATAGCCTCTCCCGTTACTTCCTGAATGGCATACCAAACGCGCTGAGCAGGCTCCTGCCTTCGTCATCCGAGCCAGCCGTGGTGACCACCGTTATATTCATTCCCCTCAACTTGTCAATGGCGTCGTACTCTATCTCCGGGAAAACAGACTGATCGTTCAGTCCGAGCGTGAAGTTCCCGCGCCCGTCGAAACCCTTCGACGAGATCCCGCGAAAGTCCCTCACGCGGGGGAGCACTGCATTGATGAGCCTGTCCAGAAACTCGTACATCCGGTCCCCCCGGAGCGTCACCGTGGTGCCGATGGGCATGCCCTCCCTCAGCTTGAAGGAGGCGATGGACTTCCTGGCCTTGGTGACCACCGGCTTCTGCCCGGTGATGGAGGTCAGCTCCTGGACGGCCTTGTCGATGATCTTGACGTCCTGAACCGCCTCGCCGAGGCCCATGTTCACGACGATCTTCGTGATTTTGGGAACCTCGTTGATGTTCTTGTACCCGAACTCGGATACAAGCCCCTGAATAACTTCCTTCTGATAGAATTCCTTCAGCCTAGCCATGGTATGCTACCCTCATTTATCCAGCTCTTCTCCGCACTTCCTGCAGACCCGCACCTTCTTGCCGTCGTCGTGGAGCTTGAATCCGATCCTGACGCCTTTCCGGCACTTGGGGCACACCGGGGCCACGTTGGACGCGTCGATGCTCGCCTCTTTCTCGATGATTCCGCCCTGGGAGTTCTGGGTGGGCTTCTGGTGCCTCTTGATCATGTTCACCCGCTCGACGAGCACCCTGCCCTTCTTGGTCAGGATGCGCATCACCTGCCCCTGCTTGCCCTTGGACTTCCCGGCCAGGACCTCGACGGTATCGCCTTTCTTCACCCGTTCCAATGCATGTTTTTCCATACGGTCACTCCTACAGGACTTCGGGGGCCAGCGAGGCGATCTTCATGAAGTTCCTCGCCCTGAGCTCACGGGCCACCGGGCCGAATATGCGCGTTCCGACGGGCTCGTTCTGGTTGTTCACAATGACCGCCGAGTTCTCGTCGAACCGGATGGAAGAGCCGTCGCTGCGCTTGTGGGTCCGGGTGGTCCGCACCACCACGGCCTTGACCACGTCGCCCTTCTTCACCTTGGAGCGGGGAATGGCCTCTTTCACAGAGCAGACGATGATATCCCCCAGCGAGGCATAGCGCCTCCTGGATCCGCCGAGGACCTTGATGCACATCAGCTCTTTTGCCCCGGAGTTATCCGCGACCCTGAGTCTTGTCTGTTGCTGAATCATTGCTCGCCTCCACCTCTACAGCTATTCCTGTCTCTCCAGGATGCTCACAACCCTCCAGCACTTGTCCTTGCTCAAAGGCCTGCATTCGCGGATCAACACCTTGTCGCCCATTCTGCATTCGTTCTTCTCGTCGTGGGCTTTATACTTGGACCGTCTGCGGATGTACTTCTGGAAGACCGGATGCTTCTCCAGCCGTTCGACGGTCACCACGACCGTCTTATCCATCTTGTCGCTGCTGATGGTCCCCGTCATTTCACGCTTAATGGACTTTTCCGTCATGACACCTTCTCCCGGAGGATGGTATTGATCCTTGCCACATCCCGGCGCAGCTTCTTGATGAGGCTCGGGTTCTCGAACTGCCCCATGGAGTTCTTGAAGCGGGCGTTCATGAGATCGCGGGCAAGCTTCTTCTTCATCTCGCCCAGATCACCTGCATTCTTGTCGCGCAGCTCTTTACCCTTCATGGAGTCCCTCCCGGCGGACGAAACCTGTCTTTATGGGCAGCTTGTGCGCCGCCAGGCGGAAGGCCTCCTGGGCAAGCTCGAGGGGAACGCCGTCGATCTCGAACAGGACCCTGCCCGGCTTCACCACGGCCACCCACTCTTCCGGGGCGCCCTTGCCCTTGCCCATCCTCGTTTCGGCCGCCTTCTTGGTAATGGGCTTGTCCGGGAACACCCGGATCCACACCTTGCCGCCGCGCTTGATGTGCCTGGTGATGGCGATACGGGCCGCTTCGATCTGGCGCGCGGTGACCCAGTTGGGCTCCAGGCTCTGGAGGCCGTAGGTCCCGAAGGAAACCCGGGAGCCCTTCTCCGGGCTGCCCCTCATGCGCCCCCGCATCTGCTTTCTATGTTTGACCTTGTTTGGCTGCAACATGGCTCATCTTCTCCCTTACGCTGTTGCCTCTTCCTGTTTTCTCATGATCTCGCCATGGAACACCCAGACCTTCACCCCGATGACGCCGTAGATGGTGTACGCCTGGGAAAATCCGTAATCCACGTCGCTCCTTAAGGTGTGGAGGGGGACCCTGCCTTCGCGGTACCACTCGCGCCGCGCGATCTCGGCGCCGGCGAGCCTGCCCGCGCAGGCGACCTTGATGCCCTGGGCGCCCATGCGCATGGCCTGGGTGACGGCCCTCTTCATGGCCCGCCGGTAGGCAACGCGGCGCTCCAGCTGGCTGGAGATGCCGTCGGCCACTATCTGGGCGTCGGTCTCGGGCCTGCGGACCTCCTTGATCTCGAGCATGATGTCCTTGTCCACGAACTTCGCGAGATCGTTCTTGAGCTGCTCGGCGCCCTGGCCCTTCCTGCCGATGACCAGGCCGGGACGGCCGGTGAATATGACGATCTTGACCTTGTTGGCGGCGCGCTCGATGATGATGTTCGAGATGCCTGCGTGGCTCATGTTCTTGGTCACGAACTGGCGGATCTTCCTGTCCTCGACCAGCAGCGCGCCGAAACCCTTCTCGGCATACCACTTGGCCTTCCAGTCCTTGGTCACTCCAAGCCGAAACCCGTACGGATGAATCTTCTGTCCCACCTGATACCCCTTTCCTATAGCTCGTCAAGAACCACAGAGATGTGGCTTGTCCGCTTCAGTATCCTCGTCGCTCTCCCCTGTGCCCGCGGCATGAACCTCTTGAGCATGGTCGCGCCGTCCACCTGGATGGACTTCACGTAGAGGTTGTCCACGTCCACGAGGCCCGTGTTCATGGCATTGGCCACGGCCGAGTTCAGCACCTTGGCGATGATGCGCGCCCGCTTGGTGCCCAGGAGATTGAGCATCCGCAGGGCATCGGCGATGGGCTTGCTGCGCACCTCATCGGCGATGAGCCTCGTCTTCTGGGGAGAAACCCTGGTGTGCCGTAAGACTGCCCTTGCTTCCATCGCTATTTCCCCTTCTTCTGTGATTTCCTGTCTCCGGCATGCCCGTAGAAGGTCCTGGTCGGGGAGAACTCGCCGAGCTTGTGGCCGATCATCTCCTCGGTCACGTACACCGGAACGAATTTCTTGCCGTTGTGAACGGCAAACGTGAGCCCGACGCACTCGGGGAGGATGGTGGACCGGCGTGACCACGTCTTGATCACCTTGCGGCTCCCGGATTCCTGGGCTCCCAATACCTTCTTCAGAAGGTGATCGTCTACAAAGGGTCCTTTCTTCATTGAGCGGGCCACGGTTACTTCCTCCTCTTCACGATGTAATTGCTCGAGCTCTTCTTGCGCTTCCTGGTCTTGTGACCTTTCGTGGAGATGCCCCACGGGGTGACCGGGTGGTTGCCCTTGACCCTGCCTTCACCGCCGCCGTGGGGGTGGTCGACCGGGTTCATGGCGACGCCGCGCACCGTGGGCCTGATCCCCATCCAGCGCTTCCTGCCTGCCTTGCCGATGGATATGTTCGAGTGGCTGGTGTTGCCCACCACACCCACCGTCGCCTTGCACTGCGAGTAGATCATCCGCACTTCGCCCGAGGGCATCTTCAGCTGGACGTAGTCGCCCTCCTTCGCGAGCACCTGTGCGTAGGTGCCTGCGGAGCGGATGAGCTGGCCGCCCTTGCCGGGCTTGAACTCGACGTTGTGCACCTGGGTGCCCAGCGGCATGTTCCTGAGCATGAGCACGTTGCCCGGGCGGATGTCCGCATCCTCGCCGGAGAGGACCGTGCTGCCCACCTGGAGCCCGTCGGGCCACAGGATGTAGCGCTTCTCGCCGTCGGCGTACTGGATGAGGGAGATGCGCGCCGAGCGGTTCGGGTCGTATTCGATGGTCACGACCTTGCCGGGGATGCCGGTCTTGTCGCGCTTGAAGTCGATGATGCGGTAGAGCCGCTTGGAGCCGCCGCCCTGATGCCGGACCGTCACCCTGCCGAGGTTGTTGCGGCCGCTCTTCTTGGACAGCCTGGTGGTGAGCGAACGCTCCGGCGTGGTGGTGGTGATCTCCTCGAAGGTGGAGACGGTCATGGACCGCAATCCTGCGGATGTTGGCTTGAACTTGCGTATACTCATTCCCTATACCCCTTCATAGAACTCGATGGACTCGCCGGCCTTGAGCGTCACCACGGCCTTCTTCCAGTTGGAGCGCTTGTAGCCGTGCTGGCCGAAGCGCTTGACCTTGCCGTTCATGTTCATGGTGCGCACGTCTTCCACATGAACGTTGAAGAGGGTCTCGATGGCCCGCTTGATCTCTATCTTGTTGGCGTCCTTGTCCACGGCGAAGAGCACCTGGTTGTGGTCCTGCCGGAGCGCGGTGCCTTTCTCGGTAACGATGGGCCGCTTGATGATCTGGGTGATGTCCTTCATTACTTGAGCCTCTCTTCGATGTACTGGACCGCTTCCTCGTCCATGACGAGCCCCCGGTACTTGAGGATGTCGTAGACGTTCAGGCCCCGGACATCGAGCATCTTCGAGGAGCAGTGGTTCCGGGAAGCCATGGACATGTCGTTCGTCATGCTGCCCATGACCACGAGGGTGTTCTCCATGCCGAGCTTGCCCAGGGCGCCCGCGTAGAGCTTCGTCTTGGGCTGTTCGAGGGCGACCCTGTCGATGACCTTCATCACGTTCTCGGAGAGCTTCATGCTCAGGGCGGAACGCAATGCCTGCTCGCGGACCTTCCTGGGGAGCTTCCGGGCGTACTTCCTGCCGTTGGGGCCGAAGTTGACGCCGCCGTGCCTCCACAGCGGGGAGCGGTTCGAGCCCGCACGGGCGCGGCCCGTGCCCTTCTGCTTGAAAGGCTTCGTGCCGCCGCCGGACACTTCCGATCTGGTCTTGGTCTTCGCCGTGCCGGCGCGCCTGTTGGCCATCTGCCAGACGACCACGTCGTGGAGCAGGTACGGCTTCACCTCGGCGGCGAACACCGCATCGCTCAGGTCGATCTGTTTGACCTTGTCTCCAGCCATGTTGTACACATCAACGGTCGGCATGACTACACCCCTTGCTTCTTCATCAATACGACGAGCCCGCCCTTGGCGCCGGGCACCGCCCCTTTTATCGCGATCAGGTTCTCATCCGGGAGGACCCGGATCACCTCGAGGTTGCCCACGGTCACCCGCGCGTCACCCAGGTGACCTGCCATCTTTTTGCCTCTCATGACCTCTCCGGGGTCGGTGGCGGAGCCGATGGAGCCCGTCTCCCTAAGGATCAGGGCGCCGTGGGACCCCGGCAGGCCGCCGAAGTTGTGCCTCCGGGTGACGCCCGCAAACCCCTTGCCCTTGGACTTCCCGGTGACGTTGATCTTCTCGCCGGGGGCAAAGAGCGCGTCCACCTTTATTTCCTGTCCCAGTTCGAGCGAAGAAACGTCCTCGCAGGGGACTTCCCTCATAAAATAGAAGTATCCCGCGCCCGCCCTGTCCTGGTGACCCTTCACGGGCTTGTTCACCCGCTTTTCCTTCTTGGGGTCGAAACCCAGCTGGATGGCGTTGTAGCCATCCCTTTCCACGAATTTCTTCTGGATGACATAGCAGGGGCCGGCCTGAATCAGGGTAACGGGGACGACTTCACCCTTGTCGTTGTATACCTGGCTCATACCGAGCTTTTTTCCTAAGATCCCTTTTACCATTGGTCAACTCTCCTCGTGCCTTACAGCTTGATTTCTACGTCCACACCCGCAGAGAGATCCAGCTTCATGAGCGAATCCACGGTCTGCTGGGTGGGGTCAAGGATGTCGAGGAGCCGCTTGAAGGTGCGGATCTCGAACTGGTCCCTGGACTTCTTGTCGACGTGGGGAGACCGCAGGACGCAGAACTTCTCGATCTTCGTCGGAAGGGGGATGGGGCCTGCCACGCGGGCGCCGGTCCTCCGTGCTGCATCAACTATCTCCTGAACGGACTGATCAATCAGCTTGTGGTCATAGCCTTTTAATCGTATGCGTATCCTCTGGGTCTCCATTTCCTGCTCCTGTTCTCGCTTACTCGATGATCTTGACGGTGACGCCGGAGGCGACGGTCCTGCCGCCCTCGCGG
>ERZ1645192.1803-NODE-1803-length-17809-cov-6.875915_pt1 | contig 17809 bp, 18 predicted proteins | sample MGYA00575354_ERZ1645192 | MGnify/ENA primary metagenome ERZ1645192 (study PRJEB40844, sample SAMN11349763) | freshwater sediment metagenome | isolation source: river sediment | host: Sediment | place: India: Faizupur Khadar , New Delhi | collected 2017-02-21 ... | reverse complement strand
GTTTATAATTAAAATATCCTGCTTATCAGAAAAGAGTGCCTGACTCTGTCTGCCTGAATTGTTTACCAAGGTGTTTATAAGCGTGTTCTGTAGCTTCCCTGCCTCTTGGGGTTCTTTTTAGATAACCCTCTTTTATCAGAAAGGGTTCATAAACCTCTTCAATAGTACCACTTTCTTCACCCACGGCTGTTGATATTGTATTTAAACCAACAGGTCCTCCTCCGAATTTTTCGATTATAACTGATAAAATACGGTTGTCCATTTCATCAAGACCATGCTGATCAATATTGAGTGCATTAAGACCATACCGGGTTATATCAAGATCAATATTTCCAGATCCCTTTACCTGAGCAAAATCCCTGATTCTCCTGAGCAGGGCATTGGCTATTCTCGGAGTGCCACGGCTTCTCCTTGCAATTTCCTCTGCAGCTGATGTGTTGATTTTAACATTTAGAATTCCCGCAGATCTTTTTACAATCCCTGTAAGAATCTCATGATCATAATATTCCAGATGAAATTTGATACCAAACCTTGCCCGGAGAGGGCTTGTCAGCAGGCCAGACCTTGTTGTTGCCCCGATAAGTGTAAAGCTATTAAGTGTCAGCTGAACAGACCTTGCACTTGGTCCTTTGTCAATCATAATATCTATCTGGAAATCTTCCATTGCAGAATAAAGATATTCTTCAACCACAGGACTCAAACGATGGATTTCATCAATAAATAGTACATCTCCTTCCTGAAGGTTTGTAAGAATGCCTGCAAGGTCCCCGGGTTTATCAAGTACTGGTCCTGATGTTACCCGCATGTTCACCTTTAGTTCATTTGAAATTATTGCTGCCAGGGTTGTTTTTCCAAGGCCTGGAGGGCCGTGAAGCAGTACATGGTCAAGTGATTCTCCCCTTTGCTTTGCAGCCCTTACGAAAACCTCAAGGTTCTCTATAACCTGTTTCTGGCCTTTGAAATCACTAAAACTCAAGGGCCTTAGTTGTTTTTCAAGTTCCTTTTCAGTATCTGAAATGTTTTCTTTTCTTAAGTTGAGTTCCTCCTCCATTATATAACTGTCACTTAATGAGTCTGGTATCGCTTTCAGGGAGTTTAATCCTGACACCGTTTATTCCTGTTTCAATATCATCTTTATATACAATTGTGAGGAGTATATTTCCTTCCTCATCAAATTTTCTCCATGTTTTTTGCTTTATTCCGGTCTGATAATGCTGTTCTTCCCTTATTTTTCCGCTTTCATAGTATAGCTTGTGTTCCCCATCAGGATTACCCTGAACAAATGTACCTTTGAACTTCAGGTTTCCGTTAAAATAGTAACCTTTCCATACGCCATCCTTCAAACCTATAATATATTTTCCTTCTTCAGTATAATCACCTGATTTATATGTCCATTCTCCATTCTTTTCGCCATCAGAATACTGTCCCTGGGTAATGACTTCACCTGTTAAAGAATATTCACTGTATGCACCATCGCGTCTTCCCTGGAAATATTCCTCCTCGCGCAGCAATTGCCCGTTCTGATAATACCATTTCCACAAGCCATCAGGCCTTCCTGCATTGAATGAACCTGTTTGCTCTACTTTTCCAGATATATTATAGAATTTCCAGGCACCTGATCTTCTGTTTTCATTATACTGGCCTTCAGCCTGTATTTTTCCATCGGGGTAAAAATCCTTCCATCTGCCATTACGGTTACCTGCTTCATCAATAATACCTTCCGATAACAGAATGCCATTATCATTATAGACATAAGCATTTGTTATTTTCCCGTCTTTATTGTAATCTCGATGTATACCAACAGGTATTTTATTCCTGTACGGTCCGCTGTAAATCAGTTTTCCATCTGAATCATACCTGTTAACTATTTCGATATCAGGAGAATCCTCAACATTTGATTTTACTATTGATCCGTTTTCATACAGCATTGTAAGGCTAAGTTTTCCTCTCTGGTCGTACTCTTTGTAATAACCATGCAGGAGATCGTCTTTAAAGGTCTTTTCTGACTTAATGTTACCATTTGGATAGAACTCCTTCCATTCTCCCTGTTTAAGTCCTTTTTGATCGTATCTGTTTATTTTCTCACGGCTTACGAGGAAATCATTATTGTATTCCATAAGAGTAATAATATTTCCATCCCTGTCATATTCCTTCGAGAGACCTTCTTTTTTTCCTGAATTATAAAATATTGTCTGCTGTATCTTTCCGTCGGGGTAATATATATATGCAATTCCTTCCTTTCTGTCACCGGCAAAAAGTTCCTTTGACCATATATAGGTACCTTTTGAAGCATCTTTATTATATTTATAGTACCAGCCGTTCTTTTTTCCTAGCAGATATGATATTTTTTCAGTTGTATCTCCTGTCTGATCAAAGAATATCCAAATACTGTCAAGAAGAAAATTTGTACGCTTACCTTCTGATTTTTTTACTCCTGTAACATAGTAGCTTTTCCAGAAGCCGTCGGGTTTTCCATTTTTAATAATTCCTTCGCTCGATTTGGCACCGTTAGGATAAAGAAAAACGTGGTAACCGTCTTTTATATCCGGACCTGATTCCTGGGCTAACAGGAAACAAGCAGACCGGACAAGCAGGAAAAATAAAAATATTTTTCGCATAAATCAGATTACCAGCTTTTTAGAAATTTCCATCATTCTGTGAATAGGCTTCCCTGCCTTTTCAATAATATCATTATCAAGGATTATTTCAGGAGATTCATTTTCGAGACATCTTAGAATTTTTTCAATTGAAATAAGTTTCATGAAATTACATTCACTACATCCGCATGTTGAATCTTTAGGAGGTACAGGAATATAATGCTTATGTGGATTTGCCTTTTGCATCTGATGTATAATTCCTGCTTCTGTTGCTATTATAAAAGTACTTGCCTTATCCTCTCTTGAATAAGCAAGCAAAGCAGATGTTGATCCGATGAAATCAGCTACCATCCGCACCGGCAATTCACATTCCGGATGCACAATTACCTTAGCATCAGGATTTTCCTTTCTCAGATTTATAATTGCTTCCAGAGAAAATTCTTCATGAACATGACAGGCGCCATTCCATACAATTATGTCTCTTCCTGTTTTATTAAGAACATAGTTTCCCAGATTTCTGTCAGGAGCAAATATTATTTTTTCATCAGCCGGCAATGATTCAACAATCTGAACAGCATTGCTTGAAGTGCATATTATATCAGAAAGTGCTTTAATTTCAGCGCTTGTATTAACATAGGTTACTACAGTTCTGCCTGGATTCTCATCAAGAAACTTTTTAAAATCATCAGCATTGCATGAATCAGCAAGGGAGCAACCTGCGTTAAGATCAGGTAACAGGACCTTTTTTTCCGGAGCCAGAATTTTTGCAGTTTCAGCCATGAACTTAACTCCTGCAAATAAAATTATGTCAGCAGTATTAGCTGCAGCTTTTTGTGAAAGAGCAAGGCTGTCACCAACAAAATCAGCTATATCCTGTATATCTCCGGTTTGATAATAGTGAGCAAGGATAATTGCATTTTTATCTTTCCTCAGCTTATTTATACCTGCAATATGTTCAAGATTTTTATTCTTCATCTCGTTGTCTTACGATTATGTAAACTTAGTCAATAAAGATGTTATTTTAAAAACGATTAATGAACAGAGCAATTGTTCACATCATAATAATTAAGAATTAAATTTTATTTTTTTTATGGTAATGTTTATGTCCTGTTAATACTGTTTAAATTTTTTTCATTTTTTTATTGTTTTTATTAAAATCAAAAGTGAACAAACATCTTATTAACCGCACAAAAAATATACCGGTTTTGATTATCAGATTATTGCCATAATAATTAACAATTGTTGATATGAAATTGTTGATATTGACAGGCAGGCAAAATTATACTTTAAAATGTTTATTACAGGTTTATATTATGAATTATATATGATAAAAACTTTTTGTGAAAAATTAATTTTCCGGTTAAAAGGCTTTAGCAGAAGTTAAAATTCATTTTTTCTCAAATTATTCATGGTTTATTTACAAATTATTAACATGTTTTTTAAACATTATCTCCCGGAAGTCACATATCGGGCAGTAAGCTGATAAATCATGAACGGTTAATAAAGATATTAATGTATTATTTTCTTAAAAGCAGTCATTTGTTTTACTTTGCATAATAAATAATCATCTAATAAGTACCATTATTTTGAAAAACAGAAAAATAGCTATAGTATCAGATCATGCAGGTTTCTATCTGAAGGAAAAAATATTCAAATATCTTGTTCAGGAAAAATATGAGGTCAGGGACTTTGGATGTTCATCGGCAGAGCCTCCTGTTGATTATCCCGACTATGGCCATCCTATGGCAGAGGCAATTTCTGAAGGCAATTATGATCTGGGCATATCAATATGCGGTACAGGTAACGGAATAAACATGGTTGTCAACAAGCATCAGGGTATAAGAAGTGCACTGTGCTGGAATGAGGATATCAGCCGTCTTGCCAGGGCTCATAATGATGCAAATATTTGTGCATTACCCGGAAGGTTTATAAATGAATCTGAGGCCTACCTTATTGTAAAGACATTTTTAGCAACTGAATTTGAAGGTGGCCGGCATAAACCAAGGATTGATAAAATACCAATAAAAAAAATATACTAAATGCTTTCAAATTCCTGCAGGTACGGCATAAGGGCAATTATTTACCTGGCCGGAAAGGCTCCGGACCATAAAACCGGAATAAAGCAAATAGGAGCCGACCTGAACCTGCCGGCGCCTTTTCTGGGAAAAATACTGCAACAGCTTGCACGGCAGAAGATCCTGAAATCTATGAAAGGTCCGAACGGAGGATTTTCGATTATGAAGGATCCGGGTACAATCACTCTTTATGATATTGTTATTGCAATTGACGGAGAAGATACTTTCACTGACTGCATAATGCATGACGGACCATGCCGCTGTATTGACAGAACAAAAAAACCATGTCCGATACATGACGATTACGGCAGGATAAGGTCAGAACTTACGGAGCTGTTCAGGAACAGGACAATTCTTGATCTCGTACAGAAAGCCAGCAATACAGACCAGATAACTATTTGATCCCTGCATTTCTGATTTTCCTGATTGTCAGCCATACAAGAAGGGAGGCTATAATTCCAACTGTATTAAATATGGCATCATATATACTTGAAGATCTTGATGTTGTAATAGTTCCCTGGAGCACCTCCATTAAAACTCCGTAAAAGAAAGGGTAAAGAGCAATTAAATACAGGGATTTGGAAACGGATGAAGTTACTGTTTCGTAGATTATAACCGACATCAGGGCAAAATACATGCAAAAATGTACGAACTTGTCAAAATAAGGAATCTGAAAAAACTGGACTGTATTGAAATCACTTGCATTTTTCAGACTGAGATATAGAATGACAAGTGATAATATCAGAGAATATTTATACTTTCTAATCATTGATGAAATTTGCGCAAAATTAGGGATAAAAGTGATAATAAATTAATAAATTAAAGGCAAGTTTAATATACTATGGCCGGAATATACATACATATTCCATATTGCAGGAAACTGTGCTCATACTGTGATTTTTACCATGTTATGTCGACTGGTGATTCAGGGGAATGCCTTGAAGCCATGGCTATTGAAATGGATTTGAGAAAGGATTATCTCCAAGGAGAAAATATTTCCACAATTTATATAGGAGGAGGGACTCCTTCGCTGCTTACCGTAAGAGAAACCGGAGAGCTGCTTAATTCAATTATGCGCTTGTTTCACGTGGAAAGTGATTGTGAGATTACAGTTGAAATGAATCCGGATGATATTGAAGCACAGTACCTCTCTGAGATCAGGCAGCTTGGTATTAACCGTTTAAGTATCGGCATACAATCCTGGAGGGATGCTGATTTAAAGTTGCTTAACAGGAGGCATGATTCGGCTAAGGCAAGCCGGGCTTTAAAAGATGCCATTTCTGCTGGTTTTGAAAACGTCACGATCGATCTGATATACGGGATTCCGGGAATGACCCGTAAGGAATGGGCAGAAAACCTTGATTATTCATTTTCATTTGACATTAAACATCTTTCTGCCTATCATCTGACCTTTGAAAAGGGAACAATGCTCTGGAAAATGAGAGAAAAACAGGCAATTAATGAAATAGATGAGGATGAGAGCGCTGCCCTTTTTAATATACTGATTGAAAAGGCAGAGAATGCAGGATTCATTCATTATGAAATTTCGAATTTTGGTAAACCCGGGTATTTTTCACGGCATAATTCAAATTACTGGAAACAGGTCAACTATCTTGGAATAGGGCCATCAGCTCATTCATTCAACGGATATTCACGACAGTGGAATGTAAGCAGTGTGAAAGAATATATAAAATCGGTCAATTCCGGCAGGACTTTTTATGAAAGGGAAGAGCTTGATACAAGGTCCCGTTTCAACGAATACATTATGACATCTCTCAGAACAATGTGGGGTATTGATCTTGAGTACGTTGAAAAGGCTTTTGATAAAGAAAGCTATGATTATCTTGTGAACCTCTCAGGAAAATTCAAAAATTACGGGCTTATGAAATCAGAAGGCCACTTCCTTATTCTTACAAATCAGGGAAAAATGATTTCTGATAATATTATATCGGAATTTATGATGCCGGAATAGTGCTTACTATTTTTTGGGAAGCAAAAATGTTGTTCTGCCGATTATATTGTCCTCAAGATATAATTCAACACTATAAGTTCCAACTATAAAGTCGCCGGTATTATCCATGTATATGCACATTTCAATATCCTGGTTTAAATAGTCCACAGTACGGCTTGCTGAATAAATAATCTTACTTCTTTTATAATTAAAAAGATTGTCAGGGCTTGTTGTAATTACAAGTGAATCAGGCCTGATAAGTCTCATAAAAACTTCCTTTTCGCCTGCTTTGGCAATTGGATTTTCGCGGAGGGTAAAGCACACTCTTATCTTGTCAAGCAGGCTTATGCGGGCTGTTTCCTTTCTCTTTTTGTTAAGGGGAGCGGCTACAACGTCCTTGGCTTGTATAACTGATGCAATTTCAACTTTGTCTGTAAGGGCTTCCTTGGCTTTTGACAGCTCAGTATTTGCATTACGCACCTGCTTCATCTGCTGCCTGATTTCAGTGTTTTCAGCCACAAGAATTTTGTTTCTTGTATTGAGTGAATCAATCTGAACAATATAACTCTTCATGATTTCCCTCATTGTGGAAATCTCGCTCTTGTATTTTTTTATGAGCTGGGCATTTGAAGCATTGATTGAAAGGAGCTGGACAATTCTTCCTCTTTCTTTTTCAAGTCCCGCTCTGAGCGTATCATTATTTGTTTTCAGCGTATCATAAGCATAGACCATCGACTTCAGTTCATTTGCAAGGGAATCCTTTTCCTCAGTAAGCACAGTTTCCATCTCAACCATTTTACTTTTCTGGCTGAAGTACATTACGATGAGCAGTACCAGAAGGATAGCCAGAATAGTGGTAATTGCAAACATTTTGGAGGGAGTGAGATTACCCGAGAGTTTGTCCATTGGTTTTTGATTCACTGATTCTGTCATGTCAAGCAGTTAAAATTATTGATAGGTTCAGGAGGGCAAAAATAATAATATCCTTAGAATTTTTAAAAATTCCGAACCAATGATTAATTTTACAAACGATGCGGTTAAATATAACTAATTAAATTACAGATATATGGGTGGTTTTTTCGGGGCAATTACAAAGTCAGCTTGTGTTGAAAAAGTATTTTATGGTACAGATTATCATTCACATCTCGGAACCAAAAGGGCGGGGATGGTTTTCTATACCCCCGAAAAAGGCTTCAGAAGGTCAATCCACAGCATAGAAAATTCATATTTCAGAAATAAATTTGAACCGGAACTAAATGAGTTTTCAGGCAATGCAGGTATGGGTGTGATAAGCGATACAGATCCCCAGCCTATCCTTTTCAATTCACATCTGGGGAGGTTTGCAATTGTAACTGTCAGCAGGCTTGTAAATATTGCTGAGCTGGAAGTACAGCTTCTGAAGATGAAAAAACACCTTACTGAGAATTTTGAAGGGAACATAAATCCGACTGAAGTAATTGCAAACCTGATATGTGAAAAGGATAGTTTTATCGAGGGAATCGAAAATGTATTTCAAAAAATAAAAGGTTCCTGTTCGCTTATGATATTAACAGAGAACTGTATTATTGCAGCGAGGGATAAGTATGGGCGGACACCTGTTGTAATCGGCAAAAATGAAGAAGGCTTTGCTGTAGCATCAGAATCCTGTGCTTTTCCGAATACCGGTTTCGAGCTTGAATATTATCTGGCTCCGGGTGAGATAGTCAGGATAGATTCAGATTCTTACACACAAATCAGGAAGCCAGGAGACAAAATGCAGATATGCTCGTTTCTCTGGGTATATTATGGCTATCCGCCTTCATATTATGAAGGAATTAATGTTGATGAATGCAGATATAAATGTGGTGCCACACTTGCAAGAAAAGACAATGTGGAAGCAGATTTTGTTTGTGGAATCCCTGATTCAGGTGTAGGGCATGCAGTTGGGTATGGTAACGAAAAGCAGATTCCGTATAAAAGGGCATACTCAAAGTATACACCGACCTGGCCCAGGAGTTTTATGCCGCAGTATCAGGGACAAAGAGACCTGGTGGCTAAAATGAAGCTTATTCCCAACAAAGCTGTTATAAATGGCAGGAAAATGGTTTTTCTTGATGACAGCATAGTGAGGGGAACCCAGTTAAAGGACAATACACAGGACCTCAGGGAATCGGGGGCCGCTGAGATTCACATGAGAATTGCCTGTCCGCCGCTCCTGTTTACCTGCGAATTTCTGAACTTCTCCGAGTCAAGATCTATTCTGGAACTTGCCGGAAGAAAGGCAATTGAGCAGCTTGGGGGAGATGAAAGTGAGATAAGGGAATATGCTGATCCGGATTCGGACAAACACAAGGCAATGGTTAAGCAGATAGCGAAAAATCTTAATCTGGATTCTCTTGTATATCAGCGGCTTGATGACCTGGTTGAGGCTATAGGGCTTCCAAAGGAAAAGCTGTGCACCCATTGCTGGGACGGATCAAGCTATTTTTGATGGCAGAGCAATTCACTGCAACCCAAGTCTGTTCCTTACTGTTTTATCACTGAGTTTTTCCCTGGTAGACCTGTATCCCAGATCAAATAGTTCAACAGCTTTTCCGGGGTCAAGAATTCCATAATTCCGAAGTTCGGGAGAGGCTACCAACAGATCAAATTTTCCGGCTTTGTCTTTAGCTTCTTTTGTCATGTTAAGCATAAAAGTTCTTTCTGCAATGTTGATAAGGCCGCTTACCTTTTCAACATAGCCGACAGGATTTACAAAGGAACCGAACATCCTTGAGCAATATTTTTCGATAGGTGCAACCGGCAGATTATCAGTAATGCCGCCGTCAAGATACTGAACTCCGTTAATCAGAACAGGCTGAAATAGTACAGGAATACTCATTGATGCAACAACCCTTTCGATAATTTCTCCCTTATTAAAATAAACTGCGGTTCCGTTATTTATATCAGTTGCCGCGACAAATAGAGGAATTGCCAGGTCTTCGAAGCGTTTTGCCCTCAGATGGGACTGCAGCAGTTTAATTATGCCCGAGATCTGTAAAAGTCCTTCCCGGGGAAGTGCAGGGCGCATATAATCAAGCCTGCTGCCGGTATTAAAAATATCCAGTATTTCCCCTGGTTTATATCCGTCAGCAATCATAACGCCAACCAGAGCTCCTGCGCTGGTACCTGAGATAACATCAGGGAAAATTCCTTCCTCATTCAGGGCTTGAATAAATCCAAGATGGGCAAAACCCCTGGCACCACCACCGCTGAGAACCAAGCCGGTATTGAAATTGTCCATTGTCATAAGATAGTTGTCCTGATCAGATATTTATAATACTCACAAGAAGCCAGAAATTAAAGAATGTTACAAGCCCTGTTATAAGCCACAGCATAATCTGTGTTGAAATAGAATTAACATATTTCCCCATCACTTTCGGAGAAGATGTCAGATATACCTGCATTGCAACAGTAAAAGGAAGCTGAATACTCAGAAAGACCTGCGACAATATCAGGCCTTTAAAAGGGTCCTTCACGAAGAAAATAAGTAAAAGGGCTCCAAGAAGCGATACAAGAACACCTACTCTGGAATGGTTATCTTTAATATCATAAGGCTCTTTATACATTCCGGAAACAATTGATCCGCCAGCCATTCCTGATGTTATTGTGGAAGAAATGCCTGATAACAGCAGGGCAAGGGCAAAAACAACAGAAGCATTATTGCCGAGAAGGGGCCTGAGAAGGCTCTCCGCCTGCTGAATCTCACTTACCTTAATGCCGTTTTTGAAAAAGGCAGAGGCAGCGAGAAGTATCATTGCACTGTTTATTGCCCATCCTATAAGCATTGAAAGCAGGGTGTCAGCAAACTCGAATTTTAATTGTTTCCTTATTATTTTGTCATCCTGCAGGTTCCACTGCCGGCTCTGTATTACTTCAGAATGCAGAAACAGGTTATGAGGCATAATTACTGCGCCAAGTATACTCATTAACAGTAATATGGAACCTTCCGGCACTGTTGGTTTTATCCAGGCCACACCTGCCTGTGCCCAGTCTATATCAACAAGGAATAATTCATACAGGAAAGAAAGACCGATAAGTGAAACAAATCCTATAATCCATTTTTCAATTTTCTGGTATGAGTTTGAAAAAAGCATAATTACGACAAATACAGTTACAAGAACAGCTCCAATTCTAAGAGGGACATCAAACAGCATTTCAAGAGCGATTGATGCTCCCAGGATTTCGGCAAAAGAAGTTGATAAAGAAGCAATTACGGCAAAAGCGAGTGAGGCTTTTGAAATTTTCCCAGGGAGATAGATTGTGGCAGCTTCTGACAGGCACAAGCCTGTAGCTATACCCAGATGAGCCACATTATGCTGTAGAACTATCAGCATTATTGTTGAGAGGGATACCACCCATAAAAGCGTATATCCGTAATCTGAACCTGATGCGATATTTGCAGCCCAGTTGCCGGGATCTGTAAATCCTACAGTTACCAGAAGCCCCGGACCTATATACTTCAGGATATCAAGACCACCGTAAACAGGAGAGTGATCTTTCCTTTTAAGGTCTTTCAGGAATTCGGGAAGATTGAATATGTTTTTGATATTCAGCATAGATTCTACTGTCTGATATCAGACTTTTTTGCCAGTTTAATGACAAATATAATATGAAATAGCGTTCTTTAAGCAAATTGAAGCAGGGCTTAATATGTCGATTTGTTATAATTTTACCGGCAAAAAGAAAATGCAGTTTATTCTGATTGCCTATGACGGCACTGATAGTGATGCACTTGAAAGAAGATTGAAAGTAAGGAAGGAGCATCTTGCGAAAATCGAAAAGATGAAGGAAAAGGGTGAATTCATAGCCGGAGGTGCGATACTTGATGATTATGGCAAAATGACCGGCTCCATGATAGTGTATGAATTACCCGACAGGAAAACACTTGATGACCGGCTCAGAGACGAGCCTTATTTCACGACAGGTGTCTGGAAGCATGTTGAAATTAAGCCATTCCGTATGGCAGTTATGAAGCAATGAAGGACAAACTTATATGGAAATTCAGACCGGCTGTTGACAAGAAAGTCCTCATGTTTCTGGCGGGAGCCATGTGGTGTGGTGTCGGATTTATGCTTCTCCGGTATTCTGTTATCTGGCTTACTGCTGACAAACCGGGAATAATGCTTATTTACGGATCGCTTGGTATTATTGCTTCATTACCGATATATTATTATGGTTTTTCCCGTCTTGCCGAGAAAAATCTCATAAGGCTTATGCCCTTAAAGGAAAAACGATGTGCTTTTTCCTTCATTACATGGAAGAGCTATCTTATTGTACCTGTAATGATTTCGCTGGGATTATTTTTGCGTAATTCTTCAATTGCCAGGGAGCACTTATCTGTAATTTACACGGGAATTGGCCTGGGTTTGTTTCTTTCGGGCCTGCATTATTTCAGGTTTTTACTTTCTTTGCTATTTGCCGGAAATGATAAACAATAATTAATACTTCAATCATGAAAAACATCCTTTTGTCAACAGTATTTTTATTTGCAGGACTTCTGGTCTTTTCACAGCAGTCCCTTCCTTATAAAATGGAAGAGATCACTTCGCCAAAATTTCCACTGGCTGTTGAAAAGTCTGGTGGTGTTTGTGTAATTCCTATGGGAATAATTGAAAAACATGGTCCTCATCTGCCTATAGGAACGGATTTATTTGAATCGCGGGAAATAGCATTTAATGCGGCACAGAAAGAGTATGCCATTGTTTTTCCACCATATTTTTCAGGCCAGATTTTTGAAGCAAGGCACCAGCCTGGAACGATTTCATACAGTCATGAATTAATGTGGCAGATGCTTGAGGAAACATGCCAGGAGCTATCGCGAAACGGCCTGAAAAAAATAATATTGATGAATGGCCATGGCGGCAATACAAGTTTTCTTCAGTATTTCTGTCAAACGCGTCTGGCAGCAAAGTATGATTATACCGTTGTATTATTCAGACCTGAAAGAAATTCTCAGTATGAAAAGGAGATATCATCGCTTAAAAAGGCAAAGCTTGACGGTCATGCCGGCGAAGAGGAGACCTCAATGATGTATTATATTGCACCATCTCTTGTTGATCAGCAGGCTCTTAAAGATCAGTCAGGCCTTGACCAGGGTAAACTTGACAAGCTTCCTTTCGCATATACCGGTATATGGTGGTATGCCAAATTCCCGAATCATTTTGCCAGTGATATTAATACTCCTGATAAACGCCTGGGAGAACTTCTTGTAAAAAGCGATGCTGAACAGCTTGCCGGGCTCATTAAATTCATGAAAACCAACAATTCGGTAAAGCAGCTTGAGGATGAATTTTATAAAAGGGCTGATAATCCGCTTAACAAGTAAATAATAAATATAATTACGGAGAGAGCCTGGATATTTTCCAGGCTTTTCCTTTTCCTGAATACCTGAACCTGTCATGAAGCCGGAATTCACCTTCCTGCCAGAATTCAAACATAAGCGGGATAAGCCTGAATCCGCCCCAGTGAGAAGGTCTTGAAACCTGTTTGTTATGAAATTGTCCTGCAAAATCATCAATCCTTGATTCAAGAAAATCACGGTCAGGTATTTCAGTACTTTGTTCGCTTGCCCATGCACCAAGCTGGCTCTCCCGAGGACGGGAAGCGAAATAAGAGTCTGATTCTCCGGGGCTTACTTTTTTTACCCGGCCTTCAATTCTTACCTGTCTTCCTGATTCGGGCCAGTAAAACAGCATAGCCGCATACGGGTTTTCTGTGAGTTGTTGTCCTTTCCTGCTGTTATAATTTGTATAAAAAACAAATCCGTCCTCGCTGAATTCCTTGAGAAGTACAATTCTTGAAGAAACATGTCCTCCGGAAGTTGATGTTGACAGGCTTACTGCATCAGGATAGACCGATGTATCTGTCATTCTTTTTTCATACCATATACCAAACTGGACGAACGGATCAGGATTAATACTGTTTTCTGAAAAAGGCATAGTCTGAATAATGTAATGACAGAATAACAAGACGGCCTGTAACATTGTTTAAAACAGGCAGATTAAAAAATAAATATCTATCTTAACTGCCCAAATTTTATAAACATGAAAAACATAAAACGAAGAAGTTCATACAGAATGATCATTACAATAGGGGCGCTTCTGATGCTCATTTCATGCACGACTCAGCCACCAACGGATCTGACAGGGGAAAACATAATTCCCAAACCAGTTTCAGTAACTGCAACAGGAGACTATTTCTGTCTTGGACCAAAAGCCGTTATTTATATACAGGATCATTCAGGTGAAGTTTCCGCAATTGGGAATTATCTGTCTTCCGTTCTGAAGCCGGCAACAGGATTTAATCTTGATGTAAAGCCGACTGATGAGATACCCGGAAAAGGAAATATACTGCTTACCCTGTCAGGAGCCGGGCAGGTTGGTGATGAGGGATATGTTCTTACTGTTACAAAGAAGCTTATAACTATTGCAGCAAATAAACCCGCAGGCCTTTTCAACGGAATCCAGACCCTTAGGCAGCTGCTCCCTGCAGAAATTGAAAGCAAGACGGTTCAGGACCTTGACTGGCACATCGCAGGAGGAACTATAACTGACTATCCTGCATACAGTTACAGAGGCGCAATGCTTGACGTAACAAGACATTTCTTTACAGCTGATGAGGTGAAGAGATACATTGATCTTATTTCAGCATATAAAATAAATAAGCTTCACCTGCATCTTTCCGATGACCAGGGCTGGAGGATTGAAATCAAATCATGGCCAAACCTGACTCTATATGGCAGCAAAACAGAAGTAGGGGGAGGTGTTGGCGGATATTACACTCAGGAACAATATTCTGACATTGTAAAATACGGAGATGAGCATTTTGTTACAATTATTCCGGAAATTGACATGCCCGGTCATACAAATGCAGCGCTGGCTTCATATCCTGAACTTAATATAAATGGTAAGGCTCCTGAATTATATACAGGAACCGAAGTGGGTTTCAGCACCCTGGCAACCAAAAAGGAAATTACATATAAATTTATTGAAGATGTTTTCGGAGAACTGGCAAAACTTACAACAGGCCCGTATATGCATATCGGAGGTGATGAATCGCATGTAACAAAGAAAGAGGACTATATTCCTTTTGTCGAAAGAGTTCAGGATATTGTTATCGGGCTGGGTAAAACTCCAATCGGATGGGATGAAATTGCTCTCGGGAAACTAAGACCCGGAGTGATTCCCCAGTACTGGTCAAGTGCAGTGAACGCAAATAAGGCAGTTGAGCAGGGAGCAAAACTTCTTATGTCGCCATCATCAAGGGCTTATATTGACATGAAATATGATTCATTGACAAGAATAGGCTACACCTGGGCCGGACTTATTGAAGTTGACAAAGCATATAACTGGGACCCGGCGACTCTTGAAAAGGGAATAGGAAAGGAAAATATAATCGGAATTGAAGCAGCCTTGTGGGCTGAAACAATTACAACCATGAAAGATATTGAATATCTGGCATTTCCAAGGCTTCCAGGACTTGCTGAAGTAGGCTGGACAGAAGCATCGGCAAGAAACTGGGAGGAATACAAAATCCGCCTGGGAAATCATGCAAAACGGTTCAGGATCCTGGATATCGGATATTACCCGTCAAAACTGGTTCCCTGGGTTGAATAGCTAAATTGTTAGTTCATTTTCACCTTTCTGCAGGTCAAAGCACACATAAGTACCTGACCTGTCAGAGAACCAGTTGCCTGATTTCAGATTTTTTGAATCATTTATTCTGACCAGGGGTTTTATTTCGCCCCTGGTTTTTATTTGTATGTTTTTTGATGCCGTGTCAAGTTTTACCGTAAAGCCCGGTGCAGCAAACGGAGCCTTAAACATTATATTCTTTTTCCCCGGATTAATTTCAGTAAGTTCTTTTGCAGCCCAGTATCTCGATATTTCAGCAAGCTTCATCCATACAAGATTATTGTATTTTGCATCAAGCCGCTTCTTTACCTCTTTTAATATGTTAAAGCCGGTTTTTTCACCATTGTAATAAACTCCCGGCCAGTGACACACCATAACTGCAGGCTCGCCGCTGTCAATAACGTCAACCATTCTGCCTGATTTCAGGTCTTCGCTTATGAAATTATCGGGATTTCCTTTTGTGAGACCATCCCAGCCACCAAGCCAGTCGCCGGTGCAGCCGAGGATAGATACCACGCATTTGGGATCCGGAGTATCAAGTCCTGAAGGGTGAAGCACCTGAGGAGCCACGCTCTTTCCTTTTTCGGTAAAAAGATCCCTGAAATAATGAGATATTTCAGAGCCATATACTGATCTGACAGCATCCATTGTTCCAAGCGCAAGATTTGTCTGATTCCGGCTGCCATAGCCCCCTGGAGTGGTCAAGCCTTCGCAGCTTAATCCGGCTTCCTTCAGTATTTTCAATGCAAATTCCTGATATGCAGCAAGTTCATCTGCGCTTTTTGTCTGACTCCATTCCCAGTTCTCCATATATTCCGGAGTAGCATCAGGATATGGCTGACCTGTTTTTATATTAATTACCCTGGTATGGCTGACCATTTCCGGGTGAATATCCCAGTTAGGTACTATAAGTTCCCTGACAAGATTAAGGCTTTGTTCAAGTTCCTTTTTTGTCCAGCCGGGTATAAAACGGTTAACCCATCCGGTACATGCAGGAAACGGGACAATGCTGTATTTTCCCTTAACTCCGTTTTCCAGTGCCCATTCTGCAAATTCACGGACAAAAATGTCAGGAATTTCCCGTGGAAGTTTCCGCCAGTCCTGCCTGTACTGGTCGGGAAAAACCTCTCCAAACTGTGGAATACCGTAATAAGCCATGTTAACGAGGCAGGTTGAGTCATCAATTATAAGGCTTACCGGAACCCGGTTATAAGGATTAACTACTTCAACTCTGACAGCTTTCTCCGGCAGAATATTAACCGGGTCAATAGCCAGTGCCATTCCGGCCATTCCTGTTGTTCTGACAAAATTTCTTCTGTTATATTTCATTTTCTCCGCTTTGAATTTATTATCTGGTTTTTAAGTCCCTGTATGCAGCCTCCATTAACAGAAAAAAGGCCTGTCCTTCTGTGGCTGTTCCTGATTTATTAAAGTTGGGAGCGCCGCAAACACCATGCACCAGTCCATACTGATCAACTTTTTTATATGCGGCTGATCTCATTTTATATCCATGGCTGAGGTATGTTTTATCAAGCCATCCGCCCTGTACGCCCCTGAAAATGGTATAAGCGAGCATCTGGGCAGTATTTGTCTCAACAAAGGAAGATGGATCATCGAGGATATCGTGGAAGAGACCATCCTGGCGCTGGCATTTCAGGCAGGCATCAATGAGTTCCCTTATATAGCCGGCAAGAAGGGCTTTTTCCTCATTCATCGATTCAGGCAGAGTTCTGAGCACCCTGGTCATTCCTGCTGCTGCCCATCCGTTTCCAACTCCCCAGAAAAGTTTTCTTTCATAACGCATCCGGTCCTGGTCCCACATGTGGTAATAAAGCCTCCTGTCCCTGTCGAGCAATATCTTTCTGTAGCCTTCAACCTGTTTCATTGCTTCATCATAATGGCCGCATGCTGCAATAAAAGGCGGAGCCATGTAGAAGGCATCCACCCAGATCATATTCTCTATATAATTATGGTAAATGATACCTTCCCTGGTTTTTGGAGACTTGTACAGCAGGAAGTCAAGCATTCTGTCAGCGGCAGCCTGAAGAGCCTTGTCTCCGGTTTCCCTGGCGGCATAAAGTAACGGTTCCCCGTTAGAAGCAGGATCAGTTACCGGCCTGTCACCTTCATTTAAACCCAGCCTCCCATCTTTTTTCTGGTTGACAACGGCATCCTTAGCCATAAGTATGACAAGGTCCTTTTCTCCCAGTTCGAGCAGCGCCTGTGAAGCAACACCCTGTTCCCAGGCCCTGCGTTGCATGGCAAGCATGGCATTCATGACCTTTCTGACAGTATCATTCTCAGGCCTTACCGGAATAACTGAAGCTTCAAGGTCTGACGAGGTTAAAAGCATATACAGGAAAACAGCAAGGCCGGAGATTCTTAGGAAGGTGGTTTTATCTTTCATATAAAGTTTTATTTTCCATTGCTTTGTATTATTTCAGTCATCTGCCTGTCGAGAGATTTACCCCTGTAATTTTCATAATCACAGTCTGCCCTTCCACTGTTTATGATGCCCATAGTTCCTATCAT